>Ga0310345_10000568_pt1 | contig 50787 bp, 50 predicted proteins | sample HC15DNA20500_MG_FD_204667 | JGI IMG/M metagenome (GOLD analysis project Ga0310345, IMG submission 204667) | Marine microbial communities from station ALOHA, North Pacific Subtropical Gyre - HC15-DNA-20-500_MG | ecosystem: Environmental > Aquatic > Marine > Oceanic | place: Pacific Ocean: North...
CCCGCGTCAATCCTCGCGTGGTCGTTCATGTCGTCCCCTTGCAGCCGACAGGCGGCCACGGCGCGTCCCCACGCACCGCACTGCCCTTTGCCTCGCTTGCCGCGCGCCTCCGATGGCGCGTCATTCTATGAAAAGCAGCATTACCCGAGCCGCAGCGCCGCGGGCAATCTGGATATCCTGTGGGTAGTCTGTGCATAACACGAGCCTACCATATTTATGGCGGTGGCGCGAGTGTCCACCGAGATATTGAGCTTGCGGGCCGGGCGCTATGCGTAGGTATAGGCTCAAAACGCGGGCAAGCGGCAAGACGCCGCCGGTGCCGCCACCGGCAACTTCCGCAGGGCGGCAGATGCGGCCACCCAGCGGGCGGAACCGCCCTCCGGCACCACGAATCGTCAGCCCTGAAGGCGGGCCTCCTGCCACTCGCGCGGCGCCTTCAGGAAGCGCTCCACTTCCGCCAGCGTGTCGGCGTCGAAGGCAGCGCGCCGCCGCGCCTCGGCCAGAACGTCCCACCAGGTGCAGAGGTGATGCAGCGTGACGCCGTGATCGCCCAGCGTCTTCTCGGTCTGCGGGAAGATGCCGTAGTAGAAGATGACTGCGGTGTGCGCGCAGTTCGCCCCGGTCTCGCGGATCGCATCGACGAAGGAGATCTTGGAACCGCCGTCGGTCGTCAGATCCTCCACCAGCAGCACGCGCTGGCCCTCGGTCATGTCGCCCTCGATCCGGGCGTTGCGGCCATAGCCCTTGGGCTTCTTGCGGACGTAGGTCATCGGCAGCGCCATCCGCTCGGCCACCAGCGCGGCGAAGGGAATGCCCGCCGTCGCGCCGCCCGCGATGTTGTCGAAGGCCTCGAGGCCTGCGTTCCGCATCACGGTGACGGTCAGGAAATCCATCAGGGTCGAGCGGATGCGCGGGTAGGAGATCAGCTTGCGGCAGTCGATATAGGTCGGCCCCTGCAGGCCCGAAGCGTAGGTGTAGGGCTCGGCCGCGTTGAAATGCACCGCCTGGATGTCGAGCAGCATGCCGGCCGAGAGGCGGGCGATTTCCTCGGACGAGGGATAGGACGAGGGGATCATGCGGAAGGTCTCCTGTGAGCGAGGGGGCCTGGCTTCATCTGGCCGGAAAAACTCTCGCCTAAGGCGAAACCCTCACGGGCGTGCCCGTGATCGCCGCCTCCGGCGGCGATGCCTCCGGCGGGAGTTTTCCGGGCCAGATGAAGCCGGGGGTCAGGCATCGACCCGCCAGTGGAGCGGGAAGCCCGGGTCGAAGACGGTGACGGGGCCGTCGCCGCTTTCGATCTTGGCGGGGTAGGTGACGGCATCGCCCTTCGTGAGGGTGATCGTCTCCTCGTTCGGCGGCAGGTAGTAGAAGGCCGGGCCGTTGAGCGACGTGAAGGCTTCGAGCCGGTCCAGCGCGCCTTCGGCCTCGAACACCTCGGCGAGGATGGAGAGCGTGTTGGTCGCGGTGAAGCAGCCGGCGCAGCCGCAGGCGTGTTCCTTGAGCGCGTCCACATGCGGCGCGCTGTCGGTGCCGAGGAAAAAGCGCGGCGCGCCGGAGGTCGCGGCGCGGCGCAGCGCCGCCTGATGCGAGGCGCGTTTCGCCACCGGCAGGCAGTAGTAATGCGGCCGGATCCCGCCCGCGAGGATGTGGTTGCGGTTGATCACGAGGTGATGGGTGGTGATCGTCGCGCCCAGCGTCTCGTCGGCGTCCGTCACGTAGGCCACCGCGTCTGAGGTGGTGATATGCTCCATCACCACACGCAGGCCGGGATGGGCGCGGCGGATCGGGTCGAGCACCTTGTCGATGAACACGGCCTCGCGGTCGAAGATATCGACCTCGGGCGCAGTCACCTCGCCATGTGTGCAGAGCGGCAGGCCGATCTCGGCCATGCAGTCCAGCACCGGGCGGATCTTCTCGAAATCCCGCACGCCGGAGGCGGAGTTGGTCGTCGCCCCCGCCGGGTAGAGCTTCACCGCCTTCACGAGGCCCGCAGTCTGCGCGGCGCGGACATCGGCCGGGTCGGTGTCCTCGGTCATGTAGAGCGTCATCAGCGGTTCGAACGCCATGCCCTCGGGCAGCGCGGCCAGGATGCGGTCGCGGTAGGCCGTCGCATCGGCGGCGGTGACCACCGGCGGCACCAGGTTCGGCATGATGATCGCGCGGGCGAAGTGGCGGGCGGATTCGGGCAGGACGGCCTTCAGCATCGCGCCGTCGCGCAGGTGCAGGTGCCAGTCGTCGGGGCGGCGGAGGGTCAGGCTGTGGCTCATGGTCCCGCGCATAGCGCAGCCCCGGGGGCTTTTCCAGAGCCTTCCGCGGCGTTCAGCGGGGGGTGTCGGCGCGCGCCTTCTCCTCCAGCTCCAGCGCCTCCAGCCGCCGGGCGAAACGCGGGGCCTTCATCCGTGCCACCACGTTGCGGCAGAGTGCGCGGGCCAGCGCGGGCCGCTCCGAACCTTCCACGGCGGCGAGGAGGCGGCGCAGGTAGGCCGGGTGGCTGCGCCGGGTGCGGGCGAGCCGGGCGAAGGCGCTGCGGGTCAGCCGCCCGGTTCCGGCGAGGTCCAGAAGCCGCGGCAGGAGGTGCATCGCCTTCAGGTCGGCTTCGATCGCAGGGCCCATGCGGCGCATCGGCAGGTAGGTGACGTTCGGCCGCCGGAAGAGCGCGGCATGCGCCGCGTCCTGCACGATCACCGGATCGAAGATGACAAAGGCCTGTTCTGCCGCCTCGATCATGTCGGGGGCGAAGCCGTAGCGGTCCGCGAAATCAGTCCGCCGCATCTGCGGAAACCGGTCGTCCCAGAGCGTGACCTCGGGGTCGAGTGTCGCCTGTGGGGCGACGGTGACGACCGTCGCGCCCGGCGCAGTGACCGAGAAGGCCGCCGCCGCATAGCCGCAGGGGCCGGCGCCGTAGAAGATCACGCGCTCGAAATCCTCCAGGAAGCCGTCATCGACCAGCCGGTCGAAAAAGCCGAAGACCTTCGGATCGCGGAACCACGTGTCGCCCTCGCTGGCGAGGCACAGGTGCGACCAGCCATGGTCGCGCACCATCTGCCAGCCGATCGGCTCTCCTTCCGTACGCATGACGGGCAGGGTTTCGAAGGTGACGAGGAGGGTCGATCCGCGCTCCACCAGCGCCGCGAAGTGGCGCTTGCCGAGCGGCTGGAAATAGCCGTGCTCCTCGGCGATCTCCACGAAGGTCCGCAACCAGTCGGAGTCATCCACCCCGGCGAGCGAGGGGCCGCGCCCCGCGTCAACCTCGTTCATCTTCAGCCCCTGTTCCCCAGTCCGCGGCAGGCAGGCCCGCGGTCTCCCGCGATCCTGCACCGCCGGATGCTGTTTGCGAAGGCTCCTTGTGGGACTGTTTGCGGCAAGGGGACAATGCGGCCCAGGCGGGGGGATTGTTCAATTATTCTGCAGGGCCAATGCACGAAGTGTTCGCCACGACCGCTAAGGGCACGCGCCGATGGGCCCCCGAACCCCGATTCGAGGGGCAAGCGATGTCGTCCCCCGTCTATCGGTGGAATTGAAGGAAAGATGTTTGATATCAGTTCGCTGCGACGCAAATCCGAAGTTTCTCTTCAGCTTTCCGTATCGAGCGACAGCGCATAGGCCACGCGTTCCGTCTCGTTCAGTCGGATTTCAAGCGCCTGCTTGTAAAGGGCTGAAAAATCATCGTTCCGGCGCAGCTCCTCCGCCTTCGCACGGTGCCACGCCACCGCGGCCAGATGCAGGGCCCGCAGGTCCGGGTCGGTCATCAACCGTTCGTATTCCGCCCGCAGGCGCGGCAGGTTGCGCTGGATCGTCACGTCACGAAAATCGCACCAGTCCATCCGGATCCAGTAGTTCAGCCCGATGGAGCGGTCAACGTGCAGCGCCCGCCCGCGCTGGCGTTTGATCAGGTAGCTTTCGGCGGAGCGCAGGGCGTAGTGGTTCAGTTGCACCAGGTCGTAACCGACCGACCGCTTGGAGTTCCGCCACCCGGCCTTCACCACCTCGCGCCCCATCGGCTCTCCCGAGCCGTTGACCCATGCGATTTCGGCCAGCCGCGCCTCGTCCGGCTGGTTCGGGCGGTGGCACGAAAGCTTGGCGTAGACGCCAGTGTTGCGGAACAGCGTCTTGAAGCCCCACGCGGTGTGCGGCTTGGGGCAGTGTTTCGGGGCGCAGGTGTCGAATTGCCCGGTCACGAAACGGTCCTCGAACCGGGTCACGCCGTTGTGCCCGAAGAGCCGCCACGTCATCGCCACGTTGGTGGCGTCGGGCACGCGGGCGAAAAGGGCGTCCAGTGTGCCGTTGCCGCAGCGGATGTTCACGAATTCGTCCACGTCGATATGCGCGATCCAGTCGGCGGCGGTCAGCACCGGATCCTCCACCGCGGCGTCTAGGGCGAATTGCTGCGGTGAATTGCCCGACCAGTGGTCGTTGCGCCGGTGGTGGACCACGCCGAGCGCGTCGAGCCGGTCAAGCAGCGCGTCGGTCCCGTCGCTGCAGTTGTTGGTGTAGATCAGGAAGGTGTCGAAGCCGACCGCGCGGTGATAGGCGATCCATTCGACGACATAGGGCGCCTCGTCTTTCATGCAGGCCACGATGACCCGGCCGGTGGAGCCGGGCGGGGGCGGTCGGCGGACCGCTTCCGTGAAGGGTGTGCCAAGCGTGTCCTCGTCCACGCGGCCCATGCGGTTGTGGGGCCGGAAGGGCGAATGGATCAGCTCCTGGTACTTGCGGATCGCCTCGGGCGGCATCAGCGCGCGCGCGGCCTCGCTTGGCAGATCGGGGGCGGTGTGGCCGTTGATCCCGCGCTCCGCCTTCGCCTCGGCGGTAGCCTTGTCGATGCGCCAGAGGAAGGCGGAGAGATATTGCGAGGCGCGGAAGCCGAAACGCGTGTCCGCCTCCCGCCAGACCGCGGCGGGCGTCGGCGGGGCGAGGTTTTCAAGGGCCAACGCGGGATGCGCCGCGACGAGGCGTGCATTGGCCGGGCCGAAGCGTTCGGAGATGCTTGAAAGCGACGCCGGATCAATGGGATCGCCGCCGATCTGCATCTCGGCGATCAGTTGCACCCAGAGCGACCGGGGCAGCACCCGGTCACTGCGCGCCAGCAGCCGTAACGCCAGCGCGTTGAACTGCCGCCCCCGGGCCATCCACGCGGCCGATGGCGCGGCGGGCGGCGTCGCGGGATCGGCCTTGCCGAAGGATTCGGCGATGCCGAAGGCTGCCCGCAGCTCCTCTACCGCCTCGGCGCCCCAGATGCTGTCGCGCACCGGCCGGAGGCTGACGGAGCCTGCGCCAAACACGCTTTCCCAATGGGTTACGAGGCGTTCATAATCCAGCCAGAAGGGCGCGCCCTGTGTCTCGGGGTATAGCCCTCGTTCAGGCGCCGGGCGTGGTGTCACGTGCAGCGCCGCGTCCCACCAATCCTCCGCCTCCGCCAGGCCAAGCTCGTGCTCCAGCCCGCGCGCGCGGCCCTCCATCACCTGCACCGGGTAGTGCCGTGTCAGGGCAAGCGCCTGTTCCGCGACATGTGCGACCACCGTGATGTTGTCCGAAAACTGCGACAGCAGGGCGTGCAGGCGCTTCAGCTCCGACGGGGCCGCCAGCGACTGTCCAAGCTGCGTGGCGGAGAGGATCAGCAGGTCGGGGGCATGGGCCGCGATCTCCTTTCGCAACCCGGCGATGACATCCTCGCGCAGCCGGGCCTGCCGCTCCGGATCGGCGAAGCCGCGGTTGAAGCGCAGCGGATCGACGTGGCGCGGGTTCGTGACGGCCATGTAGAGCCGCGTGTGGTTCAGGTTGCCAGGGCTGCGCGGATAGAGCACGCCCTTGCCGATCAGCTGCTGCCGCTTGGCGGAGAGCACCGACTGCAGCCGCGTGGCCGCCTGGGCCTCCATGCCGATGTGCAGGACGATCCTCATGCCCGGTCCTCCCGCGGGCCGGAGGCGAACGCCGGGTTCGGGTTCGGGTTGGCCCGGCCCCACCACGGCAGCTCGATCCCGAGGAAGGCCGCCAGCCGGTCGCGCGCGTCCTCGGCCGCGACGTCGAGCATCAGGAACTGGCCCGACCGCCGCCCGAAGATGCGTTGCAGGAACGCGTAGTGCGCCTTGATCCAGGTCGACCGCTCCAGCGTCGTTTCGCCGTAGCCATAGGGCAGGCCGGGGATCTGCGCCCGTTGCAGCCGGTCGTTCATGTTGCTCCACGCCAGCATCGACCGCGCCATCGCCCGGGTGGACCGGCGGGTTGCGACGAACTTCGCTTCCGGATGGTGCTTGCGGATCGCCTCGATCAGCCCGAAATCCATCTGTGGCCAGACCGACCGCGGCCCGGTGAGATAGGAGCATTCCGCGATCGCATCGAACTCCCCGAGATCGGCCAGCGGGTCGCCGGTGCGGAAATACCCGGCATAGAGCAGATCCGCCACGAACTGCCGCTTCAGCTCCGCCTCGTCGGTCTGCGACTTGCGGATGCGGTGGTCGGCCACCGAAAGCCCCGCGCGCTTGAGCGCCTCGCCCAGCGTGGTCGTCCCGCTTTTCGGAAGGCCCAGGTTGATGACGCGCAGACGGCTCATCGCGCCAGTCCCAGTTCGGCCAGCAGCGCGGCTTCGCGCGGGGGTAGGGTGCCGGCGGCCTTCAGCTGCGCCCGCATGGCGCGATAGGCGGGCATGGCGTCCAGTTCGGTCAGCTTGGCGCGGTGGAGCGCGACCGCCTCGTCATGCAGCGTGCCGATTCCGGGAATCGCCTTGAGCCGCGCGATCTCCTGCTCCAGCGCCGGCAGGTGGCGCAGGATCGACCGATCCTCCCACGCGACATCCGCGCGTTCGCGCCAATATGTGTCGTCGAAGGCGCGGTTCTCGCGGTTCACGTCGCCCCGGTCGTTCTTCACGAGGTAACTGTCGAGCGAGCGCAGCGCGTAGTGGTTCAGCGTCGCGAAGCGCCGCGTGCCGCGGGCGGGGAACTTGCGGATTCGACGTTCGTTGGCCGCCGTGAGGAACTTGTGCTCCACCGCGCGGCCCGACCCGTCGGTCCAGACGGGACGCTTGTCCTCGGACACGTGCTTGCGGAAGAAGGGGCGGTGCGCGCCGTAGTACTGCAGCGGAAAGTCATGCCGGATCAGGGTCTTGACCTCGATCGCCGTCTCGCCGCACCAGATGTCCGGGTTGTGGCCCCGGGTGAACTGGGCGATGACGGGCCGGTCCGCGAAGGCCTCCACGCCGTTGTTGCCGAAGAACTGGAAAGTCACGGAAATCGCCTGCGGATTCCCGCAGGCCGCGATCAGCGCCGGAATCGTGTGATCCCCGGCGTGGATGTTGAGGAACTCGTCCACATCCGCGATCCAGACCCACTCCGCCTCCGTCACCACGGCCTGCCGCCGCGCGTCCTTCAGCGCCTCCATCTGGTAGTTCCGCCCCTCGGCCGGGTTGGGCAGGTGGCGCACCAGCCCATGCCCCTCCAGCGCGTCCAGCAGCCGGTCCGTCCCGTCGGTGCAGTCATTGGAATAGAACAGGAAATCGCTGACCCCGATCAGCCGGTGGAAGGCGATCCATTCCAGCAGGAAGGGCCCTTCGTTCTTCACGCAGGTTACGGCGGTTACGCGCATTGCCGCGCCTCCGCCCGTGTGCTCGGTGCCATTGTTGTCGCTCGCAGCCTCTCGGGCGCGGTTGAACCCGGTTTCTTGGGCGAAATGATGACCCGATCGGGGAGGATGCGTCAATCGCCGCCCCGGTTTCGCCATGGGCCCCGTGACATCTGCGCAAGGTGTCCCGGCTTGACTACGCGCGGCCGGAATGCAGGCTGGCGCGGCACCTGAGGGGAACGGCTGATGCAGGCACCGGACAGTATCGACGCGATGCAGGAGAGGCTGGGCGGAGCGGGCTATGTCGCCTCCCGCGCGCTGTCGACCGTGGCATTCCTGGCGCTGAAGCTCGGGCGGCCGCTGTTTCTCGAGGGCGAGGCGGGCACCGGCAAGACCGAGATCGCCCGCACCCTCGCCTCCACGCTGGGGCGCGATCTGATCCGCCTGCAATGCTACGAGGGGCTGGATGCGACCACGGCGGTCTACGAATGGAACTTCGCCGCCCAGATGATCGCCATCCGCACCGCCGAGGCGGCCGGAACGGCCGAGGCCGCGGCAATGAACCGCGATCTCTTCGGCCCCGAATACCTGATCGAACGCCCGCTCCTGCAGGCGATGCGCCCGCACGAGAACGGCCCGCCCGTGCTGCTGATCGACGAGATCGACCGCGCCGACGAGCCCTTCGAGGCCTTCCTGCTCGAAGCGCTCTCCGACCACCAGGTGACGATTCCCGAAATCGGCACGATCCGCGCGCCGGAGCCGCCGATCGTCATCCTCACCTCCAACCGCACGCGCGAGGTGCACGACGCGCTCAAGCGCCGCTGCCTCTACCACTGGGTCGACTACCCCGATTTCCAGCGCGAGATGGCGATCCTCTCCGCCCGCGTGCCCGAGGCCGCGCCCCGGCTGGCGCAGGAGGTCACGGCCTTTGTCCAGCGCCTGCGGTCCGAGGATCTCTTCAAGAAACCCGGCATGGCCGAGACAATCGACTGGGCGAAATGCCTGCTCGCCCTCGACGCGGTCGCGCTCAGCCCCGAACTGATCGCCGACACCCTCGGCGCGGTGCTGAAATACCAGGACGACATCGCCCGCATGGAAGGCTCCGAAGCCGCCCGGCTGCTCTCCGAAGTGCGCGCCTCCCTCGGCCCCGTGGCATGACCCCCTCTCTTTCCTCTGGTCCATGTATCCTCGGGGGGGGCGCCCGCAGGGCGGCGGGGGGCAGACAGCCCCCCTCCGGCGCCGCCGCATGAGCGAGACCCCGGAACAGGCGCCGCTGCTGGCCGCCAACATCACCCATTTCGCCCGCGCCCTGCGCCGGGGGGGCCTGCCGATCGGGCCGGGCCGGGTGGTCGACGCGGTGCAGGCGGTTCAGGCGGCGGGCTTCACCGAGCGCGAGGACTTCTTCTGGACGCTGCACGCCTGTTTCGTCTCCCGCCCCGAACACCGGCAGATCTTCGCGCAGGTGTTCCGCATGTTCTGGCGCGATCCGCGCGAGCTCGAGACAATGATGTCCGCGATGATGCCCGCCCTGCGCGAGGCGGGCGCACCGCCGCCGCCCCCGCCGGGCGCGGCCCGCGCCGCCGAGGCGCTGCTGGACGGGGCGGGGCCCGCGCCCGTGCCGGAAACCCGCGCCGAGGTCACGCTCGACATGTCCGGCACGGCCTCCGCCGAGGACCGTCTCCGCCATCTCGACTTCGACCAGATGACCGCCGCCGAGATGGCCGAGGCGCAGCGGATGCTGGCGCGCCTCAGCCTACCGGTGCCGCAGATCCTGTCGCGCCGGGGGCAGGTCGCCCCGCGCGGGCGGCTGGACCGCGCCCGCAGCGTCCGCGCCGCGATGCGCCGGGGCGGGGAGTTGTCCGCACCGTTGCGCACCCGCCCGGGGCGGCGCTGGCCCGCCCTGATCGTCCTCTGCGACATCTCGGGCTCGATGAGCCGCTACAGCCGGATGCTGCTGCATTTCGTCCATGCCGTCGCCAATGCACGCGGCGCAGGCTGGGCGCGGGTTCACGCGTTCACCTTCGGCACCCGGCTGACCAACATCACCCGTCACATGGCCGCCCGCGATGTCGATGCGGCGCTGGCCGCGGCGGGGGCGGAGGCCAGGGACTGGGAGGGCGGCACGCGGATCGGCGACAGCCTGCATGCCTTCAACCGCGACTGGTCGCGCCGGGTCATGGGGCAGGGGGCTGTGGTGCTTCTGGTCACCGACGGGCTTGACCGCGGCGATCCGACCCGGCTGGCGACCGAGGCCGAGCGGCTGCGGCTCTCGGCCCGTCGCGTGATCTGGTTGAACCCGCTCCTGCGATATGATGGCTTCACCCCCCGCGCGCGCGGGATCGCCGCGCTCCTGCCGCATGTGGATGTTTTCCGCTCTGCCCATGACGTGGCGTCGCTGGAGGATCTGGCCGGGGCGTTGGCGTCACGTTCCGGTGAGGGGAAAAGTCGCGCCTCTTGAACGGGTTGCGCTGAGGCTGGCGTCGGCGGGAACCTGCTGCCGTGCCGCGCCTTCTGAAACCCGATGCCGCCCTCGCGCGTTCCGACCCAGATCCGCTGATGTGAGGCGGTAAGGAAAGGACCTTGAGATGCAGAGCAAATTCCTGAAATCCACCACAGCCATGGTGCTGGCCCTCGCGATGGCCGCGCCCTCGCCAATCCTCGCGCAGGAGGTGACGCAGGACGAGCTTGAGAAAAAGCTGGAAGAGGCGCAGCAGCAGGCCGAAGGCGCCGTCGAGGCGGTGACCGATGAGACGCTTCCGACGAACACCGAAGCAGAGGTCGAAACGGAACTGGAGGCGAACCAGGCGGATACCGAGCTTCCGCAGGCCAGCGAAGACGGCAGCATGAACGCCGAAGGCGCGGCTCAGGCCGAGGTCGGGACCGGCGACGCCGACACCCAACCGGTGGAACAGGCCGAAGAGGCCGCACCGCAGGCCGAAGCGGCGCCCGAAGTGGCGGAGCAGGCCACCGAGGAAGCTGTGGACGACGCGACCGATGTCGCCGAAGAGGTGACCGAGGAAGCGACGGACGTTGCCGAAGAGGCCACCGACGCGGCTGACGCCACCACCGAGATGGCCGAGGAGACGACGGAAGAGGCTGCAGACGACGCCACCACCGTCGCTGAAGACGCAGTGGACGAGACGACCGAAGAGGCGACCGACGTTGCCGAGGACGCCACCGAAGCGCCCGGGGATGCCACGGAGATGGCCGAAGAGGCCACCGACGTTCCGCAGGACGAGCAGATGACCGAAGGCAGCGCGTCGACGGAGACCGAAGCCGGCGCCGAAGCCGAGGTTGCAGAAACCGAAACCGAGGCCGAGACAGACACGACCGCCGAGGCCAGCGCCGAGCCTTCCGAGGAAACGCTCTCCGGTGCCGCACCCGAGGTTCAGGCGGCGCAGGCCGGTGCCGAGGAAGGCGAGCTGGTCGAAGAGACGGTGACGGAAGAAACCGCGCGCAGCTCCAGCGAAGAATTCGAGACGCAGGTGAACCAGCAGGCCACGGCCGGCGCCGAGGCCTCGGCGGATGACGACGATGACGGCCTGTCCACTGCGCAGAAGATCGCCCTCGGCGGGCTTGGGGCCCTGGCCGTCGGCGCGCTGCTGAACAATGGTCAGCGGGTCGTGTCGAACTCCGGCGACCGTGTCGTGATCGACGACAACGGCACCTACCGCGTGCTGAAGAACGACGACAGCCTGCTGCGTCAGCCGGGCGCCGACGTGAAGACCTATTCCTTCTCGGACGGCTCCACCCGCACCGTGGTCACCAACCCGAACGGCGCGCAGGTGGAAACGATCAGGGCATCGGACGGGCGGGTTCTCAGCCGGACCCGCATCCTGCCGGACGGGCGTGAGGTCGTGCTCTTCGACGACACGCAGTCGTTCCAGGAAGTCACGGTCAACGATCTGCCGCAGGTGACCGACAGCCGCCGCTCGATGAACATCCAGCAGACCGACGAAGAGGCGCTGCGTACGGCGCTGCAGGCGCGGCTGGCGAATGACCCGGGGCGCAACTTCTCGCTCTCCCAGATTCGAAACATCGAGCAGGTGCGCGCCCTCGCGCCCGAGATCGAGGTGAACACGGTGAACTTCGAAACGGGCTCCGCCGTGATCCGGCCCGAAGAGGCCGAGGAGCTGGCCGCGCTCGGCGCCGCGATGCGTGACGCGATCGACCGCAACCCGGGCGAGGTTTTCCTTGTCGAGGGCCACACCGATGCGGTCGGCGACGCGGGTTACAATCTCGCCCTCTCGGACCGCCGGGCGGAATCGCTGGCCCTTGCACTGACGGAGTACTTCAACGTGCCGCCGGAAAGCATGGTCGTGCAGGGCTACGGCGAGAGCGATCTTAAGGTGCAGACCGCCGAAGCAGAACGGGCGAACCGCCGCGCCGCCGTGCGCCGGATCACCCCGCTGCTCGGCCAGAGCAGCTGATCGGACGTAAAGGACCGCCGGGCCGCCCTTCGGGGCGGCCCTTTGCATTTGCGCGGAGCGAATATATGCCGGGCGGACGCGAGAGACTGACCCGGACGCCCCATGCGCACAACCTCCGACCGTATCCGACAGGCGCTGGCCTTCGAGGTGATCGCCCTGATCATCGTCGGCCCGCTCGGCGGCTGGGTCTTCGGCCACGGCACTATGGATTTCGGGCTGGTGGCGCTGATCTCCTCCGTCGTGGCAAGCGGATGGGCCTTTCTCTACAACCTGGGCTTCGACCACGCGCTGATGCGCTGGCGCGGGCGGGCCGACAAGGGGCTGGCGTTGCGCATTCTTCACGCCGTGCTGCTCGAAGCCGGGCTGATCGTCCTGCTGGTGCCGGTGGTGGCGTGGACGCTGGAGATCGGGCTGGTGGAGGCGTTCTGGATCGACATCTCGCTCTCGGGCTTCTTCCTCGTTTACGCCTTCGTCTTCTACTGGCTCTACGACCGGATCTTCCCCGTGCCCGCGCCCGCGGCGGGCGGCCCGGCCACTTGACCCCCGCCCGGCGAGGGCCGACATAGGCCGGGCACTGAACGGAGACCTGAATGCCCGATCGCAACCAGCCCGCCCTCGATTTCCTGCTGACCCGGCGCTCGCGCCCCGCCAAGACGCTGAAGGCGCCCGCCCCCGACCGCGCCGCACTGACCGAAATCCTCACCGCCGCCGCCCGCACGCCGGATCACGGCAAGCTGGAGCCCTGGCGCTTCATCGTGCTGGAGCGCGGTGCGCTTGACCGGCTGGCGGCGCTGGCGCAGGCGCGGGGGGCCGAGCTTGGGCGGGACGAGGGTGACATTGCCAAGGCCGTCAGCCAGTACGCCGACAGCCCGCTGGCCGTGGTCGTGGTGGAAAGCCCGGTCATCAGCGACAAGATCCCCGTGGTGGAGCAGACCTATTCGGCGGGCGCGGTGGCGCTGTCGCTGCTGAATGCCGCGCTGGCGGCGGGCTGGGGGGCCAACTGGCTGACCGGCTGGGCGGTCTCCGACGCCGAGTTCATGGCGAAGGGGCTGGGGCTTTCGCCGCACGAGCGGGTGGTCGGGACCGTCCACATCGGGACCGAAACGGCAACGCCCCCCGATCGCCCGCGCCCCGACCTCGACCGGATCGTGACATGGCAATCGGAGTGATCCTCGTCTCCGTCTCGCAAACGCTCGGCCAGCTCGGCGACCCACGGTTCCGGCGGGTGCTGTTCATCGGCGTGGGGCTGACCTTCGCGCTGCTCGTGGCGGTGACGGCGGGTTTCCTCCTGCTGCTGAACTGGCTGCTGGGGCCGGAGGCGGTGCTGCCGCTGATCGGGCCGGTGAGCTGGATCGACGACCTCGCCACGGTGGGCGGGTTCTTCGTGATGCTGCTGCTGTCGGTCTTCCTGATGGTGCCGGTGGCCTCGGCGATCACGTCGCTCTTCCTCGACGATGTGGCGCAGGCGGTGGAGGACCGGCATTATCCGCACCTGCCACCCGTGGGCCACCAGTCGCTGGTCGACGCGGTGCGCGACAGCGTCAGCTTCCTTGGCGTGATTGTCGTGGTGAACCTGCTGGCGCTGGTGCTCTACGTGGTCTTCGCGCCGTTTGCGCTGTTCATCTTCTGGGCGGTGAACGGATTCCTGCTGGGACGGGAATACTACACGCTGGCCGCCATGCGCCGCGTCGGGCGGGCCGAGGCGACGCGCCTGCGCCGCCGCCACGCGATGACGATCTGGGGGGCGGGGGTGCTGATGGCGATGCCGCTGTCGGTGCCGCTGCTGAATCTTGTCGTGCCGATCCTGGGCGCGGCGACCTTCACCCACATCTTCCACCGGCTGGAGGCGCGGGGTTAGCCCTGCGCCTCGATGCCGGTCGGCGGCGCCATGCGCTGGAACCAGTCGATGTCGCGGACCGAGATCCGGCCCGAGAGGATGATCCATGCGATCACAACCCAAAGCACGAAGGCCAAGCCGGTCGTGATCCAGAGCTTCTTCTTCAGGTGATGCACCTCGGGCGCGCCGGCATGGGTGCCGGGCACCACCGCGCCCTCGTCGCCCTGGGTGCGGACCCGGACGGGGGCCAGGATCAGCAGGACCATGAACCAGATCACCGCGAAGAGGACGATGGCGGACGTGGGGCCCATCAGACCTGCTCCAGCTCCACCAGCGTGCCGTTGAAATCCTTGGGATGCAGGAACAGCACCGGCTTGCCGTGCGCGCCGATCTTGGGCTCCCCGTCGCCCAGCACCCGCGCACCGGTCGACTGCAGGTGATCGCGCGCGGCGATGATGTCGGCGACCTCGTAGCAGACATGATGGATGCCGCCCGCGGGGTTCTTGTCGAGGAACCCCTGGATCGGAGAGTTATCGCCCAGCGGATAGAGCAGCTCGATCTTGGTGTTGGGCAGTTCGATGAAGACCACCGTGACCCCGTGGTCCGGTTCGTCCTGCGGCGCACCGACCTTCGCGCCGAGCGCATCGCGGTATTGCGCGCTCGCGGCGTCGAGATCCGGGACGGCGATGGCCACGTGGTTCAGGCGTCCGATCATGGTGTTCCTCCGGCTGGCATGTCGCGGCCCTTATGCGCCGCGCCGCGCGCCGCTTCAAGCGGACCGAGAGTCGCGGGCGGTGCAAAAAGGAGCGCCGCAGGCGGCGCACACGATCTTGTGCGATTTGTCAGGGGCCAAATCGCGGTGCCTCCGGCGGGAGTATTTCCGACCACAGGAAGCAAGGGACTGGTCCTGCTTTCCTCTGGTTAATATATCCCGGGGGTACGGGGGCAGCGCCCCCGGGCGACGGCCGACGCAGGCGTGGACCTCCGGTCCGTGCGCCGCAGCAGAGGGAGACGCGGATGGACCGTTTCGACGACAGCCCCGAACAGGCGCTCGCCTTTCACCGCGCGGGCAAGGGCGCGGCCCTGGCGACGGTTGTGGAGACATGGGGCTCTGCCCCGCGGCGCACCGGCGCGATGCTGGCGGTGTCGGGAGAGGGGGATCTGGTCGGCTCCGTATCCGGCGGCTGCGTCGAGGGTGCGGTGGTGACCGAGGCGCTGGAGGCGCTGGAAGACGGCGGCTCGCGCCTGCTGAGTTTCGGCGTGTCGGACGACGACGCCTTCGCCGTGGGGCTCGCTTGCGGCGGCACGATCCGGGTGCTTGTTGAACCCGTCGGTGGCGCGGGCGGAATGCCGGTGGACTTGCTGAACGCGCTATGCTCGGCGCGGGCGGCGCGGGAAAAGGCGGCTTATGTGGTCGACACGGCAAGCTGGGTGCGGCACCTGGCCGAACCCGGCGCCTTCGGGGCGCGGTTCCGCGCCGACCGCTCCGGCTTCGAGGAGGACGGGCGGACCTTCGTCGCCGTGCACAACCCGCCGCTGCGGCTGATCTGCGTGGGGGCGGTCCACATCGCGCAGGCGCTGCTGCCGATGGCGCGGATCGCGGGCTACGACCCGGTGGTGATCGACCCGCGCCCGGCCTTCGCCGCCGAGCACCGCTTTCCGGGCGAAACCATCCACGAGGCCTATCCGGACGAGGTGCTGGCGGATCTGGGGCTCGACAGCCGTACGGCCCTGGTGCTGCTGACGCATGATCCGAAGATCGATGATGCCGCACTGGAGCCGGCGCTGCGTTCGGAGTGTTTCTACATCGGCGCGCTCGGCTCCACCCGGACCCATGCCAAGCGCGTGACGCGGATGCAGGAAGCCGGTCATTCCGAGGCGGCGATCGGGCGGATCCACGGCCCCATCGGGTTGGACATCGGGGCGGCTGGTCCGGCGGAGATCGCGGTGTCGATCCTGGCCGAGATGACCCAGGTGTTGCGTCAGGCATGAGGTTCGGGACGGTTCCCACGGGTGAGGCGGCGGGCGCCATGCTGGCCCATTCGATCAAGCTGGACGGCGGGCGGTTGCGCAAGGGGCATGTGCTGGAGGACGGCGACATCGCCACGCTGCTGGCGGCAGGGCAGGCGGAGGTGATCGTCGCCCGGCTGGACCCGGGCGACGTGGGCGAGGACGCGGCGGCGGCAGAGGTCGCCCGCGCGCTGGTGCCCGACCCCGCGGCGCAGGGGCTGCGGCTGAGCGAAGCCTTCACAGGCCGGGTGAACCTGATCGCCGAAGCGCCGGGCGTGGTCGTGCTGGACGCCGTCCGGCTGAACCTGCTGAACCGGATCGACCCGATGCTGACGCTGGCGACCGTGTCGCCATTTCGCCAGATGACCCGGGGCGGCATGGCGGGCACGGTCAAGATCATCTCGTACGCGCTCCCCGGCGCCCATCTGGCGACGGCGCGCGAGGTGCTGGCCGGGCCGCCCGCGATCCGGCTCTGCCCGCCGGTCCTGCGGCGCGCTCGGCTGATCGTGACCGAGATCCCGGGCGGCGCGGGCGAGAAGGGGGCCGAGGCGGTGCGCGCGCGGCTGGAGGCGCTTGGGATGGAGATGGCGGGCCCGGTGACAGTGCCGCACCGGACCGCGCCGCTGGCCGAGGCGATCGGGCGGGCGGAGGAAGACCTGATCCTTATCCTCACCGGATCGGCAACCTCGGACTCGCATGACGTCGCGCCCTCGGCTCTGGTGCAGGCGGGCGGGCGGCTGGAGCATTTCGGAATGCCGGTCGACCCGGGCAACCTGCTGTTTCTGGGCGCTCTCGGGACCCGCCCCGTGATCGGGCTGCCCGGCTGTGCCCGCTCGCCCGCCTTGAACGGGGCCGACTGGGTGCTCAGCCGGATCGCCTGCGGCCTGACGGTGACGGGCGAGGACATCGCGGGGATGGGCGTGGGCGGATTGCTCAAGGAAATCCCGACCCGGCCGCAGCCGCGCAGCCGCAGACGTGAATAGGCGGGGTCGGGCCTTTTCCTCCCCGGCGGCGCGTGTTTAACTCGCGCCGAACCGGAGATTTACAGAGGTCCAGGCATGCCCCAGATCAGTATGAAGGTGAACGGCGAGACGAAGAGCGGCGAGGTCGAGGGCCGGACGCTGCTCGTCGAGTTCCTGCGCGAGACGCTGGGGCTGACCGGCACCCACGTGGGCTGCGACACCTCGCAATGCGGCGCCTGCACGGTTCACGTGGACGGGCTGCAGGTGAAGGCCTGCACCATGTTCGCGGGCGAGGCGGACGGCGCTGAGGTGGTGACCATTGAGGGCATCGCGCGCGGCGGGGACCTGTCGGTGGTGCAGCAGGCGTTCCAGGATCACCACGGGCTGCAATGCGGCTTCTGCACGCCGGGGATGATCATGGCGGCGGAATCGCTGCTGAAGGTAAACCCGAAGCCGTCGGAGACGGAGATCCGGGAGCATCTGCACGGCAACATCTGTCGCTGCACCGGCTACCACAACATCGTCAAGGCGATCATGGCGGCGTCCGGGCAGGACGTGTCGAACCTGACTCCGGCGGAATAGCGCGTTTCCGGTGGCCGGTCGCGGGGCGACCGGCGGGGAGAGGGGGGGCCGTCTGCCCCCCTCTTGGCCTGCGGCCAATTCACCCCCCGAGGATACATTGACCAGAGGAAAGCAGGGGCGGATCTCAGGCGTCAGGCGATCAGCACGCTTGCCGATCCGGCGGTGACCTTCCCGATCTGGGTCGCGGCGTCAAAACCATGGGCGCGGAAGCAGGCCAGCACCTGCTCGGCGGCCTCGGGTGCGCAGGCGACGAGGAGGCCGCCGCTGGTCTGCGGATCGGTGACGAGGTTGCGGTCGGGTTCCGACAGGGTGTCGAGGCTGACGCCGTCGCTGTAGCTCGCCCAGTTGCGGCCGGAGGCACCGGTGGCGGTGCCGGCGGCGGCGAGGGTGCGGGCCTCGTCCAGCACCGGGACCGCGGCCCAGTCGATCCGGAGCCGGGCGTTCGCCCCGCGGGCCATCTCCAGCGCGTGGCCGCCGAGGCCGAAGCCGGTCACGTCGGTCATCGCGTGCACGCCCTCGATGCGGGCGAGGTCGGGTCCGGGGGTGTTCAGGCGGGTCATGGTGGCAACCATCTCGGCATATCCGTCCTCCGACAGCGTGCCCTTCTTCAGAGCGGCGGACATGATGCCCACTCCGAGCGGCTTGCCGAGGATCAGCACGTCGCCCGGCTGTGCCCCCGCGTTGCGTTTGAGCGCGTCGATCTCCATCAGGCCGATGGCGACGAGACCGTAGATCGCCTCGACCGAATCGATGGTGTGGCCGCCCGCGATCGGGATCCCCGCGTCGCGGCAGGCGCCCGCGCCGCCTTCGAGGATCTTCCCGATGGTCTCGGGTGAGAGCACGTTGATCGGCATCCCCACCACGGCGAGGGCAAAGATCGGGGTGGCGCCCATGGCGTAGACGTCGGAGATCGCGTTGGTCGCGGAGATCCGGCCGAAATGCTCCGGGTCGTCGACGATCGGCATGAAGAAGTCGGTGGTCGCCACCAGCGCCTGGCGGTCGTTGATCCTGTAGACGGCGGCGTCGTCGGAGGTTTCGATCCCGACCAGCAGCGCCTCGGGGACCGGCAGGGCCCGGGTGCCACGCAGCAGGCCCGAGAGCACGCCGGGCGCGATCTTGCAGCCGCAGCCGCCGCCGTGGCTGAGACTGGTGAGGCGTGGTTCCTGTGCGGTCGAGGTATCGGGCATTGGGGTGACTCCTTCTGTCGGCCCGGATTTAGCGCGTGTCGATCATCTCCACCAGACGGTCGGCGATCCGCGGCAGGGCTTCCGGGGCGAGGCTGGGCGCCTCCAGCGTTGTGACGGGGACCTCGGCGCGGCGGCGGTGCTTTTCGTAGCGCGGGTCGTAGTGGGCCGCCATGAGGCCTTCGGCAAGCTCGGTGACGGCCCCGGCGCGGGCCATCCCTGCCCAGGCATCCACCTGTTTCCCCGGCTGGTAGGGACGCAGAGCGTCCAGCGTGGCGATCAGACGGTCGTGGTCCGCGATGATGTCGGCGTAGGCGCGGGTGAGGTAGGCCGCGCGTTCGGGGCGGGGGGCGGACAGCGCGATCCGGGGCGCGCGCTGCATCGCCTTCCAGAGGCGCGGCGGGATGATGCACTCGCCCACCTTGGCACTTTCCGCCTCCACCACCACCGGGCGGGCGGGGTCCAGGGCGGCGATCTTCATCGCCATCGCGGTTTCGAAGGCGCGCTGGCCGGGCTGGGCGCCCATGGCGCCGAAGAGGGAGCCGCGATGCCGCGCGATCCCTTCGAGGTCGATCACCTGCACCCCCCGGGCGGGGAGCAGGTTCAGGATCTCGGTCTTTGCGGAGCCGGTGTTGCCGTCCAGCACGATGACGGGGCAGGGGAAGGCGCCCTCGGTCACCTCGGCGAGGACCAGCTTGCGCCACGCCTTGTAGCCCCCGGCAAGCGTCTCGACCCGCCAGCCGATCTGGCCGAGGATGGTCGCGAAGGACCCCGAGCGTTGCCCGCCGCGCCAGCAATAGACCAGCGGGCGCCAGCCGCCGGGGCGGTCCGCCAGCGGCCCCGCGATGTGACGCGCAGCGTTGGCAGCCACTAGGGCCGCGCCGAGCTTTCGCGCGTCGAAGGGCGACACCTGCTTGTAGATCGTGCCGACGCGGGCGCGTTCATCGTCGTCGAGAACGGGGAGGGACATCGCGCCGGGCAGGTGGTCCTCGGCGAATTCCGAAGGGGCGCGGACGTCGATGATGTCATCGAAGCCCTGCGCTTTCAGCTCTGAAACGGAGGTCAGGGTGACTGGCATTCAGGCCGTCCGGCCCCGGCGCCGCAGCGCCGGTCGCCACATCATGTCGCCGGTTTGGCGTGTGTCATTTGACTGGCCCGATCATCATCACCATCTGGCGGCCTTCTCCGGGGTTTGCTTCGCAAACACCGCAAAAATCGCCGCCGCGCGACGGGAGCGGCAGGCGTTTGCGGCCGCAAATGCCGGGAGCGCGTTTCATTTGACTGGCCCGATCATCATCACCATCTGGCGGCCTTCCATCTTCGGCATGTTCTCGACCTTGCCGATTTCCTTGACGTCCTCGGCCACTCGTTCGAGCAGCTCCCGGCCAAGGTTCTGGTGCGCCATCTCGCGGCCACGGAAGCGCAGGGTGACCTTCACCTTGTCGCCGCTTTCAAGAAAGCGGACCACGTTGCGCATCTTGACTTCGTAGTCGTGCACGTCGGTGTTGGGGCGGAACTTCACCTCCTTCACCTCGATGATCTTCTGCTTCTTTCTGGCTTCGGATTCGCGTTTCTGCTGTTCGTACTTGAACTTGCCGAAATCCATCACCTTGCAGACGGGCGGGGTCGCGTTCGGCGAGATCTCGACGAGGTCCAGCCCCGCTTCCTCTGCGATCTGCATGGCCCTTGCGGGGGACACGACGCCGATGTTCTCGCCTTCCGCGCCGATCAGGCGGATTTCGGGGGCGCGGATCTTGTCGTTCACACGGGGGCCGGTATCACGGGTCGGCGGCGCGTTGTGGGGTCTGCGAGCCAGTTTATCACTCCTTCGATGGTGCAGAATTGTGAGGCGGCAAGGTAGTGCCCGCTCCGGGCTCTTTCAAGCGCAAACGGAGCGGGTTGCACAAAATCGACCGGCCCCGGCAGGCGGAGTGGCGGGGGGCGCGGGCCGGCGTGTCTCAGGCGGCGCGGGTCAGGTCGGCCATCACGCCGCAGGTTTCGGCAAACCGCAGATGCGCGCCGGAGCGGGCCTGCAGTTCCTCCGCCGAAAGGCCCGCGATCATCTCGGTCACGAGGAAGCCCGCCTCGGTCACCTCGATCACGGCAAGGTCGGTGTAGATGCGACGGACGCAGCCGGAGCCGGTGAGCGGGAAGGTACAGCCCTCCAGCAGGCGGGGCGCGCCGGACTTGTCGTTGTGCTGCATCATCACCCAGATCCGCTGCGCCCCGGCGGCAAGGTCCATGGCCCCCCCGACCGAGGCGATCGGATCGTCGTTGTCGCGGCTCCAGTTTGCGATGTCGCCGTTTTCGGCCACCTGATAGGCGCCGAGGACGCAAAGCTGCAGGTGCCCGCCGCGGACAAGGCCGAAGCTCAGCGCATGGTCGAAGATCGACGCGCCGGAGAGCATCGTGATGGGCTTCTTGCCCGCGTTCACCAGCGTCGGATCCTCCTGCCCCTCGGGCGGCGTCGGCCCCATGCCGAGTATGCCGTTTTCCGAATGCAGGAGGATGTCGCGCCCCTGCGGCAGGAAATTCGCGACGTGTTCGGGCATCCCGATGCCGAGGTTCACGTGCCAGCCATCCTCGATATCCTGCGCCAGACGGGCGGCGATGGCGTTGCGGTCGAGCGGTGTCATGCGGCGGCTCCCCATTCATGCTCCGCCACAGGCCGGGTGAGGACGAGGCGGTCGGTGCAGATGCCCGGTGTGACGATGGTGTTGGGCTCAAGCGCGCCCAGTTCGACGATCTCGTCCGCCTCCACGATGGTCGTGGCCGCGGCCATCGCCATCAGCGGCGAAAAGTTGCGGGCGAGGTTGAGATAGGTGAGGTTGCCCCAGCGGTCGGCCTTGTGCGCCTTGACCAGCGCGAAGTCGGCGTGCAGCGCGGTTTCCAGCACGCAGCCCTTGCCGTCGATTATCCGGGTTTCCTTGCCCTCGGCCAGCCTGGTGCCATAGGCGGTCGGCGTGAAGAAGGCGGGGATGCCGCAGCCCGCCGCGCGGATGCGTTCGGCGAGTGTGCCTTGCGGATTGACCTCGATCTTCAGCCCGCGTTCCCGGATCAGGCGCTGCACCTCGTCGCCCATGGCGCCGCGCGGGAAGGAGCAGATCAGCTTGGACACCATCTCGCGCCGCAGCAGCATCGCCAGCCCCTCGTAGCCCGCACCGGCGTTGTTCGACACAAGGGTGAGGTCCCTCACCCCGGTGTCCATCAGGCACTTGATCAGGTAGTTGGGCCGCCCCGCCTCGCCGAAGCCGGAGACCATGATCGTGGCGCCGTCGGTGATCCCGGCCATCGCCTCTTCGATACTGCATCGCCTGTCCAGCATTCTCTCTTCCTCAGCCTGTCGTCGCGGGGGCCGCGGGGCGAAGCGTATTGACGTCTCGACCCCGGCTTCCTAGCCTGTGATACATCGCAGAACAGTTTTCCGCAAAGCGGAATGCCGGGGCTGCGAATGGGAGGAGCATAATCTTGTCCACGGGACGGGTCACCATCCCGGGAGGGGGGTGAGACGCGTTTTCATACTCGTGGACGGGAATGCTCGGCGGCAGGTTGCAAGGGAGGGCAGCATGACCCGGGAGATGCCGATCTGGGCGAAATGGTACGACGAAGGGCGGGATCCCTTCTTCACGCCCGAGGATATCTGCATGAACACGATGCTCCGGCGGGCCTTTGCGGCCCATGCCGACCGTGTGCAGTTCGAATATTACGGGCAGGAGCTGACATATGCGCAGGTGCGCGACAAGGCTGCGCAGGTGGCCGCGGGGCTGAGGGCGGCGGGCGTGAAGCGCGGCGACCGGGTGGCGCTGCACCTGCCGAACTCGCCCTGGCATCCGATCTTCTTCTTCGGTGTCCTGACGGCGGGCGCGGCGGTCACCCATCTCTCGCCGCTGGATGCGGAGCAGGAGATCGCCCATAAAGTCCATGACGTCGACGCGAAGCTGGTGATCTCGCTCACCACGCCGGAATTTGCCGGTCGCTTCGCGCGGCTGGTGCGCCAACCGGATTTCCCGCCGGTCTACCTGTGTCCTGATCCGGTCTCGGCCCAGGGGCGACCCTGTCCGGTGCCCGACGGGATGCACGCGGTGGAAGAGTTGATCGGCGGCCACGAGGGCGCACCCTATGATCCGCCGGCCATGCGCACCGACGAGGTGGCGCTGCTGCAATTCACCGGCGGCACCACCGGCACGCCCAAGGCCGCGATCCTGACGCATGGCAACATCTCGGCCTCGGTCCAGACCTACAACCACGGCTCCATCGGCGAACCGGCGGCGGGTCCGGGCGCGCCGGGGATGCTGTTTGCGCCGCTCTTCCACATCATGGGGCTGACCTCGGCCATGCTGAAGCGGACGATGGAGGGCGGCAAGATGCACCTCCGCCTGCGCTTCGACGCGGCGGCGGTGGTGAACGACATCGAGAAGTTCGGCATCGTCTCCTGCGGCGGGGTGCCGACATCGTGGATCGCGATCATGCAACTGCCCGAGATCGAGAAGCGGGATCTCTCCAGCCTCGAATTCATCGGATCGGGCGGAGCGCCCCTGCCGAAGGAGGTCTACAACCGCATCCGCCAGCTGACCGGGCTGCAATTGCGCGGAGGCTGGGGCATGACCGAAACGGCGTCCAACGGGACCAGCGTGCCCAAGGGGATGCCGGACGAGAAGCTGGGCACCATCGGCATTCCGCTGGTCGGCGTGCAGATGGCGATCGTCGACATGGAGGACCCGCGCCGACGGCTAGGTCCCGGCGAGACGGGCGAGATGATCATCAAGGCGCCCGCCGTCACGGTGGGCTACTGGAACAAGCCGGAGGAGACGGCGCAGGCCTTCGTCGACGGCTGGTTGCTGACCGGCGACATCGGCTACATGGACGAGGACGGCTGGTTCTACATCGTCGACCGCAAGAAGGACCTGATCCTGTCGGGCGGCTTCAACGTCTATCCGCTGACCATCGAGAACGCGATCCACCAGCACCCGGACGTGGCCGAGGCGCTCGTCATCGGTGTGCCCGACGCGTACCGCGGCGAAAGCGCGAAGGCCTTCGTCTGCCTCAACAAGGGGGCGCGGGAATTCACGCTGGACGAGCTGCAGGGCTTCCTTGCCGACAAACTCGGGCGGCACGAGATGCCCCGCTTCCTCGAGTTCCGGAGCGAGCTGCCTCGCACATCCGTGGGAAAAGCGTCCCGCAAGATGCTCAAGGACGAGGAACGCGCCAAAAGGGAATCCGCAGAGGCCTGACGAGTCGAGGAGGAGGACGAGATGGACCTGAAATTCACACCCGAGGAGGAGGCCTTCCGTCAGGAGGTGCGCGATTTCATCGACGCCAACCTGCCGGCCGCCACCCGCGCGCATCTCAAGCTGGGAAACGCGCCCACCAAGGAGATGACGGTGGAGTGGCAGCGGATCCTGAACGGCAAGGGCTGGGCGACCCCGCGCTGGCCCGAGGAATGGGGCGGGCCGGGCTGGACCGTCACGCAGCAGTACATCTTCCAGCAGGAAAACCAGCGCGCCCCCGCGCCCGATCCGCTGGGCTTCGGCGTGAACATGGTGGGGCCGGTCATCATCCGCTTCGGCAGCGAGGACCAGAAGAAGCGGTTCCTGCCGCGGATCGCGAACCTCGACGACTGGTGGTGCCAGGGCTTCTCGGAACCCGGCGCGGGGTCCGATCTTGCCGGGCTCAAGACGCGTGCGGTGAAGGACGGCGATCACTGGGTCGTCAACGGCCAGAAGACCTGGACGACCTACGCCCAGCACGCCGACTGGATCTTCGCGCTGGTGCGGACCTCGACGGAAGGCAAGAAGCAGGAAGGAATCTCCTTCCTGCTGATCGACATGAAATCACCGGGGGTCGAGGTGCACCCGATCCAGACCATGGACGGCGGGCACGAGATCAACTCGGTCTTCTTCACCGACGTCCGCGTCCCGACCGAGAACATGGTGGGCGAGGTCAACAAGGGCTGGACCTATGCCAAGTTCCTGCTGGGCAACGAACGGCTGGGCGCGCCACGGGTCGGCGCCAGCCAGGCCAAGCTGCAGGAGCTGAAGGAGATCGCGCAGAAGCGGATCGTCCGGGGCAAACCGCTGTGGGATCACCCGCGCTTCCGCGACAAGTTCGTCGAGGCCCAGATCGAGCTGAAGGCGCTGGAAATGACCGTGATGCGGGTGCTCTCGGGCATCGAGGCGGGGCAGGATCAGTCGAAGCCCGATCCGGCGACCAGCGTCATCAAGATCAAGGGCGCGCAGATGATCCAACGGCTGACCGAGCTTTACGTCGAAGCGGCGGGCGAGCAATCGGTGCCGTGGCTGGACGACGAGGGCGCGAATGCGCAGGTCGGACCGGACTGGACGGTCCGCGCGGCGCCCAACTACTTCAACTATCGCAAGTCGAGCATCTACGGCGGGTCCGACCAGGTGCAGAAGGGGATCATCTCCAAGGCGATCCTTGGGCTGTGAGGGATAGACCATGAACTTCGAACTGAACGACGAACAGCGGATGCTCTCCGACAGCCTGACGCGTTTCCTGTCGGACCGCTACGATTTCGAGAAACGGAAGGCCTATGTGGCCAGCGCCGAGGGCTTCGACCGCGGGATCTGGCAGGGCTACGCGGAGATGGGGCTCTTTGCCCTGCCTTACCCGGAGGACGAGGGCGGCATCGGCGGCTCTCCGACCGAAACCATGCTGGTGGCCGAGGCCATGGGCGGCGCCATCGCGGTGGAGCCCTGGACCGAGGCCATCGCCATTGCGCCGGCGCTGCTGCAGGCCGCAAGCGCCGAGCAGCGGGCGGCGATCGCGGAAGCCATCATCTCGGGCGAGGCGGTGCCGGCCTGGGCGCACCGCGAGACCGGCATGATCGAACGCGACGAGCCGATGAAGACGACGTCGCGCGACGGCAAGCTGTCGGGCGGCAAGACCGTGGTCAGCTTCGGCGCGGAGGCCGACGTGATCTTCGTCACCGCCGTGGACGCGGCGGGGGAAACCGGGCTCTACGTGGTGCGCAAGGGGGCCGAAGGGCTCGAGGCGCGCAGCTACCGAACGCAGGATGAGGGCCGGGCGGCCGAACTGACCTTCGACGGCACGCCCGCCGAAAAGCTCGCGGGCGGCATCCCGGTGGCCGAGGCGATTGCCATGGCCGAGGCGCGCGGGCTTGCCGCCTCGATCGGCGAGGCGCTCGGCATCATGGAGACGGCGATCGACCTGACGGTGGAGTACATCAAGGGGCGCGAGCAGTTCGGCAAACCCATCGGGACCTTCCAGGCGCTTCAGCACATCGCCGCGCAGGCGGTGGTGGAGAAGGAGCAGGTGAAGTCCATGGCGATGTATGCCGCGCTGATGTGCGATGAGGGCGACGCCGCAGCGCGCGACCTCGCGCTGTCGACCGCCAAGGTGAAGATGTGCGATGCGGCGCGCTTCGTGGGCCAGATGTCGATTCAGCTGCACGGCGGGGTGGGCATGACGATGGAATACGCCATCGGGCACTACTTCAAGCGACTGACCATGCTGGAGATCCTGTGGGGCGACCGTGACTTCCACATGGACCGGCTGTGTGACGCGGGCGGTCTCGCCGCCTGAGGCGGCGGCGCCTGTCGGCCGAGCGGGAGAAGGGGGGCTGTCTGCCCCCCTCTTGAGCCTGCGGCTCAATTCACCCCCCGAGGATATATTGACCAGAGGAAAGCAGGGAAACTTGCGCGGAATTGGAAGGTGAGGGCATGATGCAGCTCGATCAGGCGATGCTGGACCGGCGCAGCATCCGGGGGTTCACGGACGAGCCGGTGTCGCGGGAGGTGCTGGAGGAGATCATCGGGCTGGCGGTCCGGGCGCCGTCCTCGATGAACACCCAGCCGTGGCATATGCATGTGCTGACCGGCGAGGTGCTGGAGAAGGTCCGCAAAGGGAACACCGAGCGGATGCTGGGCGGTGTGCCTCCCTCGCGCGAGATCCCGGCGCACGGGAAATACGAGGGGGTGCATCGCGAGCGGCAGGTGGAGATCGCCAAGCAGCTATTCGCGGCAATGGGCATCGAGCGGCACGATGCCGAGCGGCGGCAGGACTGGGTGATGCGCGGCTTCCGCCAGTTCGACGCGCCGGTGTCGGTGGTGGTGACCTACGACCGGGCGCTGAACGACCACGGGCCGGTGGCAATCTTCGACGCGGGCGCGGCGGTCTACGGGCTGGTTCTGGCTGCGTGGAGCCGGGGGCTGGGGGCCGTTATCAACGGACAAGGGATCATGCAGTCGCCCGTGGTGCGGGAGCATGCGGATATTCCGGAGGACGAGGTGATCCTGACCTGCGTGGCATTGGGTTGGCCGGATCATGAGTTCGAGGCCAATGCGGTAAAATCGCTCAGGCGGGATATGGCCGAGGTCGCGACGTTCCAGGGGTTCGACTGACGCGCCCCGGTCGGGCGCCCTCTCCGACGGGCCTGCTTTCATCAGGTTTCGTATCCCGGGGGTCCGGGAGCAGCGCCCCGGGGGCGCCACCCCGCGCGGCGCGGGTCGAGCGCAGGACGCCGGGTCAGCGTCGTGCGCCGGTGCCGATCTCGTTCAGGATCAGCTGGATTCCGGTGTCACTGTGCGCCTGCGCCTTCAGCGCATCGAAGCGGGGGCGGAGGGCGGCCTTCTCCTCGGGCGAGCAATGCTTGGGGCGTCCCTGCAACCCCATCACCAGTGCGTAGTAGCCGATGAAATGCGCCTGCGCGTTCGCCCGGATCACCGCAAGGTAGGCGGGATCCGCCTCCATCCGACGCAGATCGCCCGCGTCGGTGATCCCGGCGCGGGCGAATTCGCGGTCCGCCGCGGGGCCGAGGTTGGGTATGGAGGACACCGGCTCCGCCATTCCCGGCCCTCAGATCTGTCGGACGGCGCCCTTGGCGGCCGAGGTGGTCAGCGCGGCGTAGGCCCGGAGCGCGCCGGTGATCTTGCGCTTGCGCGGCTTGTCCGGCTGCCAGCCCTTCGCCTCGCGCTTCTCGCGGCGGGCGGCCAGTTCGGCATCGTCCACCGCCAAATTGATCGTCCGGTTCGGGATGTCGATCTCGATGATGTCGCCGTGTTCGACAAGGCCGATGGTCCCGCCCTCGGCCGCCTCGGGCGAGACGTGGCCGATGGAGAGGCCCGAGGAGCCGCCCGAGAAGCGACCGTCGGTGACCAGCGCGCAGGCTTTGCCGAGGCCCTTCGATTTCAGGTAGGAGGTCGGGTAGAGCATCTCCTGCATCCCCGGCCCGCCGCGCGGACCCTCGTAGCGGATGAGCACGACCTCGCCCTCCTTCACCTTGCCGGTGAGGATGCCGGACACCGCGTCGTCCTGGCTTTCGAACAGATGCGCGGGGCCGGTGAACTTCAGGATCGATTCGTCCACGCCCGCGGTCTTCACGATGCAGCCTTCCTCGGCGAGGTTGCCGTAGAGCACGGCAAGCCCGCCGTCCTGGCTGAAGGCGTGATCCTTCTTGCGGATGACGCCGTTCTCGCGGTCGAGGTCCACGCTGTCGTAGCGCCGTGATTGCGAGAATGCGGTCTGCGTCGGCACGCCCCCCGGGGCGGCGGCGTAGAATTCGTGGACCGAATTCGACTGGGTCTGCGCGATGTCCCAATGCGCCAGCGCGTCGCCCATGGTGGCCGAATGCACCGTCGGCAGGGACGTGTCGAGCAGACCCGCGCGGTCCAGTTCGCCCAGGATCGCCATGATACCGCCGGCGCGGTGGACGTCTTCCATGTGGACGTCGTTCTTGGCGGGCGCGACCTTGCAGAGCACCGGGACCTGACGCGACAGCTTGTCAATGTCGGCCATGGTGAAATCGACCTCGCCCTCGTGCGCGGCGGCCAGCAGGTGGAGCACGGTGTTCGTGGACCCGCCCATGGCGATGTCGAGCGACATGGCGTTCTTGAAGGCGTCGAAGGTCGCGATCGAGCGCGGCAGGACCGAGGCGTCCTCGCCCTCGTAATAGCGCCGCGCGAGATCGACGATCAGGTGCCCGGCTTCCACGAAAAGCCGCTTGCGGTCGGCGTGGGTGGCGAGGGTGGAGCCGTTGCCGGGCAGCGACAGCCCCAGGGCCTCGGTCAGGCAGTTCATCGAGTTCGCGGTGAACATCCCCGAGCAGGAGCCGCAGGTCGGGCAGGCGTTCTGCTCGATCTGTTCGACCTCCTCGTCGGTGTACTTGTCGTCGGCGGCGTAGACCATCGCGTCGACCAGATCGAGCGCCTGTTCCTTGCCGTTCAGCACCACCTTGCCGGCCTCCATCGGGCCGCCCGAGACGAAGACGACGGGGATGTTGAGCCGCATTGCCGCGTTCAGCATGCCGGGGGTGATCTTGTCGCAGTTCGAGATGCAGACCATCGCGTCGGCACAATGGGCGTTGACCATGTATTCCACGCTGTCGGCGATGATCTCGCGCGAGGGCAGGGAATAGAGCATCCCGTCATGGCCCATGGCGATGCCGTCATCCACTGCGATGGTGTTGAATTCCTTGGCCACGCCGCCCGCCGCCTCGACCTCGCGCGCGACGAGCTGGCCGAGGTCCTTCAGGTGCACGTGGCCGGGCACGAACTGGGTGAAGGAATTCACGATGGCGATGATGGGCTTGCCGAAATCGCCTTCCTTCATGCCGGTGGCGCGCCAGAGGCCGCGGGCGCCTGCCATGTTGCGGCCGTGGGTGGTGGTGCGGGAACGATAAGCTGGCATCGGAATCCTCCTGTCTTGGCGCCTTCTATATCGCCCGTCCGAAGCTTAGGCCATGGCAAAGCCGACATAAACGCGATGCATGGCGGGGCGGCGGCGACATTTTCGGTCGCGACGTCGCGGTGCGCTGTAACAAGCCACGGCAAATTCGTGAGGGCCGGGGCGGGTTTCCGCCATCATCCATGCGGTGCGCGCAAGCCTCTCCGCCGCGTGAGCCGCGGGGGCTTGCCAAAGGCGTGGCGTCGACGCATGTCGCCGCGCAGCACGGCCAGAGATGCCGGGCGCAGACCTACAGGCAAAGCATGAGCACCGCTCCGACCACCCCGAACACCCAGGGCCAGCAACAGGCCCAGCAACCCGCGCAACAGCAGGCCCCCTCGGCGCCGAAAACGCGGTTCAGCGACTGGGCCTCCATCTGATCGATTTCCCTCGGTCAGAGAAACGGCGCCGGAGGCAACTCCGGCGCCGTTCGTTCGTGCGGTGAGGAGGGCTCAGGAGGCGCGCTTTACCTGCGCGAAGAGCCGTTCCTGCGCCGCGTCGTATTCGGTGGCCAGCCGGTCGATCAGCTGCGCGGCGGGGAGGACTTCCTTCACAAGCCCGATGCCCTGGCCCGAGCCCCAGATGTCCTTCCAGCGTTTGCCCTTGGAGCCGTCGCCCGAGCCGAAGTTCATCTTGGACGGATCGGCGGTCTCGAGCTGGTCGGGATCCATTCCGGCGTTGGCGATGGAGGGCTTCAGATAGTTCCCCCAGACCCCGGTGAAGAGGTTGGAATAGACGATGTCCGACGCGCCGTACTGGGTGATCATCTCCTTGTAGCCGGGCACGGCGTTCGCCTCTTCCGTCGCGATAAAGCAGGAGCCGGCATAGCCGCCGTCCGCGCCCATGGCCTGCGCGGCGAGGATGGAATCCCCCTTGGCGATGGCGCCCGACAGGTAGAGCGGCCCGTCGAACCATTCGCGGATCTCCTGGACCAGCGCGAAGGGCGACAGCGCCCCCGCATGGCCGCCGGCGCCCGCGGCGACGGCGATCAGCCCGTCCGCGCCCTTGGAGATCGCCTTGCGGGCGAAGGTGTCGTTGATGATGTCGTGCAGCACTATGGCGCCGACCGAATGCGCGGCCTCGTAGACCCATTCCTGCGCACCCAGCGAGGTGATCCAGACCGGCACCTTGTGCTTGACGCACAGCTCCACATCGCGCTCCAGCCGGGAATTCGTGCGGTGGACGATCTGGTTCACCGCGTAGGGCGCGGCGGGGCGGTCGGGGTTGGCCTGGTTGTGGGCGTCCAGCTCCTCGTTGATGCGGACCAGCCATTTTTCCAGCTCGATCTCCTCGCCCTCCTTTTCGCGCGCGTTCAGCGCGGGGAAGGAGCCGACGACCCCCGCCTTGCACTGGGCCAGCACGAGGTCGGGGTTCGAGATGATGAAGAGCGGGCTTCCGATCAGCGGAATGCGCAGGTTCTGAAGTACGGCGGGTACGGCCATGAAGTTCCTCCCAGGTGTCCCTCCGGTCCGCGCGGCCGCGGGTCCGGTGTCTGTCCTAATCTGTCGTTGCGGAAGTTCTGTCAGGACAGCGCGGGCTTGTCACGGGGTGCGCTGCGTCACACCCGGTTTCGACATGTATGCATGCCCATGGACCGGGCGGAGGCGCCCCGACCGCGCCATCCGGGCGGATCGGTCAGGCGGCGTCGGCGGCGGCCCTGACCTCGGCCACGTTCAGCTTCACCTGTTTCATCACCGCCGCCATCGCGGCTTCGCCCTTGGCGCCGCCCGCGCTCATCAGCGCGAGGATCTCCTTGGGCGTGATCTGCCACGAGACGCCCCAGCGGTCCTTGAGCCAGCCGCAGTTGGATTCCTGCCCGCCGTCCTTGAGCAGCGCCTCCCACAGGCGATCGGTTTCGGCCTGGTCGTCGGTTTCGACCACGATGGACACCGCCTCGGACTGCGGGAACATCGGCCCGGCGTCGAGCAGCATGTAAGGAACGCCCGCCAGCGTGAAGTCGATCACCAGCGGCGGTTTTGCCGGGTCGGGGCTGAATTCGGACGTGATCTCGCTGTTCGGCAGCAAGGACACGTAGAACTGCGCGGCCGTGCGGGCGTCGCCGTCGAACCACAGGCAGGTCTTCACTTGGCTGGCCATCTCTTTCACTCCTCTGCGAGACGGTGCGTGCCAGCCGCTACATCTCAGGCGGGCTCGCGCGGATTTCCCCTACGTCATATCGGCCCCGTGCTAATCTGGATAGTCGCTCGTCGCGTGACATGGTCCGGCGAGCGGGGGCCTGCACGCGGTGGAAGGACAGGGTGCAGGAGTGCATGAAACGGAAAACGCCGCCCCGATCCGGGCGGCGTCATCCGTTTCTCGTCTCTGGCCCGGGAGGCCCGCTCAGTCCGAAGCGGCTGCCGCCCCGTCGGCCGGGGCGTCAGAGGGCGCGGGGGTCTCGGGCGTCTCCTCCGCCGGGCGGGTGTCGTCGGACAGGGCGCCGTTGTCCCAGGTGCCGGTGCGTTCCTCGCCCGAGGCATAGGTCATCGTGCCTTCGCCCTGACGCCGGCCGTTGCTGAACTCGCCTTCGTAGACGTCGCCGTTGGCGTAGGTGGCCTTGCCGCGGCCCGAGATCTCGCCCTCCTGCCATTCGCCTTCGTAGACGAAGCCGTCCGGCATCGTGATCGTTCCGGTGCCGTGGCGCTGGCCCGCCTCGAACTCGCCCACGTAGACCGTGCCGTCGGGATAGGTCGCGGTGCCCGTGCCCTCGCGCTGGCCGGCGACCCAGTCGCCCTCGTAGCGGTAGCCGTCGGGGTAAGTCATCACGCCCGTGCCGTGGTTCTTGGCGTCTTGGAACTGGCCTTCGTAGACCAGACCGTTCGGATAGGTCGCGACGCCCTGACCGTCGATCACGCCCGCTTTCCACTCACCCTCGTAGGTGGCGCCGTCGGGGTAGGTGATCTTGCCGGTCCCGTCGGCGAGGTCGTTGCGGAATTCGCCCTCGTAGACCGAGCCGTCGGGATAGACCACGCGGCCTTCGCCCTCGATCCGGCCGGCGACCCAGTTGCCTTCGTACCTGTAGCCGTCCGCACCTGTGAAGGTGCCCTGACCGTGCCGCTGGTCGTCCTTGAACTGGCCTTCGTAGATGTCGCCGTTGGCGTAGGTGACCTTGCCCTGGCCCTCGCGCCGGCCTGCGACCAGTTCGCCTTCGTAGACGTCGCCATTGGGCTGCGTCAGGGTGCCTGTGCCGTTGATCTGACCGTCTTTCCAGGTGCCTTCGTAGATCAGCCCGTCGGGCATCGTCAGCTTGCCCTGACCCTCGCGCGCGCCGCGCAGGATCTCGCCTTCGTAGATCGCGCCGTCGGGGTAGGTGATCGTGCCCTGGCCCTCCTTGACGCCGTTCACCCAGTCGCCGTCGTAGACATAGCCGCCGGGGCTTTCCATCCGTCCGCGGCCGTGGTGCATGGCGTTACGGAAGCCGCCTTCGTAGCGGACACCGTTGGCGTAATTCGCCACGCCCTGGCCCATGATCTTGCCGTCTTCCCACTCACCCTCGTAGGTGCCGCCGTCGGCGAAGACGATCTTGCCCACGCCGTGCGGCTTGCCCTTGGCGAATTCGCCCTCATAGACCGAGCCGTTCGGGAAGCGCGCGACGCCCTGGCCGAGGATCTCTCCCTCCACCCAGTCGCCGGTGTATTCGTAGCCGTTGGGCAGCCGGTAGGTGCCGCGACCGTGCTGCAGCCCGTCCTTGAAGGTGCCCTCGTAGACGCCGCCGTCGTCGTACTGCTTGGTCCGGACCTCGCCGTCCTGCGCCGCCAGCGGCTGCGCCAGCGCCAGCCCGAGCGCTGTCGCCCGCACGCCCCGCGTCACAAGATCGCCAAACCGTTTCACCATTGAGACCCCCGACTGCTCTCTCGGCGCGAGGTCCTGCCTCACCCCGCACGCTTGGTGCGGAGAAGGTAGAGGAGCCCGCTCCGGGTGACAACGCCTTTCGGGCGGTGGCCCCGCCCGCGCGCCGGACCGCGCAGGCCGGAAGGGCCTATTCCCACCACGGATCGACGGCCGCGATCTCGGCATCGGTCCAGCCGAAGTGATGGGCGTACTCGTGGATCACCACATGTGCGATCAGGTCGTCCAGCCTGACGTTCCCGCGCTCGCGCCATTCGGCGAGGATCGGCTCGCGGAAGATCCAGACCGTGTCGGGCGGGCCGCCGAAATCGAAGACCGATTTCTCGGTCATCGGGATCCCGTCGTAGAGGCCGGTCAATTCCAGCGGGTCGTCCATTTCAAGGTCGGCGAGCAGGTCGCGGTCCGGCAGGTTTGCCACCCGCAGCAGCACCTCGCGCGCGGGCGCGCGGAACGGGTCGGGCAGGGCGGCGATGGTCTTCAGCGCCACGCGTTCGAACCGGTCGAGGGAAAGATCCTGTTCCATCCCCCCGATATGGCGCGGCGTCACGGCAGGCGAAAGGGCGGTTTGCGACAGGCGCGTCGAAAACGGGCGGTCCAGGCCCGGCCGGCGCGCCTATGTCGCGCTACCCCCGAACCGGAGATTCGCCCCGATGCTGACCCTGCACACCGTCGCCGACGCCTTCAGCGCCGAGGAATGCGACCGTCTCGTCCATCTCGCCGCCCTGCAGCCCGCCGCCGAGGCGCGACTCGTGGGTCAGCGCGACCACAACATGCGGCGGGCGGAACTGGTCTGGCTCGACGACGTGCCCGAGACCGGCTGGGTGATGGACCGGCTGATTTCGGTCGTGGCCGAGGCGAACCGCACCGTCTTCGACTTCGCGCTCACCGAATTCGCCGAAAGTCCCCAGGTCGCCCGCTACGGGGCGGAGCGGCAGGGGCATTTCGACTGGCATTCCGACATCGGCGACGGCGCCCTGGCGGGCAAGCGGAAGCTGACGCTGGTGGTGCAGCTCTCCGACCCCGGCGAGTACGAGGGCGGCGTGCTTGAGGTGATGCCGGCGGCGAACCTGCTGACGGCGCCGCGGTCCCGGGGCGCGGCGGCGATCTTCCCGGCCTTCGCGCTGCACCGGGTGACGCCGGTGACCCGCGGCGCGAGGTCTTCGCTCACCGTCTGGGCGCACGGACCCGCGTTCCGCTAGGCGATCCTGCGCCGCTGCACAGGCGATGCGCCCCTGCGCAGGGGGCGTGGCGGAACTGCACACGGTGGCGGGGGATTGGTCCGGCAAAGGAGGTTCCCATGACCAAACCGAAAATCGCAGTGATCTTCTACACCATGACGGGCACCAACCATCAGGTGGCCGAAGAAGCCCGCAAGGCCGCCGAGGCCGCCGGAGCCGAAGTGCGCCTGCGCCGCTTCGCCGAAACCGCGCCGAAGGACGTGATCGAGGGGCAGGATCAGTGGAAGGCCCAGCTGGAGAAGATGCAGGACATCCCCGAGATCTCCCATGACGACATGGTCTGGGCGGATGGCTACTTCTTCTCCTTCCCGACGCGCTACGGCAACGCACCGGGGCAGGTGCGCGCCTTTATCGATACGCTCGGACCGCTCTGGCAGAAGGGCAAGCTGGCCGACAAGACGGCCACCGCCACCACGTCCGCCATGAACACCCACGGCGGGCAGGAAAGCACCCTGCTGGGGTTCTACACCACGCTGATGCATTGGGGCTCGGTCATCATTCCCCCGGGCTATACCGACGACGCGCTTTATGCGGCGGGTGGCAATCCCTACGGCTATTCCGCCAACGCAGGCGAGTTTGACGACACCGGCCGGGCGGCGGTCGCGCATCAGGCGCGCCGGCTGGTGCAGATGACCGCCCGTGTCGCCGAGGAGGCGGTGCACAAGGCGGCCTGAGCCTCCGCGCCACCACGGTGTCCCGCGCGTGATCGCTGCGCGCGGGACTCGGCCCTACCAATGCACGGCCCGCTTGCCTATAAGCGGGCCGTACTGCATCGGAGTCGCGCCATGTCCGGAGAGCTGTCCCCCATCGACAAGGCCAAGTTCGTGGCCGCCAAACGCGCCGTCGATTTCGTCGAGGACGGGATGCGCGTCGGGCTCGGCACCGGCTCCACGGCCGCGTGGATGGTGCGCTGCCTCGGGGAGTTGGTGCGGAACGATGGGCTGAAGATCAAGGGCGTGCCAACGTCGTCCCGCACCGCCGAGCTGGCGCGCGACTGCGGGATCGAGGTGGTGAGCCTCGACCAGGCGAAATGGCTCGATCTGACCATCGACGGCGCGGACGAATTCGACCAGGACCTGAACCTCATCAAAGGCGGCGGCGGGGCGCTGCTGCAGGAGAAGATCGTCGCGACCGCCAGCGACCAGATGATCGTGATCGCGGATGTCGGCAAGGAGGTCGAGCACCTCGGCTCCTTTCCCCTGCCGATCGAGCTCATCCCCTTCGGCTGGCAGACCACGCAGGCGCTGGCGGAGGAGATGCTGATCTCGATGGATGTGCTGGGGCGCAGCACGACGCTCAGGATGAACGGCGCCGCGCCCTACGTCACGGACGAGGGGAACTACATTCTCGATCTGCACCTCAACCGGATCGGGAACGCCCGGCAGCTTGCCATGGTGCTGAACCAGATCCCCGGCGTGGTCGAGAACGGGCTGTTCATCGACATCTGCGACAAGGTCGTGGTCGGCTACGGCGACGGCCGGGTCGAGGTGCGCGACATCAACGACGGCTCGATCGAGGAAGGTCGGCTCGACTTCCTCGAAGACGACAACCTGTTCCGTGACTTGGGGGACTAGCCGCAGGTGCTGAAGCCGCGGTAGCCCACGGTCGGACCGTTCTCGAGTTCGAAGATCAGCCGCGCGTTGCTGCGCCAGCCGGCGTCCGGCAGGTCGGCGAGGGTCATCGTGACGCCCGGCGCCGCATAGGCACCGTCGTCCTGCGCCTCCAGCGGAACCAGCACGCCATTCAGCTTCATCGCGGCCTCAGCGCCGTCCGCCGTGATCCAGAGCACCGGGTCGGCCTCCCGCGTGCGGGAGAAGCCGCATTCGGGTTCGATCAGCTGCGCGGCCTCGGCCTCGGCCATGGGCGCGGGGTCCAGTTCCGCCAGCAGGGTCGTGTTCAGCGCCTCTTGCACGGTGCCGGGCTGTGGCTCGGGGTCGCGGTAGATCTCTCCCTGGGCGCCGTTTTCCTCGATATCCTCGATCAGATAGCGCATCTCGGCGATCTCGCGCTCCTGCGCGCCGATGATCGCTTCGGCCAGCTTGGCGACGCGCGCGTCCTGAATGCCGGCGCGTTCCGAGGTCATGATCGCGATGGAATGGTGCGGGATCATCGCGCGCATGTAGCTGACGCCCGACACGGTGACCTGGCTGCGCACCAGCCAGAGCGCGCCCGCGGCGATCACCACGCCGCCGACGAGAATGGCGATGTTGGCCTTGGTGTTGGGATACATCGCGAACATGTAGCCCATCATGATGACGGCCATCACGCCGCCCATGAGAAGCGCCATCCACGCCCGCGTCTCGCTGTAGAAGACGTGCTCCCACGCGTAGGTGTTGAGGTACATCAGCCCGAACATGACGATCGTGGAGGTCAGGATCATCAGGGCGAAACGTGTGTAGGTCATTGGGTCCTCCGGTGTTGTCTCACCCTCTCAACAACCTTCCAGTGGGGGAATGTTCCTGAAGCTGGCGTGCGCCGTGCGCGGCGCCCTGACGCTCTGGCTTTTCCACGGCGGCTGTGGTCTATGGACCGGGACCTGAAAAGAGGCGGTTCATGAGCGATTTCGACTACGATCTCTTCGTCATCGGCGGCGGCTCGGGCGGTGTCCGGGCGGCGCGTGTGGCAGCGGGCGAGGCGGGCGCGAAGGTGGCGCTGGCCGAGATGGACCGCTACGGCGGCACCTGCGTGATCCGGGGCTGCGTGCCGAAGAAGCTGATGGTCTTCGCCAGCGAATATCCTGCCATGGTCGAAGACGCCCGCTCCTACGGCTGGGACCTGAACGATCCGGATTTCGACTGGACCGCCTTCCGCACGAAGCTGGAAGGGGAACTGGACCGGCTGGAAGGGATCTATCGCAACCTGCTGAAGAACTCCGGCGTCACCTCCTACGACGCGCGGGCGCGGCTGAAGGACGCGCATACGGTCGAACTCTCCACCGGAGAGACCTTCACCGCCAAGCACATCCTGATCGCCACCGGGGGCCACCCGGTTCCGCCCGACGTGCCGGGGGCGGACTTGGCGATCTCCTCGAACGAGGTCTTTCACCTCGACGCGCTGCCGAAGCGCATCCTTGTCGTCGGCGGCGGGTACATCGCATCGGAATTCGCCTGCATCTTCAACGGCCTCGGCTCCGAAGTGACGCAATTCTACCGCGGTGCGCAGATCCTGCGCGGCTTCGACGGAGAAGCGCGGGGCCTCGTCGCGGACGAGATGGAGCAGAAGGGCATCGCGATCCACTGCGGGACCAACATCCTCGAGATGGCGCGCGACGACAACGGCATCCGCGTGAAGGCCTCTAACGGCACCGAAAGCCATTTCGACCAGGTGCTCTTCGCCATCGGGCGCAACCCAAACTCCGCCGACATGGGGCTGGAGGATCTGGGCGTGGAGATCGGCCGCCGGGGCGAGATCGTGGTGAACGAGTATTCGCAGACCGCCGTGCCCTCGGTTTATGCCATCGGGGACGTGACCAATCGCGTGAATTTGACCCCGGTCGCGATCCGCGAGGGCATGGCCTTCGTCGAGACCGTCTTCAAGGGCAACCCGACGCCGGTGGACCACGATCTGGTCCCCTCGGCCATCTTCACGCAGCCGGAATTCGGCACCGTGGGGCTGAGCGAGGAGGCCGCACGCGATCAGGAGCCAATCGAGGTCTATTCGACGTCGTTCAAGCCCATGCAGCAGGCCTTTGCGGGCCGGGCCGACCGGGTGCTGATGAAGCTGGTGGTCAGCCAGGCGACCCGGAAGGTGCTGGGCTGTCATATCGTCGCGCCGCAGGCCGGGGAAATGATCCAGCTGGCCGGGATCGCGGTAAAGATGGGTGCCACCAAGGAGGATTTCGACCGGACCGTCGCGGTTCACCCGACCATGTCGGAGGAACTGGTGACCATGCGGCAGCCGGTGCGAAAGGCTTGAATTTCACGGCTTCCCGGCACAGCTAGGGGGCAGGGACACCGAATTACGGTTAAGGGAAGGAACACGATGGCTGGACATTCCGGCGGACCCTGGGGCGGCGGCGGCGGTGGAAACCGCGGCGGCGACGACCGGGGCGGCAATGGCGGGCAGCGGCCCGAAGGCGGCGGGGGCAGGCGCCCCGGCGAGGGGGGGCAGATCCCCGACATCGACGAACTCGTTCGCAAGGGGCAGGACCAACTGCGCGTTCTGATGGGCGGCCGCGGCGGACCGCGCAAGCCCGAGGACGGCGGCGGCGCTGGCGGCGGCGGCCCCTTCATCACGCGCGGCACGCTCATCATCGCGGGCCTCGTGGCGGTGGCGCTGTGGCTCTTTGCCAGCTTCTACACGGTGCGGCCCGAGGAACGTTCGGTCGAGCTGTTCCTAGGCGATTACGCCTCCACCGGCAGCCCGGGCCTGAACTTTGCGCCGTGGCCGCTGGTCACCGCCGAGGTGATCCCAGTCACCCGCGAACAGACCGAGGACATCGGCGTGGGCGGACGCGGCGGCGAAGCCGGGCTGATGCTGACCGGCGACGAGAACATCGTCGACATCGACTTCCAGGTCGTCTGGAACATCTCGGATCCGGCGCAATACCTTTTCAACCTGCGCGATCCGCGCATGACGATCCGCGCCGTGTCGGAATCCGCGATGCGCGAGATCATCGCGCAGTCGGAACTCGCGCCGATCCTCAACCGGGACCGGGGCGCGATCGCGGGCCGGCTGCAGGACCTGATCCAATCGACGCTCGACAGCTATGACAGCGGCCTGAACGTCGTCCGCGTGACCTTCGACAAGGCGGACCCGCCGGCCGAGGTGATCGACGCGTTCCGTGAGGTGCAGGCGGCCGAGCAGGAGCGCGAGCGCCTGACCAACCAGGCCGACGCCTATGCCAACCGCGTCCTGGCCGGCGCCCGCGGTGAAGCCGCGCAGGTGCTGGAAGAGGCCGAGGGCTACCGCGCCCGCGTCGTCAACGAGGCCGAAGGTGACGCCAGCCGCTTCACCGCGATCCTCGAGGAATACGCCAAGGCGCCCGAGGTGACGCGCAAGCGTCTTTACCTCGAAACCATGGAACGGGTGCTGGGCGACGTGGACAAGATCCTCATGGACAGCAGCGCGACCGGATCGGGCGTCGTGCCCTACCTGCCGCTCAACGAACTGCGCCGGTCGAACACCGCTAACGGGGAGAGCAACTGATGCGCAAGGGAACCGCATTTCTGATCGTCCTCGTCGCGGCCGTCGTGCTGCTCCTGTCCTCGGTCTTCATCGTGGACGAACGCGAGAAGGCGCTGGTGCTTCAGTTCGGCCGGGTGGTCGACGTGAAAGAAGACCCCGGCCTCGCCTTCAAGCTGCCGCTGATCCAGGAGGTCGTGCGCTATGACGACCGGATCCTGTCGCGCGACACCGACCCGCTCGAGGTCACGCCGCTGGACGACCGGCGCCTCGTGGTCGACGCCTTCGCGCGCTACCGCATCACCGATGTGGAGCAGTTCCGGCAGGCCGTCGGCGTCGGCGGCATCACCGCGGCGGAAAGCCGGCTCGATTCGATCCTGCGGTCGCAGATCCGCGAGGTTCTGGGCTCGGTCACCTCGAACGACATCCTGTCCTCGGACCGTGCCGCACTGATGCAGCGGATCCGGAACGGGGCGATCGACGAGGCGCGCAACCTCGGGCTCGAGATCATCGACGTCCGGCTGAAGCGCACCGACCTGCCGCGCGAGAACCTCGACGCGACCTTCGCCCGGATGCGGGCGGAACGCGAAAGGGAAGCGGCGGACGAGATCGCCCGCGGCAACGAGGCGGCGCAGCGGATCCGCGCCCAGGCCGACCGGACGCAGGTGGAGATCGTCTCGGACGCGAACCGCCAGGCCGAGATCGTGCGCGGTCAGGCCGACGCGCGGCGGAACTCGGTCTATGCCTCCGCCTACGGCGCCGATCCGGAGTTCTTCGACTTCTACCGGTCGCTCAGCGCCTACGAGCGATCGCTCAGGGGCGAGAATTCGACGCTGGTGATGTCGCCCGACGGAGAGTTCTTCAACTACCTGCGCAACTCCTACCCGGACCTCGCACAGCAGGCGGCCCGAACCGGCGAAGCCGACGTGCCCGCCGACCTCGCGGCGCCGGCAGAGGACTCGGCGGACGGGCCGGCGGAGGCCGAAGCCTCCGACACGTCGGACGCGGACAACGCCGCCGCGGCGGAACCGGAGTTGGCGAACGATGATGCCGCGCCGGCGCCCGCAGCGGAAGCGACCGATGATGCGGCCGCGCCCGCAGGGGCCACGGTCCCGGCGGCGGAGGAGGAGACCGCCACCACGCCCGCTCCGGCCGCGAGCGAATGATCGAAACGGCATTCCTGGCCCTCGGGCTGGTGCTGATCGTGGAGGGGCTGGCCTATGCGCTGGCCCCTTCGCTTGTGGAGCAACTGCTGGAGGCGCTCCGCCAGATGCCGGTGGAGGCGCGCCGGACGCTCGGTCTGGGCGCCATGGCGATCGGACTGGTGCTGGTCTGGGCGGCCAGGACGCTGGGGGCGTGATCATGATGTGGCGATTGCGCGAAGCGTCACGCCACTTTCACGCGCAGTTGAGACGGCGCGACGGGCTTTGAGTTGCGGATGATCTCTTCTACAATGCATCTAACGGGCGAGGGCGCCCGGCGCGCCCGCCACACAAAACCGAAGCGGACGCGGCATCCTGCCGCTCTCCGCCAGAACGACTCAAAGAGGAGAACGGGTGTGAAACAACTGGCATATGCCAACCAACCCCGGGGTCGCGACGCTCAGGGGCTGCGGGCGCTGGTCGTCGGCGTCCTGCTGTCGCTGGCGCTGCTGGCCCAGTCCGTGACCGCGCAGGAGCGGCCGGAAAGCTTCGCCGATCTGGCCGACAAGTTCAGCCCCGCCGTGGTGAACATCACCACTGCGACCACCGTGGCCGGCAACGGCGACATGAACCCCATCGTGCCCGAAGGCTCGCCCTTCGAGGATTTCTTCCGCGAATTCCGTGACCGCAACGGCGACCAGAACCGGCCCCGCCGGTCCTCGGCGCTCGGCTCGGGCTTCGTGATCTCGGAAGACGGCTACGTGGTCACCAACAACCACGTGATCGAATCCGCCGACGAGATCACCGTGGAATTCTTCAACGGCACCGAACTGGAGGCCGAGGTCGTGGGCACCGATCCCAAGACCGACATCGCCCTGCTGAAGGTCGAGGCCGAGGGCCCGCTGCCCTACGTCAGCTTCGGCGACAGCGACATCGCCCGCGTCGGCGACTGGGTGCTTGCCATGGGCAATCCGCTGGGGCAGGGCTTCTCGGTCTCCGCCGGGATCGTTTCGGCGCGCAACCGGGCGCTGTCGGGCACCTATGACGATTACATCCAGACCGACGCCGCCATCAACCGGGGCAACTCGGGCGGGCCGCTCTTCAACCTCGACGGCGAGGTGATCGGCGTGAACACCGCGATCCTCAGCCCCAACGGCGGCTCGATCGGGATCGGCTTCTCGATGGCGTCGAACGTGGTCTCCAAGGTGGTCGACCAGCTGAAGGAATTCGGCGAGACCCGCCGCGGCTGGCTCGGCGTCCGGATCCAGGACGTGACCCCGGACATGGCCGAGGCGATGGACCTCGAAGAGGCGCGCGGCGCGCTGGTCACCGACGTGCCGGAAGGCCCTGCGATGGAAGCGGGCATGAAGGCCGGTGACGTGATCGTCACCTTCGACGGCAGCGAGGTGGAGGACACCCGCAGCCTCGTCCGGCAGGTCGGCAACACCGCCGTGGGCAAGGCCGTCGACGTGGTCGTGCTGCGCGACGGCGAGGCGACCGACCTGGTCGTCACCCTCGGCCGCCGCGAACAGGCCGAAGGTGCGACGCCCGTGGCCCAGCCGGGCGGCGAGGAGAGCGAGGCGCCGGCGGAGCGGGAGCTGATGGGCCTGACCCTGAGCCCGGTCACCCCGGAGCTGACCGAGCAGCTGGAACTGGGCGCGAATGCCGAGGGTCTGGTCGTGGTAGATGTCGACGAGATGTCGGAGGCCTACGAGAAGGGCCTGCGCGCGGGCGACCTGATCACCGAGGCCGGCCAGCAGAAGGTCGCCAGCCTCGACGAACTGGAGGAGCGGATCACCGCGGCGCAGGATGCGGGCCGCAAGTCGATCCTGCTGCTGGTCCGCCGCGCCGGCGACCCGCGCTTCGTCGCGCTGCCGGTGGAGGAGACAGAGGAGGAGTGATCCCCCGGACCTTGCCGGCTTGGAAATAAGACGGGCGCCCTTCGCGGCGCCCGTTTTTTTTGTCCCGCGGTGTCCTGCGGAGCGCGCCTTCGGCGCGCGTTCCCGTCTATCGGAGCAGGGGGGCGCTGCCCCCCTCTTGGCCTGGCGGCCAATTCACCCCCCGGAGTATTTTCGACCACAGGAAGCGGGCGGACCGCATGGCTGCGGTATCGGTGCGGTGGAGCAGGCGGGGCGGGTGGTGGGGGTCAGCCGGAGACTGGGATCGTTTCGGGGCTCTGGCCGGGAAGGTCGACGACGGCGAGACCCAGCTTGCGCGCTGCGGCGAGGGAGAGGGTGCCGCTGTCGAGCCCTTCGGGCTTCTGGTAGGCGCGGATCGCAGTGCGGGTGGGGCCGTCGATCACGCCGGTGATCTGGCCGCCGTAGAGGCCGCGGGCGGCGAGCGCGCGCTGGAGGGAGGCGATGAATTCCGGCGTCATCTCGGGCAGGCAGGGCGTGCGGAACCAGACCTCGCGGCGTTCCTGCACGATCTGCTGGCTGGTCTCGGTCCGGTAGGTCGCCGCGCGGAGGGCCGCGCCGTTCGCGTCGCGTTCCGCGGGAGTGACCAGCACCTGTTCCGTCACCGTCTCGATCACCGCCGGCGTCGCGTCGCGGCCCCAGCAGGTGCCGGGATCGGCGCCCGGGGGGGCGGCCTCGCGGATCTGGGTGACCTCGGGGGCGCCGATGGCGACCGGGGTCAGGGTTTCCGCCCCGCAGGCGGCAAGCGCCAGCGGCAGGAGAGTGGCCCCGAGGGGCGGGAAAATGCGGCGCATGACTGGCTCTTCGACTGCTCGCGCGGGTTGACCCCGCCTCGTTGCGCGCCAGTCTACCCGGTTTTGCCGTAGCGGGGAACCCGTGCCGCTTCACCCCCCTTGCGGTCGCAGAGCTTGTCCACGCCGAGCGCGGGCAAGGCGTCGAGCATGGCCGAGATATCCTCGATCCGTTCGGCGATCACGTGGGTCACGCCGCTGTCGCGCTGGACCCGCCCGGTCACCCGCAGCATCCGGCCCGAGATCACCGCGCGGCGGAAGGCCTCGTAGAGCTTGCGCCAGACGATGACGTTCACGATCCCGGTCTCGTCCTCCAGAGTGAGGAAGATCACCCCCTTCGCGGTGCCGGGCCGCTGGCGCAGGATCACGATCCCCGCCACCGTCACCCGGGCGTTGCCGGGCGGGCGGTCGAGCATCGCGGCGGGAATCGCCGAGGGCGGATTGGGCCATGAGAGATGGGAAGGCAGCATGAGAACGAATATAGAACATGACGCCACGCTCACAAGCCCTTGTCCCCGCCGGGCCGAAAAGGGACTGGAACGGAGGGAACGGCAAAGCTAGACCCGTGCGGACAGCAAGGGGAACCAGATGGCGAAGATCACCTATATCGAGCACGACGGCACCGAGCACGTGGTTGACGTGGCGAACGGCATGACCGTGATGGAAGGCGCGCGGGACAACGGAATCCCGGGCATCGAGGCCGATTGCGGCGGCGCCTGCGCCTGTTCGACCTGCCATGTCTACGTCGATCCAGCCTGGATCGACAAGCTGCCCGAGAAGGGCGACATGGAGGAGGACATGCTCGATTTCGCCTTCGAGCCGGACCCGGCGCGGTCGCGGCTGACCTGCCAGTTGAAGGTGACCGATGCGCTGGACGGGCTGGTCGTGAAGATGCCGGAACGGCAGATCTGATGCTCCGGGCGGCGGCGCTTCTCCTGGCGCTGTCGGCCCTCTCGCTGCCGGTGGCGGCGAATGCACAGCAGATCGCGTCGGCCCGCTACGGCGATCCCACGCACCGATATGGTCACAACGTGCTGGGCGCTGACAGCGAATGGGGCGCGCTGACGCTGATCTTCAGCAACGGCACGTCGCGCCGGTTTGTCCTGCCTGACAGCCTGGTCTTCGAGGACACCGCTCCGCGGCTCCACGATCTGGACGGTGACGGGACGCCCGAAGTGATCGTGGTGGAATCGAGCCTCACGCAGGGGTCGCGGCTTGCGGTCTACGGCCCCGAAGGCCGCATTGCCGCCACGCCGCATATCGGCACGAAGCACCGATGGCTCGCCCCCGTGGGCGCCGCCGACCTCGACGGCGACGGATATGTCGAGATCGCCTACGTGGATCGTCCCCATCTGGACAGGATCTTGCGGGTATGGCGCTTTCGCGACAGGGGGCTCCATCACGTGGCCGACCGGCCAATGTTGACCAATCACAAGATCGGCTGGAACTTCATCCCCGGCGGTATCCGCACCTGCGAAGGGATACCGGAGATGATCGTGGCCATGCATAATTGGATGCGTGTCCTTGCCGTCAGGTACCGGGATGGCACGTTCAGCAGCTATGCCGTCTCGACCCTTCGCGAAGTTCGCGACTTTGACGCCGCGCTCACCTGTCCCTGACCCTTCACTGTTCGAAAAGCACCCCGGGGAGCGTGAGGGGCTGGCCCCTCGCACAGGTCAGGTCGATGTCAGCACCCGCCAACCGATATCCCTGCGGCAGAAGCCCTCCGGCCAGTTAATCGTGTCGATCATCGCGTAGGCGCGGTCGCGGGCCTCGGCCAGGGTGGCGCCGCGGGCGGTGGCGTTGAGCACGCGGCCGCCGTTGGCGAGGATGCGACCCCTGTCCGAGGTTGTGCCCGCGTGAAAGCACATCTCGAACGAGGTTTCCGCCAGCGCGTCGAGTCCCCGGATCTCGGTCCCCTTCTCGTAGGCGCCGGGATAGCCGCGCGCGGCCATCACCACCGTCATCGCGTGATCCTCGGCCCAGTTGACGCGCATCTCTGACAGCCGCCCCTCGGCCGCCGCGTGGATCAGGTCCAGCGCCTGCGCGCCAAGGCGGAGCATCAGCACCTGGCATTCCGGATCGCCGAAGCGGACGTTGTATTCCACCAGCCGGGGCTCGCCGTCCTCGATCATCAGCCCGACGTAGAGCACGCCCTGGTACGGCGTGCCGCGTTTCACCATTTCGGCGAGGGTGGGGCGGACGATGCCCTCCATCGTCTTCGCCGCCACGCTGTCCGTCAGCACGGGGGCGGGGGAATAGGCGCCCATGCCGCCGGTATTCGGGCCTTCGTCGCCGTCATAGGCGCGCTTGTGGTCCTGCGCCGTGCCGATCGGCAGCGCCGCCTCGCCATCGCAGAGCACGAAGAACGACGCCTCCTCGCCGGTCATGAATTCCTCGATCACCACCTCGGCCCCGGCGGCGCCGAATTCGCCCGAGAACATGTCGTCCACTGCGGCGAGCGCGGTCGCCTCGTCCATCGCGACGATCACCCCCTTGCCGGCGGCGAGTCCATCGGCCTTGATGACGATCGGCGCGCCTTCGGCCTGCACATGGGCGCGGGCGGCGGCCGCGTCGGTGAACCGGGCGTAGCGGGCCGTCGGGGCGCCGGCGGCGTCGCAGATCTCCTTGGTGAAGCCCTTGGACGCCTCGAGCCGGGCCGCCGCCTTCGACGGGCCGAAGACGAGGATACCGGCGGCGCGCAGATCGTCCGCCACGCCCGCGGCGAGCGGCGCCTCCGGCCCGACGATGACGAGGTCGATGGCGTTGTCGCTGGCGAATTCCGTCACCGCCGCCCCGTCGAGGATGTCGAGCGCGGCGCATTCGGCGATCGCGGCGATGCCCGCGTTGCCGGGGGCCACGATCAGCTTGTCGCATTTCGGGTTCTGCATGGTCGCCCAGGCCAGCGCGTGTTCGCGCCCCCCGCCGCCGAGGATCAGGATGTTCATGGATCGCCTTTTCGCCGTTTGGCGGCGGTGTAGCCGGGGGGCCGCGGCAGGGCAAGCGGCGGAGGGTGACCCGGGGCCGGGCCGCGCTAAATTCGGGGCATGGCCATTCGTGGAGACCTTCAATGCGCTACCAGACTTCCTCTCTCTGCGGCCTCGCCGCCGTCGCGCTGATGACCATTACCACCGCGGCGGGGGCGGGACCGACGCCACATCTTCCGCTCGGCCCCGCGCTGGCGGAAAGCGCCGGCCCCTGGCAGGTGACCGGCACCACGGCCGACGGTACCTTCGAGATGCGGGCCCGGCCCGCCGCCGGCGCCGGTGTCGTCGCCCGCCTCCCCGACGGGCAGGTGGTGCACAACCACGGCTGCGAGACGGCAGGCGGCGTACTCTGGTGCCAGGTCGTGACGCTGGGCCGGACGGTGCGCGGCTGGGTCCCCGGCAGCGCCCTGCGCCGGGTGCCCGGGCCGGTCGCCGTCAGCCCCGACGCGCCGGGCGTGCGGCGGCTGGAGGGCGGCGGGGTCGAGACCACTTTCGCCAACGGATGCACGGTGCGTCACAACCGGCGCGGCACCCGCGTACTGGAGAGCATAAGCTGCCTGCTGCCCCAGCTTTCTGCGGCAGATGCGGCGGCGCGGGCCGTGCTCCGGGGGCAGCGCACGGTCTCCGCCCGGGGCTGAGCGCGCCGCGAGCGTTTACCTCAGGGGGCTGGAGAGCAGCCCCCTGCTTCTCTATGATCCCTCCGAAGCAGGACCCGGGGGATGACATGGAGCTATTCGAGGACGACGCGCCCGGTAACACGCCGGAATTCACCGTCTCGGACATCACCGGCGCGGTGAAGCGGCTGATCGAGGGCGAATTCTCCCACGTCCGGGTGCGGGGCGAGGTCGGCCGTGTCGTCATCGCCCGCACCGGGCACATGTACTTCGACCTGAAGGACGACCGCTCCGTCATCGCCTGCGTTTCCTGGAAGGGGCAGGTGTCGAAGTTCCGCCACAAGCCCGAGGAGGGGATGGAGGTCATCGTCACCGGGCGGATGACCACCTTCGGACCGCAGTCGAAATACCAGCTGAACGTCGAATCGGTCGAGCCGGCCGGCGCGGGCGCGCTGATGGCGATGCTCGAGGCGCGCAAGAAGAAGCTCGAGGCCGAAGGCCTCTTCGCCGCCGCCCGCAAGCGCCCGCTGCCCTTCCTGCCCGAGGTGATCGGCGTGGTGACCTCGCCCTCGGGCGCGGTGATCCGCGACATCCTCCACCGCCTGCGCGACCGTTTCCCCCGCAAGGTGCTGATCTGGCCGGTGGCCGTGCAGGGCCAGAACTGCGCGCCCGAGGTCGTCCGCGCGATCGAGGGGTTCAACCGTCTCACCCCCGGCGGGGCGCTGCCGCGGCCCGACCTGCTGATCGTCGCCCGCGGCGGCGGCTCGATCGAGGATCTCTGGGGCTTCAACGAGGAGTCCGTCGCCCGCGCCGCCGCGGCCTCGGACATTCCGCTGATCTCGGCTGTGGGGCACGAGACCGACACGACGCTGATCGACTACGTCTCCGATTACCGCGCGCCCACGCCCACGGGCGCGGCGGAGCGTGCCGTGCCGGTCCGGGTCGAACTGATGGCCTGGCTCGACGGGATGGGGTCGCGGCTGATCCGCTGCGGGTCGCAGGGGATCACGCAGCGCGATCAGCGGCTCCGGGATCTGGCCCGCGCGCTGCCCCGGGCCGAAAGCCTGCTCGACGCGCCGCGCCAGCGCCTCGACATCTGGAGCGACCGGCTCCCTGCCGCGCTGACCGGCGGGGTCCAGCGGCGGCGGCTGCGGCTGTCCGAAACCGCCGGCCACCTGCGCCCCGGCCTGCTGCGCACCCGGATCGATCGGGCGCAGGACCGGCTGGACGACCGTGCCGCGCGGCTCGACCCCGGGCTGATCCGCGCCACTCAGCGCCGGCGGGACGCGCTCGACGCCTGCGCCCGCCGTCTGCGGGTGGAGCCGATCACGCAGGACATGGAGCGGAAACGCCGGGACCTCGACCGCGCCGCCACGCGCCTGAAGGCGCTCGGGGAGGCCCGCATCGCGACTGCGGCCGAGCGGCTCGAGACGACCGACCGGCTCCTCCGCACTCTCGGCTACGAGGCGACGCTTGAGCGCGGCTACGCGGTGGTCCGCGACGGGGCGGGCGCGCTCGTCACCCGCAGGACCGAGGCCGAGGCAGCCGGCGCGCTGGAGATCCAGTTCGCCGACGGCCGCCTGAAGATCGGCGGCTCCGCCAGCCCGAAATCGAGAAAGCCCAGGAAACCGGAACAGGGATCGCTGTTCTAGAGCCGCGCCCCGGCTTCATCTGGCCGGAAAAACTCCGGGGGAGGCGGGCCGGCGGCCCGACGGGGGCAGCGCCCCCGGTCCGCCTTCCATCAGACGCCGACCTCGGGTCCCTTGCACATCATCGGCTCTCGGGAATTCTCCACCTCGTAGAGCTCTGTCCGGCCCGGATCGTTCTCGAACCGGGCGACCAGCCCGCTGCTGCCGAGGTAGAAGCTCCAGCATTGCGGCTCGCCCGGTGTGTCCTCGTAGACGAAACAGATCAGCCCGCCGGATTGCTCGTACCAGCGGCCCTCCTTGCATTCACCGTCGAGGAACGACCAGCGGACGCGCTGGTCCTCCATGTATTCCTCGACGCCGTAGGCCTCGCCGCCCGCCCCGTAGTAGAAGGTCTTGCCCTTCGAGTAAGCGTCGAATTGTTCGCCGGACATCGGGCCGTCCAGAGCGAGCAGCGGGGTGGCGAAGAACAGGAGAAGGCAGGCGGTCAGGCGTTTCATGGCCCGCATCATCGCCTATCCCGGTGCGGGTTTCCAATGACAAAATCGGTGCGGTTCATTCCGCCGCCGTATCGCCGAGGAAATCCATGTAATCGTGGTCGTCCTCTTCCGCCCAGCGTGAGAGCCGGTGGTCCATCACACGTCGCCAGAGGCGCGGCACCAGCGCGAGGCTGGCCATGATCGGCAGGGCGTAGGGCATCACCGGCATGGTCGCGCGATCGAGCTGTAGCGCCGGATAAGCGCGCATCGGGTGAACGTGGTGGTCGGAATGGCGCGGCGCGTTCAGCATCATCGCGCCGGTCATCGCGTGGGGAGAGTTCCACGAATGCTGCGGTCCCACCGGTTCGTACCGGCCGTCGCCGCGCGGCTCGCGTTCCAGCCCGTAATGCTGGACGTAATCCGACAGCAGGATCTGCGACTGCGCCAGCCCGGCCATCCACAGAAGGGCGACGATTCCCATGACCCCCGCCAGCGCCCAGGCCAGCAGAACCATCCCCGCCGCGCCGAGCACGTAGCCGATGTAGGGGTTCGCAAGGCCCGACCGTCCCGCCCGGCGCAGGTCCGCGCGTTCGGCGGCGTAACCCGCGCGGAACGATCCGAACCATGCCCGGGGCACGTAGCGCCAGAAGCTTTCGCCCGGCCGCGCCGTGTTGGGATCGAGCGGGGTCGCGACGTATTTGTGGTGCACCTTGGGATGGGCCGAAGCATGGTGCCCGAAGAGCAGCGTGATGTAGACCAGCCGCCCCAGCTGGCGCGCCTCGCGCTCCGGGCGGTGGATCAGCTCGTGCGCATTGGGGTGGCCGACCTGCCCGAACCAGATGCCGAAGGCCACGGCCGCGACGACCGCGTCGATCCCGTTCGCGCCGGTCCCGCCGCCGATCCAGTAGATCGCCGCCACCATCATCCAAAGATGCGCCAGGCCCAGGACCTGGCTCAGTCCGTGGGCCGCCGGAAACTCCGCCTGCGGGTTGCGGTTGCGCCAGTTGCGGGGCAGCAGCTTGTCCATCACCGCGGTGAAGACGGTCAGGTAGAGCAGCGCGACCCATGTGTAGGGTCCGCCGTAGTAGGCTGCCAGCAGCAGAAGCGGCAGCGGCATGAGGGATGCCACGGTGAAAGCGGCCATGTGCCCGATCCTTTTGCCCGATTGTTCTTGGTTTTCCGGTGCCGCGTCAATGCCGGTCGATTTCGGAGAATTTCGGGCGCAATCGCGAAGATCTCACGGCACCGGGGAACCGGCCCACCCCGCGCGGCCTTCCATCCCCGGGCAATCCACATTAGGTGGACTGCAAGAACGCAGGAGAAACCCCGGACATGGCATTTTTCTCGAAACTCAAGGATCGCCTGTTCAAATCCTCATCGAGGCTGGAGGAGGGGCTGGACGCGATCGTGGGCGAGGGCGGCGCGGCCGACCCCGATACGCCCCCGACGCCCGAGCGCCCCGAAACCCCTGGGCCGGACGTCACCCCGCCGCCCGAGCCGGAGCCGGTGCCGCAGCCGCCCGAACCCGAGCCCACGCCCGAGCCCGAGCAGGTGCCCCCGCCGGGCGAGCCCGACCCGGCGCCGCGCCCGGACGAGGTGCCGCCGGGTGAACCCGGCCCGACGCCCGGGCCCGACATCCCGCCGCCCGGACCCGAAGAGGTGCCCGCCTCGCCGCCCGATTTCGTGCCGTCGCCCGCCCCGCAGGAGGCGCCCGCGCCGGACCTGCCGCAGGAGATCCCGACCG
>Ga0310345_10000569_pt1 | contig 50778 bp, 74 predicted proteins | sample HC15DNA20500_MG_FD_204667 | JGI IMG/M metagenome (GOLD analysis project Ga0310345, IMG submission 204667) | Marine microbial communities from station ALOHA, North Pacific Subtropical Gyre - HC15-DNA-20-500_MG | ecosystem: Environmental > Aquatic > Marine > Oceanic | place: Pacific Ocean: North...
GCAGGGGCTCTGCAGCACCCCCATCGAGCGCCCGTAGCGATCCAGGACGACTGGCTCTGCCGCGTCACTGACGTGGACGCACTGGGGATGAACAGCTGATTACCCCTGGGAGGGGAGAGAAAAAAGGGGGAGGGCGCTGCATCAATTTATATTATGCAGCACCTTGCCATAAGAGAGTTACTGGTCCTGATCAGGCAGAAGTGCATTTTTTGTTGCGACGATCTGGCTTTTGTAGTTCGCCTTTTTAATGACTTTTACGAACTTATCAGTAGGGTAAATCTTGTATTTTATATCAAGAAGTTTAGGGCCTTGCATTATCCGCTCAGAGGCATCGTACTTCTCGACAACTTCATGCTTAATAAGCGTATCAAGTGCGGTCTTCATAGCCCTGACGTTGTTGGCCATCTCCCGGGATAGCCCCCTTGGGCTGCCATTCAAGAACGAAACCAAGCGCGGTGTGTACGGGTGCTTTGATGATGCCTGGCTCCAATGATGGCTCATGCGCTTATGTATGTAGCGAGCCAATGGGCTTTTGATGGCCATCGACGTTCTGTAGTCATAGAGCCTAAAGGTTTGCTTTTTAATGCTGTCGGTTACTAGGGGGTTAAACTGAACGTAGCATTTAGTATCACCTTCACGCAGCTGAATATCTTTCCGAGTGGTTAAGCCCACCATTGGGAAAAAACTAGAAGATATAACCGTGTCTTCATTATCTGATATGGTTTCCAGCTGCGCACCTCGGCAGACAAGAATCGCCTCTTTTATTTCGCTTAGTTTGAACTCATGTTTGTTTTTCCTAAGCTCATTGCGCAGCTGATAGAAAGTAAAAAGCACACCTACTTTACCATCTATCATGGCTATCCCGCCATTTACCGCAAGTTTGCGAAGGGCGTCTTCAATTATCTCCTCCCGCTCACCAGGAAATACAAGCTCGGGTTTTCCAGGTTCAGTTTCAATGAGAGCTGGACGCACCCTCACCCTTATTATTTGGTCGCCAATTCGGCATTCTCTTTCTTTTGCAGCGGCTTGGGCTATATCAGTAAACCGCCGTCTCTTTTCAAGGGAATACTTTGGGAGAGCATCATAAATATCGATGCTGTTGCTATAATGCTTATCCCTAGAATCCAGCAAGCTGAAGAGATCCAGCTGAGGCGTGTTGTGAACAGCAATTTCCTGTATGTCCTTGTCATTGCGCTTCTTTTTAGACATTGCCAACCTCGTTCAGCCTGCTGATTATTGCTTAGCGTTCTTCAGCCAACCAGGATTCAACCACTTCAGAACCATGATCCTCTTTCCATAGCTTGAGGGTTTTATGGTTGCCGCCACGAGTCTCTACAACTTCATTGGTGATGGGGTTCCTGTATACTTTTAACTTGCGCTTCCTTCTTCTGTTTTCGGTCGCTGTTGAATTGAGGCTTTTAGGGGATAACTGGTTAATGACATCCTGTGGCGTTCTGCCGAACTCCTCAATTAAGCCTTGCAGCTTTTCCAGGAACTCCTTTTCCTTCTTAAAGTCGCTTCTCTCTTGCAAAATCTCCATTTGTTTCTGAAGTTCTTTTGCTTGTTGTTCGAGCTGAGCATACTGCTGAAGAAGGCTCATCCATTATCCTCATGGCGTGCTATTTAAGTGTGCAAAGCACATATTGCCCACCTGAGCATGCTGTGTCAATGCCGCAATCGGAACCGGCCTGAGTCACCCAGCGCTTCTCTGAGGCCAGTCGTCGCAACGATCATCGGGTGCCAATGGCCCTGGAGGTAGGCCGGTTTTCAGGGGCCGTACCGCAAAATCTAGCGGGCATACCCCCAGAGACTCGCCCAGATTTCGCGTATGAGCCCCGAAGCTATCGTTAAAAAACGATAAAAGACACGTGAAAACAATAAGATAGAATCATAAATGGGGTGTTCGAGTGATCTTGCCAAGCCACAAAAAGTGTAGCTTGGGCTGGCGTCTTGATTCTCTACTTATTAAAATGATCGTTTAAGAAAGTAGAGAAGGGCAAGAGGGTCCGCTAGGCTGACCTGGAGCCACAGGAACAGGACGCAGAGGAATGAATTTACAGGCCATCTTCAAGATCGCGACGGTCACCGACACGCTTGTGCTCATCCTTGATCAGGACGGGCCGCGATCCATCACCAACGATGCTCAGGGCGTCATCGATCGGCTGGCCGCCGAGCTGGGTGGCTTGGGGCTCCGGCGCATCTTCTATCGCGACACCATGGGGCGATTCGATGAGCTGAAGGTCGAGCAAGGCCGGTTCGTCGGCTTCGCCCCCTGCAGCCCCCATCAGCAGGAGGCCTTCCTGCACTGGTGTGAGGAAGCATGACCTGGCCTCCATTGCAGAACGCAGGCTCCCTTCCCAGGGCGGCCGGCACATCAGTCATTCGTAGAGGAGACGGCGCATGGATTATCACGCAGCAATGCCCCCCAGGGCGGAATATGGGGTCCAGCTGGTCAATGACATGATGGTGATCCTTCAGGACGGGGGCGGCGTCGTCAGCGTCATCGAGGATGCTGACTCCGTGCTCGAGCACCTGAGTCTCACGTTGCCCAGGCGCCTCACGCGCCAGCGGGTCTATGTCGAGGAACATGGAGAGCGGGGCCAGTTTCACGAGCTGTGCCATCGACACGGGGATCTCGAGTCCGTGGCACCATGCTCAACTGCCCAGGGTTCGCAGCTGAAGGAGATGCTGGCGGTCATGCCGGGAGCAGCCCGTGGATAATAGCCTCGCGATCGTATCCAACTCGTCGGCCCTGTCAGCCGGCACCGGCGGTCAGCTCGCCGAGGCCAAGGGCAACCCCGGACTTTCGTACCTGCTCAATCTCAACTCCCGGCGCAGCCGGATCACCATGCGCTCGCACCTGAAGTACATCGCCAACATCAGCGGTGGCTACAGCATCCGTGAATGCCCCTGGGAGCTTCTGCGGCGCGATCACGTTCGCTCCCTCGTGGAGATGATGACCGAGCTGGGCAAGGCGCCAGCTACGGTCAACGCGGCCCTGTCGGCAATGAAGGGCGTGGCCCGCGAGGCGTGGATCATGGGCCTGATGGACAGCGAGAGCTACCAGCAGATCAGGGATCTCAAGGGCGTGGCAGGCACCCGGTTGGCGAAAGGGGTGTTCCTCGAGCCCGCGGCCGTCGAGGCAATCTGTTTCGCATGCGAAACAGACGAGAGCCCCAAGGGGGCACGAGACGCGGCCTTGATCCACCTGCTGGTGGCCACCGGGCTCCGGCGTTCGGAGAGCGTGGCGATTGACCTGGAGAGCATCGAGCCGGGGCGCCAGGCCATCAAGATCCTTGGCAAGGGGAACAAGGAGCGCCTGGTGTTCGTGCCCCGTAATGCCTACCAGAAGGTCCAAGCGTGGCATGCCTGCCTCGGCCGAGACACCGGCCCGCTGTTCACCCGCGTCCGCCGACACGGGGTTGTCAGCGATGCCAGGCTGACCGATCAGGCGGTCTACTTCATCATCAAGGAGCGAGCTGCCCAGGCAGGCCTCGTGGAGTGCTCGCCCCACGATTTCCGGCGAACCTTCGCCACCAACATGCTGGATCGCGGCATCGATGTGCTCACCGTGCAGTACGCCCTGGGTCACTCGAACCTAGCCACGACGCAGCGCTACGATCGCAGTGCCGAGCGGCGCCTGGAAGAGGCGATGAAGGGCCTATGACGAACCAGTGCTTAACACCAGAAGAGGTCATCAACCGGCTGGCCGCGGAAGGCATCGGCTTCACGGCAAGCCACGATGGGCCGGCGGGAAAGGTGACCGTCCACCTGAGCCCCTACCAAGCCGTGAGGTACTGGAATGACCCGCCAGCGGCCTTGGCCGAGGCTCACGGCGTTACCCGTGCCCAGTATCTCGCCTGGCAGGGCGCCGGCTATGTGGTGCAGTGCGCGGCCCGCACAGCAAGAGGCCGGCAATGCCGCAATCCCGTTCATGGCGGGCACCTTGTCGAATCACCGGCGCAGTGGGTCTCACTCCAAGGGGGTTACTGCCTGATCCATGGAGAAGGCCTGGAATGAGAAAGGGAGGCCCAAAGGCCTCCCCATAAGTCGTGTCTGCTGGATGATCATCCTCCGAAGTGGCGAAGAAAGGCATCGCGATCCAGGATGCCCCAGCCCTCCAGGGCATAGTAGCCGTTGGCACCTTCCGGCGTGCCAGGGTCTCGAATGAAGAGGATCTTCACCTTGAACTCCTGGCGAATCGAGGTCAGCTGACGCTTAACCGAGCCTGCCGGAATCCCGGTCTCCCCGGCAATATCCTGGAGCGTAGGCCGCTCCAGGGTATCGATTGCGCGGATGATGGCGTACTTCCTCTCCGTGTCTCTGGGAAGGGTCGACATTGCCTCTACTCCTCGCCTTCGACGCCGAGCAGCTTCACCTCAGAGACAGTGACGCGGACAGGCTCCGACTCCTTTCCATCGAGCTGCACCCAGCAGAACCCCGGCTCCGCGTCGACACGATCGAGCAATAGCACGCCGCTGCGCTGCTGGCCCCGAACCTGGATGCTCACGACAATCCGAGCACGAACGGACACCGCGGGGGTCCAGCTGGCAGCCGGCTGCTTGGCTGGCGTCCCCTCTTGGGGCTTCTGCGTCTTGGCTGCAGGTTGTTGTTCCGGTTTCTCGGCAGGCGGCTCCTGACCCTTCCCCTGTCCAGGGGCGGGCTCTTCTGCAGCATTCCCACCGGTGCCCTGGCCGCCAGCAGGTGCCGATGCAGCATCCCCACCACTGCTGTCGCCACCCTCGAAGAGCCACGAGGTATCGAGGTCGCCATCCCCGCCGCTCTCCTGGGTGCCCTCCAGGCCCTTGAGGGAAGGCTGGTCCTCATGCTTGCCAGCGCCAGCGCTCGAGGAGGGAGGTGCCACCTCGCCGTTGACATCCGGTGAGTCCGGCAATTGACCACTCTTCGCCAGCTTGAGCAGTGACCGGCAGGCCTTGCGGGTGATTCCTTCCTCCATGGCCTTCTCGCAGGCCGTGGCGGTTTTCTCCGGCTCCAACTCATAGAGCTGCCTCAGGCTGTTCAAGGCCTCAGTGTCGGTGGTGATCCCCTCGTCGTAGAGGCGCTTCACGCACTCCGGGAGCTTGAGCAACGCCAGGTGCTGTGACACATAGCTCCGAGACTTTCCCAACCGCTTGGCCACATCGATCGCCTTCCAGTCGGCATCGATGAACTTTTGCAGGCCGAGGGCAATCTCCATCGGTGTCAGGTCTTCGCGCTGGATGTTCTCGATCAGCTCGCCAGCCGTTTCCTCGAGGTCAGTCATCTCCTTCTTGCTCACGATGGCCTCGATGGTGAGCCCGGCCAGCTTGCAGGCCCGCCAGCGGCGCTCACCTTTCTGGATTCGATACTTCCCATCATCGCCCTTGGGATAGACGATGATTGGCTGCTCCTGCCCGTTGACCTTGATGGACTCGGCCAGCTCCTCGATGCCATTGAAGGCCTGACGAACCTGACCCTCCTTCGGGATCACTTCGTCGGTATTCAGGACCAGCACCTCCTTTGCGCCCTTGGACCGCCGGGAGAGGCTTTGCAGGTTGTTCAGGTTTCCCAGTGCCATGTCAGCCTACCTTTTTCATCAGTTCTTCAATGACCGCACGGATCTCTTTCGCGGCTTCACGCGCCGAGGTCTTCTTGATACTCCACACCGGCACGCCGTTCAGGTTCGCCACGTCGAGCTGTCCCCTGACCCCTACCTCAGCCTCATACACCAGATCCGGGACCGCCTTACGCAGTTGGTCGCGGGTGTTCATGTCCTCCTCGAAGCCACGCTTGAGGTTGTTGATCACCATGCCGGTGTTCTCCAAGTCGGGGTTCAGCTCTTCCTGGACACTGATGATGGTGTTCAGCAGACCTTCTACGCCGTCCAGGGCGAAGCCGCTTACCTGCACGGGGCAGATCACATGCGTCGACATCGTGAGGGCGGCCACCAGCTTGCGGCCGAGGCTGGGCGGGCAGTCGATCAGCACATAGTCGTAGTGCTCGAGGATGCCGCTGGCCTTCAGGTTCGCGATCGGGTGCCGCACACAACTCAGCGGGAGCGATTCGATCTCCGATAGCTCTGGGTCATTCTTCATGGTCCAGATCAGGTCCATTCCGCGCTCACAGCGCATGGGCTGGATCTCATTCAGCCCTTCATCGAAGAGCCTGACGGAAGGCGTCCCGGAATAGGCGCCTTCATCACCCTGACTGAGGCGGCTGGAGGTGTTGCCCTGGGGGTCCAGGTCAATCGCCAGGACACGATAACCGGCCTCCTGGAGGTAGAACACGGTCTGCAGGCAGATCGTAGATTTGCCTACGCCACCTTTCTGGTTGGCGAAGCTGATGATCTTGGTCATGGTTTCCTCGTTACCCGACCAGCAAAGACTGGTGGATGAATGGCCTGGCGGCGCCATGTCACGCAATGGCCATCGCCGGTGAAATTTCGCATGCGAAACATGCTATACCACATATAATGATGCGGCAAGCTACAAAAAGCGATGCTACAGGCGCAAAAAAAGGCCCTATTTCGGGCCTTGGCCGCTTGGCTGAGAGGGCGTCAGGCGGCGTCTTGGTGCGTGTCGGCCGCGTCTTCAGTGATGGGTTCGCTGGCGGCAGGCAGGGCTTCCCCGCCTAGAATTGCCACCAGCTGCTCGATCACCTCGAACAGTAGAGGAACCTGGAGGTGGGCATCCGCGTCGAATTGGGCCGCTTGGTCATCGGCATCCTCTACCGTCTCTAGCAGTGCTGAGTCAAAGTCGAGCTTCTTGAGAGAGAGGTCATCTTGCAGGGTGAAGCTGAGCTGATCGGACTTGGTGAGCGCGAGGGAGGCGCACACCCGGCCACTCTCGAGGTGGTGCTTGATCTCATCGCAGTCGAGATCCACTTGGGCAGCCCTGATCACACCATCATCACCCGCTGAGGCCACCAGCTGGCAGGACTCTCCCAGCTCCCAGCCTTCAGCGCGATCGCCTGGCTGGCGCAGCCAGGCCGTCATCACCTGGCTCGCCCGCGTTTGCGTGGCCAGAGGGGTCACCTTCAGGGAGCCCAGAGTGAGACGTAGCAGGTCCAGGGCCTCCTCAGCCTTCTTCCGGCTCCCCGAGTCGACCAGCACCCACTGACGCCGTGTATCGATCACGATCCAAAGCTGCTTGGTGCGCTTCGGGGCATTGGGTAGCAGCTCCTCGTAGACTTGCTCCTTGAGCAGCTGCTTCTCGCGTTTGCGTAGCACCACACCGGTCTCTCGCTCTTGTGTCGCTGCACGCTCTTCCACCTCCTCCTTGACCGCGGCCGGCGGTAGCAGCCGCTCTTGACGCCTGCAGCACAACATCAGGAACTGGCCAAGTACAACGTGAACGAGCTGGTCACCGCACACGTGCGACCACCCTACTCTCTTCACCTCCAAGGGTGAGCAAGGCCGGAAGGTCTGCTTATCGAGCAGCGAGGCGAGATCAGTGGCGGAAGGAAACGCGGAGTGGGCTCGGTAGAGTATGGCGTTGGTAAACATGAGGGCACCTATGGATGGGGGTCATCGATAGGTAGGGGGAAGGCTGCCATTAGGAAAGCCACCCCTTTTAGATAACGGTATAACTCCTCCTCCCCACCGGCGTCCCGGTCAGTGCGAACGTGAGGCACCTGGCGCCACGCCCAGGGCCTCACGGAGGAAGGTATTGGCCGCTCGCCGTCCTGCGTTATCGCGCTGGCGCTCAGGGGTGCCTTGAGCCGCCGCCGCCCAACATGAGGCATAGGCGGCAAGAACCGGCCGTGTATCTCCCACGCCGCCCTGTCGCAGGCACTCCAGGATGTAGCGCTCGTCCTCCCTGGTGAGGGGGAGATCAGAAAGCGGTGAGAGGTCGATGGATTCATGGATCATATTATAACTATACTGGACGACGAATTATAGGCATCAGTGCTCGCGCCCGCCTCCCCCAAGATGCACCCAGCTGCCGGAAGCCGGCATGTCGGCCTGGATCGATTTGCGGGCCGGGTCGCCAAAATTCACCACGCCATGGACGGCCTCCTCAAAGCGCCAGCGGCCATCGACTAGGGGTGCCAAGCTGACCCTTGCCAGGCCGGCGGGGAGCTTCACGGTGAAGCAATGCTGGTGTAGATCATCAATGTCCTCGAGGGCATCCAGGTCGATCTCATCGATCTGGTCCGTGGCCACCGCAAAGACCCGATAGCGCCCATCGAGCCCCAGTTGCTCCTGGGCCACATGGGTGAGCGCTTCTCCGTAAGCCTCCTGAGCCGGCTCATGCTGTGCGTCCATCACCGGCCACCCTCCCCTGCCCCTGCCACCTTCCGCGCTCTCGTATCCGTCACAAGGCAAAGGCGGCGACCATCGACCCACACCTCGCGGAAAATCCCCTCTGGCGTGAAGACGCCTACTCGGACATCCAGCGGTTCCTCGAAGTAGGCGGACGAGGGGGATTGGGAGTCATCAAAAAACGGCTCATCGCGGATCACCATTACCACCGCCGTCTGCTGTGCCAGCGGGGCCATCTTGTTCTTCATGCCCCACTTCCACGTCACCCTGTCCTTAACGGCAAACCGCTTCACAGAGGGCTCTTCATTGAGTAGGTCACGGGCCAGGGCCAGCGTAGCCTGGGTGACGGCAGGGCTGTCGGCTTCCACCGGCTCGGCGGCGGCAGGCTGGCTGCTGCGACCTCCGATCCACTTGAAAAGTGACGACGCCCAGCTCTGTTTGTCTTGTGTCATGCCTTATTTCCTGGGTTTTTGCGCGAGATGCCTACGGCGACGGCCACTCCGAGCAGCGTCCAGGCCGCCAACAGGGTGAAGCCGAGGTGAATGAAGGCCCCATAAGGTGGGCCGACCTTTACCGCCACAAACAGCGTGGCGCCAAAGGCGATGAACCACCTCAACCAGTATTCGGCCGCCTGGCTCGCGACCCAGCGAGCCTGCTCGAGGGTCAGTTGATGGCGAAGCCAGCGCCAGGGGTAGATCGTGCTCTCCTTCCGGCCGCGGCTCACCTGCAGGGGCTGGCGCGGGAACACCCGGTTCACCTCGAACTGGGGAAAGAAGAACTCAACCGTGCGCCGCACGCTGCCTACTGGCGGGCTGTCAGGCTGTAGCTGTGACATAAGGCTCTCCTAGTGAAGCGCCCGGCCACCTCTCTCGAGGCTGGCTGGGCGCTGGCAACATGGCACGATGTTACAGGCTACGGATCTGCTCGGCAGTCAGCGCCCCCCGGCGGATGCGCGGGGTGCCATCCTCGTCTTGATAGATGGTGGTCGGGGTCGAAGTGATGCCGGCCTGGCGCACGATCTGGCTGTTCTGCGACACGATCTCCATGGCACCCGGCGTGCTGGTCAGGTCAGAGACGCCACCGCCCTTCAGCGCTTCCATCAGCGCCAGCGGGTCATCCGAGTCGACAATGCTGGCCGCCTCGATCAACGACTGTTCACCGAGATAACCCACCGGCACCCAGCGGATCGTGACCTCCTCCAGCACCTCCCGGGACGCATCGTGCATGCGGGTGCAGAACGGGCATTGGGTGTCGTACACCACATACAACACCTTGTCGCCGGTGCCCTCCTCGGCATAGAACGGGACGCTCTCCATCAGCTCAAAGCCATTGGCCTCCTCTTCAGCACTGAAGCCGCTGCCACCTGCCGCCTGAGGCTGCTGGCCGGGCATCTGCATCTGGGGCAAGCCGCCCATGTGCTCCTCGATGTGCTGCTGGGTGATGTTCATGCCCCCCTCGCCAAGGATCATGCCGATGAAGGCGTGACGGCCATCCTCGGTGGTGTAGAGCACGTTGGTGTCCGTCTCGACGCTGACGACATAGCCATTGATGCCCTCGATGCCGGTCTCGAACTGCTTATCCACCGTCGCGTCGGGGATGCCCAGGTCGGCGATCGCCTTCGGCAGCGCGATGTCGCCGGCATCCTGCTGCTGGGCGTGAACGGCGCCAGCCATCAGGGAAGAGGCCAGGGTAACGGCAGTGGCGATCAGAGTGGTGCGCTTCATGTTGGCTCCTTGAGCTTCTGTTGGCGCCAGCCTCGTGGCTGGCGTGATACTGCCATGCAGCCGGATGGCCACATGTCGATTTCAATCGCTGCGTCAGGGCAGCAGCTCCTCAATATCCGCTTGTCCGCGGGTCTCCAGTCGTGTCCGGGCGTCTTGGTTGGCACGACTGACAAGCTCTCGAGCCTCCTCGTAAAGGCTCGAGGCGCTGTAGTTGGTATCGGCTGGCCGATCAATCGAGGTCTCGATGGTCGGGGCATCGGTGGGCAGCCCGAGGTCACGCAGCACAGAGTCAGTGATGTCGGGCAGATTGCCGTCCAGGACAGCAGCCTGCCTGACGATCACCACGGCACCCCCGGCCGCCTCCTCAATAGCGGGCCTCACGCCACGATCCACCCGCGCCAGCGTAGATACGGCCGCATCGCTTTCTTGCGAGGTTCCCAGCAGCTCGCTTGCCGCTGCCCGGCGGGCATTGACGTACTTCGCGGTGTCGAAGGTGACAACCTGCGGCGTCTGCTCAGCAGCGGCCTTCCACGGCAAACTGACCGGCAGCATCGTCACGGCGAAGGCGATGGCGCCGAGCACGCCGCCCGCCAGCGGGAGCACCTGGGCCAGGCGGTGAGCTGGCGCGGGGGAGGAGGTGGTTTCCTGATCTGTGTCGCTCATGGAATGCCCTTCGTTTACGCATGAAAAAGCCCCAAGGCATGCCAAGGGGCTGTGGAATCAACAAGTCAGAACGGAATTTCTCCGTCTTGGTCGTCATCATTACCGTTGCCGTTACCAGCCGAACGGGGGTCACGCATGATGCGGCACACATCAACCATCAGGTTGGTGTAGACCGTACCGTTATCCGCCTTGCGCATGGACAACTGACCTTCGACAAACACGAGCTGGCCCCGCATCAGTCGATCCTTCATCACCTCGGCGAACCGGCCGCCAAGAATGCAGTTCAGCCACATGGGCTCGTCAGTAGACTTCTTGGCCATGTTGACGCCGAAACGGACGTAGGTTTTGCCGTTACCGTTCTGGCGCACTTCTGGCTGACCGATATGGCCGATCTGGAAAGTCTTACCGTGCATGATCTAACTCCTCTCTCTCATTCCCACCGATATGGGTCTCGATGGGAGATAGGGGCGACACTGACACTAACGGCCGTGGCGGGCGGCAGGGCATGAAAAAGCCCCCTGACTCAATGAGTCGAGGAGGCTGGGAATCACCGCGAAGGGTGACGTGCGACCTTGGCGCGTGGCTGCAGGAAGCGCCACTGGGCAAGGTTGGACAGGAACGTGCTTTGGAAGAAGCGCTTGGTGAAGCTCACCACGAACGTGTCCTGTTCCTGAATAGCCTGGAGGGTGTCCTGGCGATGCAGGTTCGGGTCGGGGCGCCGCACCTGGATGACGGTGCCATCCTCAGTGGAGAAGGCGAACCCATCCAACTCATTCAGCGCGAACACCTCGAAGGCGACGTTGCCATCTTCGCCAATCGCCGCGATCTCTCGCGGTGTCGGCTGGCGCCAGCTGCGGCCAGCTTCACGGGGGAGCACAAAACGCCCGCCGTGTTGCGGGTCCGCGGCAAACGCCAGCTCGTCGGGCTGGAGCGCATTCATGTCTAGCCCGCCGAACTCACGGCCGAAGGCCAGGGCATCCTCTTGGTTCACGATCAGCTCGATATTCATTGCTCTCTCCTCTCATTCCTGCGGGCGCAGGTCTCATGAGGAGATAGGGGGCGGTCTGCCATACGGGATGCTCCGGCGCAGCCCAGGTTTTGTTTCGCATGCGGAACAAATCGTGCGGTTTGTGAGACGCATCCGCGCCGGTAGGATGTGCCCCTTGGGAAGCGCCGCTGACGGGGCGAGGAGGTCCGCTGGCGCCGAAGTGACTGGAGACGAGGGCCAGCCCATGGATAGCCACGAAAAACTGCTGCAGGAGCTTCAGGAGCTGAACCTCGCCTTGCTGCTCCACATCCGGCGCCAGCTAGAGGACGGCTGCCCACCAGAGACCCTGCACCTCAGTCCTGACATGGCCACGCTGCTGGTCGAGACGCCAGCCGAACAGCTGGTCCGGCTGTGCCGCATCAATCAGGCCCTCTTCATCCCAACTGTCGAGGTGTTGCATGAGGCGATCGAGCGCCAGACACCGCGGGCCAGCGTGAAGGGCCAACTGCTCTACGAGGGCTCGGAAGAAGAAAAAACCCCCAAGGCTCGTAGAGCGCAAGGGGGTAGGTGAATCAAGCAGGCTGGACTGAGCAGCGCGTCACGACGGTCTGCGGAATCCCGCGGTACTCGCCGTGTTCCTTCACACGCCCCTTCAGCTTCACCTTGGTCTCCTCGATCGCCTTGCCAGTCTTCCAGACCAGCTGACGGCCATCGGTGTCGCAGAAGATGTGCTTCCACATCAGCCCCCACCTCGTCTCCGAGGAGAAGGACCGCTTGCGTTCGCACACCAGCTCCAGGCGTTCACCCGGGTCGCCGGCATAGCCCAGGGCCAGAAGCCCCTCCAAGCCAGCCGTCTGCTCCTTGTAGCGGTCGTAGGCGGTGATGGCTGCAGTCATCACCCCGACACCGCGCCTGAGGCCTACCATGTCGAAGCGGGCATGATGCACGATCATCGTCTCGAACTCGGAGTGCTCGGCTTTCGCCGGCAGCACCTCCCGAGCCCAGGCGATAACGGCATCCGCTTTCGCGACATCCTCAGACTCAAACGCCGCCATACCCTTGCGGCGCATCACGCTTGAGCGCGTCATCTCACCGACGATCTCAGCGGTGGCCAGATCCCCGGTTTCCTCGGCTCGCGTTCGCGAGACGAATCCCCGCTTGCGGATCTGCATGGCTGCGGCGCACATGAGCCAGCGAAGGTCGACCACCGGCTCAGGCGGCCTGCCACCCTGCACACCCCCGTCCTCATCGATCTCCTCGATCATGTTGATCACCGAGAACAGGATCTGAGCACGCCGGAGCATGGACTCGCCTCCCTGGCGGCCAAGGAAGTCCTTGAGGCATGTCTTGCCCACCTCCAGGATCTTGCCGGTCGCCATTTCCTCCAGGAGGAACAGCCAACGACGCTCACGCGGTTGATGGCAGTGGTCGCAGTGCCCTGTTGCCTCGCCCGACCGGTACGGTTCGGGAAGACGATCATAGGCCCATGCCAGGGGGGTGACTCTGACAGCTTCAGCCGCTGCCATGTCGATCCTGGCGATCAGCCGGTAGCCATCGATCTGCGGTGGCTCACCGGTGATGCGCACCTTCACTGCTCGGATCGTTTCCTCGCGGTGATAGCCGATCTTGTCCTCGAGGTCGAGGATCTGCCGCGTCCAAGGCTTCACAGCCTCTTCAAGCACTTCGATGTTGAACGGCTCCATGCCGAGCTTAGCTGCCTTGCGATCCAGCGCCTCCACCTTTGCCTTGAGAGCCGGCAGGTGGCACTTCGGAATCCAGCAGGTGGTGTTGCTGATCTGGGTCATCATGTCGCTCTCTCCTCTCTCATTCCTGCGGGTGCAGGTCTCAATGAGAGGTAGGGCATGAATTGACACTGGGCGGGCTCAGGTGGCAGCAATCGGCATCGGTGGGGATGTTGCAGAGGTGCCCCGTGCTGGCGCCCAAGGCACCGGTGGGGATATTGCAGAGGTCTGGAGAGAGAAAGCCCCATGCTGAGATCAGCGATGGGGCCGGGGAAGGTAGCAGAACGGCGAGAGAGGTCAGGCTCTATCACGCCGCCGGAAGATCACGATCGCCCAGAGGGCGGGAGCCGCTGAGATGATGATCCACCCCTGGACGCCGGGCCAATCAATCGTGCCTGAGACGCCTGGGTGCAGGCTGGCAAGCATGGCCACTACCGTCATCAGGGCAGCTACAGTCAGGCCATAGAGAGATCCCCAGGCCACGCCACGTAGCGCTGCAGTGGTGATGCAGTCAAAGCGGTTGATGCGAGATGCCATATCACGTTCCTCTCTCATGCCCGCGGGATTGCAGGCCTCACCGATAGATAGGGCGGGGAGTGACAGAGGCGCAGACGCTCGTAGCGCCGGTGGGGATGTTGCAGAGCTGGCGGCAGGGCGCCGCCAGCTGGCCAGATCACTTCTTGACGATGAACAGCTGAGGCTCGCCCTTCTCAAAGACCATCGGCGGTGTGCCGTGCTTCCGGCTGGGGGCCAGGTAGGCGAAGAACCACTCCGGCATCCGTGCCGAAATCTGAGCGGCTAGGAGGGGTCGCAGCGTAGCGGCCTCGTCTGGCACGCTCAGCACAAACCGGGGATAGCGGGTCTTGTGGTTCGCGGCAAAGGCGTGAACCTGACCCTCGCCACCGATCGCCAGTGGCGCCTGGGTAGGGGAGCCCGACCGAATCGGGATCTGCAAGGTCGCCAGACACATATCCCGGAACCTCTCTACCTCCTCCCGGGCGGGACAGCCGATCTCGGGGTTAATCAGGTACATGCCGACACCCTCCCGGCCGTTCGTCTGGAACCGTAGCCGCGGATCGTCACCAGGGTTATCACGGTAGGGCTCAAGTGCCAGGGCATCGCTGGCGCCAGCCAAGGCCTCGAGGTACAGCGCCAGCACCAACTCTACTGCCTCGCCGCGGGTCTCAGCCTCCTCGGCCGGCACAAAGAAAAAGGCACTGCTCCGCTCCATCGTCCCGGGGGGCGCCAGCAGCGCATTCGCCAGCCCAAGGCCAATCGCCCCGCCGGACGACAAGCCCAGTCCGTGCGAGCTGCTGAGCGCCAGAGAGGCGCCAAAAGCATCGGAGACCGTGGATGTGGCCACGGCATACTCATCCGCCGACACGGCTCGGTCCCTGGCCTGATAGAGCCCACCCGCTCTGGCCAGGTTGTAGGCGCGGCTATTGCTCTCGCTGTAGCTGATGTCCCCCGTGGGCCTGTCCAGTGACGCACACCCGCTGAGTAGCGCTGCTGAGGCGAGCGCGGCGGCCAGCAGTCGTGATTTCATGAGCCATCTCCAGTTCCGTGAGTCGGATTTATCGGCGCCAATACCGCTGGCCTTGAACGGAAAAAGCCCCATGCCAGGAAAGGCAGAGGGGGCTTGAATGGTTATGCGAGCAGTTCAGCATCGTTGAGATGCTGAGGGGTCAGCCGAACATAGCTGGCCGACCCTTCGGGTCTGAAGACGTTACGCCGCCGAGGCAGCTCCACCTTGGTGAACGTATCCGCCTCAAGACCACCAACGAACCGTACTGTATACGGTAGCTTGATGCGATCGCCCGGTTTGAGCCGCGGACGCTTCTTCTTCGCCTCAGCATGCTGAAGGCACCGATCTCGCCACGCCTGAGCCCATCCTCCCGACATCTCCGAAAAGATGCCCATGCGGATCAGCTCCTCAGTCGGCGTCAGCAGCAACAGGATGCCGATAGGACACTGGGACTCATTCGGCCCCATGCTCTCGTCCATCGACTTGTAGCAGAACTCACCCTGCATGCTGCTGGTCTTGACGACTGCCCCGAGGGTGAAGATCACCGGTGGCTCGTCATCCGAGTCACCTCGCTTGGTGATCCTGACCGCGGCGTAGTAGGTCGAGCCCACGAAGGTCGACTTCAGCACGATATGGGAGCCATCCGCGCTGGAGTAGTTGTCGTCCAGGTAGGCTTTTTTGTCGGCCGGCATCGGAATGCACAGTGTTCCCATGGTCTTTCTCCTCTCTCATACCTGCTGGATTGCAGGCCTCGATAGGAGATAGGGAGGGCAGTGACGCCAAAAAGTGGGGGTGTTTCGCATGCGAAACACCCCCACTGCCTCACTCAGCGCAAAGATCAGGTCTCGCAGCTTCACTTTTTAAGGTGCAGTCCGCTGCAATGCCTCCCGCAGTGCTTCTAAATCATCCAGGTCTAATGGCTCACCCACGCTCCCCTCCTCCGTCACGATGCAGTAACGCCCGCCATCGCGTGTTAGAAACAGCACTTTGCCGTAGTGCTCCGGCGTATGACGGGCTTTTCGACTGGCGTCCTTGAGGTCGTGCTTGGTTTCGACCAATCGTTGAATTGGATCGGCACCATCGACGTGAGAAAGGCACACTACAAAGTCGGGATAGAAGAAGTTGCGATGTTCGCCCCGCACCAGGCGAACGGAATAGGGTTTCTTATCTGGATTACGAAACCACCATGCCACGAAGCTGGCTCGGTCCAGGGCCTGGGCGAAACGCAGCTCATCGGGGTTGAGAGCAAACGTGCTGTCAAAGCGTCCAGTGCGCACCATTGCACCGCTCTCCCCCATGCGCCACTGTTTGTCTTGCAGTAGTTCGCGATCTTCCAGCAGTGTGGACTGCTCCAACCCCAGCAGATCATCTTTTGTTGGGGGTAATATTCCGTAGAGATTCTTGCTTGAGGGTGGCAAAGCAACGGCTGTTGGAAACAGCATCATGTCTGGCAATGGTGCAGCGTCTAGCGTGTCTGCTTGAGAAGCGATTTCCTCGTGCAACGCCTCCTCGATCTGAGTGATATGGGCGCGGATTAGCCAACAGGCAGCCGTTCGCGCCATTCGCCGCAATTCCTTGTCCTCCACCATGCTGTCTGCGTCTTCCAAAGCCTCGCTGAGTCTCGGGGTGATCCGGCTTGCCATAAGCTCGATGAGAATACGGCGATCCGCCTCCTCAAACTGCGGTAGCCGCTTCATGGCGGCATTGGCTTCGGCGGCAATCCGATTGCGGTCGATGATGATGCTCACTTTGCCATCAACCACTGTGCGACGGGTCAGTTCGGTACGCCGCTCGGTTTCCTGCAACTTCCCTCGGACGGCCAGCAACGCATTGCGCTGGTGGCTCTCTTGCAGCACAAGGCGTATCGCTATACGCCGAACAATGGCTTCCATGTCCAGGGCATCAGGCCGGCGCTCCCGTTTCAGAGCATTCGGTACGCTCTGCATGTCCTGGCGCAAAGGGTAGAGCGTTATCCCACGTGCTTTCATGGTCCCTTCCCACTCGTCACGTGACGCTGCACTCTCCGGGCGAGGTCGAGCTTCCTTCTGCTCGATAGGCGCCAGCTCATCAAGCTCATCCAGCTCGCCATCAAGGAACAGGGATGATGTTTCACCCCCCGTCGGCTCTGGGCCAGGCCGGTTGACATCACTCTCTTGATCTTGTGGCTGGCGCACCGTCCCCTGCGGTAGTGGCAGTCGCGGAGTCAGCGGCGGCTGGCTTGTCGGCTGGTTGGTATAGGTCGTGGCGCCAGACCGGGTAGTCCGCACGCTCATTTTTTCGACTTGGCCTTCCAGCTGGGTCTGCACGGCATCGGTCAACTGCACCGCTTGCTGGAATCCTTGTTGCGCAGCGGCGTTGGCCAGGTAAACGTAAGCGGTGTTGAGTTCTGCAGGTATGTCCTTGTAATGGGTGTAGCTGGCGCGGACTTGCCTGGATACGCGCATCACTCGACCAATGAACTGCATCGCAAAGTCACTATCATTGACCGTTTTGGTGGATGCCAGCACAAACGCACGAGGCGCATCGAAGCCGGTGCCCGCCGACTGTTTAAAAATGAGCACTTCCTTGGTGGTGTCGTTGGCGATGGCATCCATCAGTTGCGGGTCTGGCTTATCCGCCGAGTGTTTGCCTATGGCCTGGGGCGGAATCTTGCACAACTCAATTAGATCGCGCTCCGCCTGATCGATGGCGTCGGGGCCATTTTCCACTTGCACCAGCAATAGTGGCGACAGCGGAATGCCCGCGTTGGAAAGCGCCAGCTTGATCGCCTTATTGCGAAGCCACGCCTGACGTAACACGGTTCGCTTGAGGTCAGCGACGGTCGCCGTGGATTCGCGAAGATCGTAGACAACAGCCTCTATGTACGCCTTGTTCAAACGTGCCTTTACCACATCTTCCCGGCTGACATTGAACGACTCAAAGCTACTCATCTGGGCACTAGCCAGGAACTGTGTAATTCTGTCGCTCTTTGGAGTCGCAGTGGCCAACATCAAATATTGCGGATTAAGCCATGCCACGAACTTCCCAAACTCCGTTGCGTGGTCGAGCGCAATATGGGCTTCATCCACCACCACGCCCAGCTGTAGATTGTTCGCCCGTGCCAATGCCACAAACTCGGCGGCAGTACGATCTTGTTCGCCGCCGTTGGCGTGATAATTCAACTTTCGCCAGGCCGCACGTGACACTCCCTGGGTGGTCGAGATGAGCACTTGCCCAGCGCCAGGATCTTGGTTGAGGCCATTGCTAAAAAGCACAGGCGACAGGTCGCCAGCATTGGAAATCACTGCATCCAGTGTTTGGTTGACCAAATTGACAAAGGGCACGAACCAGAGCCATACGACGCTTTGCTCATTACTGACATTTCCCAGAACCTTGGTCAGCATGAATGTTTTACCGGAACCGGTGGGAGCCCTCAGTAAACAAGGCGGTGGTTGTGTCTGTAACAGCTTGGCTGTCATCCCTTCGATAAGCCCTTGCTGAAACACCTCAGGAACAAGGGTAAATCCTTGTGGTGTGCTGACATCGAGCAGCATGGAGGTCATTGGGCCACCTCCGCATCCAGGGGCGAGGTGGTTGCAATATCTCTCTGACGTGCCATTTGACCCCAACGCAATGCATCTTCCAGTGAATACGCTGCAACTTCGATGCCGGAAGTATCACACACCTCCTGTAGCCGCTCGGGCCGATCAGTGTAGACAACCAAGCGACTGGCTCCAAGATCAGATAAGGATGCAATCGAATCATCAGTCAATGCTGGGCATACCACAATGGCGGCATGTTCATCGATCACCACTGGCCATGCCGGCTGACTCATGTCTGGCTGTCGGATTCTGCCAGTCTCCCGAATGCAAAGGATGGCGTAGGCATGTTCGGGAGTAGCATCAAACAGAAGATCGGCCTCCTCCAACAACGTCAGCGTCAGATAGGCAAAATCGCCTCCCAGGCCCTCGGTTTTGCCATACCCGTTGATAACGCGGCGAATGCGCTCGGCGCACACATCGCGGCACAGATTTTTGGCCGGCTCCTTCGGCGTTGCCTCGGTGCTCGAACACAAAATGAAGTTTCGATTTCCGCCATCCTCCGCATTCAGCGCCAGCACGGCATGGCCCGTGGTTCCAGAACCAGCGAAAAAGTCCAGAACCGTATCTCCAGGTCGAGCTGTCTGGGTAAGAAGGTTCTTAATCAGAGAGATAGGCTTCGGGAATGGGAACGCATTGAAGCCCATAACTTCGTTCACTGAATGCTCACCAGTCCCGCTACGCTGGGAAACCAAGCCAATAGTAAACTCATCCAGAGCCTCAACCTCACTTGCCCCTCGTATCCAGCTGGACAATGGGCGCACTTCACTTTGCAGATCGATTACGTGTCTCTTGAACCAGGGCCTCCCAAATCCAACTGGCTTTCCTACCCAGAAATCAAGATCAGGGAGGCTTTCGGTAAGAAGTGGCGTTTTTGTCTTGGGGCGTATAGGAACGTCATTTCGCTTGATTGCGTCAAGGAGCTCTTCCTTGGTATCCCACACTTCTACTCTCTCTGAAGCAGGGTCGGGAAAAATAACCTTTTCCTCGCGAATATACTGCTCCATTGTTTTAGCTCGGAGCTTTGAGGTATCTTTAACTATATTCTCTGATGCAAAAGCCCAAACACGGCTTGGGTTACATGGATACCAGACGCCTGTTGCGGGATTCTGGATCGGATAATATCCATTCCTCCGCTCAAGATAGGTATGCGATTTAGTTAAATCTCCAGTCTTCCAAGGGCCACGAGGATCGTCATCAGGGTTTTTGTACTGTGATAAGTCCTTATACTCACCAGAGAAGGCAAAAGACTGATTTGCGTAAACCAAAACATGTTCGTGGTCGTTAGATAGTCGAGCGCCTGTCTCATCATTAGAACCGGAGCGAGTCTTCCACACAAAACTGCCAACCCTCCTTCCCGGCATCACCTCATCCATCATCAACTCAAGACGTGACCTGTTATCGTCGTTAATGCAGATCATGATCACCCCATCAGGAGTTAGTAGGTCACGCGCCAAAACCATGCGCTGGTACATGAACTCAAGCCAGGTTGAGTGCTTCCAGCGGTCGTCCTTTTTCATGTAGCTGTCGTTATAGACCCAATCCTTATTGCCGGTGTTGTATGGAGGGTCAATCAGGATCACCCGTATCTTGCCTGCATGGGTGGCCTTGAGCATGCGCAGAGAGTCGAAATTGTCTCCCTCGATGATGAAATTGCCGCTGGCTCCAGCGTCATCTAGCAAGGACTGGTCTGCCACTAACTCAGGGAAAACCATGTTCTCGTTAAGAGCAGCATCACGTTCGATAAGGTCAGCCTCCCACACAAGTCCTAATTTCTTGCGGGTAAGCTCTTGGACCAGATAGCGCTTCATCTCCTGGGGCGTAAGCGTTTCCAGCCGCGCCAGAAGATCGGATGTGGTCTGCTTGCTCATGGTCGCTCCCTTATCGTATGCCTTCGCCGCGCTGCTCTGCTCTCGCCGGGCAATCACGGTGAAAAAGTGTTGCTCGCATTGTCGCAGAAACCCAGCACTCTCGGCAGACCCGTGTCCATACGGAACGGGCTGACTGCTCCTCGAGCGAAGGTTCACGCGGCTTTTTGCTGGCACCTACCCAGAGCTGATAGGCCTACATAGGGCTTGAGGAGAGAGCGCCTGACATTCCTGCGAGCCCAGGTATCAAGAGGAAGCAGTGACCCCGTGCTTGTTTCGCATGCGGAACAACCGACCCACGGCGCCATGAAAAAACCCCTGCAGCCAGGCTACAGGGGTTGAGGAATGAAAGGACTAGAGCGCGTGAGCGTCAATCCTCTTCGGGGAGCATGATCGTGATGACCGGCTCATGGTTATCACCAGGGCCAATAGTCATCACCACATGCTTGGGTTCGACCACAAGGCCGGACTCCGCAGGCTCAAGAACGTCTACGATGAACTCCACGTAGCTCGAGCCATGATCACGTGCTGCAGATTCAAGCGCAACCAGCAGCGCATCCTTCAGGCGCTGCTCTTCGCTCAACTGAGCACCGTGAGGCTTGGCGTCAGCATCCCAAGCAACCAGCGAATGCCATGCGCCTATCGTCATTGCCACAGGCACTTTGAAGCCAGTAACACCGCCATGGACCGTTGCGGCTTGCTCACTGACATCAATTAGCTGGCCATCCGCAAGGGCATCAGCGCGGCTGTAGGCATGGATCAGGTCGGTCGCTTCAAACATGAGTGCGCACCTCCCCTGCACGAGCTGCCAGGAAGGCCTCCATCGGCACATCCGTGACAGACCAGGCCTGGCCAAGCTCCCACAGCCCCTCATCCCGAACCAGGCGGGCAAGGCGCTCAGCAGCAAGGCCGAGATCCCAGCGCTTGAGGCAGCGCTGTGCGAATCCACTGGCCACATGCTCTACCTCCCAGCACCAGGGGGCATCGAGATCGACACCACTCCGCACCTTGAAGGTTTGGCCATCCACTTTGGCCACGCCGAACACGCCGGGCTCCGTGCCCAGGTACTCACCGTGGTTGCCAGATTGGCGGGTGTAGATGACGGCTTCCAGACGATCACCGATCGTTTCCATGATGGCCTCTCTCTCTTGGGTTTCTCACATTCCTGCGAGTGCAGGTCTCAAGAGGAGATAGGGGGAGCAGTGACCCTGGGAGCGGGGCTGTGCCGGGAGGGATGTTTCGCATGCGGAACAAACAGGGGGGGAGGCACCTCCCCGGGACTCAGGAACCGTTGGCCCAGAACGAGAAAAGCTCCCCGGAGGGGAGCTTGTTGAATGCAAGATCAATCGGTCTTGTCCTTGCGAGAATGACAATCGCCAGGATTCAGCTAACTGCTGCCGTTTTGGTGGTCACGATGATAGCGGTTGCGCTCGATCTGAATGAACGTGAAGATGCTCACGCCAGCCATGAAAAGCGCAAAAAATGTAACCATCCATCCGAAAAGGCTCATGGTGTCAATCCTTTCTTACTGAGCGTTCACGCTCAATGTAGGCGTGAAGCGCGATACCAGTTAACCAAATAATAGCACCCACGAACAGTAGAGCAACGGATGCTCCTAGAGTGATCTTCTCGCTCGGAGCGAAGAATCCGAGAACACCAGCACCCATGGCGCCAATGCCTAGCTTCCTCATGTCCTCAGTGATCACTTTCAAGCTCTCCAGTCCAACCAGCGGCGGACCAGTGAACAGTCTTCGTCGCACAGTGGCGACCCATCGGTGAAACCTCTCTCTCAATTTCATAGTCTTTCTCCTCATTCCTGCTGCATTGCAGGTCTCATGAGGAGATAGGGCGGCCACTGACACTCAAGCCGCGAGCAGCAAAAAGCCTCCCGCAGCAGGGCTGGGGGAGGCCTTGGTCAATCAGCGATCCGGGCGAACGACCAAGCCATGAACGCCATGGCGAACTGGGTAGGTCCGTCGCTTACCATCGATGGATAGCCGAGCCGAGGCAGCATGCGGCCAATCCTGTCGATGGAACTTCACAACCGCTGAGCGAACCTCGATCCCATACGATGCAGGATCTACAGCTGCTCCAGGTTGCGTCTCCAGTGCCTGCCAGTAACCGGTCAGGTTGGCTCCATCCCGCACAATTAGAACGTCATCATGGTGATCCATCTGTCTCTCCTCATCCCTGCTGGATTGCAGGTCTCGAAGAGAGATAGGGCCGCCAGAGACGCTTGATTCCAGTCAGCTGAACAGCTTAGGCGGGCCGCTTACCTGGGCTTTCGGTGCTTGAGACTTACGGGGCTTCTTGCTCGCCCCCTTGCGCCGCTTCTCCAACCTCCGCTGGATCGGCGACATCTTCTCCTCTGCTGGCGCTGAATCCTGACCACCCCCCTCTCCAGGAAGAGATTTCGTCTGCGCCTCTGCAGTATTCCCACCGGTGCCGGCGGTGCCCAGGGCAGCTTCCTCTGCAACATCCCCACCGGTGCCAGCGGCGGCCGGGGCGGCTTCCTCTGCAGCATCCCCACCGGTCGCGGCGGGACCATCATCGAGCAGCCATGCGGTGTCTTCTGCTGGCGCCTCTGCAGTATTCCCACCGGTGCCGGCGGCGGCCGGAGCAGCTTCCTCTGCAACATCCCCACCTATGCTGGAGTCGCCCTCGAGGAGCCAGGGTGGCGTGTCATCTGCTGGCGACTCTGCATCATCCCCACCGGCGCCATGGGCGTCAGCACGGGGCGCTTCTGCAACATCACCACTGCCAGCTGCCCACGAGGAGAACAGACTGATCTCGCACACCTCGGCCGCGAGGATGCCAGAGCCGGCGGTAGCGCGTTCTACGCGCTTCCCGCTGCCCTGGGTAGGGGACACCCCCGCCTTGCCCTTCTTGCGCCCTTGGGGGCCGAGAACCGTGACCTCATAAGCAGTTGGCTTGGGGTACAGGCCGTGGTGCTCCTCCGGCAGCTCGACGGCCATCATCCCCCTGAACTCGATGATCCCAGACTGCACCCGCCAGAGAGCGCGATCAGCCGGCAGTGACCAGCTGGTGGCCTCGGCTTCCTCCGATGGCTTGCCCTCCAGCTCCGTCACCAGCCACCCCCGCTTTTCCAGCGCCTTCAGCAGCACTTGGGTGAACTGGCCCGCCTCCCCTCGGGCGCGGTAATCGCCACCCAGGGCGGCGGCCACATCATCATCCACCTTGGCAAGGGCGGCTTCCCGGACATGGTGCTCGGACAGGTACAGTCGATCCCCAACCCGGAATCCAGCTGCCTTGATGCCCTTGGCCAACCCCTTCACCTGATAGGGCACCTGGGGGATGACGCGCAGGAAGGTCTCGATGGCCAGTTCCTCGACATCGATATTCTCCAGCACCTTGGACTTCTCCCCTTTGGTGGCCAGGCCATCGATCTCCCTGAGCTGTTGCAGCAGCTTGCCCGCCCGCCGCACATCATCGCTTTCGAGCCCCGGGAAGGTCTTGGGCATGAGGTTTGGCGAGTGCTCGTATTTCACGGCGAGTAACAGAACCGACCGCTCCACCTCTGGAAGATCCCACCACGCCGAGAACTTCGGAAGGAGCCGGCCGCCGGCTTTGTCGTGGTACTCCTTCATGACCCACTGGCCATTTTGTTTCGCATGCGAAACTGTCTTGCCGATGTCATGGGCGGCAGCCGCCAGGGGGAGGAGGGGATCGGCACCCTCGTACTCAAAGGCTTGATCAATCACGCCAAGGTGGTGATCCAAGAGCGTCGTGCTGTGGCCATCGCCGCAGAACGCATCCGGGTGAGCCTGTAGGTAGCCCAGCAGCTGCTCAATGAGCGGCAAGTGATGCTTGGGCACCTCGCCGGCCAGCTCCGCGGTCACCGGCTTGCTGCACACGCCATCCGGCTCAGGAATCGTGGTGATGGTCAGCGACATCCCCCGGTACTCCCCACGGGACACCTCTCTGACCTTCCGGCGAGCCAGCCCATAAGCCACGAGCAGCATCACAATGGCGGTGCCCAGTACCATGCCACCCAGCAGCCATGGCCAAACGGCGTCTGCACGCGCCAGCACCACCCCCGTTGCCACGCCGGCCGCATTGATCGGCGTGATCTTGCCATCTTCATCGGGCGACCACAGCCCACGTGCTTCCAGCCAGGCCTGCAGGGTGTCCGGTCCCAGGGCATAGAACGCGATCACCGAGCCCCCACCGTAGAACAGGGTGAGAGCGATAACCGACCCCAGGAGAGTAGAGCGATAGCCCATCAAGCTCATGTCATGCGCTCCAGACGCTGAATCCGCCGATAGGTCGGCGGGTGAGTAGCAAACAGGCCCCAGTGGGGCTCCAGGCCTCCCGGGAGACGACTTAGCAGCCGGCAACCGGCTGCAGGCGAGGTAGCCCTCGCGGCGTCACGATCGGCCCGGTACTCCATCATGCGACCAAGGTGGCGATCGAAGGCCTTGAAGAGCCAGAGCGCCAGCCGTAAGCCCACCACCGCCAGGCGGTAGTACAGCCGGCACAGCCAGCTCACCACGGGGATTGGTCGCAGCAGGGTGTAGAGCACCCGCGCCAGCCCCAACGCGAGCCGCAGGATGCTGTGCTGGGTCCACCACCACAGGTTGGCCGAGGCGTCCCCGCGGCGCAGGTGTGAGCGCTCATGGGCCACCAGCCATCGCAGCTCGTCTTCTGGCAGGTTCAGGGCTGCACGGGTCAGCAGCACAACCCCACCCGTGGGGCTCGGCAGGGCGTAGGCCTGCAAGGCAGGGGACTCGTAGACCCAGACGCGACGGCCAATCTCGCGTGCGCCCGGGAAGAGACGGCTCATGCGTAGGCTGGCTGGCGCCAGCCGCATCCCTAACCAGGAGAGAATGGCCATTCCGCCGCCCACCAGGAACGCGGTCTGAGCCACGAGGTTCACCATGGAGAGGTCGCCCGGGGGTGCCGTCAGCTGTAGGGGGAGCCCGATGAAGACCACTGCCGGCAGCACCACCATGATGGTGTAGCCGAGCGCCCCGGCGACACAGGCCGCCAGGGCGGACATCAGCGCCAGCACGCCTAGCCCTTACCTTCCGCCAGCATGCGGATGGCTTCCTGTGTGCTGTGACCCGCCTCGGTGAGCTTGGTCAGGCGGGCCTGATCCTTCGGGTTGGTCGAGTACAGGAAGTAGGAGTATTTATCGACCACGAAGCGGAAGAGGCCACCACCGCTCTCGTGCTTGACGAACACCTCCGAGTAGCCGGCACCGGGCTTCACCCCGCGCAGCATGTCGAACAAGAACTCGTCCTGACCGCCCAGCTTGCCGTGCTTCTCGGCGTAGTCGAGCGACGGGCCAGACTGCTTGAGCACGAAGGTCCACGGGGCGTTGTCGAAGGCCGCCTGGGCGGCCGGTGACAGGTCGGTGTCCTTGAAGCCCTGGGTGATGAAGCCGGCCGAGCCGTAGTATTTCCTGATCCGGCGGAACGCGGTCTCGATGAACTTGCCGCTCTTGGGGTCGGCCAGCAGATCCCAGGCCTCATCGATCAGCATCATCTTCGGGACGTTACGCGGGCGCAGGTACATGTCGCGGGTGGTCCGGGCCATCAGCAGCGTCATGACGACATTGCGCAGCTCCCGATCGACGTTCAGCTCCTCCAGCTCGAGGATGGTGAACTCGTTGGAGAGATCCAGCTGGGGCGCCCCGTTGAACCAGGAGGCGTGGCGACCCACGGCATAGGGCTCGAGCTGCAGGGCGATGTTCTTGGCCACCGGGTCCACGTCAGAGCGCTTCTGCAGCCACTCATAGACATGGCGCGTCTCCAGCACCTCGCCGAGTTCATGGTGACTCTCGAGGATGGCCTTCTCGATCAGCTGGTACTCATAGTTGTTCGGCTCCCCGAGGGGGAAGGCCATCTGCGAGATAGCGTCCTTGAGCACCGGGATCATCTCGGCAATCTCACTGCCGCCGTCATCGTCCTCGAAACGCTGCCGCCCCTTGATCCCCCAGAAGGGATTGAGGCTGACCGGGTGGTTAGGGTCGAATCGCAGCTCCTGGCCGCCCAGCAGCTCACACAGCTCCTTGTAGGAGCCGCCCACGTCGATGATCCGCACCACGCCGTCACGACAGCGCATATCGGTCACGAACTCGTTGGCCAGGAACGACTTGCCGGCGCCAGAGGTCGCGATCACTGAAAAGTTGTAGCTGGTCGCTGAGTCGAAGATGTCGATGCAGGCCAGCTGGCCACGGCGCGAGATCAACAGCAGGCCATTAGCGTAGAGGTAAGGGTTGCCTTCAGGGTCTTTGCGCACCACGGGGCCGTTGCCGCCCCAGTCGCCCTGGCAGATCGCCGTACACGAGGCGTTGAGGCTCGAGACCATCTGCGCCCGTTGCAGGCCCGCGGTCGGCTTGTCCATGCGCGGGTTGTAGCCCCAGGGCAGCGAGGCCATCCAGATTGGCAGGGAGATGTAGCGCTCACGCGAGGCCCGGAACCCGGCCTTCCGCCACAGCGAGGCCACATAGTCCGCATCCGAGGCCGCTCGCTCCGATTCGGTGACGATGTTGATCCCCGTCCACATCCGCACCGGGCAGTATTTCGAGCGAGTGTCGTTGAGCAGGCGCTGGGTGTCGTTCCGCCGCGTAAACAGGTGCGGCATCATCCCTTTGTACCACTCGGAATCACTCATGCATTGCTTGGAAATCATGCCCATACGTATGGCAACGTCGTTTTGTGCCTTCTCGGTGGGCGGCTTATGGATCGTGGTGTGCATCCAGTAGGCCGGTGCGATGCGATCGGACGCCGATTTCAGCTCGCCGAGCAAGTCGCCGGACATGTAGAGCCGCAGGAGGTCGGGGTAGGAATCGACCGTGAGGGGCACTACCTCCACGCTGCGCTGGTCGTCGCTGAACTCTACAGAGCCCGTGGACTTCACCCGCAGCCGAGTACGCTTGTCGAACACGCTGTCAGCGAAAGCCCCCTCCCCGGTCTCCAGGCTGTCCAGCTCTCCCGGGATCATCTGCGGATTCGCCACCCGGCGCAGAATCTTCCTCGCGCCGTGCTCATTGATCAGCGCAGGCCCCAGTCCCATGGAGCTGAAGGCCCCCAGCACGGACTGGCGGAACTCATCGCACGTATGTCGCCATGAACGGATTTCCCCGGGATGCTCCGGGTCTCCATCATAGGTCAGTGTGAAAAATGCGAAGTAATGCACCTCACGCGGGTACAGGCGCTCATTAGGCAGCAGGCTCTCGTTGTTTTGCGCTGCATTGAGCATGTGCTGGCTACGACGCTGCACCAACTCCTGAAGCATCGGGTCTTTGCAATAGCGCAGCCGGCGAGCCTGCCAGGTGGCCACGCGATCCTCGATCGCAGGCGAGCTATGCGCCACGAACTGGATCACGGTATCGGCCGGCGCCCGAGTGATCAGCGCCTCAATCTGCTCCTCGATGTCCTTGCCCGCGACCATCAGCGGTGAGAACTGGAGCCCGAAGCCAATCTGCGGGCGCTGGCCATCGTCACGGACGCAATAGCCGTCCTCGAAGTCCAGGTAGGGCAGGAGGTCGCGGGGATTCTCGCGCTCCACCAGCGCCTCGGCCGCCTGGACCGGGAGGGCCTTGTCGCCATAGTCCGGTGCCCCCTGCTGGATCATCCGGCGCAGCTGGTGGCGCATCCGCGTCATCGCAGTGATCTTCATGTCATTCCTCCGGGATCATGCGCAGGCGCGGCTGGACGCGATTCGGGTTGGGCTGATACTGCGGGGCCGGGCGCACTTCCTGGCCGCCGAACGAGGGGCCAATCATGCCGGCGCCGATCCCATCGGCCCGCAGCTCGCCGTAGCTCCATTCATCCGGCAGGGTCACGTACAGGTACTCCCCCGAACGCAGGATGCCGTCTGAGCCACGCCAGGGCGCGACCCAGATCCGCACCGGCTTGCCCGGCCGATACACCGGTTGGTCAGTAAGGCCGCCCCCGTCATAGGGACGCCACTGCTCAACGATCTCCTCTTGCGCCCCGGCGACACGCATCGCAGCACCGGCCATCACACTCTCGGAATTGCCCTGGTTGGCCACCGCCGCCTGATACACATCGGTGGTGCCGACACACTCCTCGCCCAGCTGGCATTCGTGCTGGACGGTTGCGCAGCCACTCAGCAGCAAGAGGACCGCCAGCGGAGAAAATTGCTTCAAAGTCATCGTGGTTACTCCTGGGTCGGCATGGCTTCCGCCAGCTCATAGGCTTCCCATTCGAGGCGCTGGCCTTCCTGGACTACGAAGGTGCCGCGGCGACCAGAGGGGATCTCAATCACGGGGAACATGGACTCGGCCTCGGCGATGTACTGCTCGGCCAGGATCTCCATGGCGCGGCCGGCGCCGCCGTACAGGCCTACTTCGCCCACACGCGAGGGGTCGACGGACGTGACGACGCCGCTTCCCGTCACGGTCTGCTGGGTGCCCTGGGCGGCCACGGACGCCAGGCTGCTGGCGCCTTCGGCAAAGCCGGCGAGCATGGCCTTGCCCAGCAGGGCACCAGAGCGCCGCTCGACGTTGCCACGCAGGCCCAGGCGACCATCCGAGTCCACGATGTAGCCGTTTATGGAAGCCTCGAGCATCATGCCTGTCTGAGTATCCACACAGCTGATGCGGGTGACGTTGATATGCGCCCGCTCGCTGGAGAGGTCGCCATATCCGCCGCCCATGCCGAAACAGTCGGAGAGGCGGTAGCGGGCACTCCCCGGCAGGAACGCATCGTTCTGGATGCGGAACAGCACCGGCTGGGGGTTGTTGCGGGTACGCTCGGCCGCACCGAAGTCAGCGCCGGTCAGCATGGCGATGTCGGAGAACGAACCCATGGGCAGGAACCCGGCCTTGGGCGGCCCTTCCTGATCACCATCGTCATCGCTTGAGGCATCCTCGTTGCGCAGGATGCGAGCGTTGCTCTCCCCACCAGAACCGGTCAGCACGATCGGGTCACGTGGCTGCTCAGGCTCCTGGATGTAGGGCACCTGGGGCGGGATGGTGCTACTGCCGCCTGAGGTTGATTGCTGGCGCGGCGGCAATGAGCCACGCGCCGGGGAATCATCCCTGGCCAGGGGCGGGGGTGGGACCACGCCACGGTCTTCGCCCCGAGGCGGACGTAGGTAGTCGGCCGGGTCGCTGGCGCCATTGCGGTCACGACTGGGGCCACCGGTGCCAAAGCTGACGCCTGAGGCGCCAGCACCCTCGCCACGCGCCTCGGACAGGCGATCCTCGAGGGAGCTGATCGTGGTGCGCATCTGCTCGCGGTCTTCACGCATGTTGGATTGCAGCTCCTCGAGCTGTCGCATGAAGGCCTCATCACGCTCCTGCTGGCGCTCGCGCTGCTCGGCCATCGCCTCATTGGCATCCTGGAGCTGGCGCTGGAGCCTGGCGATCGTGATCTCCTCGCCGCGGGAGGTATCAGGCGAGGTATCCACGAACTCCGGGGGCGGTGGCGTCGTGTTGGGGCGGGTGCGCTCGCTGACCGCCTTGCTGGCCACCAGCCAGATCACCAAACAGGCCGCGCCACCATAGAGCAGCCATTTCCGGGTCTGGGCCTTCTCCAGCAGGCGCTGGGTCTTGATCTTGGACTTCGGCTTGACCTTGCTGGTCTTGCCCTCGGCCGAGGCCGGGGCGCCCGTGTGCTTCTCTTGCTCATCAGCCACGATCCACCTCCACCACGATCATCCGGGGGCGGTCGCCTTCACTCACGGTATCTCCCTCCAGGGAGATGGCCACCACGCCTTGCCGGTAGAAATCTCGGGGCTCTACCTCCACCGCCACATCCGAGGACAGGCGATAGACGTTCACCACATGGCCAGAGCCGCGGTACTGGGTCTCTGCTGTCAGGCGCAGGGTGCCACCGTTGGGCATCGTCAGCCGCGCACTGGGCGGGGCGCCAGCCGGCTCAAAGCCGTTCGGGCGTTCACCCTGGAACGCCGACAGGATAGTGTCGGCAATCCAGCGATCCTGGGGCCGGCGCTCTTGCTCCGGCTCCCGGGAGAGATCCGGGGCATTCCGGTAGCGGAACACCTGGGCATCAATGCCGCTCTTGGGTTGCACTCTCACCGTGAAGGCCTCGCCGCTGCGCAGCTGGACGAACACGGAGAACGGGTCGGCCTCGTCGGCCGGACGCATCAACAGACCCCGCTTGCCATCGGTGGGCACGGGGTTATCCCGCAGCTCGGCCTCCGGGGGGATGACGATCTGCGAGTAGGGCTCGGGGAACACGAGCCGGTTGTAGGCATCAGTGGACATTTCCACCGTCTGGACTTCATCGCTGGCGCCAGCAAGGGGAGCAACCGCCAGGGCCGCCACCGCTACCAGCCGCAGCATCTTGGGCTTGTTCATTGTTCCTCCACAGAGAAGGCTGCCAGGTACGGGATGCCATTGCTGAAGCTGTAGCGAACGCGATAGACGATCGGATCGTCTTCCACGAGGTCACTGCCGTGCCACACACGCAGGCGGCCATAGACGCGAACTGTGTCATCCCGCGCTTCTGAGCGCTCCACGAACAACGCCTGTGAGCGCTCGGAGTCTTCGAGGTCAGGCACCCGCGCCTGAAGGTCGGTGCCTGCCCTCGCGTAGAGGGCAGGGGTCATCCGGTTCTGGAAGCGACCGTACTGGCTGGCCACGTTCGCCGGGGTCCAGCTGCTGTGCAGCTGGACATCCGCGATGGCGATCTGGCTCAGATACTCCCCATCGGTGTGGCTGGCGCGGGCACCCACTTCCACCGGGCCTTCCAACACATGGAGGTCATAAGGGACCAGCCGAGTCGGCATGTTGCCGGCCAGCTGGACGTAGCTCGTCATCATGTAGAACAGCATCCCTGCGAGAAGCAGAGAACTGAACATCCAGCTCCTCGCAACGATCCATTGATTTCGCAATGCGTTGAGGTATTTCATCAGCGCATGTACTCCAATCGCATCGGGCGAGGCCCAAATCTGGCCAGAAGCGGGTCAAGCCGGAGCCCCATGCGCCAAAGCATATGCTGTACCTGGCCGCGCTTCTGCCCCGCCCGCATTTTCTTAGCCATCATCATCATGAAGATGGCTACGACTAGGCCTGGCACGAACAGGCGCATAATAATGGCTACCCCTAACACCATGATCGCCACCACCACCTCAGTGATCTCCCAGGCGAAGATCGGGATGGGGGCATCAATGTCCTTGGGGATTCGGTAGGACTCGTTGGACATGACCCGTCTCCTCTTAGATGTCGGCGAACCAGCTGAAAATCATCTCGATCATGTAAGGCCCCACCGCGAAGGCGCCGGCAATGCCCAGCCCGAGGAAGGCCGGTGCCGCGGACTGACGCGCCAGCCCGAACAGGCAGCCCATGATCAAGGCGAGGATCGAGATACCGATACCGAACGGGCCGTGAGCCAGGTCTTTCACCTTGTCGGCAAAGTCCTGGAACTCATCGGCCATCACCGGCGAGGACACCATGAGCATGGCCATCAGGAAGAGCCCCTGGTTGGTCAGCTGGTCCTTCTTGGTCACGAGATTCTGGCGGAAGGTAGCGAGCTTGCCCGGCTTGGCCGCAGACTCACGCATATTGATGGACGTTTTCATTGGTACTGATCTCCTAGTATTGAGAGGACTTGCGATGCGTAGCGCTGCCCAACAGGCAGTGTCGGGTTGCCAGCGTTATAGGCGGCCAAGGCCGCTTCCCAGTCGCCAAAGCGCGTGATGTTCTCGTAGAGAATCCACGTGCCTACGGCGATGTTCGTACACTCGTTTTCCAGCAGCTCCTGCTCGGTGATCCCCCACTGCTGGAGGTAATTCCGGTTGGTCTGCTGGTCGAGCCACCATGTATTGATTTGCATGGCTCCCAGGTCATAGGTGCCATTGCTGTTCGGCCCCACGCGGCCTACCGCCTGTCCCCGGCTGCCGCTCTCCTGCTGGCGCACGGCGGCGACGATCTCGATGGGCACTTGGTAGTAGTCCGCGATCTCGATGGCACAATCAGGTAGGGCGAACACTGACCACCTCCTAGTTCTGCTGCTCAGTGGTAGCGGTAGCGGGCGGCGCCTTGGCCTCCTCGCTCGCCTGCTCGGTCTCGGGAGCCGAAGGCGCCTGCTCCGCGGCCGGCTTGGGCGGCTGGAAGGGCGTCAGCATGCGCTCGGCCACCATGGCGGTCGGGCTCACTCGATCCATCACGAGCCCCACCTCCAGACTCTCCTCGAACCCACCCTCAGCCCCTGGCTTGGGGATCTTGCGCAGCAGGCCGGTCACGCGGCCTTCCACATGCAGCGGCATGCCCGCCTCGTACTTGGCGAGGCGATCCACGACACGGCCGTAAGCGGCCAGGCCAATGACGCCGGTGTGCTGGAACGAGCGGCCGAGGTCGGGACGATCCGGGCCGATTTGCAGGTAGGCGGTGCTCGGCGGCCCCTCTTTCTCGGGCGACTTCACGCCACGCAGCAGGCCGATGGCGATAAAGCGGTTGAAGAGGTGCTTCTCGACGTTGCCCTCGAGGACTGGGGCGGCGGCCTGGATGTTGTTCGCCACCAACTCAGCGCCGAGGTGCTGCTCGCCGCTGAGGTGAGAGCGGCGCACGATGCCGCCGACATGGCCGAAAATTTCGATGTAGGAGTTCACCTCGAGCTTCGCGGCCCGGTCGGAGAGGTGGCCGGGGATGCGCACGATGATCTGGTTCACCGACTGGATCAGCGCCTCGGTGGTCTTCTTGTTCTTCCCCACCTTCAGCACCATCAAGCCAGAGCGTCCGCGCTCCTTCGGGGGTTCCTTCCTCAGAATCTGCGCATGGGCGATAAAGACGTTCATTGGTCAGCCTCCAGGTGAAAAATCTCGACGCGGCGGTTGGCCGCTCGCGCTGCATCGGTCGTGTCGTTGACGAGCTTGGGGTAGGTGCCATTGCCTTCCGTCAGGAAGCGCACGTTCGGCCACGCCTGGCGCAGACGTTGCGCGATCGCCTCGGCACGACGCTGGGAAAGGGGGACGTTGTAGCTCTCGGGGCCGATGTGATCGGTGTACCCGACCACCAGGACGCTGCCGCTCAGGGCCTCCCCTTCCAGGAAGGATGCGAGCTGGCGCTGGGCCTCCGGCGTCAGAGCAGTGGAGTCGAACTCGAAGTTGAAGCGTGCCAGCGGCAGCGAGTCCATGGCGTCCCGGTGTGACTGCGGTAGTGAGGCATACCGCTCTTGCCAGTAGCGCTCGTCATAGACCCGGCCGCCCGTGGCATAGCGGGTCAGGCCCTTGCCGGCGCCGTAGTACCAGTTGTAGGTGTGGGTGGCGTAGGTGCCCTGCTGGGTGTAGGGGGGCACGTAGACATAGCGACTGGTGAGGGTGTTGTAGGCCTCGGGCAGCTCAGTACGGCGCTCCGGCTCGGGGGGTGTCGCGACACAGCCCGCCAGGACGGCCGCGATCGCCACGGCCAGCGCAGGGTTACGGATCGGCATCAAAGAGTCTCCAGATAGTCGATGACCGCCTGCGCCTTCGCGTCCACGTCCGCCGGCAGGCTCAGCAGCTCCACGCCAGAACGCGACACCACGGCAAAGGACGGGAAGGAGCGCAGTCCGGCTCGCCGCGCCAGCTCGACGCCACGCTCCAGAGCCTCCTGGGAGCCCGGTGCGTCGATATGGTCCTCAGCAAAGTCGTTCCAACGGACCTGGGGCAGGTGCAGCTCCAGGTGCGCCAGCACGGCGTCCAGCTCGTTGAGCGGCACGTTGGTGGCGCCAGCGGCCAGGAAGGCACGCCTTGCCTCATCGGCAATGCCCGGGATGGTCCGGGAGGCGTAATAGGCGCGTTCACGCCACGCTTCTGCGAGGCGGGTGTGAGAGGGAAGGGGGACATAGCGATAGTCGAGCCCGGCGCTGTCTACCGCGGCCTCGATGCTGTGATGATGCTGCCCCATCTGCTGGCAGAACTGACAGTCAAAGCTGGCGAACTCGACCAATGCAATGGGCTGATCACTGGCGGTCGCCGCTCCGGCGCTCAGGCCAGCGGTGATGACCATCGCCGTCAGGGTGCGGCGGAAAGCGGTAATGATGCGGAGAGCGGGCATTAGCGGCCCTCCTCATCCAGCGCGTCACCGTCGACTTCGCGCTGATACTCCTGCCAGCTCTCCTCGTGCAGCAGGCGCCACAGGGTAAAGCGACAGGCATAGTCCGTGGACAGGAAGAACTCGTGAACAGAGTCCTGATACTGCGAAACTGTCAGCTGAGTCAGCGAGGTCACGACATTGCCCGCCCACAACACTGGCTGGCAGCCGCGCTCAATTCTCTCCTGGGAGTTTGTCGCCAGAACGATCCAGGCAACCCAGACCAACATCGCTACGCCGATCAGCGTGCTACCACGCATCGCAAACATTGATTCCGCCTCCAGCGGTGCTCTCTCATCAGTTGCCCGATTGGGCCTCACTGACGGATAGGGGCGGCACTGACGCTAAAGGGCACGATCGGCGAAAAAAGTTTGCCAGGGCGCGTTTGTTTCGCATGCGAAACAAGGATGGTGGGTTCAGGTGCGAGGGGAGTGTCACACGATGATGCAGGCCAGGGCTGGCGCTGGCGCTGGCACTAGAAGAGGGTGAGCTGGGCCTCGGCTGCGAGAGACGTTTCTGGTGGGATCAGCACGCTTGGAGCGCTTTCGACGTAATGCCCCGAGGCATCATCGGCCCCCGCGAGCCAGGCCATGTCCTCGGCTGTCCAGGCACGGAAGGGTGACGGCTGGTAGTGGCCGTAGGTGTGGTACAGCTCCTGGGACAGTCGATAGGCCTCTTGGCAGGTACGGCTCATGCGATCTCCACTCATGGGCATGCTCCTGGCGATGCTACCGATCGGGAACGGCTGGCGCGAGAGGGTGCCCAGCGCCAGCCATAGGCTCAACCACTCGGCCGGTCAGCCACCAACAGCGTCACGGTGACCCCTGTGCCGGCGAACTCGCCCTGCCGCGGCTCTGACCAGGACATCGACCACCCGGGCAGCAGGTCTTTGCCACGCAGGGAGCCCGGCAACACGGCCACCAGCCGCCCGCCCGGGGCGACACATCCCGCTGCTGCGGCAAGGTGCAGGTTGGCCCGGCCCTGGCTGAACGGTGGGTTCATCACCACCTTGGTGAAGGCGCCAGCCACCCGCGGAGATGCCGCCCAGGCCAGAAAGTCACCCTGCTCGCAGGCAAACCCCTTAGCCTCAAGTACCCGGCAATGCAGGTCGGCCAGTTCGACGCAGACGGTCTGTGCCTTGGGGAGATGGTCGGCCAGGTGCCCCTGGCCGGCGCTGGGCTCCAGAATGCTGTCCTCTGGGGTGATCCCCGCCAGCGCCACCAGCTCCTCGGCCAGGGTGCCGGGGGTCGGGTAATACTGGTGCGAGCGCTGTTCCGGCAGGCAACCGTTCATCACCACCAGCGCCAGCGCATCCTCGGGCTCATAGTCGAAGGCATAGGTCGCGGTGTCCTGTTTGACGGCACCGAGGCCCACCAGGGTCTCCTCCACGAGCTGCCGGACGTGCTTGGGCTGCTGATCGAGGCTGTGCCATGACAGTCGAAGGATGCCCCCTTCGAGGCGGCCATCCGCGATCAGGCTGATGACCGGCGAGGGCAGCGGGGTCTGGAGAGCTGCAAAGCGCTTCTCGCTGGCGCGTGACGCCGGGCGGCGACGGAATGAGGCCGGGATGGCAGAAGGGTAGCGACTGGCGAGGACTGCATTCAGGCGGTAAGCCAGATCCGGGTGAACCTCGACGTGACAGGTTCCCTTCTTGTACAGCTTGAGCCTGATGGCCCCGCCATCGAGGTCATGCCACACCCCGAGACGACGCTTAACCAAGTCCAGGGCCTTGAGGGTGGTGTCGCACAACGGCTCCTCGCGGCCCATGAACCGCGCCAGCACATCGCGCAGGTCATGCAGATAGCCGCTGCGCCGGGTGTCGATGAAGTCGAATACATCGAGCAGTCCGCCAAAGATCATCTTCTTGCTGAAGCCTTCCGGCCGGTTGGTGACGTGCTCCCCCGAAAGCGCCCGGAACACCCCGTCCACCTTCTCCGCGAAGAACTCAGCCCGCTGGCGCAGTAGCTGCTCCAGGGTGGCCCGAACGCTCTGCTCCTCGAAGGCAGGCACCTGATGGCGCTGGATGGCGTCGTGCCACTCATTGCGGCGAGCGGCCGGCATCACGTCGAGCACATCGGTCATATTGAGCGTCTGCTGCCACATGTCCGCATCCAGGGCCGCGATCGCCTTCTCCACGTTGAACAGCCGAGACACCTGGCTGCCGCCGTACCGGGAAAGGTCGTGGTTGGCATCCAGAAAGAGGGCCATGGCCCCTTGGTATCCCTCGCCAAGCACGAGGTCAGCCAGCGCCTCGACCTCCGCTTTCCGCGCCTCGCGCTTACCCACGAGGTTGTCGATCATGTCGGCCGCCACCGGGGCGAAGAACTCTCCGGGGTCGCTTAGGTACTCAGTGCTGGCGCGGTTCTCGATGGGCTCGTGGATCATGGTCAGGCTCCCGTCTTTCTGTGGTGGTCATGCGCCAGCGCAGCGCCGCAGTAGTCCGCGATCAGGGCGTTGATGCGGTCGATGTGATCCTCTCGCTTCAGCCAGAGGTGCAGGTTCCCGTTAGCAAACCAGCGACAGCGCAGCCAGTCCGTCTCAAGCTCCCCTGTGCGCTCACCCTCGGCCAACAGGGCGGCCTTGCGGCTCTCCTCCAGGCGGTAGCTCAGGCGCTCGCCGTGGGGCACCTGTGAGGGCTCCTGGCCCTCCAGCACCAGCAAGATCCGCTCCAGGTCATCCACCCGCTCTCTGGCGCTGCTGAAGCTCGCCCAGCCGCCGTATTGGCTGAACGCGCCATTCAGAACGAGCCGGCGTTGGATCTTGAACGCGCTGTGGCTGCGGTACTGCTTGCAGAGGCCCCGGAACAGCTCAACGACGCCGCGGCGGAACACCTCATGGCGCTTCTCGAACAGCGCCACGAACGTCCCCTGGATAGCCTCACGGCTCAGCGGCATGGGGTCGCTGTGGAGCTGGCGCTCGATGGCCCTCTTGTCGTCAGCGGTCATCAGGTCGCCCAGGCCCGACGAGTCGAGGAGCCAGCGCCAGCCATTGCCGTCATAGGCCCGCTGGGTGGCCTGCATCACTTCCTGCTGAAACCCCTCCGGGCGGGTGTCGAGACTGAACCAGGACTGCTGGCGCAGGGCACTGGTGAACTCGGTGCCGCGGATGGGCATGAGGGTGGTGGCCTCCACCAGTTGCGCCATGGCCGACGCCACCAGCGCCAGCGCCTTCTCCCGACGCGCCAGCAACTCATCCATCGCGCCCATGGCGGGCGATGGCACCTGCATCTGTGGTTCCAGCATTGGTGTTCCTCCTCGGCGAGCTGGGGTAGCATGTAAACACTTTACGTCACTATAGCTATTTACATCAAGAGAAAAGGTGTTCTTTGAACACTTTTAAGGAGTGGACCATGGATCAGCCAAGCGTGACACCAGGGCAGCTATACGCTGCTCTGGCGAGGCTCAGAATGAAGGGGAGGGCGTGCGACGCCGCGACGGACGTTCTGACGGGAGTGTGCGATAGATTGAGCGAGGCCGGGGAACGCCACGGCATCAGTCGGGCGGCGGTATCCCAGGCGGTGAAGCGGATACAGGCCGAGCTGGATAGGGAGTTTGTCACGGTGGCGGTGAGGCTCCCCAAGGACAGGCTAGGGGAGCTTGAGGCGTGGCTTGACGCTAAAGGCGGCAGCCTATCTGCCGAGTGAATAAATCACACCACGCTGGGTTTATTAGGGGTATCCGGAATAGCTGGTTGATCTCCCCAAATCAGCAGGTTGGGGCGAGAGGTAAGCTGGGAGACTGGGCCTGGCCCCGCCTCCCCGGCTGACGATGGTGTTATGGGCAGACGGCTAGGCGTATCTCAGCCTCGGCGACCGCGTCTTCGGGCGCGCGTCCGGCGAGCACGGCCAGAATGTTGTCCGCAGCCCGGTGTTCTATGGCGCGTCGGGCACTGTGTACAGCCGAACCCAAATGGGGAGTGAACAGGGTGTTTTCGGCCAGCAACAAAGCGTCCGGAATTTTTCGCAAACGCTCCAGATAAGCCCAATCTTCGCAACTGAACACGTCGGCGGCGTAGCCCCCCAGGCGGCCTTCCGCTAGCACGTCGGCTACCGCCAATTCATCCACCACAGAGCCGCGTCCCACATTGATCAGCAGTTGGCCCGGCTTACAGGCACGCAAGTGCGCGGCATCCAGAAGGTGCCAGGTTTCTTCGGACAACGGCAACAAAGAAAACACAAAGTCCGCTTGCGCCAGCGCGTCCTGAAGCGAGCAATTCACCACCCCCGGTAAGCTGGCGTGAGTGTCCACACCCAGTATTCGGGCGCACCCAAACCCCTGCAAGCGCTCCACCAGGGCGCTGCCCAAACGGCCAAGCCCCAGTACGGCGACGGTGGAATTGTGCAATCCGTAGCCGTAAAAGTGCGGACGCCAACCACGGTAATTGCCTTGCCGGACAAAGGCATCACCTGCGCGCACATGACGGGCGAGACCCAGCGCCAGCGCCACGGCCAGTTCAGCCGTGGGGGCGGTGAGCAGGTCCGGCACAATGCTGAGCCACACCCCGGCTTGGGCGCAGGCCTCGGCATCGTAGTTGTCGTAGCCTTTCAGCGCGCAGGCGATGATTTTTAACCGCGGTGCGTTGGTCAGTAATTCGGTGTCCACTCGGTCCGTCATAAAACCCATGATGGCGGTAGCGTCGGCGGCGCGGCGGCACACTTCAGCGTAGGGCCAGGGTTCCAGATCGGGGTTCATGTCCACCTCGGCTACGGCAGCCAATCGGTGGTATACATCCTCGTGTACCGGGTGGGTGATCAAAATCTTGTCTGTCATAGTTATCGAAGCCTTTTTCGCAAAGCGGCACCTATGCCGTCTACCACAACAACGCAGGCCAGAATTGCCAGCAATATGGCCGATACTTCGGCGTAGTTAATCAGGCGCAGAGCGGCCATTAATTCAAAACCGATACCACCGGCACCGACGATGCCCAACACCGCCGAGGCACGGAAGTGATATTCCCAGCGGTAGATGGTGATGTCCGCCAATTGCGGTAGCACTTGGGGCATTACCGAGTGGGTAATCACCTGCATGCGGCTAGCCCCGGCGGCACTGGCCGCCTCCAGGGGTTTGGGGTCTACATGCTCTATGGCTTCGGCGTAGAACTTGCCCACCATGCCCACCGAGTGCAGCGCCAGAGCCAGCACACCGGGCAATGCGCCAAAACCCACCGCAGCCACGAACAGTATGCCCAATATGATTTCGGGTACGGAGCGCAGCGCCGCCAACAGCGTTCGTGCACTGTGGTACACCCAGGGGTTGGGCGAGGTGTTCGCCGCCGCCAGCAATGCCAGTGGCAGTGACAACAGCACCGCCAGCACCGTGCCCGCAATGGACATGGCTAAAGTATCCAATAGCGGTTTAAGCCAGTGCTGCCAACGGCTAAAGTTGGGTGGCACCATTTCCGAAGCCAGCTGTGCGATGGCCGGGCCGCCCTCAATGAAGCGCGCCGGGTCAAAAAAGCCGGTGATTGCGAGAGCCGCCAGACATACCGCCAAAATCACGGCCACCAAACGTGCCTTGCGCACCGCTTGGGTCCGGGCTTGGCCCAGGAGGTGGTCGTAGGATGGTGTTGCCACCGAGCTCATTACATTTCTCCCAGGTTTATGTTCAGAATGCGGGCGGTATCACGCAGCACGTCATAGGCCGAATCGTCGGTGGCGGCAAAGCCTTCAACCCGAAACGCCGCCAGTACTTCGGGGCTCGACATGTTCAAAAACGCATCGCGAATGGACTGCTTCAGCGCCGGAGCCAAGTCGCCCTGCATGACAATGGGATAGTTGGGAATCGGTGCAGTTAGCTCCAGCTCTACCAATTTGCTGGCGTCCACCGTACCGCGAGCCACCAACATATCGTAGATGGGTTTGGACAGAGCGCCGGCCGGAATCTGCCCCGCCTGAACCGCCCGGGCTACCGCATCGTGAGTCCCCAGGTGTACCGGTCGATAGTCTTTATCGCCATCCAGTCCGACTTGGTTGAACAGGTGTGCTCTCGGAACCAAATGACTGGAAGTGGACGCTTGGTCACCATAACCAAAAGACTGACCGCGTACATCCGCCAAAGATTTCACCGGGCCGGCGGCGTTGGCGATGATGACGGAGTGGTAGGTGGGAGTACCGTCTTCAACGCCTACAGCGAACGGCTCCAGACCGGGCGCGAGGGACTTGGCTAACACATAGGACAAGGGGCCAAAGTAAGCCACTTCAATACGGCCGAAACGCATGGCTTCAATCATGGAGGAGTAATCCGTGGTGACCACAATTTCGATGCGTTTGCCCAGGGTTTTTTCCAAATATTGTTTTAGTGGCTGAGCGTTTTGAATCAGAGTGGAGGCGTTTTCATCGGGAAGCAGGGCGACACGCAGGCGCGAAGGGTCTTTCCCTTCGGCAAATGCCGGTGTGCAAACCAGGGTCAATAAGCTTAAGCAGGCAACAAATAGCCAATGCAGTTTCATAATAATCTCCGAGAGTAATTTACAGGGCTGAAGGAAGTGGAGCATCGCGGAATGGCTCATTCCGCAAGGCCTGTTGAGGTTGTTCTTGCGTGGATTTGGCTTTGTCCGGTCGTTGATAAAGTCCATGGGCGGCGGCCTCGGTGAGCGCGCCGGGCAGGCCGTCGAATACCACGGCACCGCTACGCAGACCGACAATGCGGTCGGCAAAACGCCGGGCGAAATTCACTTGGTGCAAACTGACGATAGCGGTCAGTCCATCGCTCTTACAGATGCTGTGAATCAGGGTCAGCAGTTGCTCCGCCGTGGCGGGGTCGAGACTGGCCACAGGTTCGTCGGCCAGCAAAATGGAAGGCTGCTGAATCAGCGCCCGGGCCACACCAACACGCTGCTGTTGCCCGCCGGACAATTGGTCGGCCCGCTGCAGGGCATAGTCCAACAGACCCACACGATCAATGGCCGCCAGCGCCATGCGCTTCTCATCTTTGGACCAGGGCAACAGGGTGCGCCAGCTGTTGTGGTAGCCAATACGCCCAAGCAACACATTGTCCAAAACGGACAGCCGCCCAATCAGGTGATGTTGCTGAAAAATCATGCCCGTTTGGCGGCGGTGGGCTCGCCGTGCTTCGGCCGTAGCGATATCCCCACAAGCCGAAGACAGGACTTTGCCTTGTGAAGGCTTTACGAGCCCGTTCAAACAACGCAGCAACGTGGACTTACCGGCACCGGAAGCGCCCAATAGAACCACAAACTCGCCTTGCGCAAAGGCCAGGGAGTTGGGCTGTAACGCTTGATGACCGTTGCTGTAGGTCACACTCAATTGTTCGGTTTGAAGTTGTGCCGGTTGGCTCGGGGATGCAGTATCCCGGGCGGCGGCCTCGGTGTTGGTGCTCGACATAATCTTGGCTCCTCTCCAGGGGTTGGAGCCGACAGTATGCCGAGCCTTGATGACGTGCCTATTAATTAAATCGACATATTTACCGCTTAGGGTATAGGTGGAGTCTATAGTCTCGCGGAGTGAGTAATGACAAATTCATCCAGCGCCGAACTTCGAGCCTTCGAAGCGGTTGCCCGCTGTGGCAGCCTGTCCGCCGCCGCCCGCTTTTTGGGATTGCGCCAGCCTACGGTTTCCGCCCACTTGAGCCGCCTGGAAACCCGCTACGGTGTGGAGTTATTGCACCGCACGCCGCGCGGTGCCGAGCTGACGGACTTTGGCAAACTGCTGCACGAAACCACCAGCCGCCTTTATCAGACCGAACAGCAAGCCATGTTGCTACTGCTCAGTGCCCGTTGCCAGTATCAGGGCCATTTGAAAGTCGGGGCCATAGGGCCCTACAACGTGACGCCGATGATCAAACGATTCCGCGAGCAGTACCCGCAGGTGCGAGTGTCTGTCTGCATGGGCGATTCGCGCCTGATCACCCGACGCGTCCTGGATCAGGAAGATGATGTGGGTGTGGTGTTGCATCACGTGGATGACCCCAATGTGTGGTGTATGCCGTTCAAGCGGCAACTGTTGGTCGTGTTCGCCGCCGTGGGCCATCCGCTGGCCCGTAAAAGTTCATTGACTCTGCATGACCTGCAGGATCAGGAATTTGTGATGCGCGAAGATGGTTCACGCACGCGCACCGTGTTCGAGCTCGGCCTGGCCGCCGCGGGGGTGAGAGTGCGCACATCCGTGGAGATGGGCAGCCGGGAAGCCGTTCGCGAAGCTGTGGCTCAGGGCTTGGGGTTGGGCGTCGTCGCGCAAACGGCTTTTACGCCCAGTAAGCGATTGGTGGCCTTACCCGTGGCAGGGTTGGAGCTCTATACACACGCGCACGTCATCTGTCTCAAGGACCGGGCAGAAGCCTCATTAATCAGTAAGTTTTTGGCCGTGGCGGAGGCGTCACGAGTTGGAGGGTGAAGGTGCCCCATCAACCATTAAATCCGTATACCCTTTATTAGAAGGGAGTGCATCAGTGAATGAGCGTAATAAACGCCGATCGCGCAAGGTGTTAAAGGCAATCGGCGCTGCATGTTTGGCGATCCCGCTGGTGGCTCATGCACAGTCATCGCCAAGCGCACAGACCATAGACGATCAACGTGCCCTGGATGAGCGAATCCGTGAAATTGTCCGCCAAGAGCTAGACGATCGAGAGCGACAGGCCCATCAAGAGCGAAGGCAGTACGAGGCTAGACGTAACGCCGAAGCGGCACGCCAATCGCAAGAGGCAGCCAACAGTTTTATCAATCTTGTCCGAAGATCGACAGAGGCCGCATGGGTGAGGCCGCCCGAGGCTAATTCACCTCACGCTGCGACTGTTCAAGTCCAGCTCACTGAGAGCGGGGATCTGTGGCAAGCCACCATTGAGAGCACCAGTGGCGATTCAGCATTTGATAGGTCAGTCCTTGAGGCTGTCGAAAAAGCAGCCCCCTTCCCCGAGCTACGCCAACTGCCCCCTGAGCAAGCCGCCGACCTTAGGCAGTTCAATTTGCGCTTCTCCCCTGGCGATACTCGCTAGAGGCGTTAATCGAACCTCATCACGAAACACTCAGGGGGCCATCATAGGCCCCCTGAGCAGGTCAGCGTATCCAGCGGTGGGCGCGTCACCGAGCGGCAACCCCTGTCTCCTCCGAGGCGGGCTGATACCGCGCCAGCACATCGGAGAGGTCGTCTGGGATTTCGAGGCAGGATCTCAGCCCAGTCGGCGCATGGATCAGAAGCGCCAGCTTCGGCACATAGGCCGGCAGGCCCAGGTGCCCGATGTACTCCTCCGCGACGGGGCCTACCAGGAACTCGGCCGCCGAGAACCGATGACCAGCCGTGCCATTCTTCAGATCGTCTATGGCCTTCAGGAAAACTTGAACGAGGAGCTGGCGCTCCGGCATCAGCTCCTCGATGCCTTGCAGGTCGCCGGATTCAACCGGCGCATTCCCCAGCAGCAGATCCACACTCATCATGGCCATTCACTCCCCTGATGCCTCAGCCTGCCCTGTCTGGCGCTGGGCATGCTGGTTGATCACGTCCATGACCTTCATCGGATGGGCCACGCGATCGAACCGGGCCTCACTGGTGCTGGTGCCCGCTGCGGACATTTCCACGGTGCCAAAGCCCAGCAGCCGCCCGAGGATCGACTGGTTCACCTCGGTAGAGCGAATATGGGAGATATAGAGCGGGGTGACACGGCGAGCGATGATGCCGTGGCGCTCGATGATGCGCTCCGGCTCCACCACATACAGGTGCGCCAGGCGCTGATAGGCGGCATTGAGTAGGCCCCAGGCCGCCAACCCCATCCCTATCCAGGTGAGGGCGCTCAGCATGGCCGGGTGGGCTGTCTCGCTCGCGGTGCCGAAAAAGGCACCAGGGACGAAGTAGAGGGCCGCCCCGAGGGGGATCAGTAGCCAGTAGCCCAGCAAGGCGCGGTGGCTTACCCGGTAGGTCGTAGTGTCGCTCATCTCAAGTCATGCTCCGGCTGCGGCCACCCTCGCTTGTTGCAGCCGGTGGCTCAGTTGCGTCTCTGCTGTCTCGACGTGAAACAGCTCCTGGGTATCGTCAGGCCAACGGATCAGAAGGAACCCGTCGCGCAGAAGAGTGCTTATTGGGCTTGGGCCTGTGATAACAGGGGCGGGGGTGCGATCCAGCGTGACCAGCTCCCAGCGCCGTGTGGCACTGCTGACGATGAGCCCGGCATTATCCGGGCCACCCGGCCACTCCAGATCGCAATCGCGCTTCAGGCGCTTGATCAGCAGTTGGGCGCTGCGGGTGCTACGAGGACCGCTCATAGACGACCTCCAGCCCCCAGGTGAGCTTCACGGCTTGTTCGATCTCCTGGCGCACACGGCCCATCGTCAGAAGGCGTGCGCTATCGGGGTCGATGGTCAGCACCAGTTTCCCGTCCTTTTCACGCATGTCCGCTCGATCTACCACCATGCGCGATAGCAGCGACAGCTCCCCACTTGCCTCCTGGATCAGCATTCCCGAGTCCATCAATAAGCCTTATCTATACTAAACGATGTTTTTCAGTACAGCCAACGAAACGGGTAGCCACTGGCCTGTGCGCCTACCCCCGCCGCGCTGACTCCGCCATTTACGAGCCACAGGCTTGTTCCGCATGCGAAACAAGGCGAGCATCTGTAGCTTAACCGTCCATTCATTGTTGCGCTGCTGGTTGAACTGTAATTTGTCGTCTAGTATAATTACATGTATGCCACTGGCATAAGAACCAACAAGGAGAGAAGCCATGAATCGCACCATCAAGACCATCGCCGCCACCTCCCTGCTCCTGCTGGCAACTGGGTGTGCCGTCCCCCAGGGCGCAGGCAGCCTGCAAGGCAGCGCCGCCAACGCCATCACCGGGGTAGCCGACCGCATGAGTGGTCGCGACAGCGGTGCCAGCAACGCAGGGGCCAACGCCGCCCACAACATGCGTGGCGTGCAAGGAATGATGAACGGGGGCTCTGCCGGCCTGGCAGGCACCGCTTACGGCGCGGCTGGCGCTGGCGTGCTGGGTGTGGCCGACCAAGGGCTGCGTAGCGCCTTCACCGCCATGCAGGGCGAATCCGAGGTAGGCTATGAGGATGTGGCCAACATGCAGCAGAACATCGAGCAGAGCGAGCCGTATGTGAACGCCGAGGGCAACACCTGCATCGACTACCATGTGTCGGTCAGCGGTGGCCCCGAGGATGCCGCGAACAGTGTCACCGCCTGCCAGAACGAGCGAGGCGAGTGGGAGCAGATGTAACCCCAGATGGCCACCCTCGCGGGTGGCCGCTGCGCTTTAGGAGGTAGCCATGCCGAACATGTACGACGAGCCAGACCTGAACACCTCGCGCTTTGACCTTCCTGCCCTGGAAATGACGCGCCTGGAAGCCTTCACCATGGTGGCCATGCACGCGATCCTGCTTGGCGAGGGGGGTGGGCTCTTGTCACCCGAGGAGGTCGGTGAGAATGCAGCGGCCATGGCCGAAGCCTCCCTGTCCTCTGCCTCGGACACGCTGGCCGAGGACACCAGCAAGACCTGACCCTGGTGCCTCACAGCACCGCCACCGGGCAGCCACCTACGGGTGAGCTGCCCGGTGTGCGTTTGGGCATTCTGTTTCGCATGCGAAACAAAACGGGAGTGACGGTCGCGCCCCTATCCCTTGGAGAAATTGTGGTATATCCCTTTGCTGGCGCAGGCTTCGCGCTGGCATAGTCCTAGATATAGGACTATAATAAAGGGGTGTTCCACAGCGAGAGAGAGGCCAGACCATGACCACCCCATTAGCCACCGCACAGATTCGCCAGCAGGAAAGCATGGTTGTCCTGATGACCGGCCACTTGCCGGAAATCGAGGCGGATACCGTGGCAACCCTGATGGAAAGCCGTGAGATCAACGGGGCCAATTCTCACCGCGAATGGTTCGTGGTGTTGGCAGGCTTTGTCGAGGATGACCAGGAGTACAACCCCCTGGGCAAGCACGCCGACGCCCTGCCGGTGCTCAACAGCCTGGCGAGTGATGCCCGCAAGCTGGGTGTCCGCTGGCTCATGTTCGATGCCGATGTATCGCCCACGGACGGTCTGGCCGTCTACGACTGGTAAACCCTGTTGGCCGGCAGCGCGATCGCAGCCGGCCTGCTGCTCAACGGAAGGAGACTCAGGAATGGAGCAGAAGCCCACCCCCAGCCTTCGCGCCTTGCTGGCGCACCAGCGCCACCGCAAGGCGGACGAACACCCGCTATTCCCGCGCCGGGACTGGAAGCTCGAACGCGACAACGGCGACACCTCCCTCAGCTACTGGGAGTGGGTTGAGCGTGTTCGTCAGGAAACGGGGAACCTGCGCCTCCATGCCTTCCAGTAACGCTCTCCTCGCGGCAGACGCCGACACGGTTGACCAGCCACGCACCTCCCTTCGCACCCTGCTCGAAGAACTCTCACGACGAGGGATCGGGACGATAGACGGGGACAGGATCACCGGGATCACAGTGGGCAGCCCCGAGGCCGAACACCGCCCGGTCACCTTCAGCGAGCTGCTGGCGCTGCTGGAGTGCCAGGCCCAAGCCACGCTCACCTTCCAGGTGGACGCCGACACCTTGGCCTGGCTGACGGTGATCCCCGGCCAGCGCCAGCCAGTCGCAGAAATGAAAGCCACCCGATCGAGCGCCCTGGTGGCCATTGCCGATGCCTGGGAAACCTGCTGCTGGCCTGGCGCATAGCGTTTCCACGCTTTCCACGCCGGCTCGCGGCGTTGGACACACCATCCCTGGCGAGGGGAAAGGCCATGGCACCCCTCGCTGGAAATCACCACCAACCACAGAGGAAATTGAGATGACCATCAAGACCGATGCCGCCAGGCGCGAACTCGCCAAGGAAACCCTGTTCCGCTACCTGCCCGCGGGCAAACAAGAACAAGCCTTGGCGCAGCTCGCGGCGGGGGCGGATTGGGACACGGTAGCCGAGCGGGTCAACCAGTGGGTCGAGGAGGGCGACTGGGAGCGCCACGCCACCGAGAGTGCTGCTCGGGAGCGGGACAGCACTGCTGATGCTGCCACGCCTTGAGGATAGCCCCATGTCACGACATCGCTTCAGCAAAGTGCTCACAGATGAAAGGACGGGTGATGATCGCCTGATCGACCGTCTCGGGCATTCTCTGGCTGAGTGGCGGGAGCATGGCGTCATCGGCCATGACAGGCCTCTCGGCACGTACTTCTTCAACCTCGAGGGGAGCTGGATCTTCGGGACAATGCCCCGCGAGATCACCACGATTGGCGAACTCCAGGCTGTCATCGGTGCCATCTTCCCCGGCAGGGCTGTGCCTTTCGATCCTGGCGGGCTCCGGGAGATCGCCCAGGGGGTCGAGGACACCCCGCATGTGCTCCACGGTGCCGAAGTCGCGGCCCGCGCATCGGCCATCACCGAGGAATACCTCAGCCGCCAGATCGACATGGCCCGCATGTTCGAGGAGGAAAGCAATGCCGTTTGACCCCGCCTGGGAGCGGCCGGCGCCAGGGCGGCTTCGCAAATGGATCATCAACGCACCGCGATTGATCGACTGCCTGTTCAGCGCTGCCGCGGTGCTGATGGTCTACTCCCTGGTGCTGCCCATGCTCCTGATGCCACCCTGGCCTCAGCTCCTGGGCGGGCTGCTGATCGCCTTCATCGGCATGGCCCTGGTATTCGACATGATGCCCGAGATCATCTCGTGGCTAGTCCTCCCAAGGCTGTTTCGCACTGGGGACGCCGTGCTTGTCCCCGCCACGGTGGCCGCGGCTGGCCCCTTCAAACTGGCCAACAGCCCCCTTGCCAAGGGCAGGGTGATTGGGATCGAGACGGCGGCGGCCTACTTGCGGGTCGGCTTTCCGAATGGGGACACCGCACTCATTCCGGTCACCCGGGCTCGCCTCGCGTAGCGGGGCGATTGCCAAACCAACGATTTCGCTTACTCTGGGCTGGACCTACTAGGAGCTTGACCAATGATGGGACGCAAGATGCGACTTAGCGCCGTTGCGGCGGCCGGACTTTTCACGAGCGGCCTCGCGGCGGCAGACGACTACCACTGCATGAGAGCGGGTGCTGAGAACGTCGCGTTTGCGTTCAACGTCCTCGAGTGGAGTGAGAGCACCCGGGAAGTGGACATGCGCGGAATCAATGGCACCCACTACCAAGGCGTGGTCAAGTCGATAGACAGTATCCCCGAGGGGAAGAACGTGACCCTACACTTCAGCGACCTGGACGGTTACCTCGGGGTGGAGGAGATCGATTTCAGGCTGGTCATCCATCCCACTGAGTTCAGCACCGCGATCGGAGCCGGGTTTATCGTTCAGGATGGCGAGCGCCGCCTGGAGTTCGTGATGTCACCGGCCATGACGCTCTGCGTTGCGCCTTGACCGCATGCACGCCTGCCCACCACCAACAGAGCCGAGATCCTATGGAGCGCCCTTCGAACCTCGTGGAGTGCTGGCTACAGGCCGCCACACCCAACGGCGAACGACACGCTGACGCCCTGGCGCAGCTGAACGATGCCTTGGGCACGCGGCACCGCCTCAACCGGCTGTACGAATGGCGTGCCGGCACCTACCCGGTGCCGGCGCCTGTGCAGGTCTACATGCTGCGGGCCACCTTGGTCGACTCCATCCGTGCCGAAGGCGGTACTGTGCCAGGGAGTGCTGCTGCTTTCACCGACCGGCTGCTGCCACGGCTTCTTCCACCCCCCAGGGTGAAGCCGACCAAGACTCGTTAGCCAAGCCTTCACAGGTGGTCAACAGACCCAGCGCGGCCGATCCGGGCTGGTGTAAGGAGAATCATTGATGGCGATGACAGGAGCGGAATACGACGCCCTGGTGAAGCTGATGCGCGGAAGCCCTGAGTCCGCGGCTAACCGAGCAGCTAGGCGAGTATTGGTGGATGGGCTGTCTCAGGCCGAGGCAAGCCGGGAGACAGGTGCTACGCGCTCGACGGTGAGTGATGCGGTGGCCCGGTATGAGGAAGCCGACCGCCTGATTCGGGCCGCCTACAGAATGGCTGCTAGAAGATGAAGACGCTTGCATGTACGCCCCTAGAGGCGTACATTTAGACCATCAACATTCTCTCGGGGGAAACGCCCAATGACCATGACCGCCAGGAAGTTCCGCAAGCTCCGTGTTAAGGCAGCAATACAGCAACTTCACGGTATCGCCGCTTTCGACGCCGAGGTAAACCAGGAAGCACTCGAATGGTTCAAGCGGGATGGCCAGACAGTCGACATGCTCGCATTGAGGCTTTCCCCTTTCACCCCAGATGCAAAGAGCCGCCTGCGGGCTTACCCACTCAGATAACTGGTCGGGATAAAGCACATGCCCAAGCTGCCCCACATCCAGAAGCCCTGCCGAGACTGCCCGTTTCGCAAGGACACCCTGAAGGGGTGGCTCGGCAAGCAACGGATGGTTGAGATCCTGGCTGCTGAATCGTTCGTCTGCCACAAAAAGACCGACATGCAGTGTGCCGGCCACATGCTGCTGAAAGGGGGCGAGAACGCCTTTGTTCAGCTTGCCGGACGGCTGAACATCCCCCTGGATCTCTCCGGCGCCGATCTCGTGTTTGACACCGAGACTGCCTGCATCACGCACCACGCCAACTGACCGAGGGCACGATATGCTGGCTGAGATCCAACTGGATATGTTTTCAAACGCCCAGGCGGATGGGAACGGTAACGAGCTGATCCTCATGCGCACCCAGCGGATGAAGGCACATGGCGGGCCTCGTGATATGGAGCTGGCGCTGGCGCGAATCCAGCTTGAGCCGCATGACGGACAGTGGATGTGGTCGGTGTCGATCAACTCCTCGAACGGCAGCGGCTGCGGCTACCGTGCGCTTCCGAAGTGGGGCAAGTTCGACTCGACTCGCCACGGCGCGCTCATCAAGGCTGCCGATGAACTCCGAGCCCTGCTTGACCGGCTGACTGAACAGGAGCGGATGCACGTGACCAACTGGTTGGGCGGCATCCTGGCGACCCACAACCCGTAATAGGCCCCCCCATGCGCATCATCAGGCTCATCGTGGCAATCTATTTTGGGTATCCGGATTATCTGGTTGGTATGCGAGAGCGAAAGGTGGCCGACAAACTCAACCCACAACGGATTAGCTGGTTGATGGCTCGCTGAGTACGCTCACTTGCTAGAGAGCAGATACTTCACCAAACAGGCGATGCCCAGGACCAGTAGCAATAGTAGGGCAATTCCGATCACTGGCATTATCCAGCCCATCGCCCCCATCATCCCGCAATCTGGTAGTGTCGTGTTCATCGTGACAGGGCTCCCTGTGGTGTCCATGCCCAAAACCCGTGGTGCCGCCGCCCAGTGGCACCACGGTCGCGCTCATATCGTTCACCCGGCACAGCAGGACAACTGCGTCACATCCTTGGTGAAAGTCTGGGCACAGAGCTTGAGCCCTTCCACCATGGTCAGGTAGGGAAACAGCTCATTGGCGATGTCGTGTACGGTCATGCGTGCGCGTAGCGCCATCACCGCCGTCTG
>Ga0310345_10000570_pt1 | contig 50733 bp, 47 predicted proteins | sample HC15DNA20500_MG_FD_204667 | JGI IMG/M metagenome (GOLD analysis project Ga0310345, IMG submission 204667) | Marine microbial communities from station ALOHA, North Pacific Subtropical Gyre - HC15-DNA-20-500_MG | ecosystem: Environmental > Aquatic > Marine > Oceanic | place: Pacific Ocean: North...
CGGGCCTCAGGGGCCCCCGCGTCGCGCGGGGGCCTTTTCGCTTCGGGAACCCACCAGAGAACAGGCCCGCGCCTGTCCTCCGCAGCCGTCCGTCGCTGAAGATGCCTGAGCGACTCGCCCGCCCCGGTCAAGGACGAGCCCGCGCAAGCGCGGGTCGCTTCGCGATCCTTGACCGGGGCGGGCGAGTCGCTCTGATCGGCATCAGCGACGGACGGCTCCGGAGAACAGGCGCTTCCGGGCGGGTCTGGGGCGGGCGTTGCGGGACGGCGGGCGGCGGGGCAGGGTGGGCGCGGACAGGGCCAGGCGGAAGGGGGGGAACATGACCATCGACAGCTCGGGCGAATTCTGGCGGGGGACGGAGGGGGGCGACATCGAGGCGTATCTCCGGGCGCTTTCGGCCGACGGCCATCCGGTCGACGAGGTCCGGCGCAGCCTCTGCGGCTGCGGCGGCGCGCGCCATCGGCTGGTCGCCGACGCCGAGGAAGGCTGCGTGCGCCGCGCCTGCACGGACTGCGGCGCGGCCCGCTTCATCGCCGACGGCGAGGAGGTCGCCGAGGACGCCGAGCTCGCCCCCGTCGCCTGCCCGGACTGCGGGGGCGAGGTCTTCGAGGTCTCCGTCGGCCATTCCCTGCGCAAGGCCGCGCCCGGCGCGCCGGCCGAGACGCACTGGGTCTCCGTCGGCCTGCGATGCGTCGGCTGCGGGCTGCTGGGCTGCATCGCCGACTGGGGCGTCGACGACGATCCCGCCCACCCGCTGATCGAGCGCGCCTGAGGGCCCGCGCCCTTGACATCCGGGCCCGGGAAGTGGAAGCCCCTCGCCGACTTCCGACCGCTTCCGACGCCTCCCGAGGGGATGATCATGCACGCCTACCGCTCCCACACCTGCGCCGCGCTCCGGGCCGAGCATGTCGGCCAGGACGTCCGCCTCTCCGGCTGGGTGCATCGCGTGCGGGATCATGGCGGGGTGCTGTTCATCGACCTGCGCGACCACTACGGCGTCACCCAGGTGCTGTGCGACCCCGACAGCCCCGTCTTCAAGGAGGTGGAGAAGGTCCGCGCCGAGTGGGTGATCCGCATCGACGGCGTGGTCAAGGCCCGGGCCGAGGACCTCAAGAACCCCAAGCTCGACACCGGCGAGATCGAGGTCTACGTCCGCGACATCGAGGTGCTGGGCGAGGCCGGCGAGCTGCCCCTGCCGGTCTTCGGCGAGCAGGAGTACCCGGAGGAGACGCGCCTGCGCTACCGCTTCCTCGACCTGCGCCGGGAGAAGCTGCACGCCAACATCGTGCTGCGCTCGAAGGTGATCTCCTGGCTGCGGCGCTCGATGACCGACCAGGGGTTCCTCGAGTACCAGACGCCGATCCTGACCGCCTCGTCGCCCGAGGGCGCGCGCGACTTCCTGGTGCCCTCGCGCCTGCATCCGGGCAAGTTCTACGCCCTGCCGCAGGCCCCCCAGCAGTTCAAGCAGCTGATCATGGTCGCGGGCTTCGACCGCTATTTCCAGATCGCGCCCTGCTTCCGGGATGAAGACCCCCGCGCCGACCGCTCCCCGGGCGAGTTCTACCAGCTCGACATCGAGATGAGCTTCGTCGAGCAGGAGGACGTCTTCCAGGCCATCGAGCCCGTCATGCGCGGCGTCTTCGAGGAGTTCGGCGGCGGGCGCCCGGTGTCGAAAGTCTTCCCGCGGATCCCCTACGCGGAGTCGATGCTGAAATACGGCTCCGACAAGCCGGACCTGCGCAACCCGATCGAGATGCAGGTCGTCTCCGAGCACTTCCGCGACTCCGGCTTCGCGATCTTCGCGAAGATCGTCGAGCAGGAGGGCAATGAGGTCCGCGCGATCCCCGCCCCCGGCGGCGGGTCCCGGAAATTCTGCGACCGGATGAACTCCTGGGCGCAGAAGGAAGGCCTGCCGGGCATGGGCTACATCTTCTGGCGTGAGGAGGGCGGCGAGACCGTCGGCGCCGGCCCGCTGGCCAAGAACATCGGGCCGGAGCGCACCGAGGCGATCCGCCGGCAGCTGGGCCTCGGGCTCGGCGACGCGGCCTTCTTCCTGGCGGGCGAGCCCGCGAAGTTCGTCGACGTCGCGGGGCGCGCGCGCAACACGATCTGGGCGGACCTTCAGCCCGACGACGCCTGGAAGAACGAGTTCAAGCTCGCCTGGATCGTCGACTTCCCGATGTACGAGAAGGACCCCGACACCGGCGCGCTCGACTTCTCCCACAACCCGTTCTCGATGCCCCAGGGCGGGCTCGAGGCGCTGGAGAAGATGAACCCGCTCGACGTCAAGGGCTTCCAGTACGACATCGTGTGCAACGGGGTCGAGCTCAGCTCCGGCGCGATCCGGAACCACAAGCCGGAGATCATGTACAAGGCTTTCGAGATCGTCGGCCACGACCGGAAATTCGTGGACGACCACTTCGGCGGCATGCTCTCGGCCTTCAAGTTCGGCGCGCCCCCGCATGGCGGCATCGCGCCGGGCGTGGACCGCATCGTGATGCTGCTGGCCGGCGCCGAGAACATCCGCGAGGTCATCATGTTCCCGATGAACCAGCGCGCCGAGGACCTGATGATGCAGGCCCCCTCGCCCGCCACCAACGAGCAGCTGCGCGAGCTCGGCCTGCGGGTGATCCCGCGGGACTGAGCCTGCGCGCGACGCGGGCCGAAAGGGCCGGGCGGACCCCCGCCCGGCCCTTTCGCGTCCGCCCTATTCCCAAGGCCCCGCCGCGGCCCCTATCGTTTCCTGAACGGAACCGAGGGGGGCGAGGCATGGCGGGCAGGGGCGGACAGGCCGCGGACCGGAAGACCCAGATCCTGACCGCGGCGGCGGGGCTGCTCAGCGCGCAGGGGGTGCAGGCGCTGTCCTTCGAGGCGGTGGCGCAGGCGGCCGGCCTCTCGCGCCAGCTGGTGCGTTACTATTTCGCCGACCTCGACGCGCTGATGGCCGGGCTCTGCGACCACCTCGCCGCCGGCTACCGGGAGCTGCTGATCGGCGGCATCCTGGAGCTGCGCGAGGTGGAGCGGCTGGGCTTCTTCCTCGACTTCTTCTTCGACCTCGCCGAGGCGCGGCGGATGCCGGGCGATCTCGAGGCCTACGACGCGCTGGTGGCGTGGTCCGTCGGCGCCGCCCCGCTGCGCGAGCGGATGTGCGCCCAGTACCGCACCCTCGGCCAGGTGATGGTCCACGAGCTCGCCATCGCCCACCCGCAGCTTCCCATGGCCGCCTGCGAGGAGCTGTCGTTCCTGTTCGTGTCGATGATGCATGCGCACTGGAGCTTCGTGGCGAGCCTGGGTCATTCGCGCGACCACGGCCGGCTGGCCCGGCGGGCGATGGACCGGCTGATCGCCTCCTATCTCGCGGACGCCTCCGACGTGCCGACGATCGAGGCGCCCTGGGCTCGGGAGCGCTGACGGGACGCCCAGGGCGAATCGCACGCGGGGCCGGGGCGGGCCCAGGCCGGCGCCGCGCCGAATTCGCCGATTTCCGGAATGAAAAAATCGGCGTCCTCAGGCGGCCGGGGCCGGCCGCCGCGGGGCCGGCCGGGATCCGGGGCGCGCGGGCGCGGCGCGCCCGGGCCGGCGCCGGGCCTCGGTTTTCCGCCTCGCAAACCGGCGCAGGGCGGCGTTGACATGCCCTCGCGCGGCGGCGCTGGCTGGCCTCGGGGGACCTCTTTCGACGCCGTCACGATCCTTGGGGGGCTGCTGGAATGACTGGAAAACTCATCGCCTCGGCGCTGGCGCTGAGCCTGTCCGCGGGGAGCGCGGGGGCGCTGACCCTGGGCGGGGTGAACTTCGCCGACGACGCCTTCGCCGACGCGGCCTCGCTGTCGAGCGGGACGGCCGTGAACCCGGACTTCAGCGGGCTGATCGGGGCGAGCAACCAGAGCTTCGCCGACATCGGCGCGGGCAACGGCTCGCCCGTGATCCGCGTCGACTTCACCGACAACCTGGTGGTCAACGCGGTCGGCATCGACCTCTACATCTACGCGCCGGGCGAGGTCTTCGCCTTCGGCGTGTCGCTGACGCCGGGCTTCGACACGGGGACGGCCGCGACCTTCAACCTGGTCGCCAGCCCGGACACGGTGCTCTTCGCGGACACCGCGCCGATCAATCCCTACGGGTTCAACAGCAACTCGATCCTGTTCGCGGTCGACCTCGACGCGCTGGGCGCAGCGCCGGGGGCGGAAGTCGCCTCGATCTACCTCAGCCGCGGCGACACCGAAGGGGCGATCTACGGCGTGGGGGCGGCCAACAGCCGCTCGCTCGCCTCGGCCGTGCCGCTGCCCGCCACGGCCTGGCTGCTGGGGGCGGCCGTGGCGGGGCTCGCGGCCGCGCGCCGGCGCGGCTGACGCCCGGCCCATGGGGCGGCCGGTTCCGGGGCCCATTGGTCCGGCCCCGGGGGCGCCGGGAGACGGCGCGGCCCCATGCGCCGGCCCCCGGCGCTTGCCCGCCCCGGGACCTGCGCGTACATCTTCCCGGTCCCGATCCGGCCGGAGGCGTCATGCTCTACCACCAGGTCACGCCCAATCCGGCGACCGACCAGATCGTCTTCGTCCACATCCGCAAGACCGCCGGAACGGCGCTCGCGGCGACGCTGATGCAGGGGCTGGGGGCGCATCCGCCGATGCGCACGCCCTGGGGCTCGGCCGAGCGGGCCGAGACGGGGCTGCTCGCCCTCCACGGGCCGCTCAGGCGGGCGGCGATCAACCTGGGCGAGGATCTCGCGATCCTCGGCCGGCGGCTGACCGGGCGCCCGGTGCATCTCGTCGAGGACCAGCCCTTCTACGGCGCCCACATGATCCTGGGCCACGAGCCGCCCGGCCCCCGCCCGCGCCACTACATCACCATCCTGCGCGACCCGGCCGAGCGGTTCCTCTCCGACCATGCCTTCATGCGCTCCAAGCGCGACCGGGCGCGCTCGGACTGCCTGGAGCACCGGCTCTACGACCTGGAGCTGCCGGAGTTCGTCGAGGCGATCGAGGCGCGCCCCGAGGTCTACCAGCACGACTACCAGTGCCGGCAGCTCGCCGACGGCCGGCCGGACCTGGAGGCCGCGCGGCGCGCGGTGGACGAGCGGCTGTGGCTCGCCGCCGCCCTGCCGCAGATCGACCGCTTCGTGGCGCGGATCGGGGAGGCGCTGGGCATCGCCTTCCCGCCCCCCGCCCACGTGCGCCGCACCAAGGGCAAGCCGGGGATCGAGAGCCTCGACCCCGGCCTGGTCGCCCGGATCCGGGCGCTGAACCCCGGCGACGCGGCGCTGGTGCGCCACGTCGCCCGCGAATTCGACGCGCTCTAGGGCCCGCCCGCGGGCGACGCAGCGTCCGCCGACCTTGTGCCCGCGCACCTGTTGGGTCTATAGCCCCTCGCACCCGGGCGCGATGACCGCGCCCCCGCCCACCCCCCGGAGGACGACCGGCCTTCCTCATGAACGTCATCAAGGACACCCAGGCGCTCGCCGACTTCTGCGCGCGCTGCGCCAAACACCCCTACGTCACCGTCGACACCGAGTTCCTGCGCGAACGCACCTACTGGCCGCAGCTGTGCCTGGTGCAGGTCGCCTATCCGGGGCAGGGCGACGAGAGCGCGGCGATCATCGACCCGATCGGGACGGACCTCGACCTCGGGCCGCTGTTCGAGCTGATGCGGGACACCTCCGTGGTGAAGGTGTTCCATGCCGCGCGCCAGGATCTCGAGATCTTCTGGAAGCTGGGCGACCTGATCCCCGAGCCGCTGTTCGACACCCAGGTGGCGGCTATGGTCTGCGGCTACGGCGATCAGGTCGGCTACGAGACCCTGGTGCGCAAGATCTGCAAGCAGGGCCTCGACAAGAGCTCGCGCTTCACTGACTGGGCCGCGCGGCCGCTGTCGGAGAAGCAGCTGAACTACGCGATCGCCGACGTCACCCACCTGCGCCGCATCTACGAGCACCTCGACCAGGAGCTCCGCGACACCGGCCGCGGCCCCTGGGTGGGCGAGGAGATGGCGGTGCTGACCGACCCCGCCACCTATCGCAACGAGCCGACCGAGGCGTGGAAGCGGCTGAAGACCCGCTCCTCCTCGCCGCGGTTCCTCGCCGTCGCCGCGGCGCTGGCCGAGTGGCGCGAGGCCCGCGCGCAGGAGCGCGACGTGCCCCGCTCGCGCCTGATGAAGGACGACGCGCTGCTGGAGATCGCCTCGGCCCGTCCGACCTCGATGGACGAGCTGCAGCGCTCGCGCTTCCTGCAGCGGGAGGCCCGCAAGGGCGACGTCGCCAAGGAGATCCTGGCCGCCGTCGCCAAGGGCCTCGAGACGCCCGAGGAAGACACCCCGGAGCGGGAGGCGCCCAAGGCCTCGCGCAAGGGTTCCGAGGCGCTGATCGACCTGCTGAAGGTGCTGCTCAAGAGCCGGGCCGAGGATCTGGGGGTGGCGCCAAAGCTGCTCGCCTCCTCCGAGGACCTGAACCTGATCGCGGCCGAGGACGAGCCGGACGTGCCGGCGCTCTCGGGCTGGCGGCGCAAGGCCTTCGGGGAGCTGGCCCTGCAGCTCAAGCGCGGCGAGATCGCGCTGAGCGCCAACGGGACCGACATCGAGATCGTCGAGTTCGACGACTGAGGGCGCGGCCCTTCGCGGGACGCTCCGGGCGGGCGGCGGGGACGGAGGTCCGCGCCGCCCGCCGGCGTTCCGGGCCCGGCGCGGGCGGCCCTCGCGTCGGCTGCGCCTCCGCATCGCCCCGCCCGGCCGTCCCCTTTGCGGTCGCCCGGGACGGGCGGGGGTGCGAGAGGGACGGGCGGGGGCGCGAAAGGGATGGGCGGGGGAGCCTACTGGCCGATGCGCGGCGGGGTGCGCGGGCTGGCGGAGCCGCCGCTCGACGGGGCTGCATCGCGGGTGGGCGCGACGGGGGTGAAGACCGCGGGCGTGCGCGGCCCGGTGGTCTGGCTCGTCGCCGGCGCCTCGACGGCGACCCGCATCGCCACGGCGGTCGCGCCCGCGTGGACGCGCACGCCCTGCGCCCCCGCCAGGTCGGAGGCCGGGATCGCCCGGTCGGCCCGGATCGGCAGGCGCGCGGGCGCGCCCGGCGCGCCGCCGTTCAGCTCCGGCGGGGCGGCGACCAGGTCGAACTCCAGGAAGCCGTCGGGGGCCAGGCGCCCGCCGTTGCGCGGCTGCAGCTCGGCGCGGAACCAGCCGGTGGCGGGCGCCGTGCCGTAGGCGGTCAGCAGCCGGCCGCGGTAGATCTGGCCGATCTCCAGCGACTCGACGCTGGCGGCGGGGCGCATCTCGTAGATCGGCCCGGCGGGCGCGCCGGGGGCGCCGTTCCGGGGCGGGAGCTCCGCGTCGGTGACCTCGGCGGCCGGCTCCTCGTCGCCCCAGCTGCAGCCGGCCAGCGCCAGGCCCGCGGCCAGCGCCGCCGCCGCGCCCGGCCGTCCCCATGCGCGCATCGCTCGCCGCAGACCCATGTTCCTCGTCCCCGTGTCCTGTTCGTCCGGGCCGCCCTCCGGCGGCGGCGCGCATCACGCCACAGCCCGCCCGGAAAGGAAAGACCTGCGCCCGCCTTCCCCCGCGTGCCTGCGGCCGCGATCCGCGCCCCGGCGCGGCCTCTTCCTCCCTCGGCGTCCCTCCCCCGCCCGCGGCACGGGCGCGCCGCCCGCCCCGGCCCCCGCGACGGGGACGGCAGGGCGGGGCGATGCGGAGGCGCAGCCGACGCGAGGGCCGCCCGGCCGTCCCGCGGGCCGCCGGGGTGTTGCCGCGCCGCCCGCGGGGCCTTAGGTGAGGCCCGAACCAGGAGATCGCCATGACCGACGCCCCGCAGGCCTTCGAGGACATCGCCGCCGACTTCGACTTCCTCGACGACTGGGAGGACCGCTACGGCTACGTCATCGACCTCGGCAAGAAGATGCCCCCGCTCCCCGACGCCCTGAAGGGACCGGAGACCAAGGTCGACGGCTGCGCCAGCCAGGTCTGGATCGTGCCGCGGATCGAGGACGGGCCCCCGCGCCTGCTGCATTTCGACGGGGATTCGGACGCGCTGATCGTGCGCGGGCTTATCGCGGTGCTGCGCGCGCTCTACTCCGGGCGCAGCGCCGAGCAGATCCTCGCCACCGACGCGCAGGCCCAGTTCGCCCGCCTCGGCCTGACCGAGCATCTCTCCTCCCAGCGCTCCAACGGCCTGCGCGCGATGGTCGCGCGGCTGCGGGCGCTGGCCGAGGCGGAAGCCGCCGGCGCCTGACCGCGCCCGCGAGCCGGCGCCGGACCGCGGGGCGCCGCGCCGGGCCCGGCGAACGCCCCTCCGACGACGCGGGACGCGGACATTGCGTCGCGTTTCCGCCGTGCACAGGTTGCGCAAGCGTTCTATCGTGCCCCGCAACGAACGCGACGCGCGACGCCCCGGGTCCCAGGCGGGTCTCCGGCGCGCCGTCCAGACGCAGAAAGGCCAGGCCATGGCGGACGAAGACGACGACATCGTCCTTTCCGAGCTCGACGACGAAGAGCTCGTCCAGCAGATGCACGACGACCTCTACGACGGTCTCAAGGACGAGATCGAGGAGGGGACGCATATCCTGCTCGAGCGCGGCTGGGCCCCCTACAAGGTCCTGACCGAGGCGCTGGTCGCCGGCATGAAGGTGGTCGGCGACGACTTCCGCGACGGCATCCTGTTCGTGCCCGAGGTGCTGCTCGCCGCCAACGCCATGAAGTCCGGCATGGGCATCCTGCGCCCCCTGCTGGCCGAGACGGACGCCCCCAAGATGGGCACCATGGTCATCGGCACCGTGAAGGGCGACATCCACGACATCGGCAAGAACCTGGTGTCGATGATGATGGAGGGCGCGGGCTTCGACGTGGTCGACCTCGGCATCAACAACGCCGTGGAGAACTACCTCGAGGCGCTGGAGCGCGAGGAGGCCGCGATCCTGGGCATGTCGGCGCTGCTGACCACCACCATGCCCTACATGAAGGTCGTCATCGACCAGCTGAAGGAGAAGGGGATCCGCGACCAGATCATCGTGCTGGTCGGCGGCGCGCCCCTGAACGAGGAGTTCGGCCGCGCCATCGGCGCCGACGCCTACTGCCGCGACGCGGCCGTGGCGGTCGAGACCGCCAAGCAGCTGATCGCCGCGCGCAAGCACAACCAGGTGGCCGCGGGCTGATCGCCCGCGCCCCCCGCGTCCCGCGGCAGGCGGCCGCCCCCGAGGCCTCGCCCCCCACCCGGGGCGCGAGGCCGCCGCGCTGCGCGGCCGGATCGCGCCGCTCGGGAACGCCGCGCCGGCGAAACGTGCAGGGGGTGCGCCCGTGGCCTGCTCCCTGCGCGAGTGCGACCGGGGCGCCTGCAGCCGACACGTCGGACGCCTGCGCGCCCGCGGCCGGCGCGGCGGCCCGCCCGTCCACAGGCGCGCTCCGGATCCCCGCGGCCGCCGCGTTGCGGTGAGCGGGCCATGGCCAGGTCCGCCGAGCTCTCTCCCGTGGTCCCGGGCCTCTTCGACGAGGACCTGGCCGCGATCCATGCCGAGGCGATCGCGCCGCGGCTCGACGCGGCCTTTCCCTGGCTGATCGCCATGGGCCGGGCGGCGGCGGTGGGGGCGGGGCGCAACCCCTCGCTCCACGACCTCGGCTGCGGCGACGGGCGCTGGATGGCGGCCGCCCAGGCGGCGCAGTTCCGGGTCACCGGCCTCGACCTCTCGCCCGCCTGCACCGCGCTCGCCCGCGAGCGCGGCCTGCGCCCGGCGACGATGGACGCGGCCCGCGCGCCGATGCCCTCGGTCGACCTCGCCACCGCGCTGGGCGAGCCGCTGGCCTATCTCGATCCCGCCGGGCGCCCGGCGCTCGACCGGGTCGCGCTGCGGGCGGGGGAGATCCTGCGCCCCGGCGCCTGGCTGATCTTCGACCTGCCCGACCCCGGCGTCCCGCCCCCCGACGACGCGGCCGAGGGGCCGGGCTGGCGCTACGCCGCCCGCTCCCGCCGCCTCGGCGCGACGCTGGAGCGCGAGGTGGAGACCGAGCGCCTGGCGGACGGCCGCCCGCGCCTGCGCCGCGCCCGCCGCCTGCTGGCCGCGCCGGAGCCCGAGGCGGTGCTGGCGCTGCTCGACCGCGCCGGCTTCGAGGCCCGCCCCCTCGACCGCTGGGGCGACCTCTTGCTGCCGGCGGGCCGCATCGGCTACGCCGCGCGCAGAAAAGGATGACCCCGCCGCGATGACCCAGCCCGACGACGACGCCGCCCGCGAAGACGCCCCCGAAGACGCATCCAGGGACGCCCCCCTCGACGACGCGGCCCTGACCGTCGAGGGCCTCTCGGCCCCCGCCGCCGCGCCCGAGGGGGCGCCGCGCACGCGCCTGATCGCCTGCGGAGCGCTGGCGCGGGAGATCCTGGCCCTGATCCGCCTCAACGGCTGGTCGCACCTGGACCTCAAGTGCCTGCCCGCGCAGCTCCACCTGCGCCCCGAGCTGATCCCCGACGCGGTCGAGGCCGAGGTCGCCCGCGCCCGCGGCCGCTTCGACGCGATCAAGGTCCTCTACGCCGACTGCGGCACCGGCGGCCTGCTGGAGAAACGCTGCGCCGAGCTCGGCGTCGAGATGATCCCCGGCCCCCACTGCTACAGCTTCTTCGACGGCAACGAGACCTTCGCCGCCCGCGGCGACGCCGAGATGACCTGCTTCTACCTGACCGACTTCCTGGTCCGGCAGTTCGACGCCTTCGTGTGGAAGCCGATGGGCCTCGACCGCCACCCGCAGCTGCGCGACATGCTGTTCGGCCACTACACCACGCTGGTGCATCTCGCCCAGGTCGAGGACCCCGCCCTCGACCGCAAGGCGGAGGAGGCCGCGGCCCGCCTCGGCCTCGCGCACGAGCGGCGCTTCACCGGCTACGGCGACCTCGCCGCCTTCCTGGCGCAGGCCGGCTGAGCTCAGGCCGCCGCCGGCGCGCCGGCGCGGCGGATGTAGACCATCAGCCCGGTGAGGATCGCGAGGTTCATCACCCCGGCCGCCAGCGCCACGCCGAAGCCCGCCTCGTAGCCGCCGGTCAGGTCGTGGAGCGCCCCCGCCTGCCACCCCCCGATCCCGTGGCCGAGCCAGGCGAAGGCGCCGATGATCCCCATCGCCGAGGCGCGCCTGGCCGCCGGCGACAGCGCCCGGGTCGAGGTCAGCACCCCCGTCATCACCCCCGCGTAGCCGAAGCCGTAGAGCACCGCGTAGACGTAGAACCCGTCCAGCGTCGCGAACCGCGTGAAGCCGAACACCATCAGCGTCTGCCACAGCGAGGCGGTCGCATAGGCCGGCAGCGCCCCCATCACGTCCGCCAGCCGCCCGAACACCAGCCGCCCCAGGATGCCCGAGGCGAGCATCGCCACCATCACGCCCCCCGCGTCGGTCGCCGTCAGCCCGCAGCCCTGCATCAGCGGCGCCAGATGCATCAGCGGCACCGACATCAGCGTGCAGCAGCCGATCACCGCCAGCGACATCAGCGCCACCACCGTGCGGTGGGGCAGGGGGGTGGGCGGCGCCTCCGCCACGCCCGCGCCGCCGGCGGGCAGGGGCGGCTCGCGCATCAGCAGCGCCAGCGGCACGCAGACCGCGAGCGTCGCGGCGCCCAGCCCCAGGAAGGCCCCGCGCCAGCCCCAGGCCTCGATCATCATCGCCGAGACCAGCGGCACGCCCCCCTGGCCCAGCGCCTGCCCGGCCGAGGCGATGCCCAGCGCCATCCCCGCGCCGGCCGCGAACCAGTTGCCCACCAGCGCGATCAGCGGCGCGAAGAAGGCCGAGGCGCCCAGCGCCCCCGCCACGGCGAAGAGCAGGTAGAACTGCCACAGCGCGCTCGCCTGGCTGGCGGCGGCGACGCAGAGGCCCATCACCGCGGCCCCGCACAGGCACACCGTCCGCGTCCCGACCCGCGGCGCCAGGCGCCCCATCAGGATGCCGCCCGCCGCCAGCCCCGCCACGCCGGCGGCGTTGATCAGCGCCACGTCGCCCCGCGCCCAGCCGAACTCCGTCTCCAGCGGCACGAAGAACACCGACAGCCCGTTGACCATCTGCCCCATGCTCAGCGCCAGGATCACCGCCGCGGCGAAGACCACCACCCAGCGGTAGCGGTCCGGAGACAGGGTTGCGGCGGCCACGGCGATTCCTCCCGATTTTGGTGTGGTTTCCTTATCGATGCGCCCGCCGCCGCGCCGACGCAAGAGGGGCGCTCGCGCGTTGACACGCGCCCCGGGGCGGCGAGGATGCCCCCCATGACCGCAGACCCCTTCGCCTCCCGCCTGACCCGCGCCCCGCTCCCCCACGACCCCGCCCGCGGGGCGGAGGCGTGGCAGGCGCTCTCGGCCCATCTCGACGCGCCCGAGCTGCGCCCGCTGGTGGAGGGGACCGGCGGCTCCTCCCCCTTCCTCCACGGCCTGATCGTGCGCGAGGCGGAGTGGCTGGCCGACGCCCTGCAGGGCCCGCCCGAGCCTGTGCTGGCGCGGCTGATCGCAGAGATGCGCGCGGTCGCCGAGGCCGACACCGCCCAGCGCGCCGGCATCCTGCGCCGGGGCAAGCGCCGGCTGGCGGTGCTGACGGGGCTCGCGGACCTCGGCGGGGTCTGGGACCTGGACGCGGCCACCGCCGCCCTCTCCGACTTCGCCGACGCGGCGGTGGAGGGGGCGCTGCGCGGGCTGCTCGGCGACGAATACGCCCGCGGGCGCCTGACCCTCGATCCCGCGGACGCGGCCGGGGCCTCGGGCCTCTTCGGCCTCGCCATGGGCAAGGGCGGCGCGCGGGAGCTGAACTATTCCTCCGACATCGACCTGATCTTCCTGTTCGACGAGACCCGCCACGACGCCGAGGCCTATGCCGAGGTCCGCTCGCGCCTGGTGAAGGTGGTGCAGGGGGTCAGCCAGCTGCTGTCCAAGCCCACCGGCGAGGGCTACGTGTTCCGCGTCGACCTGCGGCTGCGCCCGGACCCCTCGGTCACCCCGGTCTGCATCGGCATGGACACGGCCGAGCGCTACTACGAATCGCTCGGCCGCACCTGGGAGCGGGCGGCCTTCATCAAGGCCCGCGCCAGCGCCGGCGACATCGCCGCGGGCGAGGCCTTCCTCAACCACCTGCGCCCCTTCGTGTGGCGGCGGTTCCTCGACTTCACCGCCATCCGCGACGCCCACGACATCCGCGAGCGGATCCGCGCCCATCGCGGCGGCGGCGGCCCGATCTCGATCCCCGGCCACAACGTGAAGCTCGGCCGCGGCGGGATCCGCGAGATCGAATTCTTCGTGCAGACCCGCCAGCTGATCTGCGGCGGCCGCGACCCCGCCCTGCGAGACCGCGGCACGCGCGCCGCCCTGCGCGCCCTGACCGCCGCCGGCTGGGTGGGCGAGGAGGCCGCCGCCGAGCTCGACGCCGCCTACGTCGCCCACCGCGAGCTCGAACATCGCCTGCAGATGATCGAGGACCGCCAGACCCAGACCATGCCCACCAGCCCGGAGGCGCGCGACCGGGTCGCGGCCCTCTCCGGCTGGTCCGACCGCGCCGCCTTCGAGGCCGACATCCTGGCGCGGATGGAGCGGGTCTCGACCATCGCCGAGGCCTTCTTCCAGCCCCCCGGCGCCCCCGCGGCGAGCCAGCCGGCCGAGGCGCCCGACCTCGCCTCCGCCGGGTTCGAGCGGCCCGACTACGCCGAGGGCGTCATCGACCGCTGGCGGCAGGGGGCGATCCCCGCCACCCGCTCGACCCGGGCGCGCACGCTGCTGGCGGGGCTGGAGCCGCGGATCCTGCAGGCGCTGCGCGCCGCCGCCTCGCCCGACGACGCGCTGGCGCAGTTCGACCGGTTCCTCTCGGGCTTGCCGGCCGGGGTGCAGGTGTTCTCGCTGTTCGAGCAGAACCCCCGCCTCGTCGACCTGCTGGCGGAGATCTGCGCCGCCTCGCCGCGGCTCGCCGAGGCGCTGGGCCGCTCCTCCCGTGTGCTCGACGCGATCCTGGCCACCGACTTCTTCGAGCCGCTGCCCGGCGCCGACGCGCTGACCGCCGAGCTCTCCGAATGGCTGGGGCGGGAGGAGGACTACGAGCGCCAGCTCGACGTCGCCCGCACCTGGGCCAAGGAGATGCGGTTCCGCATGGGCGTGCAGCTCTTGCGCGGCATCGCCGACGCGGAGGAAGCCGGCCACGGCTTCTCGGCCATCGCCGAGGCCTGCATCCGCGCCCTGTTCCCGCTGGTGGAGGCCGAGTTCGCCCGCCGCCACGGGCCGCCGCCCGGCCGCGGGGCGGCGGTGCTGGCCATGGGCCGGCTGGGCTCGGGGGAGATGACGGCGACCTCCGACCTCGACCTGATCGTGCTCTACGACGCCGAGGGGCAGGAGGCGTCGGAGGGCCGGAAGCCCCTCGCCTCGCCCGCCTGGTTCGCGCGCTTCACCCAGGCGCTGATCTCGGCAATGACCGCCAAGACCGCGGAGGGGGAGCTCTACGAGATCGACATGCGCCTGCGGCCCTCCGGCCGGCAGGGGACGGTGGCGACCTCGCTCTCGGGCTTCCGCGCCTACCAGGCCGAACGCGCCTGGACCTGGGAGCGGATGGCCCTGACCCGCGCCCGCCCCGTGGCGGGGCGCGAGGACCTGCAGGCCGACGTGCGCGCCGCGGTCGAGGAGGCCCTGCGCCTCGCGCGACCGGCGGCCGAGGTCTGGGCCGGCGCCGCGGACATGCGCGCGCGCATCGCCGGCGCCGAGAAGGGCGGGCGCGAGGACGCCTGGGCGATGAAGCGCCACCGCGGCGGGCTGATGGACATCGAGTTCGTGGCCCAGGCGGGGCTGCTCGCCGCCGCGGGCGAGGGGGCGTCCGACCTGCCGCTGGGCGGCGCCTCCGCCCCCCGGGCGCTGGCGGCGCTGGAGGCGGGGGGGCGGCTCGACGGCGGCGACGCGGCGGTGCTGGCGCAGGCGCACGACCTGCAGTCGCGCCTGCTGCAGGCGCTGCGGGTGGCGACCTCGGGCGCCTTCGACCCCGAGACCGCCGGCCCCGGCCCCATCGCCGCCCTGCTGCGGGTCTCGGGCGAGGCCGACATCGGCGCGCTGGCCGAGCGGATGCAGGCCGCGCGGGAGGCGGCGGCGGAGGCGGTCGACCGCCTGCTCCCCGCGCCCGCGGCGGAAGGGCCCGAGAGCGGGGACGGGGGCGGGAGCGGGCCCGACAGCCGGGGCGCGCGGCGATGACGCTGCCCATCGTCTGGCATCCCGACTACACGGTCGCGCTGCGGCCCAACCACCCGTTCCCGATGTCCAAGTACTTCTACCTGCGCCAGGCGCTGGAGGACCGCGGGCTGATGGCGCCCGGCGGCTGGCTGGCGCCCGCGCCGCTCAAGCCCCTGCAGGTCGCCGGCGCCCATGACATCGGCTATGTCGAGCGGGTCGTCGCCGGCACGCTGAGCGCGGAGGAGACCCGGCGCATCGGCCTGCCGGCGACGCCCGCGGTGGCGCGGCGCGCGCAGCTCTCCTCGGCTGGCACGCTGCTGGCGGGGCGGCTGGCGCTGGACCGGGGGCTGGCGGTGAACGCGGCCGGGGGCTCGCATCACGCGGGGCCGGACTACGGCTCGGGCTACTGCGTTTTCAACGACGTGGCGGTGGCGGCGCGGACGCTTGCGGACGAGGGCTCGGCCGCGCGGATCCTGGTGGTCGACTGCGACGTGCACCAGGGGGACGGCACCGCCTGGATCTTCGCCTCGGACCCGCGGGTCTTCACCTTCTCGATCCACGCGCAGAAGAACTTTCCGGCGAGGAAGGCGGTCTCGGACCTCGACGTGGGGCTGGAGGACGGGCTGGGGGACGCGGATTATCTCGCCCGGCTCTCCGAGGCGCTGGACGAGGCGGTGGAGCGGGCGGCGCCGGAGCTGGTGTTCTACAACGCCGGCGTGGACCCCTGGGAGGGGGACCGGCTGGGGCGCCTGGCGCTGACGCTCGACGGGCTGCGCCGGCGCGACCGGCTGGTGCTGGAGACGCTGCGCGGGCGCGGCCTGCCGGTGGCGGCGGCGCTGGGCGGGGGCTATTCGCGCGATCCCCACGAGCTCGCCGCCCGCCATGCGATCCTGTTCGAGGAAGCCGCGGCGCTCGCCGCCTGAGGGGCGCCGCCCCCGCGCGCCCCGCCCGAAGGGGGGCTCCCCACCCGCCCGCCCTCGCCCCCCTCCGGACGGAGCGCGCGGGGGCGGGGATAGAGGTCGAGCGAAAGGCCCGGAGGCCCCGGGATCAGGCCTTGCGGCGGCGTGCGATCAGGGCGAGGCCGGCGACCCCCGCGCCCAGCAGCGGCAGCGCCGCGGGCAGGGGCACGGCCGAGGCGTCGGCTTCCTCGAGCGAGAAGGCCATCGTGCCGTTGTAGCCGCCCCAGCCGTTGCCGTCGCCCGCCTGGCGGTAGGCGATCGGGCTTGTCGTCACGTGGGCGTCCCGGCCCCAGGCCCACTCCGAATCCGCCACCGCCGAGAACCACCAGGTCCCCGCCGTCAGCGTGACGGTCGAGAAGCTGAGCGCATAGGAGGTGTAGCCGCCGGCCGCCGTCTCGGTCCAGGAAGTGGCGGTCACCCGATGGGTCGGCGTGGTCTGCGGCAGGCCGGTGGCGGTCTGGTAGAAGCTCAGCGTGAAGGCGCCCGGCGCGCTGGAGGTCCCGATCAGGGTCGCCCCGCCGACGGTCACGTCCACGGCGACGGCGAACTGGGTCGCGAGCTCGTTCGCGCCGGGATAGGCGTTCACCGCGCCGTCGATCTCTCCGGCTTCCACGCCGCTGTCGAACACGGCGGCGGCCTGCGCGGCCGGCGGCGGCGCCAGGGCGGCGACGGAGGCCAGGAGCAGGGCGGCGAAGGGAAGGCGGGTCAGGGACATGGCAAGCGGGTCCGGTGTACGCAGCCCGACTGATCGTCAGGTGAACAGATGATGAGCGACCCTACCCCCATGAACGACCGCAAGGCAACGCTTGCGATGCGAAACGGTTGGATTCCGTAGCGTCATCAGGGGTCCCGCCCCGCCCGTCACCCCTCGGCCATCGCCTCCAGCCGCAGGAGGGCGATGCGGCGGACCTGCTCGATCGCCTCCACGAACTCCGCCTCTGGGTCGTTCTCCACCCGGGCGCGGAAATTCTCCAGGATCTGCTCCCGGTGGCGGCCCTTGATGGCGAGGATGTAGGGGAAGCCGAAGCGGGCCTGGTAGCGCTCGTTCAGCGCCTGGAACTCCTCCAGCTCCTGCGGCGTGCAGCGGTCGAGGCCGGCGCCCGCCTGCTCGGCCGTCGAATCGGCGCTCAGCTCCCCCGCCAGCGCCAGCCGGCCGGCGAGGTCGGGATGCGCGCGCAGGAGGGCCAGGCGCTCCTCCTCCGACGCCGCCGCCACCTGGGCGTGGAGCGCGCCCGAGAGCCCGCCCGCGGTCGCCGTCTCCTCGCCCAGCCCTGCGTCCCAGGCGCGCTCGGCCACCCAGGGCGAATGTTCGTAGACGCCGCCGAAGCGGGCGACGAAGGCGTCGCGGGTCATCTCGGCGGGGGCTTGGGCGAACACGAACATGGCGACTCCTTCAAAGAGCGGCGGCGGAGGGCTCTATGCTGCGGCGCCGAAGCGCCGGGGGCGAGCGCGAAACGCCCTTGGCCGCGGCGGTCCCGCCCAGATAACCTGCCGGCGGAACAATTAAAGACCGCGCAACGGGGGACCCTGCCGATGGAGGCGCTTTTTCACGACTGGATCAGCTTTCTGGTCCGGGCCGCGCATATCGTGGCCGCCATCGGCTGGATCGGCTCGTCGTTCTACTTCATGGCGCTGGACTACTCGCTGCGCCACGACCCCGACCTGCCGAAGGGCGTGAAGGGCGAAAGCTGGTCCGTCCACGGCGGCGGCTTCTACCAGATCCGCAAGTACTCCGTCGCGCCCGAGAAGATGCCGACCGTCCTGCACTGGTACAAGTGGGAGGCCTATTCCACCTGGCTGACCGGCTTCGTGATGCTCGCCGTCACCTACTGGTGGGGGGCGGAGGGGCTGCTCATCGACCGCTCCGTCGCCGACATCCCGGTGGGGCTCGCGGTGCTGATCTCGGCGGGCTCGCTGTTCGTGGGCTGGGTCCTCTACGACCAGCTCTGCAAGAGCCCCCTGAAGGCCAACCCGCCGCTGCTCTTCGCGGTGCTCTACGCGGCCATCGTGTTCATCTGCTGGCTCTATGGCCAGGTGTTCTCGGCCCGCGCGGCCTGGCTGCACACCGGCGCGCTGATCGCCACGATGATGTCGGGCAACGTCTTCATGGTGATCATCCCCAACCAGAAGAAGGTGGTCGAGGTCCTCAAGCAGGGCGGCGAGCCGGACCCCCGCTACGGCGAGATCGCCAAGCTGCGCTCGACCCACAACAACTACCTGACGTTGCCGGTGGTCGCGATGATGATCTCGAACCACTATCCGATCGCCTTCGGCCATCCGCTGAACTGGATCCTGGTGGCCTTCGTGCTGGCGATCGGCGGCATCGTGCGCCACTTCTTCAACAGCCACGACATGGGCAAGCACGGCTGGGCGGTGTGGTGGCAGCTGCCCATCGCCTCGTTCCTGTTCGTGGGCATGATGTGGCTGTCGTCCTGGCGGCCCGACCAGGTGCAGGCGGATCTCGAGCCGCAGCGCGCCATGGCCGTCGTCGCCACCCATTGCTCCACCTGCCACGCGGCCCGTCCGACGCACGAGAGCTTCGAGGAGGCGCCGGGCGGGGTGATGTTCGACGATCTCGACCAGATCCGCGCCCATGCGCCCAAGATGATCGCCCAGGCGGTGATGTCCAACATCATGCCGCTGGGCAACGAGACCGGCATGACGCCGGAGGAGCGCGCCGTCCTCGGCGCCTGGTTGCGCGCCGGCGCCCCGGCGGAGTAGGGCGGAAGCCGCCCAGCCCCACCCCACCCAAGCCCGGAGCCCGGAGCCCCGCCATGCCCCTCCCCGTCGCCCCCGAGACGCTCGCGCTCTTCGTTCCCGTCGCGCTGGCGCTGAACCTGACGCCGGGGGCGGACATGCTGTTCTGCCTCGGGCAGGGGGCGCGTTCGGGGCCGGCGGCGGGGGTCTCGGCGGCGGCCGGGATCTCGGCTGGCAGCCTGGTGCATGCCGGGGCGGCGGGCGTGGGGCTGGCCGCGCTGATGGCCGCCCATCCGGTCGCCTTCGAGGTGGTGCGCTGGGCGGGCGTCGCCTATCTGGTCTGGCTGGCGCTCTCGGCCTTCCGGGACCTGGCGCGGGGGCAGGGGATCGGCGGCGGGCCCTCGGCCCCGGCGCTGCGGCCCTGGGCTGCGTTCCGCGCGGGGCTGCTGGTCAACATCCTCAACCCCAAGGTGGGGATCTTCGTGCTGGCCCTCGTCCCCCAGTTCGTGCGGCCCGAGGCGGGGCCGATCCTCGCCCAGTTCCTGGTCTTCGGGGCGGTGCTGGGGATCGGAGGGATGGCGATCAACGGGGCGGTGGGCCTGTCGGCGGGCCACATCGGGCGGGCGCTGGCCCGCTCCCGCGCCATGACCCGGGCGATGCAGGCGGCGACGGGGACGATCTTCCTCGCGCTGGCCGCCCGCCTCGCGATGCAGAGGGCCTGAGGCATGGGCACGCTCCTGGTCCGCCACGCCCGCGTCCTGGCGACGATGGACGAGACCCGGCGCGAGATCGCGGACGGCGGCCTCTTCGCCCGCGACGGGGTGATCGAGGCGGTGGGGCCCACCGCGACCCTGCCGACCGAGGCGGACGAGATCCTCGACGCCTCCGGCTGCGTGGTGACGCCGGGCCTGGTGAACACCCACCACCACCTGTTCCAGACCCTGACCCGCGCGGTCCCCGCCGGCCAGGACGCCCTCCTCTTCGGCTGGCTGCAGTCGCTCTACCCGATCTGGAGCCGCATGGGGCCCGACGAGATCCACTCCTCCGCCCTCATCGGCCTCGCCGAGATGGCGCTCGCGGGCTGCACGCTGTCGTCGGACCACCTCTACATCTTCCCCAATGGCGCGCGGCTCGAGGACGAGATCGACGCCGCCCTGCGCCTCGGCGTGCGCCTGCACGCCATGCGCGGCTCGATGAGCGTGGGGGAGAGCGCCGGCGGCCTGCCCCCCGACGCGCTCTGCGAGCCGGAGCCCGCGATCCTCGAGGACTGCATCCGCGTCATCGACGCCCATCACGACCCGCGGCCGGGGGCGCTGATCCGGGTGGGGGTGGCGCCGTGCTCGCCCTTCTCGGTCTCGCCGGGGCTGATGCGGGATTCGGCGCTGCTCGCCCGCGACAAGGGCGTCATGATGCACACGCACCTCGCCGAGAACGACGAGGACATCGCCTATTCGCTGGAGACATTCGGCCGCCGCCCCGGCGACTTCGCCGAAGCGCTCGGCTGGGTCGGCGAGGACGTCTGGCACGCCCATTGCGTGAAGCTGGACCCGTCCGAGATCGCGCTCTTCGCCCGCACCGGCACCGGCGTCGCCCACTGCCCCTGCTCCAACTGCCGGCTGGGCAGCGGCATCGCGCCGGTGCGCGCCATGCGCGACGCGGGCGTGAAGGTGGGGCTCGGGGTGGACGGCTCGGCCTCGAACGACTCCGGCGACCTGCTGGGCGAGGCCCGCCAGGCGATGCTGTTGCAGCGCGTCTCCCGCGGCGCCGACGCGATGAGCGCGCGCGAGGCGCTGGAAATCGCGACGCTGGGCGGCGCGCAGGTGCTGGGGCGCGGGGACCTCGGCGCGCTGACGGTCGGCAGGCGGGCGGATTTCGCGGTGTTCCCCACCGACGGCCTCGGCCAGGCCGGCGCCTGGGACCCGCTCGCCGCCCTCCTGCTCTGCGCCGACGCCCGCGCCCGCGAGACCTATGTCGAGGGCCGCGCCGTGGTCCGCGAGGGCCGCATCGCGATGGACGGCTTCGAGGCCGAGGTCGAGACGCACCGCAGGCTCGCCCGAAAGCTGGCGGAGGCGTAGGGCGCATTTCAATGCGCCGTTCCGCCCCCCGCCGGCCCGCGTCCCCGGCGCATTGAAATGCGCCCTACGCGGACCCCTCGCGCCCATGGCGCATTGAAATGCGCCCTACGCGGCGCCCTCTCCAAAAGCCTCCTGCCGGGCCTGGTCCATCAGCGCCCGCATCCGCCGGATGGCGCTGTCGAGCCCCGAAAAGATCGCCTCGCCAATGAGATAGTGGCCGATGTTGAGCTCCATCACCTCCGGGAAGGCGGCGACGGGCTTCACCGTGTCGTAGGTCAGGCCGTGGCCGGCGTGGACCTCGAGGCCGATGGAATGGGCGAAGGCCGCCATCTCCCGCAGGCGCTCGAGCTCCGCGTCCCGCTCCTGGAACCGGCCCTCGTTGTGGGCGTCGGTATAGGCGCCGGTGTGCAGCTCGATCACCGGGGCGCCGATGCGGGCGGCGGCCTCGATCTGGCGGCGGTCGGCGGCGATGAAGATCGAGACGCGGCAGCCCGCCTCGCGCAGCGGCGCGATGAAATGGGCGAGCCGGTTCTCCTCCTTCGCCACTTCCAGCCCGCCCTCGGTGGTGCGCTCCTCGCGCTTCTCGGGGACGATGCAGACGGCGTGGGGGCGGTGGCGCAGCGCGATGGCCTGCATCTCGTCGGTGGCGGCCATCTCGAAGTTCAGCGGCACGCTCAGCGCCCCCATCAACGCCTCGATGTCGGGGTCGGTGATGTGGCGGCGATCCTCGCGCAGATGGGCGGTGATGCCGTCGCAGCCCGCGGCCTCGGCGATCTTGGCGGCCTTGATCGGGTCGGGATGGGCGCCGCCGCGGGCGTTGCGGATGGTGGCGACGTGGTCGATGTTCACGCCCAGACGCAGGCGGCCGAGGGGTTTCGCCGGGGTCATCGCGCGGGTCCTTCTTGCAGGGTCTGTCCGCGCCACCATAGGCGCCCGCGGCCGCGATGTCTTGTCGAGCCGACCGCCCGCGCCCCGCGACCAGAGCGCGCTCACCCCGCCGGATCGGAGGCGCCGCGGGCCGGCGGCGCGCCGGCGGTCTTGGCGGCCTGCTTGGCCTCCTTCGCGGCGCGGCGACGCTCGTGGGCCAGGCGCACCCGCTCCTTCGCCACCGCCATCAGCTTCGAGCGGCGGCGGTTCTGGTAGGCGGCGATCATCGGGCGCAGCACGAGGTAGAAGGCGAGCGAGGCCGCCAGCCCCGGCAGCACCCCCCCCACCAGATAGGGCACGAAGATCGCGTCGAGGTTGTCCCACAGCCAGCCGAAGGTCCAGCCGTGGTAGGGCTCGGCGAAATGGATGCCGGTGATCTTGCGCCCCATCCAGAACGAGGCGCCCGCGATCACCGGAAAGGTCACCGGGTTGCCCACGAAGGTGCCGGTGGCCGAGGCCAGGATGTTGGCGCGCAGCACGAAGGCCAGCGCCGCGGCGATCACGAAATGGAACCCGAAGAACGGGGTGAACGAGGCGAAGACCCCGCAGGCGAAGCCCAGCGCGATGCGGTGCGGCGTGTCCGGCAGCCGCTGCATCCGCTTGCCCAGGTAGCGGTAGCCCCGCTGCCAGCCTTTCTTCGGAGACAGGAATTCCCGGAACCGGTCGCGAAAGGGAAGCGGGTCGCGGCGGCGGAACATGAGGTCAGCCGCCCCCGGCGGGCGCGCCGGCCCGTCCGCGGGCCGGGCCGGGCGTGCGCGCGCCCGCGGGGTCGGCGAGGCCGGCCTCCTCGCCCCCGGCCATGCGCACCACCGGACCGGCGGGCAGGGGGGCGGGGCGGCTGGCGGGGGCGCCGGCGCCCGGGGTCAGGCGGGCGGCCTCATGAACCATGGTCTGGGCGTTGAGCATCGTCACCACCTGGGAGACATGCTTCACGTCCCGCACCTCCAGGTCGATGCGGGCGCGGTAGAAGTCGGGCTTGCGCTCGATCAGCTCCAGATGGGCGATGTCGGCGTTCAGCTCCGCGATCACCGTGCAGACCCGGGCCAGCGCCCCGGTCTGGTTGGCGAAGGTCACGGTCAGCGAGGTCTGGTGCGGCTGGGTCCAGGCGGTCTCGGGATCCCAGCGCAGGTCGACCCAGGCCTCGGGCGTCTCCTCGTAGTCGGCGAGCACGGGGCAGTCGATGGCGTGGACGGTGACGCCCTTGCCCTTCTCGGCGATGCCCACGATGCGGTCGCCGGGGACCGGCTGGCAGCACTCCCCGAACTTCACCTTGCGCGCCCGCGACACGCCGGTGACGGCGAGGCGGGAGCTGTCGCCCGGCGCGGCGGGACGCAGGGGCGCGTCGTAGTCGCCCTCCCGCCCGAAGAGGGTGGTCAGGATCTGGGCCGCCGAGACCTCGGCCGCCCCCACCGCCTGCAGCAGGTCCTCCGGCCCGTCGTGGTTGAGCTTCTCGGCCGCCAGCGCCAGCGCCTTGCGGGTCAGGGACTTCTGGGCGCGTTCGAAGGCGGCCTGCACGATGCCCCGGCCGATGCGCACGTCGGCCTCGCGCCGCTCGGCCCGCAGGGCCCGGCGGATCGCCTGCTTGGCGCGGCCGGTGACGGCGATCTCCTCCCACACCGGCTGCGGGCGCTGGGCCTCGGCGCGGATGATCTCCACCGTCTGGCCGTTGCGCAGCCGGGTCGAGAGCGGCGCGCGCCGCCCGTCGATCTTGGCGCCGACGCAGCTGTCCCCGATGCGGGTGTGGATGTTGTAGGCGAAGTCGATCGGCGTGGCCCCCCGGGGCAGGGTGATCACCCGCCCCTTGGGAGTGAAGCAGAACACCTGATCCTGGAACATGTCGAGCTTGACGTGTTCGAGGAATTCGTCCGGTTTTTCCGCGTTGCGGAAATCGTCGGTCAGTTGCCGCAGCCAGGCGAAGGGGTCGGCGGTGAAGCGGTTCTCGCCCCGCTGCCCGTCCTTGTAGGCCCAGTGGGCGGCGACCCCGGTCTCGGCGACCTCGTGCATCTCGCGGGTGCGGATCTGCACCTCGACCCGCTTGGCGTTGCGCCCCGAGACGGTGGTGTGGATCGACCGATACCCGTTGGTCTTGGGCGTGGAGATATAGTCCTTGAACCGCCCCGGCACGGTCTTCCAGCGGCGGTGCACGGCGCCCAGCGCCCGGTAGCAGTCGGACTCGGTCCGGCAGATCAGCCGGAAGCCGTAGATGTCGGAGAGGCGCGAGAACTCCTGCCCCTTCTCCTCCATCTTGCGCCAGATGGCGTAGGCGCGTTTCTCGCGGCCCGAGACCTCGGCCTCGATGCCTTCCTGCGCCAGCACGATCTGCAGGTCCTCGAGGATCTGGGGGATCACGTCGCCGGATTCGCGCTTCAGCTGGCCGAAGCGGCGGATGATCGAATCCCGCGCCCGCGGGTTCAGCACCAGGAAGCTGAGGTCCTCGAGCTCGTCGCGCAGCGACTGGATGCCCATGCGCCCGGCGAGCGGGGCATAGATCTCCATCGTCTCGCGGGCCTTGCGCTCCTGCTTCTCGGGCTTGAGGAACTGGATGGTGCGCATGTTGTGCAGCCGGTCGGCGAGCTTGACCAGCAGGACGCGCACGTCCTTCGACATCGCCATCAAGAGCTTGCGCAGGTTCTCCGCCTGCTCGGTCTCCTTGGAGGAGAGCTTGAGCTTGGAGATCTTGGTGACGCCGTCGACGAGGTCCGCGATCTCCTCGCCGAAATGGTCGGCGATGGTGGCGTAGGTGACGCCAGGGCAGTCCTCGATCGTGTCGTGCAGCAGCGCGGTCGCGATGGTGGCGTCGTCGAGCTTCAGCTCGGTCAGGATGCCGGCGACCGCGACGGGGTGGCCCCAGTAGGGCTCGCCGTTGGCGCGTTTCTGGGGGGCGTGCGCCTTGGCGCCGAAGACGTAGGCTGCGTTCAGCAGACCTTCGTCCGTGTTGGGGTTGTAGGCCTGGACCCTCTCGACGAGCTCGAACTGTCGGATGAAGCCGTCGCCCACATCGTCCTCCCCCATGCGCCGCCCCGGCGGACCGGGGCGGGGGACCCTCTCGTGCTCAGCCCTTGTTTTCCGCCTGTTCGGCCATCAGGGCGCGGAGCAGCTGCTCCTCCGAGACGTCGTCCACGGGGGCGTCGATCTCGCCGCCGCCCATCAGCAGCGCCATCTCGTCGTCCTCGGGCTCGTCGACCTCGATGTGGCGCTGATGCGACTGGATCAGACCTTCCTCGAGATCGTCGGGGGTCAGGGTCTGGTCGGCGATCTCGCGCAGGGCGACGACGGGGTTCTTGTCGTTGTCGCGGTCGATGGTGATCTCGGCGCCGGTGGAGATCTCGCGCGCACGATGGGCGGCGAGCATAACCAGATCGAACCGGTTGGGAACCTTGTCGACGCAATCCTCGACGGTGACGCGGGCCATGAAGTCGTCTCCGGCAGGCGTTTCGGGAGAACCGCCTTAGTATGCCTTGCCGGGGCGATGCGCAAGGGCGCGGACGGCGCGAATTCGACGCGCCGAGCCGCGGGCGCCTCCGGACCGGGGGCGACCCCTTGTGCGCGGGTCCGCGCGGGACAGGCCCTGCGCGCCGTCCAGCGCGGGCTGTCAGGTGCGCGCGGTTCCGCGCGACGGCGCACATCCCGCCCGCGCGCGGGCCTGCGCGTCAAGAGGGTTTCGTCCCGCGGCCGCGCCCCGGCGCGTCTGGCGCCGAATAATAAGGCGCCCGACAGGTAAACGCGTCCCTCCCCCGAGAACGGCGGCAAGCAGTCGCCTCCGTCTTGCCGCAATGGTTAACAATTCGGGACCAAAGCCGCGGTCGAACGCGCGCGGATGCGGATCAAAATTGCACGCATTGGCGTGAATCGCGCTGAAGTCGTACGAAACGGTATCGATTCCGCCCCGGCGATGGTTGCATCCTGTTCTCGCTTGGCGAAAGGCTCCGCTCGACGCGCCGGGACCGATTCGCCCTGCTGAGGGCGGAAAAATTGACAGGCACGCGGTTCGCGGCGAAGGAGATTGCATGTTCTATCGTGACGAACGTCTGGCCCTGTTCATCGACGGGTCCAACCTTTACGCCGCCGCCAAGGCCCTCGGCTTCGACATCGACTACAAGCTGTTGCGCAACGAGTTCATGCGCCGCGGCAAGCTGGTGCGGGCGTTCTACTACACGGCCCTCGTGGAGGATCAGGAGTATTCGCCGATCCGGCCGCTGGTCGACTGGCTCGACTACAACGGCTTCACCATGGTCACCAAGCCGGCCAAGGAGTTCACCGACTCCACCGGCCGCCGCAAGATCAAGGGCAACATGGACATCGAGCTGGCGGTCGACGCCATGGAGATGGCCGACCGCATCGACCACATGGTCCTGTTCTCCGGCGACGGCGACTTCCGCCCGCTGGTGGCCGGCATCCAGCGCAAGGCGGTGCGCGTCTCGGTGGTCTCCACCATCCGCACCAGCCCGCCGATGATCGCCGACGACCTGCGCCGCCAGGCCGACAACTTCATCGAGCTCGACGAGCTCAAGGAGATCATCGGCCGCCCGCCCCGCCCGGTGCGCGCGCCCGACACCGTCGACGCCGAAGACGACGCCTGACCGATCCCGCGGCCGCGCGCCGGCGGCCCCGCAGGGCGGGCCGGCGCGCGGCCGCGACCGCCGCTCGCCGCCTCGCCCGGCGATCCGCCCTGCCTGTCGACGGATCCCCCAGCCATGAGCCCCAGCGCGCGCCGCGTCGCCCCCGGCCTGCCGCCCGCGCCCCCCGAGGCGCCGGCCGACTGCGCCCTGTGCCCGCGCCTCGTCGCCTATCGCGAGGAGGTCCGCGCCCGCGAGCCCGACTGGTTCAACGGCGCGGTGGCGAGCTTCGGCGACCCCGCCGCGGGCCTGCTGGTGGTGGGGCTGGCGCCCGGCGTCTCGGGCGCCAACCGCACCGGGCGGCCGTTCACCGGCGACTATGCGGGCGGGCTGCTCTACGCCACGCTGACCCGGTTCGGCTTCGCCAACGGGGAATTCCAGGCCTCGCCCGACGACGGTCTGGCGCTGCACGGGGCGATGGTGACCAACGCCGTGCGCTGCGTGCCGCCGCAGAACAAGCCGGTGGGGGCCGAGATCAACACCTGCCGCCGCTTCCTCGCCGCGCGCATCGAGGCGCTGGAGGGGCTGCGGGCCATCGTCTGCCTGGGCCGGATCAGCCATGACAGCGTGATCCGGGCGCTGGGGGCGAAGCTGAAGGACCATCCCTTCGGCCATGCCGCGCGCCACCGGGTGGGGGGGCTGACGGTCTTCGACAGCTACCACTGCTCCCGCTACAACACCAACACAGGCGTCCTGACGACCGAGATGTTCGAGGACGTCTTCGCCCAGGTGCGCGCCTTCCTCGACGGGTAGCGCCGCCGCCGCGCCCCCCTCCGGCCGGGGGCTCCCGCCCGCCCACCCCGCCCCCGACCGGAGGGGGGCGCGGCGGCGGCGTCCGGGACCGCTCGCCGGGGGCGAAGACCGGGGGGCGACGACCGGGGGGCGCGCCGCGGGCGGGACCGCGGGCCCGGGCGCCCGGGTCCACGCGGCGCCTCAGTCGCCCAGCGCCACGCCCTCCCGCCGGGGATCCGCCGCGCCGGTCAGCCGGCCGTCGGGGGCGATGGCGATCACGTGCAGGCCGGAGTTCATGTCGAAGGCCCGGGTCTCGCCCAGGGAGCCGGCCAGCGCCTCCGCCTCGGTCCCCGCCTCCAGATGCGTGACGCCGTTGAGGTTCGCCACATGGCCCGCCGCCACCGCCTGCGCCGGGCTCATCCCGAAGTCCAGCATCCGCACCAGCGTCGCCGCCACATAGCCGATGATCCGCGCCCCGCCGGGCGAGCCCAGCACCAACACGGGCCGCCCGTCGCGCAGCACGATCGTCGGCGCCATCGAGGAGCGCGGCCGCTTGCCCCCCTCGACCCGGTTCGCCACCGGCGCGCCCTCCCGTTCCGGCGCGAAGCTGAAGTCGGTCAGCTCGTTGTTCAGCAGATACCCGTTCGCCATCAGCCGCGAGCCGAAGCCGGTCTCGATCGACGAGGTCAGCGACACCGCCATGCCCTGCTCATCCACCACCGAGAGATGCGTGGTCCCCGGCCGCTCCGCCTGGGCGTCGGGCGCGCGCAGCCGCGCATGGTCCCAGGGCGGCTCCCCCGGCGCATAGGGCGCGGCCGGCGGGGCGGCGGCGTCCAGCGCCTGCGCGCGGGCGGCGAGATAGTCCGCGTTCAGCAGCCCCTGCGGCATCGCCGTGAAATCCGCGTCGGCCATGTAGAGCCCCCGGTCCGCGAAGGCCATCGCCGAGGCCTGGGCCACCAGCCGCCAGGCCTCCGGCCCGTCCCCCAGGGCCGCGAGGTCGCGATGCGCCAGCATCCCCAGGATCTGCCCCACCGTCAGACCGCCCGAGGAGGGCGGCCCCATCCCGCAGACCTCCCACGCGCGATAGCTCACGCAGACCGGCGCCCGCTCCACCACCCGGTAGTCGGCCAGGTCCTGCGCGGTCATCGGCGAGCGGTTCGCGGACCCCTCCAGCGCCGCCAGCAGCGCCTGCGCCTGGGGGCCTGTGTAGAAGGCCTCCGCCCCCGCGTCGCGCAGCGCCTCCAGCGCGCGGGCGTAGTCGGGGTTGCGCAGCAGGCGCCCCGCGGCCAGCGGCGCGCCGTCCTCGAAGAAATAGGCGTGCGCGGCGGGGAAGGCGTCGAGCCCCGGGGCCGAGGCGATCGAGGCCGCCATGCGGGGCGAGACCTCGAACCCCTCCCGCGCCGCCGCGATCGCCGGCGCCAGAAGGCGGGCCATCGGCAGGCGGCCGTGGGCCGCGTGCATCTCCTCCAGCAGCCGCGGGACCCCCGGCACCCCCACCGAGCGGGCGCCCGGCACCGCCTCGGCGAAGGCCATCGGCTCGCCCTCCGCGGTCAGCCAGTAGTCGGGCCCGGCGGCGGCCGGCGCCGTCTCCCGCCCGTCCCAGGAGGTCAGCCGCCCCTCCGCCCAGACCAGCGCGAAGGCGCCGCCGCCGAGGCCGGAGCTCTGCGGCTCCACCAGCCCCAGCATCGCCTGGGCGGCGATGGCGGCGTCGACCGCCGTGCCGCCCTCGGCCAGCACCGCGCGCCCCGCCTCGGCGGCCAGCGGATGGGCGGCGGCGATCATGAAGCGCTCCGCCGCGGCCTCGGCGGGGACGGCGCGGCGGGCGTGGGTCGCCTCGGGCGCGATCCGGGACTGGGCCGCGGTCGGCGCGGCTTGAGACTGGGCCGCGGCCGGCGCGGCTTGAGACTGGGCCGCGTCGGGCGCGGCCTGGGTCTGCGCCGCGCCGGGTGTGGCCAGCAGCGCCGCCAGCGCCAGGGCGAGCAGGGCGGTCAGGGCATGGGGGCGGCGGGGCATGGCGGCGTCTCCCGGGGCTGGGGCGAGGACGGTGGCGAGGCAGGCTAGGCCCTCCGCGCCGCCAGGGCCAGCGCCCGCCGCGCCCGCCGGCATCGCCCCGCCCCCCTTTGCTGCGCTGCAGCGCGGCGCTAGGGTGACCAAGCCCCCGCCCCAGACGCCGCCAGAAGCGCAGGAGACCGCCATGACCCCCGCCGCCCGCCTCCAGGCCGCCATCGACATCCTCGACGCCTGGTCGCCCGGCCGGCCGATGGACCGGCTGCTGGTCGCCTGGCGGCGCGACAACCGCTACGCCGGCTCCGGCGACCGGGCGGCCATCGCCGACCTGGTCTACGACGCCCTGCGCCGCTGGCGCTCGCTCGCCTGGCCCGCGGCGGGCGAGGGCGCGGGCGACGGCGGCCGCGCCCGGATCCTGGCGCTGGCCGCCGAGACCGGCGACCCCGAGACCCTGTTCACCGGCGCCCGCCACGCTCCCGCCCCCCTCACCGACCATGAGCGCGAGCGCCTGGCCGAGCGCTCCGAGCGCGGCCTGATCGAGGCGCCCGACGCCCTGCGCCTCGACCTGCCCGACTGGCTGCCGCCGCTGTTCCGCGCCGCCCACGGCGACCGGGCCGAGGCGGTGATGGACGCGCTGCGCCGCCGCGCCCCCGTCGACCTGCGGGTGAACCGCCTCAAGGCGACGCCCGAGCAGGCTCTGGCCGCCCTCGCAGCCCAGGGGGTGACCGCCGCCCCGGTGGCGCTTTCCTCCGGCCCCGCCACCCCCGAGGCCCTGCGCGTGACCTCCGGCGGGCGCGGGCTGAAGAGCGCCGACGCCTATCTCCAGGGCTGGGTGGAGGTGCAGGACGTCGCCTCCCAGGCCGCCGCCGCCTTCGCCGGGGCCCGGGCGGGGGAGCGCGTGCTCGACTACTGCGCCGGCGGCGGCGGCAAGGCGCTGGCGCTCGCCGCGGCGATGGGCGGCGAGGGCGAGGTGATCGCCCACGACGTCGACCCCGCCCGGATGCAGGACATTCCCCCCCGCGCCGCCCGCGCCGGCGCGCGGATCGCGCCGCTGCCCGGCCCGGTCCCCGAATCGGCGCGCCACGGCTTCGACCTGGTCTTCGCCGACGCCCCCTGCTCGGGCTCCGGCGCCTGGCGGCGCAACCCCGACGCGAAATGGAGCTTCACGCCCGAGGCCCTGGCCCGCCTCGCCGCCCTCCAGGACGAGGTCCTGGCCAGCGCCGCCCGTTTCGTGCGCCCCGGCGGCCGGCTGGTCTACGCCACCTGCTCGCTGCTGGAGGAGGAGAACGGCGCCCGCCTTCGCGCCTTCCTGGCCGGCTCCGGCTTCGAGCTGGTCGAGGAGCTGCGCCTGACCCCGCTCGAGGGCGGCGACGGGTTCTACGCGGCCCGGCTTGCCTACAACCCAAGATAGTTGCCCTCGGCCGATTTACCCTTTCTAAGGGTTTGACGCCTTCACTGTCCCGACGCGGCGACGGCGGTCCCGCGCCGACGGCCCTCCGGCCGCCGGCGGGACGCCCGCACGCGGGCGGCCGCCATTCCGTGGCCGTCGGGGCGCCCGGTCTCCGATGGGGCCGGAGGGGGCGCGGGGGTCGGATCGCGGACGAGCCGCACGACGGGAGGCGATGGCGCGGATGAGGACAGCTGGGTCTCGCGGGACTGCGGCGCCGACGGGCGACAGGACGGCCCCCCGCGGCCGCGCCGGCCCGCGCACGCCGACCGGCGCAGGCGCCCCCCGGCGAGGGGACCCGCCGCGCCGCCGAGAAGACAGGTCCCGACCTCCGTCCGACTCCCGCCTCCGACCCGCCTCCAACGGCCCCGACGCCCAGACCTGCGCGCGCCGCGTCGGCGCCGTCCCGCCGCCCGCGGGCGCGCCCAGCAGTGTGGCGCCTCGCCGCCTCTCGCCCCGACGTCCCGCGCCTCGCCTCGCCCGCCTTGGGGAGGGCCTTGCATGAGCCTCGATGCCGCTCGCTCCAGGCCCCTCGACCCGGCGCCCGAGGCGCAGGAGACGCCGCCCGAACCCCGCGCGGCCGCGCGTCCCGCGCCCGGGCCCCGTCCTGCGCCGCAGCCCGCGCCCGCAGCCCCCGCGGCCCGCCGCCCCTGGCTGAGCGCCGAGGCGCTGGTGCTCGCCGTCGGCTGCCTCGCGATCGGCCTGGCTCTGGCGCTCAGCGACCACATGGCCATGGCGCTCGGCGCCTTCGGGGTCGGGGCGCTGGCCATCGCCCTCTTGGCCCGCACCGCGGGGCCCCGGGCCGGCGCCGCCGACCGCCGCCGCGGGGCCGAGGCCCGCGCCCTCGACGCCCTGCATGCCGAGGATCCGGCCCCCGTCGCCCTCACCGACGCCCAGGGCGCGCTGCTCGCCGCCAATCCCGCGCTGCGCCTGGCGCGGGAGGGGCGGGGGGCCGAGGCCGGCCCGCTGCGCTTCCCCGCCGGCCCCCCCGCCCATGCCGAGGCGCTGTTCGACCCCGCCCCGCCGACGGCCGAGACGACCGCGACCGCCCCCGCGCGGGAGGTCTACCGCCTGCTGCGAGTCGCCCGGGCCGAAGGCCTCGCCGAGACGCGGGAGCTGAGCTTCGCCGGCCGCCCCTGCCGGGTGGAGCTGCGCCGCCTGGGCGCCGACCGGCTGCTGTGGCGCATCGATCCGCCGGCGCCGCCGGGCGCCTCCGGCCTCGCCGCGGCGCTGGATTCGCTGGGCCTGCCGGCGGTCACGCGCGGGCCCGCCGGCCTCTCGGCCAACGCCGCCGCGCGCCAGGTCGCCCCGGCGCTCGAGACGCTCGATCCCGCCGCCGCGGCGCCGCCCGACGACCTCGCCTCCGCCGAGGGCGCGCCCCTGCGCGGCCTGCCGCTGCCCACCGCCCTGCGCGCCCGCATCGCGCCCGACGCCCCCGGCCCCGCGGCCGGCAGCCTCGGCTGGCTGCTGCTGCCCGGCGACTCGCGCCCGCGCGCGCCGGGCCTCGACCTCCTCGACCGCCTGCCGGTGGCGGTGGCGCGCCTCGGCGTCGACGGGGTGCTGATCTCGGCCAACGAGCGCGCCCGCCGTCTGCTGGGCCCCGGCGCCGTCGCCGGCGCCCGGTTCGAGCTGCTGGCCGAGGGCCTCGGCCGCTCCATCGCCGAGCGCATCGCCGAGGCCGCCCGCGGCCGCTCCACCGGCCGGGCCGAGATCGCCCGCGGCCGCCGCGACGACCGCGAGACCTTCCTGCAGCTCTCCTTCTCGCGCCTGGAGGAGGACGGCCGCGCCAGCCTCGTCGCGGTGATGAGCGACGCGACCGAGCTCAAGACGCTCGAGGCCCAGTTCGTCCAGAGCCAGAAGATGCAGGCCGTGGGTCAGCTCGCGGGCGGAGTCGCGCATGATTTCAACAACTTGCTGACCGCCATCGCCGGCCACACCGACCTGCTGCTGATGCGCCACGACGCCTCGGACGCGGACCATTCCGACCTGATGCAGATCCGCCAGAACTCCAACCGCGCCGCCGCCCTGGTGCGCCAGATGCTGGCCTTCTCGCGCAAGCAGACCCTGCAGCCGAAGACCACCGACCTGGTCGCCACGCTGACCGAGCTCAGCCACCTGCTCAACCGCCTGCTGGGCGAGAAGGTGCGCCTGAAGCTGGAGCATGGCGAGAACCTCGGCCTGGTGCGCGTCGACGAGCGCCAGTTCGAGCAGGTGGTGATGAACCTGGTGGTCAACGCCCGCGACGCCATGCCCGCCGGCGGCGAGGTGCGCGTGCGCTCCCGCAACGTGCGCTTCGACGAGGAATTCCGCCGCGACCGCGCCGTGCTGCCCCCCGGCGACTACGTCGCGATCGAGGTCTCGGACGAGGGGCAGGGCATCCCCCCCGACCGCATCGGCCAGATCTTCGAGCCGTTCTACACCACCAAGAAACCGGGCGAGGGCACGGGGCTGGGCCTCTCCACCGCCTACGGCATCGTCAAGCAGACCGGCGGCTTCATCTTCGCCGACAGCCCGCCGGGCTCGGGCGCCGTCTTCACCGTCTACCTGCCGCGGCTGGAGGGCGAGGCCGGCGCCCCGCGCCTCGCCCTCCCCCCCGACGCCGACGCCCGCCGCGTGGCCGAGACCCCGGCCGAGGGCGTGGTGCTGCTGGTCGAGGACGAGGCGCCCGTGCGCTCCTTCGCCACCCGCGCCCTGGGCCTGCGCGGCTACCAGGTGGTCGAGGCCGAGAACGCCGAGGAGGCGCTGGAGATCCTCGAGGATCCCGGCTTCCACGTCGACGTCATCGTCTCGGACGTGGTGATGCCCGGCCTCGACGGCCCCAGCTGGGTGAAGACCGCGCGCGAGACCCGGCCCGACGTCGCCGTCGTCTTCGTCTCCGGCTACGCCGAGGGCGCCTTCCGCCGCAACCTCGAGGGCCTGCGCGACTTCGTGTTCCTGCCGAAACCCTACTCGCTCGCCGACCTCTCCGCCGCCATCCGCGAGGCCCAGGGCGACCGAGAAGCCGCCTGACCCCCGCAGCCCGGGCGCCTGTGCGTGGTTTTCCTGGTCATAAGCGGGCGGCGCGCCGAGGCAGGCGGTCCAGGGGAGGCGCGGGGAGAGCTCTCGCGTGGCGCGAGTTGACAGCTGTCAACTCACGGCCCGCGGCGCTTCGCGTCGACCTCCGGCCCGGGCGCGAGGGGTTGGCGCGTCGCCGTGGCGGCGATGAAGCACGCTTCGGGCCGGGGCTCGGCCTCGCTCGGGGAGTCGACTGCGGCCAGGCTGACGCCTGAGGGGAGAGTGCAAAGCTCTGCGAGCCCCGGGATCTGGGTAGGCGCTGGACGGTCGGGCCGCCACGCAGACGCGGCCGGGAAGGTCGCGGCGGGTTCGGGACCCGGTCGCTCGCCGTCCGGCGGGCGATCCGGGCCGGGGGAAGGTCGGGAAGCGACCTGCGCGCCGTCGCGTCCGCGGTTGCAGGGCGGGCGGTCGCGCGGATAGGGGTGCGGGCGAGGGGCGCGCGGCGCTCCCGCCCCGACAGGAGCCGCCCATGGGCCAGCCTCGACCGCCGTCCGATCCGCTCGACCCCCGGGGTCTGATCGCCGAGGCCTATCGAATGCCCGGGATCGAGGCCGTCGCCTGCCGCGCCATCTTCTTCGACTGGGCCCTGGGCCGCAGCCAGGACGAGGGCACGACCGAGGCCGTTCGCGCCCTCCACGCCCGCCACGCCGCCGAGGCGCCGGACCACCCGATGACCGCCGTCCTCGCCGAGGGCCTGGCCGCCGCCGAAACCGCCGGAACCCGCCGGACCGGCCGACGCCGGGCGCGCTGAGCCGACCCCGACATGAGACCCGGACACGAGCTCCGGACGCTCCGGACATGAGCCCCGGACATGAGACCCGGACATGAGACCCGGACATGAGACCCGGACATGAGAAAGGGCGCCGCCGGCGCCCTTTCTCGTTCGTCCTGACCCGGCGGAGCCGCCGGGGGGCCTCCGACCCGGCCCGGCGTCCCGCGGCCGCGGCTCAGCCCTTCTCGGCCAGCTTGGCGAGGATCCGGGCCCAGGCGCGGGCGCCCTTGCGGAAGCTCTCGAGGTCGTATTTCTCGTTGGGCGAGTGGATGCGGTCGTCGTCGAGCCCGAAGCCGATCAGCATCGAGGGCATGTCCAGCAGGGTCTGGAAATGCCCCGCCACGGGGATCGAACCGCCGGAGCCGATGAAGGCCGCCTCGGTCTCCCACTCGGCCGAGAGCGCCTCGCGCGCCGCCTCGAACGAGGGCCGGGAGAAATCCATCACCGTGGCGCCGGCGCCGCCGTGGGGATGCCACTCGACCGTGCAGTCCTCCGGCAGCTGGGCCTCGACGAAGGCGCGCAGCGAGGCGCGGATCTTCTCAGGGTCCTGGCGCGAGACCAGCCGGCAGGAGACCTTGGCGAAGGCCTGCGCGGGGATCACCGTCTTGAAACCCTCTCCCTCGTAACCCCCTGAGATGCCGTTGAATTCGCAGGTCGGGCGCGACCAGATCATCTCCAGCGCCGAGCGGTCCTGCTCGCCGGCGGGATGCGACAGGCCGACCTCGCCCAGGAACTCCTGCGCCGAGAAGGGCAGGGCCTGCCACTGGGCGCGGATCTCCTCGGGCAGCTCGTCGACGTCGTCGTAGAAGCCGGGGATCTGCACCCGGCCCTGGTCGTCGTGCAGCGAGGCGAGGATCTTCGCCAGCACCCGGATCGGGTTGGCGGCGGCGGAGCCGTACATGCCCGAATGCAGGTCGCGGCTGGCGGCCTTGACGGTGATCTGCTCGCCGACCAGCCCGCGCAGCATGGTGGTGATGCCGGGCTTGCCGGGCGCGAACATGCCGGTGTCGCAGATCAGGGCGATGTCCTTGGACAGCTCCTGCGCGTTCTCCTTGAGGAACGGGACGAGGGAGGGCGAGCCCGATTCCTCCTCCCCCTCGAACAGGATCGAGACCTTCGCGGGCAGCTTGCCGTGAACCTCGACCCAGGCGCGGCAGGCCTCGACGAAGGTCATCAGCTGGCCCTTGTCGTCGGCGGCGCCGCGGGCGCGGATCACGCGGCGGCCGTCGGGGAGCGTGTCGATCTTCGGATCGAAGGGCTCGGTGTCCCACAGGTTCAGCGGGTCGACCGGCTGCACGTCGTAGTGGCCGTAGAAAAGGAGGCTGGGCCCGTCCGCGCCCTCCTCGGCCAGCGCGTCGCCATGGGCCACGACCATGGCGTGGCCGGGGGTGGGACGCACCTGCGCGTCGAAGCCGAGCGCGGTCAGCTCCCCCGCCAGCCACTCCGCCGCGGCGGCGCAGTCGGCCTTGTAGGCGGGATCGGTCGAGATGGAGGGGAAGCGCAGCAGGTGGAACAGCCGCTCGAGCCCCGCGTCGAGATCCTGGTCGAGGCGGTCCAGGACGGCGGGAAGGGCGGGATGGGTCATCGGAGGCTCCGGGAGGGGGAGAGGATCGCGGCCGAGCCTGCGTTGGGCAGGCGGATTCGGCAACCGGCGCCTGGGGAGGAAGGCCGCTCGGGACTCTCCAGGGAACAGAGGGCGCGCCTCTCCCCCGCAGCCGTCCGTCGCTGAAGATGCCTGAGCTCCGGCGGGGCCCGGGTCAAGGACGAGCCGCCTCCGGCGGTCGCTGCGCGATCCTTGACCCGGGCCCCGCCAGAGCTCTTCACGGCATCAGCGACGGACGGCTCCGGGGAACAGGCGCTCGCGCCCCGGTCCGCGGGGCGGAGGCGCTCAGTCGCGGGCGGCGCGCTGGCGGGCGAGGGCGCTGTCCTGGTCGGAGACGCCGAGCAGGGGGGCGAGCTGGCGCAGGAAGGCGTCCTCCTCGGGCGCCCGGGCGCCGTCGGCGAGCGCCACGGCCCACAGCGTCTCCATCACGTCGGCGCGGTCCTCGTAGGGGACGGCCTGCTTGATCAGGCGGGTGAAGCGGACGGTGTCGGGGGCCTCGGCCTCCAGCGCCTCGGCCTCGGCGAGCAGGGCGCGGGCCTTCGCGTCGGGCAGGGAATGGCGGGCGGCGAGGCGGGCGAGGATCTCCTCCCGCTCGCTCGCCTCGTACATCGAGTCGGCCCGCGCCGCCCGCACCATCAGCGCCGCCAGCGCCAGCCGCGCGTCCTCCGTGCCCAGCCGGTCGGGGGGCTCGGGCTGGGCGAAGGCGGCGAGCAGGGTGCGGAGCATGAGGGTCTCCCGGAGAGAACAAGAGCGGGGCGGGCGGGGCGCAGGCCGCCCGCGGCGAGACCCTTTCATATGGGAGCCGGAGGGCCTGCGGAAAGCCGACCTCACGGCATGCGGATTTCCGCGGATTTTCCGCTTGAAGGGGTATTGACGCCCCCCGCCGGTCCGAATATCAACCGCCCACTCCCGGAACGAACCGGACCGGGACGGCGGCTGCGGTTGTAGCTCAGTTGGTTAGAGTACCGGCCTGTCACGCCGGGGGTCGCGGGTTCGAGCCCCGTCAACCGCGCCATCGCCGCCTTCTTCCCCCGCGGGATCGGGTTCGCCCGGTCCCGCGAGGAGGAAGCCTCCGGGGCCCGAGGTCTCCGGATCCCGAAGCCTCCTGATCCCGACGCGGGACGGAAACGGTTTCGAAACCTCCTCCGATGCATCGTGGTGGAACAGGCGCGCGCCGGGCGGCTTCGCCTGCGCATGAACGTCCGGTTCCGGCCCCGCGGTCCCGGTCGTCGCGATTCTTCTGCGGCGCAGCACGGCGCTCGTATGCAGCTGCATGCGATTGTGCGCCGCCGATTCCCGCGCGCGATCAAAATCTTGCCGCAGCGGCCCGGTCGGAAAGGGCGCATTCGCCACCCCAAATCCGCCGCTTTCTTGGGCCCGCGCTTTGTTGACTGCCCCGCGGCGCGGCGATAGACGTGGCCCGTCTCTGAAGGCCGAGGGCGCGCCGAGGTCGGCGCCGGACCCGTACGGCCAGCGGGAGGGCCCATGGAAGACCTGCTCCGTGAATACCTTCCGATCCTGATCTTCCTCGCTCTGGCGATCGGGCTCGGCCTGGTGCTGATCCTCGCGGCGGTGGTGCTCGCCGTGCGCCGACCGGACCCGGAGAAGATCTCCGCCTACGAATGCGGCTTCAACGCCTTCGACGACGCGCGCATGAAGTTCGACGTGCGCTTCTACCTGGTCTCGATCCTGTTCATCATCTTCGACCTCGAGGTGGCCTTCCTGTTCCCCTGGGCGGTCGCCTTCCAGGACGTCGGCCTGTTCGGCTTCTGGTCGATGATGGTGTTCCTCGCGGTCCTGACCATCGGCTTCGCCTACGAGTGGAAGAAGGGAGCCCTGGAATGGGAGTGACCCCGACCGGACAGGGAACCGAGGCCAAGGCCCGCGCCGCCGGCGGCGGCGAGACGGTCCCGGCCGCCAAGGCCTCGACGTTCCAGCCCGCCCAGGCGGGCGCCGACAAGGACATCTTCGCGCGCAACCTGTCGGACGAGCTGGCGGACAAGGGCTTCCTGCTCACCACCGCCGACGACCTGATCAACTGGGCGCGCACCGGCTCGCTGTTCTGGATGACCTTCGGCCTCGCCTGCTGCGCGGTCGAGATGATGCAGACCTCGATGCCGCGCTACGACGTGGAGCGCTTCGGCTTCGCGCCGCGCGCCTCCCCGCGCCAGTCCGACGTGATGATCGTGGCGGGCACGCTGACCAACAAGATGGCCCCGGCGCTGCGCAAGGTCTACGACCAGATGCCGGAGCCGCGCTACGTGATCTCGATGGGCTCCTGCGCCAACGGCGGGGGCTACTATCACTACAGCTACTCCGTGGTGCGCGGCTGCGACCGGGTGGTTCCGGTCGACATCTACGTGCCCGGCTGCCCCCCGACCGCCGAGGCGCTGCTCTACGGCATCCTTCAGCTTCAGAGGAAGATCCGGCGCACCGGGGTGATCGCCCGCTGACCGCGGGCGGACCCCAGCGACCGAGCCAGGAGATCCCGAACAGATGTCAGAAGCCCTCGCCGAAATCGCCGCCCTGATGGAAGCGCGGCTGCCCGAGGCGGTCGTCTCCCATTCCATCGCGGTGGGCGAGCTGACGGTGATCGTGGCGCTCGACAAGCTGCCCGAGGCGGTGAAGTTCCTGCGCGACGACCCGGCCTGCCAGTTCACCACGCTGGTGGACGTCTCCGGCGTCGACTGGCCCGCGCGCGAGCAGCGCTTCGACGTGGTCTACCACTTCCTGTCGATGCGCCAGAACCTGCGCATCCGCCTGAAAGTGCATGTGCGCGAGGACGAGATCGTCCCCTCGATCGTCGGCCTCCACCCCTCGGCCAACTGGTTCGAGCGGGAGACCTTCGACATGTACGGGGTCTATTTCTCGGGCCACCCGGACCTGCGCCGGATCCTCACCGACTACGGCTTCCGCGGCCATCCGCTGCGCAAGGACTTCCCGACCACCGGCTATGTCGAGGTCCGCTACGACGAGGCCGCCAAGCGCGTGGTCTACGAGCCCGTCAAGCTGACCCAGGACTACCGGCAGTTCGACTTCATGAGCCCGTGGGAGGGCGCCGAATACATCCTCCCGGGCGACGACAAGGCGGGCGCGAAATGATGGACGGTTCCGACTTCCAGACCGCCGAGCAGCGGATCCGCAACTTCAACCTGAACTTCGGCCCGCAGCACCCCGCGGCCCACGGCGTTCTGCGCATGGTGCTGGAGCTCGACGGCGAGATCGTCGAGCGGACGGATCCGCATATCGGCCTCCTCCACCGCGGCACCGAGAAGCTGATGGAGAGCCGCACCTATCTCCAGAACCTGCCCTACCTGGACAGGCTGGATTACGTGGCCCCCATGAACCAGGAACACGCCTGGTGCATGGCGATCGAAAAACTGGTCGGCGTCGAGGTTCCGCGCCGCGGCCAGCTGATCCGGGTGCTGTTCTGCGAGATCGGCCGCATCCTCAACCACCTGCTGAACGTGACCACGCAGGCCATGGACGTGGGGGCGCTCACCCCCCCGCTCTGGGGCTTCGAGGAGCGCGAGAAGCTGATGGTGTTCTACGAGCGCGCCTGCGGGGCGCGGCTCCACGCGGCCTATTTCCGCCCCGGCGGCGTCCACCAGGACCTGCCGCCGCAGCTGCTGCAGGACATCTGGGACTGGTGCGACCCGTTCCTCGAGATCGTCGACGACCTCGAGGGGCTGCTGACCGACAACCGCATCTTCAAGCAGCGCAACGTCGACATCGCCGTGATCTCCAAGGAGGAGGCGCTGGCCTGGGGCTATTCGGGCGTGATGGTGCGCGGCTCGGGCATGGCCTGGGACCTGCGCCGCGCCCAGCCCTACGAGTGCTACGACGAGATGGAGTTCCAGATCCCCGTGGGCAAGAACGGGGACTGCTACGACCGCTATCTCTGCCGCATGGAGGAGATGCGCGAGAGCGTGAAGATCATGCGCCAGTGCATCGAGAAGCTGGACAAGTGCAAGGGCGAGCCGGTGATCCACCGCGGCAAGCTCTCGCCGCCGTCGCGGGCCGACATGAAGACCTCGATGGAAGCGCTGATCCATCACTTCAAGCTCTACACCGAAGGGTTCCACGTGCCCGCCGGCGAGGTCTACGCCGCGGTCGAGGCGCCCAAGGGCGAGTTCGGCGTCTACCTGGTCTCCGACGGGACCAACAAGCCCTACCGCGCCAAGCTGCGCGCGCCGGGCTACGCGCACCTCGCCTCGATGGACCACATCTGCAAGGGCCACCAGCTTGCCGACGTCTCGGCGATCCTCGGCTCGCTCGACATCGTGTTCGGGGAGGTGGACCGGTAAGGGCCCCGCGCCCGCCCGTCCCTCCCCGCGCCTGAAGAAGAGACCAACATGCTGCGCCGCCTGCACCACCAACAGCCTGAAAGCTTCGCCTTCACCGAGGCGAACCTCGAGTGGGCGAAGACGCAAATCGCGAAGTATCCCGAGGGGCGCCAGGCCTCGGCCGTGATCCCGCTCCTGTGGCGCGCCCAGGAGCAGGAGGGCTGGATCTCCCGCCCGATCATCGAGACGGTCGCCTCGATGCTGGGCATGGCCAACATCCGCGTGCTGGAAGTGGCCTCGTTCTACTTCATGTTCCAGATGGCGCCGGTCGGCCGCTACAACGTGCAGGTCTGCGGCACCACCACCTGCATGATCTGCGGGGCCGAGGACCTGATCGCCGTCTGCAAGGAGAAGATCGGGCCCAAGGCGCACACGCCCTACCGCGAGGGGATGTTCTCGTGGGAGGAGGTCGAGTGCCTCGGCGCCTGCGCCAACGCCCCCATGGTGCAGATCGGCAAGGACTTCTACGAGGACCTGACCACCGAGAAATTCGCCTGGATCCTCGACGAGCTGGCCGCGGGCCGGGTCCCGACGCCGGGCCCCCAGGGCGGGCGGCATGCCTCCGAGCCGAAGGCGGGCCTGACCTCGCTGATCATCCCCGAGGGGGAGGCGAAGAACAGCCGCAACGCCTCCGTCCAGCTCGCGGTGGCGCTGGAGGACGGGCAGACCCGCATCCAGGGGACCGAGCCGGTGGCCTCGGCCGCGGTGATCAACTCCGACATCGACGCCCCCGCCCCCGAGAAGACGGACGAGGCGCCCCAGCACGAGGCCGCCCCCCCGCAGCCGGAGGCCGGGACCGAGCATCACCACACCGACCGCCCCGAGGGGTCGGAGGAGCTGGAGGCGATGCAGCCGCAGTCGCTCGCCGAGGCGGTGGAGGGCAAGCCCGACGACCTGCAGCGGATCCCCGGCATCGGCCCGGCGATCGAGAAGCGGCTGAACGAGGCGGGCGTGTTCCACTACAGCCAGATCGCCGCGTGGAGCGACGCCGAGCTCGCCTGGATCGAGCGCGAGGTCCCCGGCGTCTCGGGCCGGGCGACGCGCGACGACTGGCGCGGCGCGGCGGCGGCGCTGGCGCAGGAAGAGGCGGCGGAGCATGAGCCCCGTCACCAGAACACCCATGGCGAGAACCAGGGCTGACGGGACGCAAGAGGTGACGCGCGTGGCGGAACGGCCGGATCAGGACAGGGCGCAGACGCGGCTGGCGAGCATCGTGATCGCCGTCTCGGTGCTGCTCTGGCTTGCGCTCAGCGTTCTGGGCGGGCAGCTGGGGCTGGCGCCCCGCTTCGCGATCCTGCTCGACATGCTGTGCCTGGCCGCGCTCGGCTGGGCGCTGGTGACCCTGTTTCTGGTCTGGCGCCGTCAGCGCGCCGATAAGGAGTGACGCGGATGCTGCGGGACGAAGACCGGATCTTCACCAACATCTACGGGATGCGCGACCGGACCCTGAAGGGCGCGCAGGCCCGCGGCCACTGGGACGGGACCGCCGACATCCTGGCCCGCGGGCGCGACTGGATCATCGACGAGATGAAGAAGTCCGGCCTGCGCGGCCGCGGCGGCGCGGGCTTCCCCACCGGCCTGAAGTGGTCCTTCATGCCCAAGGAATCCGACGGCCGCCCCCACTACCTGGTGGTCAACGCCGACGAATCCGAGCCCGCGACCTGCAAGGATCGCGAGATCATGCGCCATGACCCGCACACCCTGATCGAGGGCTGCGTGGTCGCCGGCTTCGCCATGGGCGCCCACGCCGCCTACATCTACATCCGCGGCGAGTTCATCCGCGAGCGCGAGGCCCTGCAGTCGGCCATCGACGAGTGCTACGACGCAGGGCTTCTCGGCCCCGACGCCCATGGCTGGGGCTTCGAGGTCTATCTCCACCACGGCGCCGGCGCCTATATCTGCGGCGAGGAGACGGCGCTGCTCGAGAGCCTCGAGGGCAAGAAGGGCATGCCGCGGCTGAAGCCGCCGTTCCCGGCGAACACCGGCCTCTACGGCTGCCCGACGACGGTGAACAATGTCGAGTCGATCGCGGTGGCGCCGACGATCCTGCGCCGCGGCGGCGACTGGTTCGCGGGCTTCGGGCGGCAGAACAACGCCGGCACCAAGCTGTTCGGCCTGACCGGCCACGTGAACAATCCCTGCGTGGTCGAGGAATCGATGTCGATCCCCTTCCGCGAGCTGGTGGAGAAGCACGGCGGCGGCATCCGCGGCGGCTGGAAGAACCTCAAGGCGGTGATCCCCGGCGGCGCCTCGTGCCCGATCATCCCGGCCTCGCAGGCCGAGGGCGCGATCATGGACTACGACGGGATGCGGGAGCTGAAATCCAGCTTCGGCACCGCCTGCGCCATCGTCATCGACCAGCAGACCGACGTCATCAAGGCCGTCTGGCGGCTGGCGAAGTTCTTCAAGCACGAGAGCTGCGGGCAGTGCACGCCCTGCCGCGAGGGCACCGGCTGGATGATGCGCGTCATGGACCGCCTGGTGACCGGCGACGCCGAGATCGAGGAGATCGACATGCTCCTCGACGTCACCAAGCAGGTCGAGGGCCACACCATCTGCGCGCTCGGCGACGCCGCCGCCTGGCCGATCCAGGGCCTGATCCGTCACTACCGCGACGAGATCGAGGACCGGATCAAGGCGAAGAAGACCGGCCGCGTCTCCGCCGCGGTGGCGGCGGAGTGATGCAGCCCGCCGCCCATCATCTCGCCGCCTTCAACCTGGGCCGGCTGCTCCATGACTGGGAGGACCCGCGGGTCGCGGCCTTCAGGGATGCGCTCGACCGGGTGAACGCGGTGGGGGAGCGGAGCGAAGGCTTCGTGTGGCGTCTGGACGACGCCGCGATGGAGCGGGCGCAGCTCGACCCCGAGGGGGCGCTGGGCGGCGATCCGCGCATCGCCTCGGCCCTCTCGGTGTGGGAGAGCGCGGAGACGCTGGAGCGTTTCGTCTTCAGGACCGTGCACGGGCGCTTCTACGCTCGCGGTCATGAGTGGTTCGAGCCGTGGGCGACCCCGCGGCTGGTGATGTGGTGGGTCCCGGTCGGCCATCGCCCCTCGGTCGAGGAGGGCGTCGCCCGTCTGCGTCGTCTCGAAGCCGAGGGCGACACGGACGCGGCGTTCGGCTGGTCCCATCTGGAACAGGCGCAGCTCTGGAAGACCCGGGGTTGCGGAGCGGCGGAGGCGGCATGAGCGACCTCAAGAAAATCAGCATCGACGGCGAGGTGATCGAGGTCGATGGGGCGATGACCATCCTGCAGGCCTGCGAAGCGGCCGGGGTGGAGGTGCCTCGCTTCTGCTATCACGAGCGCCTGTCGATCGCCGGCAACTGCCGCATGTGCCTCGTCGAGGTGAAGGGCGGGCCGCCCAAGCCCGCCGCGTCGTGCGCCATGCAGGTGCGCGACCTGCGCCCGGGGCCCGAGGGCCAGCCGCCGGAGGTCTTCACCAACACGCCGATGGTCAAGAAGGCCCGCGAAGGGGTGATGGAGTTCCTGCTCATCAACCACCCCCTCGACTGCCCGATCTGCGACCAGGGCGGCGAGTGCGACCTGCAGGACCAGGCGATGGCCTACGGGGTCGACTTCTCGCGCTACCGCGAGCCCAAGCGCGCGGCGGTGGACATGGACCTCGGCCCGCTGGTCGGCACCTGCATGACCCGCTGCATCTCCTGCACCCGCTGCGTGCGCTTCATCACCGAGGTCGCGGGCGTGCCGGAGATGGGCCAGACCGGCCGCGGCGAGGACTCGGAGATCACCAACTACCTCGCGCAGATCCTGACCTCGGAGATGCAGGGCAACGTCATCGACCTGTGCCCGGTGGGCGCGCTGACCTCCAAGCCCTACGCCTTCACCGCGCGGCCGTGGGAGCTGAAGAAGACCGAGACCATCGACGTGATGGACGGGCTCGGCTCCAACATCCGCGTCGACGTGCGCGGGCGCGAGGTGATGCGCATCCTGCCCCGCAACCATGACGGGGTGAACGAGGAGTGGCTCGCTGACCGCTCGCGCTTCGTCTGGGACGGGCTGCGCCGCCAGCGGCTGGACCGGCCCTACGTGCGCGTCGACGGCAAGCTGAAGCCCGCCACCTGGACCGAGGCGTTCGAGGCGATCGCCGCCGCCGCCAAGGGCAAGTCGGTGTCGGGCCTGGTGGGCGATCTCGTCCCGACCGAGGCCGCCTTCGCGCTGAAGTCCCTGGTCGAGAGCCTGGGCGGGGTGGTGGAGAGCCGCCTCAACGGCGCCATGCTGCCCGCCGACAACCGCGCCGCCTATGCCGGCACCGCCACGATCGAGGATCTGGAAAGCGCGGACCGCATCCTGCTGGTGGGCGTCGACCCCCGCTCGGAGGCGCCGGTCCTGAACGCGCGCATCCGCAAGGCCTGGCTGAACGGCGCGACCGTCGGCCGGATCGGCGCGCGCAACGACCTGACCTACGACGTCCATCACGCCGGCGAGGGCAAGGCGGCCCTGACCGAGATCCTCGAGATGGAGAACGCCGAGGAGAACCACGACCTGAACACGGTCGTGGTGGTGGGGCAGGGCGCGCTCGCCCGCGCCGACGGGCTCTCGATCCTCGCGATGGTGCAGGAGATCTGCGGCCGCACCCAGTCGGGCCTGCTGATCCTGCACACCGCCGCGAGCCGCGTCGGCGCGCTCGATCTCGGCTGCGTGGCCGAGGGCGGCGTGCAGGCGGCGCTGAAGGCTGAGGTGATCTTCAACCTCGGCGCCGACGAGGGCGACGTCCCCGCCGGGCCCTTCGTGGTCTACCAGGGTTCCCACGGCGACCGCGGCGCGCATCGCGCCGACGTGATCCTGCCGGCCGCGGCCTGGACCGAGGAATCGGGGATCTTCGTGAACACCGAGGGCCGCCCGCAGATGGCCAACCGCTGCGGCTTCCCCCCGGGCGACGCGCGCGAGAACTGGGCGATCCTGCGCGCCCTTTCGGCGCACCTGGGCAAGACGCTGCCCTTCGACAGCCTCTCGGCGCTGCGCGCCCAGATGTTCGAGGCGGTCCCCCACCTGGGCCTGATCGACGAGGTGCCCGTCAACGAGGGGCCGGCGCTTCCCGCCGGCGACATCGACGACGCGCCCTTCATCGCCCCGGTCGTGGACCACTACCTGACCAACCCGATCCAGCGCGCCTCCACCGTCATGGCCGAGCTCTCCCGGCTGAAGGCGGAACGCGAGACGCAGCCGATGGCCGCGGAGTGACGACGACCATGGAAGACGCCGGCTTCTGGACCTCCTACGCCTTTCCGGGCCTGATCATTCTGCTTCAGTGCCTGGTGGTGACGGTCTGCCTTCTCGTTTCGCTCGCCTTCCTGCTCTGGATGGACCGCAAGGTCTGGGGCGCGGTGCAGCTTCGCAAGTCGATCAACGTGGTGGGCCCCTTCGGCCTGCTGCAGAGCTTCGCCGACTTCCTCAAGTTCGCGATGAAGGAGATCGTGGTCCCCGCCGGCGCGGACAAGACCGTGTTCTTCCTGGCGCCGCTGATCTCCTTCGTGCTGGCGACCATCGCCTGGGCGGTGGTGCCGTTCAACGCGGGCTGGGTGGTCTCCGACATCAACGTCGGCATCCTGTTCATCTTCGCCGTCAGCTCGCTCGAGGTCTACGGCGTGATCATGGGCGGCTGGGCGTCGAACTCGAAGTATCCGTTCCTGGGCGGCCTGCGCTCGGCCGCGCAGATGATCTCCTACGAGGTCTCGATCGGCCTGATCATCGTGGGCGTGCTGATCACCACCGGCTCGCTGAACCTGACCCGGATCGTGGAGGCGCAGGACGGCGCCTACGGCCTGTTCTCCTGGTACTGGCTGCCGCACTTCCCGGTCATGATCATGTTCTTCATCTCGGCGCTGGCGGAGACCAACCGCCCCCCCTTCGACCTGCCGGAGGCGGAGTCGGAGCTGGTGGCGGGCTACCAGGTGGAATACAGCTCCACCCCCTACCTGCTGTTCATGATCGGCGAGTACATGGCGATCACGCTGATGTGCGCGCTGATGACGACGCTGTTCTTCGGGGGCTGGCTGTCGCCGATCCCGGGTCTGCCGGACGGCATCTTCTGGTTCACGCTCAAGACCGTGTTCTTCTTCTTCATGTTCGCCATGGTGAAGGCGGTCGTGCCCCGCTTCCGCTACGACCAGCTGATGCGCATCGGCTGGAAGGTGTTCCTGCCGCTGTCGCTCGCCTGGGTGGTCATCGCCGCCGGCCTCGCGCAGTACGGCGTCCCCGGCTACGCCCGCTGGTAAGGAGAAACCGCAGATGGCTTTCACCGCCGCCCGCGCCGCGCGCTACTTCGTGCTCGCCGATTTCATCGGGGGCTTCCGCCTGGGCTTCAAGTACTTCTTCAAGCCCAAGGCGACGCTGAACTACCCGTTCGAGAAGGGCCCCCTGTCGCCGCGCTTCCGCGGCGAGCATGCCCTGCGCCGCTATCCCAACGGCGAGGAGCGCTGCATCGCCTGCAAGCTGTGCGAGGCGATCTGCCCCGCCCAGGCGATCACCATCGAGGCCGAACCGCGCGAGGACGGCTCGCGCCGCACCACGCGCTACGACATCGACATGACGAAGTGCATCTACTGCGGCTTCTGCCAGGAAGCCTGCCCGGTGGACGCCATCGTCGAGGGGCCGAACTTCGAGTTCGCGACCGAAACCCGCGAGGAGCTGTTCTACAACAAGGACAAGCTGCTGGCGAACGGCGAGCGCTGGGAGCGGGAGATCGCCCGCAACCTCGAGCTCGACGCCCCCTATCGCTGAGCGGGGGACCGAGGGGCATGATGCGCGGCGACCACCTGGGGGGACGGAAGGAGACGGCCGATGCTGCGCCGTATCGCATTCGCCTGCCTGGCCGCGCCCCTGCTCGCGGCCTGCACGGGCGCGCCGCAACCGACGCTGAAGGAGCGCATGGACCCGCGCATGGGCCTGACCCAGCGCGAGATCGTGCAGGACCTGGGCGTCCCGGATGCGGAGGTGACCACCGGCGAGGAGACGCCGGGCGTCGCGGACGACGTGCGCTCGCTGCGCTGGTCGACGCGCCGGGTCGTGGCCTGGGAGGACCCCTGGGGCCCCTGGCCGCCCTACCAGCCGGGCGGCCTCGGCACGCTGTCGCGCCGCTACGGGGGGCCGGGCTACGGCTGGCCGGGCCCCTACTACCGCACCCGGGTCGAGGAATACGCCTGCGACCTGGAGATCGACTTCACGCGCCCCGCGCCGGACGCGCCCTGGCGGGCCTCCGCCTGGCGGGCCCGCGGGAACGCCTGCTGACCGCCAGCAACTGGGGGGCGACGCAGTGATCATCAGCGACCGGCACAGGTTCGTCTTCGTGCACATCCCCAAGTGCGCGGGCTCGATGGTGCGCGACGCCATCGACGCGCTGCACGACCAGGTCAACGTGTTCGAGTTCTTTCACGAGCATCCGCGCTTCGGCCGCATCGACCTGACCCACGTGCCGCTGGAGCCGCTGCGCCGCCACTTCCCGATCGCCTTCGCGCGGACCGTCGACTACAGCAGCCACGCGATCCTGCGGGATCCGCGGCCGCGGTTCGTCTCCTGCCTTGCGCAGCATCTGCGCAAGATCGGCAAGGCCGACCTGCCGAGGATGAGCGAGCGCGCCGCGGACCGCGAGGTCGACCGCACGATCGAGCGTCTGCGCAGCGGCGAGCAGCCCTGGACCGACCCTCTGTTCGTGCATTTCCAGCGGCAGGTGGACTTCGTGTCGCTGGACGGCGAGCAGATCGTCGACCGGCTTCACGCCATCGAGCGGCTGCAGGACTTCTTCGACGAGGTGCAGGCCCGGACCGGGTTCGCGCCTCGGGTCGCCAGCAGCGAGAAGCGCAACGTCATGCAGGTCCATGAGGACGCGGCCGGCCGCAGCTTCGGCGAGGACGAATACAGCGCGGCCCGTTCGGTGCTGCGCCGGGTGATGCCGCAGAAGACGCGGCTCGCCCTGAAGAACAGGTTCTTCCGCGTCGCCGTCCACCCCGGCGTCGACAGCATCTATCGGCGGCGCGAGGTCGCCGAGTTCCTGGACGAATACTACGAGGCCGATGCGAAGCTCCATGCATCGGTCAGGGACCGCCCGCAGTCGATCGCGGAGCAGCGCAGCCCGCACGGCGCGCCTGCCGACGAACCGCTATCAGTGCGAACCGGAGAAATAGGATGACCGTGGCGACGCTCGCCTTCTACCTCTTCGCCTGCACGGCCGTCGCCGCGGGGCTGATGACCGTTCTGGCCCGCAACCCGGTGCACTCGGTGCTGTGGCTGATCCTGGCCTTCTTCTCCTGCTCGGGGCTGTTCGTCCTGGTGGGGGCGGAGTTCGTGGCCATGCTGCTCGCCATCGTCTACGTGGGCGCGGTGGCGGTGTTGTTCCTGTTCGTGGTGATGATGCTCGACGTCGACTTCGCCGAGCTGCGCGCGGGCATGACCGACTACCTGCCCGTGGGGCTGCTGATCGGGCTGGTGCTGCTGATCCAGCTGGGGCTGGTCGCCGGGCAGTGGGTCTTCGCCGACGCGGCGCCGGAGCTGCGCACCGCCGTCGCCCCGATCCCCGCCGAGGTGGAGAACACCCGCGCGCTGGGCCGGCTGATCTACACCGACTACGTGCTGCTGTTCCAGCTGGCGGGGCTGGTGCTGCTGGTCGCGATGATCGGCGCCATCGTCCTGACGCTGCGCCACAAGGCCGGCATCAAGCGCCAGGACGTGCTGACCCAGATCTACCGCGAGCGGCACGAGGCCGTAGAGCTGAAGGACGTCAAACCGGGGCAGGGGCTGTGAGCGCCGGCGGCTGGACCGCCGTGGGCATCGGCGTCGCCGTCGCCGTGGCCGTCGCGAACGGCTGGCTCTGAGGACCGGAAAGAGGGAACGCAATGGAAAGCGCGGGCATCGGCATCGAGCATTACCTGACCGTGGCGGCGATCCTGTTCGTCACGGGCATCTTCGGGATCTTCCTGAACCGGAAGAACATCATCGTCATCCTGATGTCGATCGAGCTGATGCTGCTCGCGGTCAACATCAACTTCGTGGCGTTCTCCGCCCATCTCGGCGACCTCGCGGGGCAGGTGTTCACCCTGTTCGTGCTGACCGTCGCCGCCGCGGAGGCCGCCATCGGCCTCGCCATCCTCGTCTGCTTCTTCCGCAACCGCGGAAGCATCGCGGTCGAGGACGTCAACATGATGAAGGGATAAGGGATGCTCGAGAGCCTGACGCTCTTCATCCTGCTGGGGCCGCTGGCGGGGGCCATCCTCGCCGGCTTCGGCAAGACCATGCTCGGCGACAAGGGCGCCATGATGCTGACCACCGGCATCATGATGATCGCGGCCGTCTTCGCCTGGATCGTGTTCTTCACGATCCCCGAGGGGGTCGAGAAGCTGACCCTGTTCCGCTGGGTCGACAGCGGCTCGCTGACCGTCGACTGGGGGATCCGGCTGGACCGGCTGACCGCGGTGATGCTGGTGGTGGTGTGCTCCGTCTCCGCCCTCGTGCACCTCTACTCCATGGGCTACATGGAGGAGGATCCCGCGAAGCCCCGGTTCTTCGCCTACCTTTCGTTCTTCAGCTTCGCGATGCTGGCGCTGGTCACCGGCGACACGCTGCTGCAGCTGTTCTTCGGCTGGGAGGGGGTGGGCGTCGCCTCCTACCTGCTGATCGGGTTCTGGTGGAAGAAGCCCTCGGCCAACGCCGCCGCGATGAAGGCCTTCGTGGTCAACCGGGTGGGCGACTTCGGCTTCCTGCTGGGCATCTTCACGCTGTTCTTCGTGGTCGACTCAATCGACCTCGACACGATCTTCGCGGCCGCCCCGGAGCTGGCGCGCACCGAGCTGCACTTCCTGTGGACGTCGTGGAACGCGGCCGAGCTCGCCTGCTTCCTTCTCTTCATCGGCGCGATGGGCAAGTCGGCGCAGCTGCTGCTGCACACCTGGCTGCCCGACGCGATGGAGGGTCCGACCCCGGTCTCGGCCCTGATCCACGCCGCCACCATGGTGACCGCGGGCGTGTTCCTGGTCTGCCGGATGTCGCCGGTGATGGAGTTCGCGCCGAACACCCAGGTGTTCATCGTGGCGATCGGCGGCCTGACCGCCTTCTTCGCCGCGACCGTGGGCCTGGTGCAGAACGACATCAAGCGCGTCATCGCCTATTCGACCTGTTCGCAGCTGGGCTACATGTTCGTGGCCGCGGGCGTGGGCTACTACCAGGCGGCGATGTTCCACCTGTTCACGCACGCCTTCTTCAAGGCGCTGCTGTTCCTCGGCGCGGGCTCGGTGATCCACGCGATGCACCATGAGCAGGACATGCGCAAATACGGCGGCCTGCGGAAGAAGATCCCGGTGACCTTCCTGTGCATGACGCTGGGCACGCTGGCGATCACCGGCGTCGGCATCCCGTTCAGCTACGACCTGGTGCA
>Ga0310345_10000571_pt1 | contig 50687 bp, 41 predicted proteins | sample HC15DNA20500_MG_FD_204667 | JGI IMG/M metagenome (GOLD analysis project Ga0310345, IMG submission 204667) | Marine microbial communities from station ALOHA, North Pacific Subtropical Gyre - HC15-DNA-20-500_MG | ecosystem: Environmental > Aquatic > Marine > Oceanic | place: Pacific Ocean: North...
TCAGGCCATACCACCCGATCCAGCTTGTAGCCATCCCAGCAGCCCAAGGCCTGCAGCGTCTTCCGATCCAGCATCCCGTTCCTCAACGGCCCTCTTAACGGCCCTCTTAACGGCCCTCTTAACGGCCATTAGGATACGGAATGTGGCAATTCAGTCCCCGGAATTCTCCGAAGAACCCTTTTTTTCGGGGGTGCCATTTGGGGTGCCGACGCCTGCGACTCGTCTACAATCTTGGGCCTACTCAGTCGGACCCACCATGGCCCTGTTCTCCATTACCGATGCCCAGCTGGCTTTCGGCCACGTGGCGTTGCTCGACCACACCGATTTTTCCCTTGAAGCCGGCGAACGTGTTGGCCTGATCGGCCGCAACGGCACGGGCAAGTCGTCCCTGCTGCGGATCGTGGCCGGCATGTCAGCGCCCGACGATGGCCTGATCTCCCGCCAGAGCGGCGTGACGTGCGCCTATGTGGCGCAAGAGCCGCAGTTCGCGCCGGGCTTGACCGTATTCGATGCGGTGAGCCAGGGCATGGGCGCGGCGCACGATCTGCTGCTGCGCTATGACGCCGCGCTCACCAAGCTGGAAACCCACAACGACGAGGCCACCCTGGCCGAACTGCATCGTGTGCAGGCCGAACTCGATGCCGCCGACGCCTGGCAGTTGCGTACCCGCGTGGAAACCACGCTGGCAAAGCTCGCGCTCGACCCTCACGTGCGCGTGGACGCGCTTTCTGGCGGTCTGCAGAAGCGCGTGGCGCTGGCTCAGGGTCTGGTGGCCGAGCCGGACATCCTGCTGCTCGACGAGCCGACCAACCACCTCGACGTGGAGGCCATCCGCTGGCTCGAAGACCTGCTGCTCGGGTTCCGCGGCAGCGTGCTGCTGATTACCCACGACCGCGCGTTCCTGGATCGCGTGGCAACCCGCATCGTCGAACTCGATCGGGGCCGGCTGGTTTCGTTCCCGGGCAACTTTGCCGCCTACCAGACACGCAAGGCCGAACTGCTGGCCAACGAGGCCGTGGAGCAAGCCAAGTTCGACAAGCTGCTGGCGCAGGAAGAAGTGTGGATCCGCAAGGGCGTCGAAGCACGCCGTACCCGCAGCGTGGCGCGCGTGCAGCGGCTGGTGACGATGCGGGCGGAGCGCGCCTCGCGTCGCGAGGTGCAGGGCAACGTCAAGCTCGAAGTCTCGCAGGGCGAGCGTTCGGGCAAGATCGTGGCCGAGTTGACCAACGTGTCGAAGGCTTATGGCGACAAGGCGGTCGTGCGCGACTTCACCGCGACGATCATGCGCGGCGACAAGGTCGGCCTGATCGGGCCGAACGGCGTCGGCAAGACCACGCTGCTGCGGCTGATTCTGGGTGAACTGCCGCCCGACAGCGGCACGGTGCGCAACGGCAGCAATCTGCAGGTGGCGTACTTCGACCAGATGCGTACGTCGCTGGACCTGGAGAAGTCGCTCGCGGACACCATCAGCCCGGGCAGCGACTGGGTCGAGGTCAACGGCCAGCGCAAGCACGTGATGAGCTACCTGGGCGACTTCCTATTCGCGCCCGAACGCGCGCGGTCGCCGGTCAAATCGCTGTCGGGCGGCGAGCGCAACCGGCTGCTGCTGGCACGGCTGTTCGCGCGGCCCGCGAATGTGCTGGTGCTGGACGAACCGACCAACGACCTGGACATCGACACCCTCGAACTGCTGGAAGAACTGCTGCAGGACTACAGCGGCACGGTGTTCCTGGTTTCGCACGATCGTGCGTTCCTGGACAACGTGGTGACCTCCACGATCGCCGCCGAAGGCGATGGCATGTGGCGCGAATCGGTAGGCGGTTACTCGGACTGGCTGGAACAGTCGGCCCGTGCGCAGGCGTTGCAGGCTGCCCGCGCTGAATCCAGGCAGGCCACGGAGGCGCCAAAGTCGGCCGCGCGCGAGGCGCGGGGCGCGAATCGCACAGTCAAGCTGTCGTACAAGGAGCAGCGCGAGCTAGACGGTCTGCCGGAACGTATCCAGTCGCTGGAGACCGAGCAGAAGACCATCGGCGCGCAACTCGAGGACGGCTCGATGTACGCCACCGATCCGAAGCGGGCGGCCGATCTGGCCACGCGTCACGACGAGATCGAGATGGAGCTGCTCGAGGCGCTCGAACGCTGGGAAGTGCTGGAGAAGAAGACGAAGGGCGAGGGCGCCTAAGCGTTGCTCTTGGTTTTCTCCCTCTCTCCCACGGCGTGGGAGAGAGGGGCTGGTCGGTAGTCAATCCACTCATCCGCACCACGCCAGCACCATATTGGTCAGGTCGACCATGAACGCTGGGCGCAGGTAAGCCAGAAACCCCAGCGTCAGCAGCGCCGCCAGGGCAAGGAATCCAAGGCCCTTGGCCAGTCTCATCTCAGGCCCCCACGGGTTGTGGACGGACCAGCGCCTGCTCGCGGATCGGCAGGTTGACTACCGCGGCCATCAAGCCCAGCGCGATCGCGATCATCCATACGGTGCTGTAACTGCCGGTCTTGTCGAACAGGTAGCCACCCAGCCATGCGCCCAGGAAGCTGCCGATCTGGTGCGAGAAGAACACCACGCCCGACAGCATTGACAGGTACTTCACGCCGAATACCTGGGCGATGATCCCGTTGGTCAGCGGTACCGTCGACAGCCACAAGAAGCCCATCAGCGCCGCGAACACCCAGGTGCTGGCCGCCGTCAGCGGCATCAGCAGGTAGCCGGCGATCACCACCGAGCGCGCGATATAGATGAACGACAGCAGGTAGCGCTTGGGCATCCGCTGGCCCATCGACCCGGCCGTATAGGTGCCGAACACATTGAACAGACCGATCAGCGCCAGCGCCACCGTGGCGACCTTGGGATCGGTGAAGCCCCGGTCCTTGAGGTAAGGGGCCAGATGCACGCCGATGAACACCACCTGGAAGCCGCAGACGAAGTAGCCGAGCGTCAGCAACTGGAAATTGCGGTTGCCGAATGCCTCGCGCGTCGCTTCGCCGATGGTCTGGTGATGGCCGGTGGTCGTCGCGGCCATCTTCGGTTCCCGCAGCGTCAGCGCCAGAGGCAGCATGAAGCACGCGAGGAATGCCAGGATGAACAGCGCGTTTTGCCAGCCCATGGTGGAAATCAGCGTCTGTTCCACCGGAATCATCAGGAACTGGCCGAAAGACCCGGCCGCTGCCGCGATGCCCATGGCCCAGACGCGCTTCTCCGCGCTGGCCACGCGGCCGATCACGCCATAGACCACGCTGTACGTGGTGCCGGACTGCGCGATGCCGATCAGCACCCCGGCGCCCGTGGCAAAGGCGGTGCCGCTGGTGGCCAGTCCCATGACGACCAGACCGGCCACATAGAGCGCCACGCCGATGATCATGATGCGCAGGGCGCCGAACTTGTCGGCCAGCGCGCCGGTGATCGGCTGGCTGGCGCCCCACATCAGGTTCTGCAGCGCCAGGGCAAAGGCGAAGGTCTCCCGGCTCCAGCCATGGGTTTGTGTGATCGGCAGGTTGAACAGGCCAAAGCCATGCCGGATGCCCATCGAGAGCGTCACGAGCAGCCCACCGCACACTAGGACGGTGGTCAGGGAGAGTTTGCGGTCAGTCATGTCGGGCTCGGTAGGTATTGTTTCTATTGTTATGTCGACGGCTGCTATAGCGACTGCGGAGGTGCCGTATGCGCGGTCCGGCGAGTTTACTCCGCGCTATCCAATCTTGCCGGCGCGGGATTCGTGCCGCGCCCATCCATTACAATGCAGCGCATTCCGGCCGCCGACGGCCGGGCGTCCCACTTTCCGCAAAACGACTCCATGGCGAGCAAAACCAGTCAGTACAGCGAATCTTCCATCCGGGTCCTGAAGGGTCTGGAGCCGGTCAAGCAACGGCCCGGCATGTACACCCGTACCGATAACCCCCTGCATGTCGTGCAGGAGGTGATCGACAACGCCTCCGACGAAGCGCTCGGCGGCTACGGCACCGAAATCCTGGTCACGCTGCATCGCGACGGCAGCGTCAGCGTGGAAGACGATGGCCGTGGCATCCCGGTGGGCATCCACCCGGAAGAGCAGGTGCCGGTGGTGGAAATCGTCTTCACCCGCCTGCACGCGGGCGGCAAGTTCGACAAGGGCAAGGGCGGCGCCTACGCGTTCTCGGGCGGCCTGCATGGCGTGGGCGTGTCGGTGACCAACGCGCTGGCCACGCGCCTGGACGTCACGGTCTGGCGCGACGGGGCGGTGTCCACGCTGACGTTCGAGCACGGTGGCGAAGTGACCCGCCCGCTGGCGACGCGCAAGATCGAGCGCGGCGAGAAGAAGAGCGGCACGCGCGTGCAGGTGTGGCCGGATGCGAAGTACTTCGATTCGGCCGCAATCCCGATGGCCGAACTGCAGCGCCTGCTGCGCAGCAAGGCCGTGCTGCTGCCGGGCGTGAAGGTCACGCTGGTGCTCGAGAAGACTGGCGAGCAGACGGTGTGGCAGTACGAGCAGGGCCTGAAGGGCTATCTGGTCGAGGCCCTGGCCCAGGGCAGCGGCGCCGAACTCGTGATCCCGATGTTCGAGGGCGAGCACTTTGCCGACCCGGACAAGAATGCCGGCGAGGAAGGCTTTGCCGAAGGCGAAGGCGCGTCGTGGGTGGTGGCGTGGACCGAGGAAGGCGCGCCGGTGCGCGAATCCTACGTCAACCTGATTCCCACGCCAGCCGGCGGTACGCACGAATCTGGCCTGCGCGAAGGCCTGTTCCTGGCGGTGAAGAGCTTTATCGAAATGCACTCGCTGCAGCCGAAAGGCGTGAAGCTGATGAGCGAAGACGTGTTCGCGCGTGCATCGTTCGTGCTGTCGGCCAAGGTGCTCGATCCACAGTTCCAGGGCCAGATCAAGGAGCGGCTGAACAGCCGTGACGCCGTGCGTCTGGTTTCCACGTTCAGCCGCCCGGCGCTCGAACTCTGGCTGAACCATCACGTCGATTTCGGCAAGAAGCTGGCGGAACTGGTGATTCGCCAGGCTCAGGCCCGCACGCGTGCCGCGCAGAAGGTCGAGAAGAAGAAGGGCTCCGGCGTGGCCGTGCTGCCCGGCAAGTTGACCGATTGCGAATCGACCGATGTCGAGCGCAACGAGATTTTCCTGGTGGAGGGCGACTCCGCCGGTGGTTCGGCCAAAATGGGCCGCGACAAGGAATTCCAGGCCATCCTGCCGCTGCGCGGCAAGGTGCTCAATACCTGGGAGACCGAGCGCGACCGCCTGTTCGCCAATAACGAAGTGCATGACATTGCGGTGGCGATCGGCGTTGACCCGCATGGCCCGGACGACGAGCCCGACCTGTCGAACCTGCGGTACGGCAAGATCTGCATCCTGTCCGATGCGGACGTTGACGGGGCGCACATCCAGGTGTTGCTGCTGACGCTGTTCTTCCGCCACTTCCCGAAGCTGATGGCCAACGGCAACGTCTGCGTGGCACGCCCGCCACTGTTCCGCGTGGATGCGCCGGCGCGTGGCAAGAAGCCGGCGCAGAAGCTCTATGCGCTCGACGAAGGCGAGCTCGAAGCCATCCAGGACAAGTTGCTCAAGGATGGCGTCAAGGAAGGCGCGTGGCAGATTTCGCGCTTCAAGGGCCTTGGCGAGATGAGCGCCGGGCAGCTCTGGGAGACGACGATGAATCCCGATACGCGCCGGCTGCTGCCGGTGTCGCTGGGCGAGTTCGACATGCCGCAGACCGTCACCATGATGAACATGTTGATGGGCAAGGGCGAAGCCTCGCAACGACGAAGCTGGCTGGAAGAGAAGGGCAACGAAGTGGAGGCCGACATCTGACGGCAGCGCGCATATGAGGCAGGGTAGCAACAACATCGGACGATTCGGTCGATTCCGCCAATCTGGGCGGATGGTGGCGCGGGTGGCAGCGCGGGTGGCAGGAACGCTCGCCGCGCTGGCGTCGCTCTGCCTTGCCGCGCCTGCCCATGCGGAACTCTGGGGCTTTATCGACGCCGATGGCGTGGCGCACTTTGCCGATGCGAGGCTCGATGCGCGCTACAAGCTGTTCATGAAGGATGGCGGCAGCTTCGATTCGGGCAACATGCGCAATCTGCCCAATCTGCATCAAGGCGGCCTGCCCGGCGGCAAGCTGGACCCCGAGCGCGAGAAGCTGTACCGCTACGTGCTCAACCATCCGAACCTGGCGATGGTCGATCCGATCATCCAGAAGGCGGCTGCGGCGCAGAACGTGGACCCGGCACTGGTCAAGGCCGTGATGGCCGTGGAGAGCGGCTTCAATCCGACGGCGGTGTCGCCGAAGGGCGCGATCGGACTGATGCAGGTGATTCCGGACACGGGCGCGCGCTTTGGCATCGCCGCAGACAAGCGCGGGACCGTGGAGCAGAAACTGGCCGATCCGCGTCTGAACATCACCACCGGTGTGCGGTACCTGCGCTGGCTGATGGAGCTGTTCCCGAATAACCTGGAGCTGGTGCTGGCCGCGTACAACGCCGGTGAGGGCGCCGTGCAACGCTACAACAACCAGATCCCGCCATTTCCCGAGACACAGCAGTATGTCGCCACGGTGCTGGAGTTCTATCGCCTGTACCAGCCGGGCGAGGCGTCCGGTGCGCGCGTGGTGCGGACCGGCATGGCGGCCGAGCGGGTCAGGATGGTGATCGGCGGTCGCCGGCCCATGCCCTGACATGCGGACGCCTGATGCCGCTTCCTGAGATGGATTTGCCACGCGGCCAGAGTTTGCGGCGGTATCGCCATCCACTTCCTTTAGAATCCCACGCTGACTGCAACAGCCGGCTGCCGGGCGCGCAGGTGCCTGCCGGGCCGAAATCTTGCCAAACATGGATCAACCAGACATTACGTTTCAGGCCGACGAGCCTGCCGATTCGCTGACGCTTGCTCGCTACGCCGAGCGCGCCTATCTCGACTACGCCGTGAGCGTGGTCAAGGGCCGCGCGCTGCCCGAAGTGGCCGACGGCCAGAAGCCCGTGCAGCGCCGCATTCTCTTCGCCATGCAGGCGATGGGGCTGCGTGCCGATGCCAAGCCCGTGAAGTCCGCCCGTGTGGTCGGCGAGGTGCTCGGCAAATTCCACCCGCATGGCGACCAGTCCGCCTATGACGCCCTGGTACGCCTGGCGCAGGACTTCTCGCTGCGCTATCCGCTGATCGACGGCCAGGGCAACTTCGGCTCGCGCGATGGCGATGGCGCCGCGGCCATGCGCTACACGGAAGCCCGCCTGACGCCGATCTCGCGCCTGCTGCTCGATGAAATCGACATGGGCACGGTGGACTTCCTGCCGAACTACGACGGTTCGGAAGAAGAGCCGAAGCTGTTGCCCGCGCGACTGCCGTTCGTGCTGCTGAACGGCGCATCGGGCATCGCGGTGGGTATGGCCACCGAAATTCCGCCGCACAATCTGCGCGAAGTGGCAGGTGCCACGGTGGCGATGATCCGCAACCCGAATATCTCGCTGGCGGACCTGCTGGCGCTGATGCCGGGGCCGGACTACCCGGGCGGCGGCCAGATCATTTCGCCGGCGTCCGAGATCGCCCAGATCTACGAAAGCGGCCGTGGCAGCCTGAAGGTGCGTGCGCGCTGGACCATCGAGGAAATGGCGCGGGGTCAGTGGCAGATGGTGGTGACCGAACTGCCGCCGGGCACGTCGGCGCAGAAGGTGCTCGAGGAAATCGAGGAAATCACCAACCCGAAGATCCGCACCGGCAAGAAGGCGCTGACGCCCGAGCAGACCCAGCTCAAGACGACGATGCTGTCCGTGCTCGACGCGGTGCGCGACGAGTCGGGCAAGGATGCGCCGGTACGCCTGGTGTTCGAGCCCAAGAGCAAGAACACCGAGCAGCAGGACTTCATCCAGACGCTGCTCGCGCATACGAGCCTGGAATCGGGCGCGCCGATCAACCTGGTGATGATCGGCACCGATGGCCGTCCGCGCCAGAAGGGGCTGCAGGAAATCCTGCGCGAGTGGATCGAGTTCCGCTTTGCCACGGTGACGCGCCGCACGCGCTTCCAGCTGACCAAGGTGGAGGATCGCATCCACATCCTGGAAGGCCGGATGCTGGTGCTGCTGAACATCGACGAGGTGATCCGCATCATCCGCGAAAGCGATGAGCCGAAGCCCGCGCTGATCGAGGCGTTCCGCCTGAGCGACCGCCAGGCTGAGGACATCCTGGAAATCCGCCTGCGCCAGCTGGCGCGCCTGGAAGCGATCAAGATCGAACAGGAACTGGCGAAGCTGCGCGACGAGCAGGCCGAACTGGACGTGCTGCTGAAGTCCGAGACGATGATGCGCCGTCGCATCATCAAGGAAATCGAGCAGGACGCGAAGCAGTACAGCCCGGAAGACAAGGATCCGCGTCGCACGCTGATCCAGGAGGCCAGCCGTGCCGCCGCCGAGGTAAAGGTGATCGACGAGCCGGTGACGGTCATCGTGTCGGGCAAGGGCTGGGTGCGCACGCGCCAGGGCCACGGCCACGATGCGTCGCAGTTCACATTCAAGGCGGGCGACAACCTCTACGGCACCTTCGAATGCCGCACCGTTGACACGTTGCTGGCGTTCGGCAGCAACGGCCGCGTGTACTCGGTGGCCGTATCGGGCCTGCCGGGCGGGCGGGGCGATGGCGTGCCTGTGACGACGCTGATCGACCTGGCCGCCGGCACGCAGATCGCGCACACGTTCGCCGGTGCCGCCGAGCAACGGATGCTGATCGCCACGGCGGGTGGCAATGGCTTCGTTACCAAGGTTGGCGACATGATCGGCCGCCAGAAGGCGGGCAAGGCCTTTGTCACGCTGGACAAGGGTGACACGCTGCTGGCCCCGACGCCGATTGGCGACGAGTGCACGCACGTGGCCTGCTTCTCGGCCAATGGCCGACTGCTGCTGGCGGCGCTGGACGAGGTCAAGGTGCTGTCGGCCGGTGGCCGCGGTGTGATCCTGATGGAGCTGGAACCGAAGGAAACGCTGATGCAGGCGGTGGCCGTGGGCGCGCCGGGCCTGATGATCTCGGGCATCGGCGTTCGTGGCGGCAAGGTGCCGCCGCAGAAGCTGGCCGGCAAGACGCTGATCCCTTACGTTGGCAAGCGCGCCCGCAAGGGCAAGGCGATCGAGCCGCGCCTCAAGGAAGTGAAGATCGAGCCGGTAAAGGTTGGGGAGTAAAGGGGAACGGCGTCGGTGACTCCGGCGCTGGTCCTCTGATTCTCTGATCCGGCCCCTCTCCTGCTGGGCGGGAGAGGGGAGCGAACCCTCGGCATGTGAGTTGCTGTCGGGGCTCTCACCGCTCCGGCCCCACGGGACAGGGCAAGTCGCATAATCCGCGACACTGCACGCATCACTCCCATCCTGCGGCATCGCCAATCGAGACCCCCTCTTTCCAATCCGTGATGACCCCGGGCGCGTGCCGCCGTGCGGGATTGCCGTACCATGTCGGTTGCCCCCAATTCCTCCAGTGCGCGGGCATAAGAAGATCATCAAGACCATGTCCTCCACGCCGATTCCCGTTGAGTCCGAGCTTGCGCCGGCTCCCACGCCCCGTACGTTGTTCATCGAATTTGCTCGCATGGGGCTGTCAGGGTTTGGCGGCGTGCTGCCATTCGTGCGACGGTCCGTCGTCGAACGCAACCGCTGGCTCAATGACCGCGATTTCGTCGAGATTCTGAGCCTCGGGCAGGTGCTGCCGGGGCCGAACGTGATCAACCTGGCGTTGATGCTCGGCCTGCGCTTCGCCGGACTGCGCGGCGCGTTGGCCGCATTCGCCGGATTGGTGCTGATGCCGCTGGTCGTGGTGCTCTGCGCGATGGGCCTGTACCTGCGCTTCCAGGATGTGACCGCCGTACGGCAGATGCTGGCGGGCATGACTGCGGTGGCGGCGGGGCTGGTGCTGTCGACGGGCGTGAAGCTGGCGCAAAGTCAGCCGCGCACCGTGCGCGCGATTGCCGTTGGGGTTGCCGCGTTCGTTGCGATTGGCCTGCTGCGCTGGCCGCTGTTGCCGGTGATGGCCGTGCTGGTGCCCGTTGCGCTGGTGCTCGAATACCGCGCGATGCGCAAGGGGGGCGCATGACTTCGCCCGAGATCCTGCGCAGCCTGCTTGGCCACTTCGGCATGCTCTCGTTGCTGGCCGTCGGTGGCGGCGGTTCCGTGATTCCCGACATGCATCGCTTCCTGGTCGAAGCGAATGGCTGGATGAGCGACGAGCAATTTGCCGCGCTCTATGCCATCTCGCAGGCGTCTCCCGGGCCCAACATTCTGTTTGTCGCGCTGTTCGGCTGGCAGGTGGCCGGGCCGGCCGGTGCGTTCGCGTCGATGGCCGGCATCTGCGGGCCGTCGAGCGTCATCGCGCTCGGTTTCGAATACTTCGCGGGCCGTTCGCCGCACGCAGTATGGCCCGGCCTGATCCGACGCGGCCTGTCTGCATTGACCATCGGCCTGCTCATGTCCACGGGGTGGGTGCTGGCCGGCAGCGTGGACCATAGCTGGACGGCCGCGCTCGTGACGCTGGTGACGGTGGGGCTGATGCTGAAGACGAAGGTGCACCCGCTGGCCCTGGTGGCGCTTGGCGCCGGGGCAGGGCTGCTGGGGCTGGTCTGACGGCGGATCAATCGACGCCGACGAAGCCCCCGGTCTGGTGCGTCCAAAGCCGCGCATACAGGCCACCATCCGCCAGCAATTCGGCGTGCGTGCCGCTTTCGACGATGCGGCCGCCGTCGAGCACTACCAGACGATCCATGCGGGCAATCGTCGATAGCCGGTGCGCGATGGCGATCACGGTCTTGCCGTGCATCAGCGCCTCCAGGCTTTCCTGAATCGCGGATTCCACTTCCGAGTCCAGCGCGGACGTGGCTTCATCGAGGATCAGGATCGGTGCGTTCTTCAGCAACACCCGCGCGATGGCGATGCGCTGCCGCTGCCCGCCCGAGAGCTTCACGCCGCGCTCCCCGACCAGCGCATCCAGCCCGTGATTGCCGTGCGAGTCGACCAGCAGGTCCATGAAGTCGTCGGCGCGGGCCTGACGCAAAGCCTCGTGCAACTCGGCCTCTGTGCTGTCGGGCTTGCCGTAGCGCAGGTTGTCGCGAATCGAGCGGTGCAGCAGTGATGTGTCCTGCGTGACCATGCCGATCTGCGCGCGCAGGCTTTCCTGCGTCACGCCGGCAATGTCCTGGCCGTCGATCAGGATGTGGCCGGTCTCCACGTCGTAGAGCCGTAGCAGCAGGTTGACGAGCGTCGACTTGCCCGCGCCAGACGGACCGACCAGTCCGATCTTCTCGCCGGGCCGCACCACGAGGTTCACGTTGTCGATGACGCCGCTGCCCTTGCCGTAGTGGAAGCCGACATGGTCGAACCTGACCTCGCCCTGGCGGATGTCGAGCGGCTGCGCATCGGGACGGTCGAGCACGCGACGTGGCACGGCGATGGTCTTCATGCCGTCCTGCACCTGGCCCACGTTCTCGAAGATGCCGTTGACCACCCACATGATCCAGCCGGACATGTTGTTGATCCGGATGACCAGCCCCGTGGACAACGCAATGGCGCCCGTGGTGACCAGCCCCTGGTTCCACAGCCACAGCGCGATGCCCGTGGTGCCAGCGATCAGCAGGCCGTTCAGCGTGGTCACCGTGACGTCCATCGCGCTGACCATCCGGCCGGCCTGCCGGACCTTGTCGGTCTGGTCGGCCATCGCATCGCGCGCGTAGGTCTCCTCATGCTGCGAGTGGGCGAACAGCTTGAGCGTGGTGATGTTGGTATAGCCGTCGACGATGCGGCCCATCAGGCGCGAGCGCGCGTCGGTGGCCACCACGGAGCGTTGCTTGACGCGCGGCGTGAACCACGCCAGCGCTGCGATGTACCCGACGATCCAGATGAGCAACGGAATCGTCAGCCGCCAGTCGGCCTCGGCGAACAGCGCCAGCGAACTGACCGCGTAGACGATCACGTGCCAGAGCGCGTCTACCGCCTGCACGGCCGAGTCGCGCAGCGAGTAGCCGGTCTGCATGATCCGCTGCGCGATGCGGCCGGCGAAGTCGTTCTGGAAGAACGACAGGCTCTGCTTGAGCACGTAGCGGTGGTTCTGCCAACGGATCATGTTGGCCAGGCTCGGGTTGATCACCTGGTGGACCAGCACGTCGTGGGCCCCGATCATCAGCGGGCGAAGGATCAGCGCGACGAACGCCATCCACAACAATTCGTTCTGGTGGCGTGCGAAGAACGACCCGTCGGGCGTCTCGCGCGCCAGATCGACCAGCCGGCCGAGAAAGCTGAAGAGTGCCACTTCGACCAGCGCTCCGATCAGGCCGACGATCAGCAACGCCGCGAAGACGCCGCGGACTTCGCGCAGGAAATGGGCATAGAAGCGCCACACGCTTTCCGGCGGCTGGCTGTCGGGCAGGCCGCGGAACGGGTCGATCAGTCTTTCCAGACGGCGCATCAGCATGGGGGGCGATCCTCGTCAGGTCTGCTGGGTGAGCCGATCATGATACGCCCATGAAAAAGCCCCGCTCGAGGGCGGGGCTTGAAGACTGAAGCGGATGATGGCTGGTGGATCAGTGGATCACCATCAGCGTGAACGGATGCACATACGCCTGCAGCGTCACGAAGATACCGACCATCAGCGCCAGCGCGATCGAGTGGAAGAACACGTAGCGCAGAATCTCGCCTTCGTGGCCATACCACTTGGTGGCGGTGGAAGCCACCACGATCGACTGTGCATCGATCATCTTGCCCATCACGCCGCCCGAGCTGTTGGCCGCGGCCATCAGGGTCGGAGACAGGCCAAGCTGTTCCGCCGTGGTCTTCTGCAGGCCGCCGAACAGCACGTTCGATGCGGTGTCCGAGCCCGTCAGCGCCACGCCCAGCCAGCCCAGCATCGTGCCGAACAGCGGGTAGAGCACGCCGGTCTGTGCGAAAGCCAGGCCCAGCGTGGCGTCCAGACCCGAGTAGCGAGTCAGGTAGCCGATGCCGAACATCGCGCAGATCGTCAACAGCGAGTAGCGCACGAGCTTGATCGTCTCGAAGTACTCCTTGATCAGGCGCGGGATCGAATAACCCATCAGCAGGCCGCCGACCAGGGCCGACACCAGAATGCCGGTACCCGCCATCGACAGCACGTTGAATGCGAACACGGCTGGTTCGGCGATTTGCTTTGCCACCACGGGCGGGCCCTTGAGCACGGCCTTGTCCAGACCCGGGATCGCGTACTTCCATTGCCATACGCCGTCCATCAGCTTCTTGAACTCGGGGATGCCCCAGACGAACACGAAGACGGTCAGGATCACCCAAGGCATCCACGCCTTGATCACCGAGATGTTGGCCGATGCGGCGTTGGCCTTGGCGTCGGCTTCGAGGGCTTCGGCATTGTCGACCTTGGAATCGTCGTGACGGCCCAGGATGCGCGTCGAGGTCCAGATTTCCTTCGGATGCCAGATCTTCAGGAAGGCGGTCAGGCAGCCCATTGAGACCAGCGCCGAAATCACGTCCACCAGCCACGGGCCGTGGAAGTTCGACACCAGGAACTGCGGCACCGCGAAGCTGACGCCGGCCACCAGGATCGCCGGCCAGATCGCCAGCATGCCGCGGAAGCCCGCGAACGCCCAGATCAGCCAGAACGGCACCAGCACCGAGAAGAACGGCAACTGGCGGCCGATCATCGCGGAGAGTTGCACCTGATCAATGCCGGTCACCGAGGACAGGCCGATGATCGGCGCGCCGAGCGCGCCGAATGCCACCGGCGCGGTGTTGGCGATCAGCGCCAGGCCCGATGCAGCCAGCGGCGAGAAGCCCAGGCCGATCAGGATGGCGCCGGTCACGGCTACAGGCGTGCCGAAGCCGGCTGCGCCTTCGAAGAACGCGCCAAAGCTGAATGCCACCAGCAGGAGCTGCAGGCGGCGATCTTCGGTGACGCCCGAGATCGAGTTCTGCAACACCTTGAATGACCCGTTTATCGTGGTCAGCCGGTGCAGGAAGATGATATTGAGGACGATCCAGCCAATCGGGAACAAGCCGGAGATGATGCCGAGCCCGGCGGCTTTGCCAGCCATTTCCGCAGGCATTCCGAACACGAATGACGCCACAACGACGCCGACGACCAGCGCCAGCCCGGCCGCCAGGTGGGCCTGCATGTGAAAGAACGCCAGCGCTGCGAGCAGCACGACAACCGGAACCGCGGCGGCAATAGTGGACAACGCCATACTGCCGAGCGGGTCATACACTTGACTCCACACGATTGAATCCTCCTCTGGATTGAAACGACAGCTTGCCTCTGACGGGCCTGGGCTGCCGGAATGCAAATGCCCGTTCAAGCGACGATAGCGCCCCTGGGAGGCGCTATCAAAATGAGTCAGGCGTCGTTGCACGGCCTTGCCGTACGACTTCTACAGTCTGCCGCCGTACGTTTGGCCAGAACCGCTCCACTTCATTTTGATAGCGCCCCAAAGTGGACAGAAGGGGGATTGTAAGGATGGGTCCCGGGCCGCCTGCCTTAAATCGGATCATCGGAATGATGAGCCGGATTCAGGGATCAGGGTTTGCTCGGGGGCAGGCTGAAGCACCTCACGCTCTCGCGCGAGACTACTCCTTAATACGAGTGTTCGAAATAGGGGATGTGGAGGGAAGGGCGTAAAACCAACGCCGTGGTCACTGAAAACGCGGGCTTGCGTAGTGACTTGTTCCGCACAGGCAGAGGGAGGGGAGGCGGTCACCGGCCGGCTGGGCGGTGACCGCAATACAACGATTTACTTGAGCGGCAGCTCGAGGATGCCGGTGGCCGCCGGACGCGCCCGCATGGCCGCGAGCCAGCGCCCCAGGTTGGGCCGGGCTGTGTGGGCCTTTGGCATGCCCATCCAGCGGTGCGCCGCGCAGGCCAGCGAGATGTCGGCCATCGTGAAGCGATCGCCACCAATGAACTCGCGGCCTTCCAGCGCGTCGTCGAGCATCTTCGCCAGCGGCTCGGCGCGCTCGCACGATTTCTCGATGACGGCCTCGTCACGCTTGTCTGCCGGCGTGCGAACCAGTTGCAGGAACGCCTGGACCATCGCCGGGCTGAACGTCGTGGTCTGCCAGTCCATCCAGCGGTCCGCCGAGGCGCGCGCCTTGACGTCCGAGGGCCACAGCGTGTCCTCGCCATAGCGCGCGCACAGGTAGCGCACGATCGCGTTCGATTCCCACAGCACGAACGGCTCGCCGGCCACGTCGGTGTCGCGGAAATCCTCGATCACCGGAATCATGCGGTTCGGGTTGAGACGTACGTAAGCCTCGGTATCGAGCTCGCCCTTCTGATTGCCGATGTCGATGCGCTCGTGGTCCAGATGCAGCTCGCGCGCGCACCAGACCACCTTCTGGACATTGATTGACGACAGCCTGCCCCAGATGCGAAGCATGTTCGATGGCTCCTCGGGTTGGTTGTAGCGTGCCGGCTCAGGCCGCCCGTGCCTGCGGCGCGGCTTGCGCGATCGCTTCGCGGAACACCTCGCCGAGGATCGACACGCCCTGCTCGATGCGCTCGGCCGATACGGTCACGAACGCCAGGCGCAGCGTGTTCTTGCGCGGGCTGCCCGCGTAGAACGGCGCGCCCGGCACGTAGGCCACGTTGCGGCGCACGGCTTCTTCCAGAATCTTCATGCTGTCCAGACCCTCAGGCAGCTCCACCCAGATGAACATGCCGCCCTCGGGCGCGTTCCAGGTCACGCCGGTCGGCATGTGGCGCTTCAGCGCGTCCAGCATGAACGCGCATTGCTTGCCGTAGAGTTCGCGAATGGTCGGGATGTGCCGTTCGAGCAGGCCGTCCTTGATCGTTTCGTAGGCAATGCGCTGCGTGAACGTCGGCGTGTGCAGGTCCGAGGCCTGCTTGGCCTGGCACAGCTTGAAATGCAGGTCGGGCGGGGCGATGACGAAACCCAGGCGCATACCGGGCGCCAGGATCTTCGAGAACGAGCCCATGTAGATCACGCCGTCCGGGTTCATCGACAGCAGCGACGGCAACTGGTTGCCCGAGTAGCTCAGTTCGCCGTACGGATCGTCCTCGACCAGCAGCACGCCGAGTTCCTTGGCGCGCTTGACCAGCTCCTGGCGGCGCTCCAGCGGCAGGCGGCGGCCGGTGGGGTTCTGGAAGTTCGGCAGGGCGTACAGGAAGCGCGCGCCGGCGGTCAGTTCGGGCGTCAGCGCCTCGGGGATCAGGCCCTTTTCGTCGGTCGGGATCGACACGAATTCCGGCTCGAACAGCGAGAACGCCTGCAGCGCGCCCAGGTAGCTCGGCGTTTCCACCAGCACCGGGCTGCCCGGGTCGATCATCACCTTGGCGATCAGGTCCAGCGCCTGTTGCGAACCCGTGGTGATCATCACGCGTTCCACATCGACGTTGTAGCGCTTGGCCACGAACTCGCGCAGCGGCATGTAGCCTTCTGTGGCCGCGTATTGCAGCGCGCCTTGCGGGTTGTCGGCGAATACACGGGCCACTGCCGCTTCCATGGCCGCTACCGGGAACGAAGCCGGCGAGGGCAGGCCGCCGGCGAACGAAATAACTTCCGGACGCTCGGTGACTTTCAGGATTTCACGGATGGCCGAGCTGGTCAGTTGCTGCGCCCGGCGGGAGATGGCCCATTTCATGATTGGTCTCGTGGTGGGGGAATTCAATGCGCCGGCCTCCGCAAGAGGCGGCGCGGCATTATCTGTTTTACGTGGTTTTCGACGGCGTCAGATCTCGACGATCATTTCGATCTCGACGCAGGCCCCCAGCGGAATCTGCGCCACGCCGAACGCGCTGCGTGCGTGCTTGCCTTTCTCGCCGAACACCTCGGCCAGAAACTCCGAGCAGCCGTTGGTGACCAGATGCTGTTCAGTGAACTCAGGCGTCGAGTTCACCAGGCTCATCACCTTGACGATGCGCTTGACGCGGTTCAGGTCGCCGATATGGGCGTGCAGCGTGGCCAGCAGGTCGATGGCGATGGCGCGCGCGGCCTGCTTGCCGGATTCGGTGTCGATATCCTTGCCGAGCTTGCCAGCCCAGGGCTTGCCATCCTTCCTGGCGATATGGCCGGACAGGAATACGGTGTTGCCGGTGGTCGCTGCCATGACATAGGCAGCGGCGGGGGCGCCGGCCGAGGGCAGTTCCACGCCCAGACGGGCAAGGGTGTCATAGACGGACATGCATGTCTCCTGTCAGTGAAGTCGTCCTGGAAGGATAGGGGGCGCCTCCTCGGCGGCGGATGCCAATGGCATGGCGGGTGCGGTGTTGCGCACTGCGGCGCGTCGGCCAAGGGCCACCACGGCGATCACCGCCACTGCGAAAGCGACGGTGGCGGCATCGAGGGGCTCGGCCAGGATCAGCGCGCCGCCCGCCAGCGTGAGGAACGGCTGGAGCAATTGTATCTGGCCTACGCGCGCCACGCCGCCTTTTGCGAGTCCGGCGTACCAGAACAGGAAGCCGATGAACATCGAGAACACCGACACATAGGCCATGCCCAGCCACGCGCGGGGCGACGCGGCGGCGATGGATGCTGCATGTTCCAGCCCCAGCCAGGCCACCACGGGCGCCAGCACGGGCAGCGAGACCACCAGCGCCCAGCTGATCGTCTCCAGCCCGCCCAGTTCGCGCGAGAGCTTGCCGCCTTCGGCATAACCGAGCGCACCAAGCACCACCGCCAGGAACAGGTACCAGTCGGCATGTTGCAGCCCGCCCGCGCCTTGCCACAGGGCGAAGGCCACCACGAGCGCGCTGCCGGCCACGGCGGACAGCCAGAAGCCCAGCGACGGCCGTTCATTGCCGAACCATGCGGCGAACACCGCGGTGGCCAGCGGCAGCAGGCCAATCACGATCGCGCCATGCCCGGACGGCACTTCGCGCATGGCCAGCGACGAAAACACGGGAAAACCGACCACCACGCCCAGTGCGGTCACGATCAGCCGGAGCCATTGGCCACCGCGCGGTCGCCGGCCTGATGCCAGGGCGCCGCGCATTGCCAGCAGCGCGAGCGCCAGCGCGGCGGCGACCACGGCGCGTCCGAGCGCGACGAACGTCGCGTCCAGCTCGGCCACGGCCATGCGCGTGAAAGGCAGCGTCTGGCTGAAGATCGCCACGCCGATGAAGCCCAGCAGCATGCCGCCGGAGGGAGGGGAGTGATTCGGGTCCTTCATGATGCTCTCAATGCGGTTGGCCTGCGACGGCGATCCAGACGGCGGTCAGCGCCAGTGCCAGGCCCATCGTGCCGTTGAACCAGCGCACGCGATTGCCCTCCATCAGCCAGCGCCGCAGCGATGCGCCAAGCACGCCATAGGCGCCATTGCTGAAGAAGCCGAACAGCGCGAATATCGCGCTGACCAGCACCACGCGTTGCCCCGGCGAGGGGGCGCCCGCCATGTACGACGCGGCCACCGCCAGCGCCAGCATCCATGCCTTGATGTTGGCGTACTGCAGTGCCGCCGATTGCCAGACATTCATCGGCTTGAGCACAGTCTTTTCCGCCAGCGACGTGCTGCGCGCGATGCGATACGCCAGCCACAGCAGATAGAGCACGCCCACCACATGAATCACGGTGGCCAGCATCGGGCTGGCCAGGATCAGCGCGCCGACCCCGGTGGTGCACAGCGCAACGATGCTGGCGAAGCCGAACGACACCCCGACGCAATGCGGGAGCGTGGCGCGCAGGCCGAAGTTGGCGCCGGTGACGGCGGCGATCGTCGTGTTCGGGCCGGGCGTGAAGGCGCCCACCGCGAGCAGCGTGACCAATGCAAGGAACTGGGCTGTCGAGAGCCCCGTGAGCCAGGCTTCCATATTCTGTGTTTCGGGGGTGCTGTTATGCGAAGTTCACGACCACACGGCGGTTCGTGCGGCTTTTCTTCTCGATCTTGGTCACGGTCACCGCGCCGATCTCGCCCGTGTTGGCCACGTGCGTGCCGCCGCAGGGCTGACGGTCCACGCCGGGAATCTCGATGATGCGGATCGTCGATGTGCCGGCCGGCGGCGCCGCGCCGATCGTGCGCACGAGGTCGGGCTGGGCGGCCAGTTCTTCGGGCGTGATGCGGTCGATGGTGACCGGCGTCTTCGCGTTGATCAGCGCGTTGAGCTGTTCGGTCAGCACGGCCTTGTCGAGCGTGGATTCGGGCAGGTCGAAGTCGATGCGCGCGGAGTCAGGCGAGATGCCGCAGCCCGTCACCGGCACCGGGATCAGCGACCCGAGCAGATGCAGGCACGTATGCAGGCGCATCAGCCGGTGGCGGCGGGCCCAGTCGATCTTCACTTCGACACGGTCGCCGGCCTGCAGCGCCGGGGCGTCGGGGGCGGGGACGTGCAGGATGCGCTGGCGGTCGTCGGCGTAGACGGTATCGGCCAGTGTGACGATGCGGCCGTCGGCGGTGGTCAGGGTGCCGGTGTCGCCCGCTTGTCCACCGCTACGCGCGTAGCAGACGGTCTGGTCGAGTTCGATGCCGGCTTCGCTGACGGCCAGCACCGTGGCCTGGCAGTGGTCCAGGTAGGCGTCGTCGTCGAAGCGCTTTTGTGTGGTGGCGGGCATCGGGGGAGCTCCTTTGGTGTGTGTCGTTTATCGCAGGGTCTTGATGCCCGCTGGGGTTTCGATGTCGGCGGCCAGCAGAGGCGGGCCGTCGCCTTGTTCGATCTCGATCAGGTCCGTGGCGCCGATCCACGCCAATCCTTGGCGCAACAGTTCCGCGTGCGGATGCTGGCCGTGCAGTCGGCGCAACGCCAGGTCGTGGCCCGGCAGGCTGACTGCCGGATGGTTTGCCACGTCCCACTGGATCAGCGTGGGAAACAGGCCATCGCCCGCATTCGCCACCTCGCCGGTCCAGGCGGGCAGGCTGCCGTCGTCAGGCACGGTCAGGCGCCAGCGCAGGTCGCCGCGCGTCATGGGAATGACCGGGGCGATCCGGTCCGGGTACTGCGCCTGCCAGCGCGACCGATCGGCCGGACGCTCGACGCGGGCCGCCCAGTGCGCCAGGAACGGGCCATCGCGCAGCCGCTGGCGCATCAGGTCGCCATCCAGGCCGAACCAGCGTGGCCGATCAGGTGCGGCCGCCGACGGATCGATCGCGATGACTTCGAGGTACAGGCCACCGTAGAGGCCCATCACGCGGTTGTGCGTGCCCATGCGCGGGTGCGTGCCGCCGCATTGTGGAGCGACGCCGAGCGCGCTGGCCACATACTCGGCGCCTGAGTCCAGGTCGGGCGCGGCAATCACGAGATGGTCGATGGCAAGTGTCATGGTCGGTTGATGTTAGTCAAGCTCGTCGGTACAGTACCGATACAGTTGAGCAGATCGTCTTCAGTACAGTTGCGGGAGCGCCACATGGAAGGTAGCCAGAAGGATAGCCGGGGGGATCTTGGCAGTGCCGCAGGCGGCACACGGCCGTTGCGGCTCGTGATGCCGGCGACGGGGCTCGAGCAGCTTCCGGACCCGATTCCGTCGGCGCAGATGACGCTGGTGGAGCAGTTGACCGAGTGGGCGCGGCTGCGTATCGACGAACGGGTGTTCCGGGCTGGCATGCGTATGCCGTCGATCCGTCAGTTGGCGACCGAGAAGAGCATTTCGCGTTTTACCGTGGTGGAGGCCTATGAGCGGCTGGTGGCGCTGGGCTACCTCGAATCGCGCCGCGGCTCGGGCTTCTACGTCCGTGAGCGCACGCCGCTCGCGTCCACCGTGGCGCCACCGGCCACGCCCGCGATCCGCAACGTCGATGTCACCTGGCTGCTGCGCAGCATGTTCCATTCGGCCGAGAGCCACAAGGCGCCCGGCTGGGGCTTCCTGCCCAACGAATGGCTGGACGGGGAACTCGTGTCGGGCGCGCTGCGCAGCCTGGGCCGTCAGCCCGGCAGCCATTTCCTGGTCAGCGGCACGCCGCAGGGTTTTCTGCCACTGCGGCAGCAACTGCGCACGCGGCTCGAAGAACTGGAGATCGGCGTCACGCCGGACCAGATCGTGATGACGTCCGGCATCACGCAGGCGTTCGACCTGATCGCGCGCCAGTTCCTGCAGCCGGGCGACACGGTGGTGGTAGGCGACCCGGCCTGGTTCGTAATGTTCGCCCGCTTCGCCACGCAGGGCGCCAACGTGATCGGTGTGCCCTATACCGTGGAGGGCCCCGACGTGGAGGCGCTGGAACGGATCGTCCAGGCACACCGGCCGAAGCTGCTGGTGGTCAACTCCGTGCTGCACAACCCGACCGGGACGTCGCTGTCCGCCGCCCGCGCTTTCCGGCTGCTGCAACTGGCCGAACAGTACGATTTCACGATCGTCGAGGATGACATCTACAGCGATCTCTGCCCTCCGGGCCACGCCGCTACCCGGCTGGCCAGCCTGGACCAGCTCAAGCGCGTGATCTACCTGGGCAGCTTCTCCAAGACGCTGGCCGCCAACCTGCGCGTGGGCTTTATCGCCGCCAGTCCGGACCTGGCCGTGACCTTGACCGACAGCAAGCTCGTGACCGGCATGGCCTCGCCCGAAGTCAACGAACGCGTGGTCTACAAGGTGCTGACGGAAGGGCACTACCGCAAGCACGTGGAGCGCGTGCGCGGCCGGCTGGACCGGGCGCGTGACGAGACGCGCGAGCAGCTCGAGCGGCTGGGTTTGCGCATCTTCCCGGGCAATCATGCGGGCATCTACCTGTGGGCCGATACCGGCGTGGACACCAACGTGATCGCCACGGCCGGGCACGAGGAAGGCTATCTGTTCGCGCCGGGCAGCCTGTTTTCGCCGTCGCAGATGCCTTCCACGTGGACGCGCTTCAACGTGGCCAGCAGCAGCGATCCGGGCATGCTCCGGTTCCTGGCCGGCCAGATGGACCGCTTGTCCGGCCTGTCGGGCCTGTCAGCGCTGTCTGGCCTGCCCGCCAACGCCGGGGCTTGAAAAACCGGCTGCCGATCCCTATTTCCACACGCATCGATCCCGGTCCGGATCCCACGGACCAGGGCAAATACGCGCCCGTTTTCGTTTTCAAGAGGAGAACCATGACCGCACCGCACGAAACGATGAGCTTCCAGGCGGAAGTGAAGCAGCTACTGCACCTGATGATCCACTCGCTGTACAGCAACAAGGAGATCTTCCTGCGCGAGCTGGTATCGAATGCTTCCGACGCCACCGACAAGCTGCGCTTCGAGGCGATCGCGAATCCCGCGCTGCTCGAGAACGATGCCGACCTGGCGATCCGGATCGAAGCCGATCCCGCCGCCCGCACGCTGAAGATCACCGACAACGGCATCGGCATGAGCCGTGACGAGGCGATCCGCAATCTCGGCACCATCGCGCGGTCGGGCACCAAGGAGTTCTTCCAGCAGCTTTCCGGCGACCAGCAGAAAGACGCCGCGCTGATCGGCCAGTTTGGCGTGGGCTTCTACTCGGCATTCATCGTGGCCGACAAGGTCACCGTGGAAACGCGTCGCGCGGGTGTTGCCGCCGACGAGGCCGTGCGCTGGGAAAGCGCCGGCGACGGCGAGTTCAGCATCGATGCGATCAACCGCGCCGAGCGCGGCAGCACGATCACGCTGCATCTGCGCGAGGGCGAGGACGACTTCCTGTCGTCGTACCGCCTGCAGAACATCATCCGCAAGTACTCGGACCACATTTCGCTGCCGATCCGGATGCCCAAGGAGGAATGGGATGCCGAGGCGCAGCAGCAGAAGGTCACGGGCGAGTGGGAAAGCGTGAACCAGGCCAGCGCGCTCTGGACTCGCAGCAAGTCGGACATCACGGACGAGCAGTACCAGGCGTTCTATCAGCACATCGCGCACGATCACGAGGCGCCGCTGGCCTGGACCCACAATCGCGTGGAAGGCCGTAGCGAGTACACGCAGCTGCTGTACATCCCGGCGCGCGCGCCGTTCGACCTGTGGGACCGCAATCACAAGGCCGGCCTGAAGCTGTACGTGAAGCGCGTGTTCATCATGGATGACGCGGACCAGCTCTTGCCAGCGTACCTGCGCTGGGTCAAGGGCGTGGTCGATTCGGCGGACCTGCCGCTGAACGTGTCGCGTGAACTGCTGCAGGAGAGCCGCGACGTGAAGGCCATCCGCGAGGGCTGCGCCAAGCGCGTGCTGTCGATGCTGGAAGCAATGGCCGATAGCGAAGACGAAGCCGAACGCGCCAAGTACAAGACCTTCTGGGAACAGTTCGGTCAGGTGCTCAAGGAAGGCGTTGGCGAAGACCATGGCAACGGCGAGCGCATCGCCAAGCTGCTGCGCTTCGCGACCACGCATGGCGACACGGCTGAACAGTCGGTCTCGCTGGTCGACTACGTGGGCCGCATGAAGGAAGGTCAGGACAAGATCTACTACGTCACGGCCGATACCTGGGTGGCGGCGAAGTCGAGCCCACACCTCGAGGTGTTCCGCAAGAAGGGCATCGAAGTGGTGCTGCTGACTGACCGCGTTGACGAATGGCTGCTGTCTTACCTGCACGAGTTCGACGGCAAGCAACTGGTATCGGTGGCCCGTGGCGACCTGGACCTGGGCGCGCTGGCCGACGAAGCCGAGAAGGCCGAGCAGGAGAAGGCCAGTGCCGACTGGAAGGAAGTGGTCGACCGCGCGAAGTCCGTGCTCGAAGGCAAGGCCAAGGACGTACGCGTGACGCTGCGCCTGACGGATTCGGCATCGTGCCTGGTGTCCGACGATGGCGACATGAGCGGCTACCTGCAGCGTCTGCTAAAGCAGGCTGGCCAGAAGTCGCCCGATGCCCAGCCGATCCTGGAGCTGAATCCGGAACACGCGCTGGTGAAGAAGCTGCGCGATCTGCCGGATGGCGAAGCCTTCGGTGACCGCGTGCGCGTGCTGTTCGACCAGGCGTTGCTGGCCGAAGGCGGCATGCTTGACGATCCGGCTGCCTATGTGCAACGGGTGAATCGACTGCTGGCCTGATCGGTATCGTCGTTTCGGTATCGTCGTATGAAACGCCTGCCCTCTCACCCGACCCTTCTTCCCGCGCATGGGAAAGGGTATCGCGGGGGAGGGCAGGACTTTCCAGCTTCCAGTACCCCTTCCCGATGACCACCAAGCGCTGCTTTCCTCCGGTCGTCGACATTCACACTCGCGTGCTTGTGCTCGGCAGCCTGCCGGGCGAAGTCTCTCTCGCGCAGTCACGCTATTACGCGCACAAGCAGAATCGTTTCTGGCATTTGATGAGCGATGTGCTCGGCGTCGATCTGGTCGGCTTCGAGTACGAAGCTAGATTGCAGACACTGCTCGGCCATCGCGTCGGCCTGTGGGACGTTGTGGCCGAGGCGCGACGCGAGGGCAGCCTCGATAGCAGCATCCGCGACCATCAGGGCAACGATCTGATCGGCCTGATCGCGACGCTGCCGACGCTCAAGGCCATCGCATTCAATGGCGGCACAGCCGCGAAGATCGGCGAGAAGACGCTTCGGGACCATGGCGATCGCCATGCGATTCTCCGATTGCCATCGAGCAGCCCGGCTTACACGCTGGCCTATGCGGAAAAACGCAAGGCCTGGGAGAGCCTGCGCGACTGGCTCGACTGATCCGTCGACGCTGAATTCTGCTGTACGGTCGTGCGCATCTCCAGCGCATGGTTGGCACACGCGCTCGTACGTAGGCGAGACCTCGATTTGATGCAACGCAAATCGGGCGCCCAATTCAAAAAAATCAATTCGCCTACTGGAAATATTCAGAATCCTCGGCCGAATCATTGACTATGATATTCACTTGATAAGTCAATGATTCGGTCATGCTCGCCCAGGCATGGCCGTTTCTTTAATGGTGCAAGGCTCCACCACGTGTTTCGTTTTTTTCCCCAAGGCATCACGAAGTACCCCACACGAGAAGACGACCATGTCCCAGGAACAAGAACCGCGTCGCCGATTTTTTCGGCAGATGCTGGCAGTCGTGCCCGCTGCATCCGTTGCGACAGGTGCAGCGATATCACAATCCGCGTGCTCGGAGTCTCCCGGGCCGCAATCCGCAAATGCCGGCAATGTCGGGCCCTACAAGCCCAACTATTTCACCGCCGACGAATGGAAATTCGTACAGGCGGCGGTCGACCGGCTGATTCCAGAGGATGAATTGGGGCCGGGTGCGCTTAAAGCGGGCGTTCCGGAATATATCGACCGGCAGATGGACACGCCCTACGGGCACGGCAAGCTTTGGTACATGCAGGGGCCATTTCATCCCGATGTGCCCGCAGAGCTTGGCTTCCAGATGAATCTCGCACCGCGCGACATATATCGTCTCGGCGTGAAGGCTTGCGACGAGTACTGCAAGAAGCAGTATGGCGGCAAGGCATTTGCCGATCTCTCCAAGGAAGACCAGGAAAGCCTGCTCGGCCAGATGGAACACGCCAAGCTCTCGTTCGATGCGGTACCGGCCAGGACGTTCTTCTCCTATCTGCTGAACAACACGAAAGAGGGCTTCTTTGCCGATCCGATCTACGGCGGCAACAAGGGCATGGTGGGCTGGAAGATGGTTGGCTTCCCCGGCGCACGGGCGGATTTCGCGGACTGGATCGATCAGCCAGGGGTGAAGTATCCCTATGGTCCGGTGTCGATCGACGGACGGAGGGGATAAGCATGGCGATAAAGAAGGACAAGGTCGATTGCGTGGTGATCGGTTTCGGCTGGACTGGCGCGATTCTCGCCCAGGAACTGACCGATGCGGGGCTCGACGTCGTGGCGCTCGAACGTGGCGCGATGCGCGATACCCCGACCGATGCCGAGTATCCGAAAGTCGTCGACGAACTGAAGTACGTCGTGCGCGGAGAGTTGTTTCAGGATCTCTCCCGGGAGACGGTCACGATCCGTCACGGCGTGGACGACCTGGCGGTGCCGTATCGGCAGAACGGCTCGTTCCTGCTTGGCAATGGCGTGGGCGGCGCGGGCTTTCACTGGAACGGCATGCACTATCGCGTTCTGCCGGAAGAACTGCAGTTGCGCAGCCGCTACGTGGATCGCTATGGCAAGAAGTTCATTCCCGAAGGGATGCAGGTGCAGGACTTCGGTGTCACGTACGACGAACTCGAGCCACACTTCGACTTCGCCGAGAAAGTGTTCGGCACGTCGGGGACGGCCGGCAACCTGAATGGCAAGATCCAGCCGGGCGGCAATCCGCTCGAAGGCCACCGGTCGAGCGAGTACCCGACCCCGGCGCTGAAGAATTCGCTCGGCGCGCAACTGTTTGAGAAAGCCGCGCGCGAGGCGGGCTTCCACCCGTACCCGGCACCGGCGGCGAATACGTCCGAGCCCTATACGAATCCCTACGGCGTGCGCCTTGGGCCGTGCAATTTCTGCGGCTTCTGCGAGGACTTCGGCTGCTACATGTACTCGAAGGCGTCACCGCAGACGACGATCCTGCCGGTCCTGCTGAAGAAACCCAACTTCGAGTTGCGCACGAAGGCGCAAGTCACCAGGATCCTGCTCGATTCCGACAAGAAGCGCGCGACCGGCGTGCTGTACATCGACGCCCAGGGGCGAGAGGTCGAGCAACCCGCCGATCTCGTGATCGTCGCGGCGTACCAGTTGCACAACGTGCGTCTGCTGTTGCTCTCTGGCATCGGTACGCCGTATGACCCGAAAACCGGCAAGGGTGTCGTTGGCCGCAACTACGCGTATCAGATGAACGGCGCGGTCAACGTGATGCTGCCCAAGGGCACGCTGCTCAATCCGTTCATCGGGACAGGTGCCGGCGGGGTAGGGCTGGATGACTTGAATGGCGACCAGTTCGATCATGGCCCGCTCGGCTTTCTCGGCGGGGCGAGTATTCGCCATATACGTTATGGCGGCCGGCCCATCAAGCAGACGCCGACTGTCCCCGGCACGCCAGCGTGGGGCAGCAAGTGGAAAGCGGGTGTGGTCGATGCGTACCAGCGCTATATGACGATCGGCATTTCGGGCTCGGTCATGCCATATCGCGATGCGTACCTCGATCTCGATCCGACGTATCGCGATGCCAACGGCCTGCCGCTGATGCGCATGACTTTCGACTGGCACGACAACGAGTACGCCATGCTGGATTACATGGGCACCCGCATGGAAGAGGTGGCCAAGGCGATGAAGCCCGAGGCGTACTACAAGGCCATCCGCAAGAAGGGCCAGCACTACGACACGCGCGTCTATCAGTCCACGCACACGACAGGCGGCGCAGTGATGGGGTCGTCGCCCGAGACCAGCGTGGTCAACAAGTATCTGCAGAGCTGGGATGTACACAACGTGTTCGTCATGGGCGCCTCTGCGTTCCCGCAGAACATGGGCTACAACCCGACCGGTCTGGTAGCCGCGCTTGCCTATCACTCCGCGAAGGCTATCCGCGAGCAGTACTTGAAGCACCCGGCGCCGCTGGTTCAGGCTTGAGGTGATGGCCATGAAAGCAAGCAAGAAAGCAACAATGGTGGTGGCGGTGTCGGCGCTGCTGGCGGCGTCGGCGTGGACCATCGGCGCGTTCGCCGATGACCGGCAGGGCGATTCGGCGACTGCCGCGCAAGTGTCGGGCGCCGATGCGCAATTGGTCGAGCGAGGCCGCTATCTCGCGACGGTGGCCGACTGCGCGGCGTGCCACACGGCGAAAAACGGCAAGCCGTTCGCAGGCGGTCTTGGCATCGAATCGCCGATTGGCCGGATCTATTCGACCAACATCACGCCGGACAAAAGCTCCGGCATCGGCACGTTCAGCTACGACGATTTCGATCGCGCCGTGCGCCACGGCATAGCCAGGGACGGCTCCACGCTGTACCCGGCCATGCCCTATGCCTCGTATGCGAAGGTGAAGCCGTCCGACATGCAGGCGCTATACGCGTACTTCATGCATGGTGTGCAGCCAATCGAGCGGGCCAACAAGGCGACCGATATTCCATGGCCGCTGTCGATGCGCTGGCCATTGCGTTTCTGGCGCATGGCTTTCGCCCCGGAGGTGGCCACCGACGACCCACCGGTATCCAATGACCCGGTGGCGCGCGGCCGCTATCTGGTGGAGGGGCTCGCGCACTGCGGCGCCTGTCACACGCCTCGTGGCTGGGGGTTGCAGGAGAAGGCGCTGAGCGATGACGGCAAGACCTATCTCTCGGGAGGCGTGATCGATAACTTCCTGGCGAAGAATCTACGCGGCGACGGGAAGGATGGTCTCGGTACGTGGACGCAGGACGAGATCTTCGCGTTCCTGAAGAGCGGGCGCACCAAGCATTCAGCGGCATTCGGCGGCATGTCGGAAGTGGTCGAGAACAGCATGCAGCACGTGAACGATGCTGATCTGACGGCGATTGCGGCATACCTGAAGACGCTGGCGCCAGTGAATCCCAGTGCGGCCGTGTTGACGGCGAATGCCAGTGCGACGGACAAGCTGCGCGCCGGAACGGATCGCAGCAACGGCGCGCTGACTTTCGTCGACAACTGCGCCGCATGCCACCGCACGAGTGGCAGTGGCTACGAGAGTACGTTCCCGAGGATCGCGCTCAGCTCAACCGTGAACAGCAACGATCCAACCTCGCTGATCCACATCGTCCTGGTGGGTGGCGAGATGCCATGGACGAAGACCGGCCCGACGCACTACGGGATGCCCGGATTCGCCAAGCGTCTGACGGATCGGGATATCGCCGATGTGCTGACGTTCGTGCGGACGAGCTGGGGGAATCAGGCGCCATCGGTAAGCGCGGACCAGGTGGCGAAGGTGCGCAAATCCGTTGGCGCAGCGTCTCAGCCGAAACGGCCTGAGAACAACTGACGGACGGGGAAAGCGGGAGGCCGCCGCCTCCCGCCTCCCGCTACCCGCTACCCGCTACCCGCTACCCGCTACCCGCTACCCGCTGGTTGGGGCTCTGGTTAGCCGAAGTTCGGCTGTGTGGCCGCGTAACTGGGCCGTGCCCGCATCGCTGCGTGAGCGCGCCGGATGTTCGGGCGTGATTCCAGCATCGCGGCACTTTCCGGAAAGCGTCCCAGGTACTCCACGATCGGGGCGAAGAACAGATCGGCCATCGTCAGCGTGTTGCCCGCCAGAAAATCGCGACCGCCGTAGGCGTGCTCGAGCGCATCGAGCTGTTTGGCGATGTCGGGCAGGGCGGCGTCGATCGTCTTGCGGTCAGGCTGGCTGTTCTCGCCACTCGGGAAGACGTACTGCAGCACGTAGCGGCGCACCATGGCGTCATACGCGTGGCAGTTGATGAGGCTGATCCATTGCTCGCAGCGTGCGCGGGCCGTGGGGCCGGCCTGCGAGATCAGGCTTGGGCCATCGAATGCTTCCTCGATATAGCTCAGGATGGCGCGTGTCTCGAAGAACTCCAGCGGACCGTCGGTGAAGGCCGGAATGCGGCCAAACGGGTTGTGCTTCAGCAATTCGGGGTCCCGCGGCGTCAGAGGATCGAGCTTGTACGCAATGCCTTTCTCTGCCAGCGCCATGCGCACGGTGCGGACATAGGTGCTGCGGCCATCGCCATAGACGGTGACGGTACCCGCGCTGCCTTCGGCATCCACGTAGTCGCTCAGACGGTTGAATACCGATTGCCAGCCGCTGGTGTGCGCATCGCGTGTGGCGGTGTCCGGGAAACCGCTGTGACGCATGTGCAGGAGCGTGCCGCCGTCCTTGTCTGTCAGGGTCACCTCGATCAGCGTGCGGGTGCCTTCGGGCAACTCGCCACCTTCCCACTGCCAGGTGTAGGCCAGGAAATTGGCGCGGTCGATCTTCTGGTACTCGCCGCCGACCATGTGCTGCGACCCGTCACGGCCACCCATCACAAGCCGATAGCGCCCGCCGACCCGTGCATCGGCGCTGGCTTCCAGCACGCGCATGCCGCGCGGGCAATGCCAGGCCGCGAGCGCCGCCTGGTCCGTGAACGCATCGAAGACCCGTTCGCGCGGCGCGCGAATCTGGCGGGTCATCTCCAGATGAAACGTAGCTGCTTCGGTCATGACTTGAACCCCTTGTCATCGGTGACGGTATGCGCCTGCTCGACAAAGGCGACGAGCCTGTCGAGGTTGTCCTCCCAATGCCGCCGATACGTTTCCAGCCAGCCATGCGCGTCGCGAAGCGCACCGGGGCGCAAGTGACAGATGCGCCAACGCGCGTTGACTTCCCGCTCGATCAGCCCAGCATCGGCCAGCACACGCAGGTGCTTGGAGATGGCTGGAGCCGACATGTCGAACGGACGGGCGAGTTCGCTCACAGGGGCTTCACCTTCCGCCAGCCGCGCAAGAATCGCGCGACGCGTGGGGTCGGCCAGGGCGGCGAAAACCGAGGAGAGCGGGTCGTCGGAATTGGGCATGCGCTCATTTAACTCATTGGTTAAATGAAGATCAAGGGCTGTTACAACTGCGGTGGGATGGCCGTCGGGTGGGTGATGCGCGACGTGGGGATTACAATTAATGCAAAAAATGATGCCGCGCTAACACCGCCAGCAAGCTGCCGAGGCGATGTGTACGGCGGCGATTCTTGAAGGAAGGGAAGAAGGAACATGGCGACGTTGATTCCTGCAATGGGCTCTGTCTCGTCTCGCATGACTTCGGGGGAGAGACGGTTCGCGCAAAGACTCGAGGCGAAGCTCGAGGACGACTACCTGTGCTGGTACGACGTTCCGATCGGCGAGAAAAGCCGCCATCCGGATTTCGTCGTATTTCATCCGAGCCGCGGGTTGCTGGTACTGGAGGTCAAGGACTGGAACCTCGACACCATTCGCCAGATCGACAAGCAGGATGTGTTGCTGATGACCAACCGCGGACTCGTGGCTGACACGAATCCCCTGGTGCAGGCGCGTCAGTACATGTTCCATGTGACCGACCTGTTGCAACGGGACCCGCAGCTCGTCTGGCCAACTGGGTCGCTCAAGGGCAAGGTGTTCTTTCCCTATGGTCATGGAGTGGTCCTGACCAATATCTCCCGCGCGGCATTCGAAAAGGGGGACCTTGGAGAGGTACTGCCGGGTCACCTGGTCATCTGCCAGGATGAGATGTTCGAGAGTGTGGATCCCGAAGCGTTTCAAAAGCGCCTTTGGGAGATGTTTCCGATCAAGTTCACCCACAAGCTCTCACTGCCGCAGATCGATCGCGTGCGCTGGCACCTGTTCCCTGAGATCCGGATGCCGGAGCAGCGATCACTATTTGCGGATGCCGCTGCGGGAGCCGAGGAAATCCCCGACATCCTGCGCGTCATGGACCTGCAACAGGAGCAACTGGCACGTAGCCTCGGTGACGGGCATCGCGTGATTCACGGCGTGGCGGGGTCGGGCAAGACCATGATCCTGGGCTATCGCGCGGAGTACCTTGCGCGTACGTCAGTGAAGCCCATCCTGGTGCTCTGCTTCAACAAGACACTCGCGTCAGTGCTTGCCGCGACCATGGGAGAAAAGGGGATTGCAGATAAGGTGCATGTCCTGAACTTCCATGCCTGGTGCGGGCGCCAACTCGATGCCTACAGCATCGACCGTCCCAAGGGCTTGTCGAATGAAGTGCTGTTCAATGAGATGGTCGAGCGTGTTGTGCGCGGTGTTGAACGAAAGGCAATACCGTCAGGCCAATATGACGCAGTGCTGATTGACGAAGGCCATGATTTCCAGCCTGAGTGGTTCAAGCTGGTCGTGCAGATGGTCAATCCTGATAGCAATGCCCTGCTGGTTCTCTACGATGACGCGCAATCCATCTACGGTGGAAGCAAGAAGCGGAAGTTCAGTTTCGCCAGTGTCGGCATCAAGGCACAAGGCCGAACCACCGTTCTGAAGTTGAATTACCGGAATACGCGAGAGATCCTGGCGGTCGCGCGTGCGCTGGCTGATGACCTGCTGGTGGAACGGGTGGCGGATGAGGACGAGGCGCCTACCGTCCACCCGGTGGCGGCGGGACGAAAGGGCCCGCGACCTTTGCTGGTCGAACTGCCGACGTTGAGTGCGGAGGCCACACGCATTGCCGAAGTTCTGCTGGACGAGCATCGGTCCGGCACGCGTTGGTCAGAGATGGCCGTGCTCTATCGGCATTGGGATGTCATGGCACAAATTACCGACACGCTAAGGCGCGAGGGCATTCCTTTCGAGTGTCCGCAACTGACCAAGCGCTTCGTGCCCAGTGCGGATAGCGTGAAGGTGGTGACCATGCACAGCAGCAAGGGACTCGAGTTTCCATTGGTTTGCATCCCCGCTATCGGAGCGCCTCACAAGAAGAACGACTCGACGGAGGAAGAGGCTCGCCTGCTCTACGTGGCTATGACCCGGGCAACCCGACAGCTTGTGATGACACACGGATCGGACTCCCAGTTCTCCAGTAGGCTGCGTGATGCGCTTAATACACTTTCTTGACGCGGGCGGAGATGGCCTGGCTGGCCCTTAACGGTCCAGCCGGCCGAACTAACTTTCCAAAGCGGAAGAGCCCCTCAGGCCGTCGTATTGACCACACCGCCGGTGCTCGAGCCACTCTCTTGCTGCATGGCCTCGGCCAGCTTGGCGTACGCCTGCGACAGCGCGGCGTTGGTGGAGGACACGGCGCCTTGCAGGGTAGCGACGGTGCTCGCCTTGGTCCTTTCGTCGGTCTTGGCGTTCTGCGCGGCCTGGAGTTGCTGCATCTGGGTGGCCAGCAGTTTCTGAAGCGTTTCGATCTGCTGCTTGATCGCCTTGATGACCGCCGATTCGGTGTCGCTGCTGCTGGAGCTGTCCGTGCCGCCGGCACCCGCAGCGCCGCCGGCGCCGCCAGCCTTGCCGCTGAATGCGGCGCCGTTTACCCGGCCGTTTGCCGACGCGCTGGAATCCTGTGCGCTGGCCTTGCCCGTGCTGTCCGTGCCGTCCTGCGACGCCGAAGTGGTGACTGCGGCGCCACTGGCGGTGAAGACCTGCGGTGTAACGCTGGTGATAGATGTCATGTTCTGGTTTCCGATCGGAAGAGAGCCTATCCGTTGATCGGCCGGCGCCGGCAAAACTTTAGTGCCATCGCCGCTGTCCTACTGGCTTCCTTCGGCATCTGTCACAATCGCGGCCATGCATTCTTCCGGTCGTTCTTCTTCAGGATTGATTTGATATGTCCAATCTCGGTATCGGCGGCATCGGCCTGCACGTGATCGTGGCGATTTTCTTCGCCGTGCACGCCGTTCGCACCCACCAGAACATGTACTGGTTGCTGCTGCTATTCCTGTTCCCCGGCCTGGGCAGCATCGTCTATTTCTTCGCCGTTTACTTGCCGAGCCTGCGCGATTCGCGCGGGGCGCGGGCAGCGTCGCGGGCGATCAAGCAAATCGTCGATCCGAACCGGGCCGTGCGCGAAGCGCGCGAGGCATTTGACCGGGCGCCGACTGTCGATCACCGCATGCGCCTGGGCGCTGCCTTGCTGGAAGTGGGCAATGCGGCCGAGGCGCTCGAGCACTATCAGGCTGCAGCCAACGGCCCGTTTGCGTCCGATTCGGCCTTGCTTGAGGGGCTGGCGCGCGCCCAGGTTGCCACGGGCCGCCATGCCGATGCGCAGGCGACGCTTGAGAAGCTGTTTGCCGCGCATCCGCAGGCGCGCGACCAGGCCGAACCCGCATTGCTTTACGCGCGTGCGCTGTCCGCGCTCGATGCGCCCGGCACGCGCGACGCCTTCGAGCGCGCGCTGACCTGCGCCAGCGATGCCGCGCCGCGCTGTCTGTATGCCGACTGGCTTTCCCGCCAGGGTGATGCAGCCGACCGCGAGCGCGCCAAGTCGCTGTACTCGGAAATTGTTCACGACGCGCGCCACTGGCCGCGTCACGCCCGCGAGCACAATCGCGAATGGCTCCAGCGCGCGCAGGTCGCGCTGGGCCAATGATCCGCGCCTTGAGCGCGTTGTATTCCTCCATGACGCTTTTGAAACGCAAATCTATCGAGGCCGTGGCCTCACGCCGCCCCGCGCGCGGCGAACGTGAAACCTCGCGCAGGAAGCTGTCCGGCGACGCCGTCGATGTCGACAATGCCGGCGAGAAGCGCATGACGCCGCGCTTCGCGCCAGTGACGTTCTCGGAAATGGATGGCGTGCGCTATCTCCATTTCGGCACCGAGTGGGTGCAGGGCGCGATGCGCCTGCGCAAGCCCGATGCGATCGAGCTCGAGTACGCCCAGCAGATGATGGCGTGGCTGCTGTTCCTGTCGCCGTCGGCTGCGGATTTCCACGTGGCGCAGCTGGGCCTGGGCGCTGCCGCGCTGACCAAGTTCTGCCATCGCCAGTTCGCGCGCGCGAAGGTGACGGCGGTCGAGTTGAATCCCGCCGTGATCGTGGCCGGCCGCAGCATGTTCGGTCTGCGCGAGGACGATGCGCGTCTGACCGTGCGCGAGCAGGACGCATGGGACTTCGTGATGGATGGCGCGCAGACAGCGTCGATCGACGCATTGCAAGTCGACCTGTACGACGCCACCGCGCGTGGCCCGGTCCTCGACACCACGGCGTTCTATCGTGCCTGCCGTCGCGTGCTCAAGGCGCCTGGCGTGATGACGATCAACCTGTTCGGAGACCACGAGAGTTTCCCGAAGAATATCGTGCGTATTTGCGATGCGTTTGACAATCGCGTGCTGGTGTTCCCCGAGGTGCATGACGGCAACGTCATCGCGCTGGCATTCAACGGGCCGGCGATCGACGTGTCTTGGGAAACGCTGGAGGCGAGGGCGGAAGTGGTGGAGTCCACCACGAAGCTGCCGGCGAAGGACTGGGTGAAGAAGCTGCGCGCGGCGAATGCGCGGCAGGAAGAACGGCTGGTGATCTGAAGTCGCGCTTTTTCTCCCCCTCCCACCCGGTGGGAGAGGGGAGTCAGGCCACCATCATTCCTTATGGAAGAACTGCGCGAGCGACCACTCGTCGGTGCGCGCCTCATAGCGCAGGCCCTTGCGCATCGCCCACATCGCCAGTTGGCTGTGCGACGGGATGATCGCGTGGTCGGCCAGCGCGAACCTGGCCGCCGCGCGGGCATTCTCCTCGCGGGCCTTGTCGCTGGAGATCGTCGTCAGCGATTTCTCGATCAGTTGATCGAGCTGCGGATTGCTGTACTTGCCCCAGTTCCACGTGCCGTAGCCGGTCTTCGGGTTTGGAGTACCCGTGATCGAGCGCAGCGCCACGTCGGCAGCGGCCGATCCCCAGCCTAGCATCTCGAATGCAAAGTCCCCCTGGCGCGCGCGCGTGAAGTACGTGGCCACGGGCAGCGTCTCAACCTTGGTCTGGATGCCGATACGCGTCAGCATCCCGGCCGTGGCCTGCGCCACCTGGGCGTCATTCAGATAGCGATTGTTCGTGGCGTGCAGCGTCAGGCCGAAACCGTCCGGATATCCTGCGGCGGCCAGCAGCTTCTTCGCGCCTTCCACGTCATAGGCGTCCGGCTTGGTGCCAGGATGGCCAAAGATCTGCGGCGAGACGATCGACGAGGCCGGCACCGCCAGGCCTTCCATGATGCGGCTGACGATGGCGTCGCGGTTGAGGGCCTTGCTGATCGCCGCGCGCACGCGCGCATCCTTGAACGGATTCTTGCCGAGCGGCTTGCCTGCCTTGTCTGTGACGAACGGCGGGTTGTCGCGTGACTGGTCCATCTGCCAGAAGATCGTGCGCCACGACACGGTCTGCTCGATCTTGAATTTCGGGTTCTGCTTGAGCTTCGCCACGTCGGCGGATGGCACGCTTTCGATCACATCCACATCGCCGGCCAGCAGGGCGGCCGAGCGCGCGCCGTTGTCGGTCAGGATCCGGAAGATTGCGCGGTCCCATTCGGGCTTTGGCCCCCAGTAGTCGGGATTCTTCGCCATCACGATTTCCTGGCCGCGCGCGAAGCGCACGAACTTGAACGGACCCGTGCCGATCATCGCCTTGCCCGAATCGAAATCGGCCTGGGTCAGGTTCGCGGCGATCTTCTTCGGCATGATCGGCACGCTGTTCAGATCGTTGGCCAGGTTCGCATAGTTCGGCACGCTCATGGTCAGGCGCACGGTCAGCGGGTCGGGCGTGTCGATGCGGGCGATCGGCTTGGTGTAGCTGGTGAACGACCCCGGCGCGTTGGTCAGCTTTTCGGGGCGCTCCAGCGACGCCTTGACGTCCTCGCTCGTGAACGGCGAGCCGTCATGCCATTTCACGTTCGGGCGGAGCTTGATCTCCCACGTGATCGCGTTGAGCGGCTTCCACGACAGCGCGAGGCCGGGAATGTAGCGCGCGTTCTTGTCCATGAACACGAGCGACTCGAAGATATGGAGTGCGATGGCGTTGTTCGGGCCCGAGTTGTTCCAGTGCGGGTCCATGGACGTCACGTCGGCGGCCAGGCCGATGCGCAGGTCTTCGGCATGAGCCGCCTGGGCGGGCAATAGCGTGAGCGCGGTGGCGCTCAACGCAATCGAAAGGGATGCTTGCAGCAGCGTGCGGCGGATCATCGGTGGGCTCCTCGTACGGTGTTCGGCCATATTGTGCCGGTAACTATACATCGTTGCAGACCCAGTACAATCGCGGCCATGTTTGCCAATTCCCGCACGATTTCGTCGGCACAGTCCGATATCCATGAGCATCTGGCCACGCTGGTGGAGCGTCATCTGGCTGAGCCATTCCGCAAGCCGATTGGCGCGCCGAGCCAGCACGCGTTCGATGCGGCCATCGACGCGTGGCAGCGGGCGGGTAGCGCGCCGCTGATTCTCGATGCGGGCTGCGGTGTCGGGGAAAGCACGTTGCGTCTCGCCACGGCATTTCCGGATCACTATGTCATCGGTGTGGATCAATCGGAAAAGCGCCTGACGGCCGGCAAGGACTGGTGGGATGCACCCCTGCCCGAGAATTTCCATTGGGCGCGCGCGGATCTGGTCGATTTCTGGCGGTTGGTGCAGAGCGCCGGTGTGCGGGTCACGCGGCACTATGTGCTGTATCCGAACCCGTGGCCCAAGATCGGCCATTTGAGCCGGCGCTGGCATGGACACGCCGTATTTCCCGCGCTGGCGGCGTGCGGTGACTATCTCGAATGCCGCAGCAACTGGAAGATCTATATCGACGAGTTCTCGGCCGCGCTGACGATGGTGGGGCGCCCGGCGCAAACCGAATCGTGGCAGCCGGAGGCGCCGATGACGCCGTTCGAACGCAAGTACGCGGCGTCAGGGCATGGCTTGTGGCGCTGCGTGAGCGTTCGATGAGCGTCGGATGAAATGAAAAACCCGCCAGATCTGGCGGGTTTTTCATTTTCGGACTGCGCGTTCAGTGGAACAGCGGCTGTTGCGTCGGCGCGTCCTCGGGCAGTTCGGCGTGGACGATTTCGCCGGAGCGGTCCGCGTAGAGCGGGGTGCCGCAATCCTCGCAATATTCCGGATCGAACAGCGCCGCATGGCGGAAGATGTCCTCGACACCGGCATTGCGCAGTTCCTCGCAGATCTGCTCGACCGGATTGCCCTTTTCCTCGGCATCGGCCTCGCCAGCTTCGCGGCCATAGACAGGCCAGACGATGCCGTAGATCACTTCCTTCTCGCCACGCATCGTGAAGCCGACGCGATATTCCTCAACCACTTCCTCGCCGAACCCGGCCACCACGGCGGCCAGTTGGCCGGCCGGCACATCGAGCGTGCCGCACAGGTAGTTCACGGCGGCGCGCACGGTCAGCGGACGGATGCTCTTGTCCGATTCGCGGCAGGACAGGAAGAAGGCATCCGGCAGCAGCAGTTCGAACTCGCAGCCGGGCAGCAGGAGCGCGACGGTCGGCTGCACCTGCTGGCGCCACTGTTCGAGGCACACCGAACGCTCGGCGTGGTGCTCCTTGGCATCTTCCTGCCAGCGGAACAGCGCGCCTTCGTGCGGGGCCACCACCACGGCCAGCAGGTAGCGCGGATCGGCCAGGATCGGCGCGGTTTCGGGCAGATCACGCAGGTCCACCTTCGGCATGGTCCCGGCCAGTGCGGCAGTAGCCAGCTTGTGGGTCAGGGCGAAGGTGTCGCTATGGCTGCGCGGCAGTTGGTCGATGCTGTAGAGGTACGGCGACAGCGCCACCTTGGTGCCGGTGGCCAGCACATGCGCCTGCAGATGCACGGCCAGCGTCTGGGCCAGTTCCGGCTTCAGCGCGCCCGATGGAATCGCGTAGCGTGTATGGGCCAGGATCGGTGCCGCGATCAGCAGCACATCCAGCTTGGCGCCGTCGACTTCGATGGTGGCCGATTCGGCCAGGGTTTCGGCCTGTTCGGCCAGCACGTCGGACGCATCGGCGTTGTGCTTGAACAGGTGTTCGAGCGCGGCGTCGAGCGCGGTCTGGCTGCCGTTTTTCAGCAGGCGATGGAGCCGCTGCGACAGCCGACGCTCCCAATACCCGTCCTCCATGCGGCTGCCCGATGCATCCAGGGCGAGCGCGTCGGCCACCAGCCGTTCGGCGTCAGGAGAGAGTCTGGCGGAAGACTTGGGGCGAAAACCTGCCATATATGTAGAGAACGTCCGTTTTTCGTAAAACGGTATTCTACTCGTTGCGCAGGCGGGTGCAGTCCTCGCGAACCCTCAATCAGGCTGTTGTTTGCATTGTTGGATTACTTTTGAGCCGCCGGTGCGTGCGATTCGGTGCTGTGCGACTCGCCAGCCATCGAAACCTCGCCGCCGCCCTTGGTCAGCAAGTACAGGCAGGCGCCCGCCACGACTACAAAAGCGATCAGAATCTTCACCATGTGATGTCTCCGTCTTTGTCTTGGTATAAGTCACGCTGAATCCGTGTGGGGCGAGTCTGGCAGTGCAGGCTTGCGCAAAACTTACGCGACGGGGTGGGGATTACCCGCAAAAACAAAACCGCCGCCCCGCTTTGCAAGCCGGGACGGCGGTTTCGGTCAGCGGCTGGCGAATCAGGCGGCCAGCAGTTGACGCAGCACGAACGGCAGGATGCCGCCGTGGTTGTAGTAGTCGACCTCGATCGGCGTGTCGATGCGGAGCAGCACCGGTACGCGTTGCGTGTCGCCGTTGGCGCGGTGGATGACCAGCGTCACGTCCTGCTGCGGCTTCAGGTCGCCTTCGATGCCTTCCACGTCGAAGGTTTCGTTGCCGACGATGCCGAGCGACTGCACGCTGTCGTTGCCCTTGAACTGCAGCGGCAGCACGCCCATGCCCACCAGGTTCGAACGGTGGATACGCTCGAAGCTGCGTGCGATCACGGCCTTCACGCCCAGCAGCTGGGTGCCCTTGGCCGCCCAGTCGCGCGACGAGCCGGTGCCGTACTCTTCGCCACCGAACACCACTGTGGGCGTGCCTTCGGCAATGTACTTCATCGCGGCGTCATAGATCGACAATTCCTCACCGGTGGGCTGGTGCAGCGTGATGCCGCCTTCCACGCGGGAGCCGTCGGCCTTGACCGGGATCATCAGGTTCTTGATGCGGACGTTGGCGAACGTGCCGCGCATCATCACCTCATGGTTGCCGCGGCGCGAGCCGTAGCTGTTGAAGTCGGCCTTGAGCACGCCATGCGACAGCAGGTACTTGCCGGCAGGTGAGGTGTCCTTGATCGAACCGGCCGGGGAGATATGGTCGGTCGTCACGGAGTCGCCGAACACGCCCAGCGCGCGGGCGCCACGGACGGTCACGGCTTCGCCGGTCGGCTCGAGCGCGAAGTCCTGGAAGAACGGCGGCTCGGCGATGTAGGTCGACTTCGGCCAGTCGTAGACCTGGCCCTTCGTGCCCTTGATTGCCGCCCACAGCTTGCTCGGCTTCCTGACCTGCTCGTAGTTGCCCTTGAACGTCTTGGCGTCCATCGCGTACTTCAGCAGCGCATGGATTTCTTCCGACGTCGGCCAGATGTCGCCCAGCCAGATGTCCTTGCCACCCTTGCCCTTGCCCACTGGCTCGGTCATCAGGTCGCGCGTGACGTTGCCGGCGATGGCATAAGCCACCACCAGCGGCGGCGATGCCAGGAAGTTGGCGCGGATGTTCGGGTGGATCCGAGCTTCGAAGTTGCGGTTGCCCGACAGTACGGCGGCGGCCACGATGTCGTTCTGCACGATCGTGTCGTTGAGCGCCTGGGTCAGGTCGCCGGCGTTACCGATGCAGGTGGTGCAGCCGTACGCGGTGACGCCGAAGCCGAGCTTGTCCAGGTACGGCAGCAGGCCGGCGGCCTTCAGGTATTCCGTGACCACGCGGCTGCCAGGGGCCAGCGACGTCTTGATGTGCGGCGCGACCTTCAGGCCAGCTTCCACGGCCTTCTTGGCCAGCAGACCGGCGGCCAGCAGCACGCTGGGGTTCGACGTGTTCGTGCACGACGTGATCGCGGCAATCAGCACATCGCCGTTGTGCACCTTCACGCCGTCGGCGTTCGTGTACTCGCGGTCCAGGTCTGCGACGTCCTTGTTGAAACCGTTCTCGGCCACTGGCTTGGCAAACAGCGACTTGAACGTTTCCTTGACGTGGCCAATCTCGATACGGTCCTGCGGGCGCTTCGGGCCGGCCAGTGACGGGGCCACGGCGCCCAGGTCCAGCGTCAACGTCTTGCTGTAGTCGATCTCGCCAGCGCGCGGAACGCCGAACATTTTCTGGGCGCGGAAGTAGCCCTCGAACGCGGCGATTTCCTCGTCGGTGCGGCCCGTGCCACGGAAATAGTCGATCGTCTTCTCGTCGACCGGGAAGAAGCCCATCGTCGCGCCGTACTCGGGCGCCATGTTGCCGATCGTGGCGCGGTCCGGCGTGGTCAGGCTGGCCGTGCCTTCGCCGAAGAATTCCACGAACTTGCCGACGACCTTTTCGCGACGCAGCATCTCGGTGATGGTCAGCACCAGATCGGTGGCCGTTACGCCTTCGCGCAGTCGGCCCTTCAGTTCCACGCCCACCACGTCCGGGGTCAGGAAGTAGACCGGCTGGCCCAGCATGCCGGCTTCGGCCTCGATACCTCCCACGCCCCAGCCGACTACGCCAATGCCGTTAATCATCGTGGTGTGGGAATCGGTGCCGACGAGGGTGTCCGGATAATAGACGCCATCCTTCTTGTGCACGCCGCGCGCCAGATATTCCAGGTTGACCTGGTGCACGATGCCGAAGCCGGGCTGCACCACGCCAAAGGTGTCGAATGCCTGCATCCCCCACTTCATGAACTGGTAGCGCTCGTTATTGCGCTTGAACTCCAGTTGCATGTTCAGGTCGAGGGCGTTCTTTTCGCGGAAGTGGTCGATCTGCACCGAGTGATCGACCACCAGGTCCACGGGAACCAGCGGCTCGATCTTCTTCGGGTTCTTGCCCATCTTCTCGGCCACGTTGCGCATGGCAGCCAGGTCGGCCAGCAGCGGCACGCCCGTGAAGTCCTGCAGCACCACGCGGGCCACGACGAACGGGATTTCATCCACGCGCTCGGCGTTCGGCTTCCAGTTGGCCAGTTGGCGGACGTGTTCCTCGGTCACCTTCTTGCCGTCGCAGTTGCGCAGCACGGATTCCAGGACCACACGAATCGACACCGGCAGGCGTTCGATCTTCACGCCCAGGGCCTTGCCCAGCTGGGGCAGGGAATAGTACTGGCCGCGGCCGCCAGTGCCGAGCTTGAATTCTTTCAGGGTGTTATTGAGATTGTGGGGCATTGCCTGACTCCAATCGAAGGGTGACGCGGGACGCTTCTGAACATTCTTATTCTTAAGACCCCGGTGCGCGATTGGGTTCCGCCGCCATGCAAGCGGCGCGGCCGGCGGGACCGGACGCGCACCGTTACCACGACTCGGCCTGACCCCGAGCGGGTCAGGCAAAGGTAAAACAGGACTTTACTGCGGAATTATTGCTTCGGTGCGGATTGTGCGGATGCGGGTTGCGCATCTGCCGGCTGGGCCGGTTGCGACGGAGCCACCAGCAGCGGCGTGGCCACCGGGGCGCGCAGCGCGCCGGCAACGGTCGGCGCGGAGCCGCCGGCCTGCATGTCTGCCGTCTGGCATTCGTCCGCCAGGCGCTGACCGAGGTTCCGGTTGAACAGCATGGCCTTGCTCGGGATCACCACCAGATCCATGCCGGTGCGTTGGTCGAAGTAGCGGTCGGCGCCGGTCACGGTGTTCTGGCGCGGCAGGCGGTAGACCTTGCCTTCCCAGTTCACGCCGATCACCTCGTCACGCTGCATGTTGCCGGTGATGTAGAGCGCATGGCCCAGTTCGCATTGCCACTTTTCGCCGGCCGGCGCTTCAACCGGGGCGGCTGCCTCGGTCTTCTTGGTGGTCTTCTTCGAGGCCGTCTTCTTGGTAGCGGCCGGTTTCTTGGCCGGTTCCTGGGCCAGCGCGGCGCCGGCGGATGTCAGGGTCAGGGCGCCAAGGCAGGCGGCCAGCACGATGTGTTTCATTGTGTCTTCCTTCCGGTTTTCTGAATAATCAAAAACGGCTGTTAGTCGTACGGTCCGCTGGGGAGCGCCGGGGGGCGCTCCGGCTACAACTTTCCGCCGCTATTCTCTACGATTTGCCCCACGGGGCGAAGCCCGTCGGTCATTGGTTACACAATTGTCCGCGGACGGTTTGTCATCGGCCACTTCAGGGCAAAAATGAGCAGTCCGCGTTTCGGACTGGTGTCAGTCGAAGAACAACTCCGTCACCGGCGAGGGCAGTTTCGTGCCAGTGGCATGGGCACGCTGCAGCAGCGACCAGTAATAGCGATAGCTTGCGCGGTCATGGAGTTGGCCGTCGTGGCGGATCGGCGCCCAGTTGTTCTCGTGCGCCGCGAGCAGGATCTGGCTTGCCGCGCCGATCTCGCTGTTCCCGGGGCGGAAGGCCGACACAATCGGTTCGATCTGGCCCGGATGAATGCTCCATTTACGCAGATAGCCGAATTCGGCGCGCGCCCGGTATGCGTCGTCGCCCGAGCGTTGGGGGTTCTGCACATCGGTGCTGACATTGTGTGACGGCACTTTGCCATGGCGGTGGCAGGCTGCCGAAATCTCGAGCATGGCCCGGCGGATCAGCGGATGCTCGAACTGCTCCGGCGAGCGCATGGCCTCGCCCGGAATCGCGCCGTGGTGCGCCGAGACAAAATCCATCAGGCCGAAGCTCAGGCACTCCACCTGTACGAGCGAGGCGATGTCGAAGACTTGCTCGAGCGCCGAATGTGTCTCAATCAGCACGTGTATCGGGATGTGGCGGGCAATGCCGGACGCGCGCGCCACCTGGTTCACGTGATCGGTCACGCGGGCCACTTCCACCACGTCGGTCACTTTCGGGACCACTACATAGGCCAGTCGGGCGCCGGCTGTCCTCACCAGGATGTCGACGTCCTCGCGCCAGCCCGGGTGCGCCGGGTCGTGGATGCGCACGCCCACGCGGTTGTGCGCATTTTCGGCACTGTTGATCAGTTGCGCGCACAGCGTGGCGTGCTGGCGTTCGAGCCCGACCGCTGCGCCGTCCTCGCAGTCGAACGTGATATCAAACACTGGCCCGAGCGCTTGCTGCAGGGCAAGCGATTTGCGCATGAGCTTTTCGCTACCGGCATAGTGGTCACACACCGGCAGTTGCACCGGAATGGCTTCGCCCTGAAACAAGACCTCGGATGGATGCACGTTAAATACGGAGAAAATGTAGGGTTATTCAAAAATGGGATTTACGCGCCCAAAAGAAAAACCGGGGTCCGCGCCGATTTTCGAGAATCGATGCGGAACCCCGGTCTTTCATGAGCGGGTGGCTCGCGGAGGATCAGCCCAGCAGGTGTTGCACGCCGGCACGCTCTTCTTCCAGTTCCTTGAGCGTGATGTTGATCTTCTCCTGGCTGTACGCGTCAATTTCCAGACCCTTGACGATTTCGTACTTGCCGTTGGCCGTGGTGACCGGGTAGCCGAACATCACATCGTTCGGAATGCCGTATTCACCGTTCGACGGGATGCCCATCGTAACGACCTTGCCGTTCGAGCCCAGCACCCAGTCGTGCACGTGGTCGATGGCGGCGTTGGCAGCCGAAGCGGCCGACGACAGTCCACGGGCCTCGATGATGGCGGCGCCGCGCTTGCCAACGGTCGGCAGGAACACGTCGTTGTTCCACACCGGATCGTTGATCATGTCCTTGACGCTCTTGCCGTCGACGGTGGCGTAGCGGTAGTCGGCGTACATCGTCGGGCTGTGGTTGCCCCAGACGAACATCTTCTCGATCGACGACACCGGCTTGCCGGTCTTGGCGGCGATTTGCGACAGGGCACGGTTGTGGTCCAGGCGCAGCATGGCGGTGAAGTTCTCGCGCTTCAGGTTCGGCGCCGACTTCATGGCGATGTAGGCGTTGGTGTTGGCCGGGTTGCCGACCACCAGCACCTTGACGTCGCGGCTGGCCACTTCGTCCAGGGCCTTGCCTTGCACCGTGAAGATCTGGGCGTTGGCTTCGAGCAGGTCCTTGCGTTCCATGCCCTTGCTACGCGGACGCGCGCCCACCAGCAGGGCAACGTCGGCATCCTTGAAGGCGACCTTGGGGTCGTCGGTAATGACCACGCCGGCCAGCAGCGGGAACGCGCAGTCTTCCAGTTCCATCACCACGCCCTTGACGGCGGCCTGGGCTTGCGGGAGATCGAGCAGTTGGAGGATGACCGGCTGGTCTTTGCCGAGCATGTCGCCGTTGGCGATGCGGAACAGCAGGGAATAGCCGATCTGGCCAGCGGCGCCGGTGACTGCGACGCGCATTGGGGCTTTAGCCATGAGTAAGTCTCCAAACGAAAAGAGGGGGTAACCGGTCGGTGGCGCTTGGGTCTCCAGGGTATGGAGCGGCCCGGCGCGTCACCGGGTGCTGGTCGCGTGTCGCCACGAAGGCAGGCGGGCGTCCGCCGCGGAACCCGCGGGCATTCGCGCGTGACCGGGCAACGAGAGTGCGCTTCCGGCCAGGTGCAGGCGTCGTGGGCGACAAGGCGTAAGTCTACTACTGCTGAGTGGTGCGTCGCATCCCGCAAAGGGGTATTCGGGAGCAACGGCACGGACCTGCGCGAGTGTAGGGTGAGCCCTGATTGATGTCAATTCATATGTCTTATATAAGACATAAGACATTTCATAGCGTGCTGGACGTGATTCTCGCTTTTGTGGTTGAATCCGGGCTATGTCATCCCTGCCTACGTCCCTGCCCGCAGCCGCCGCCAATGGCGCGCCGGAATCGGGCGCCCCCCAAAGCGGCGCCGGGACGCAGCCGTCCACGAACGCGCCGGGCGCTGCAGTCGCCCCCGCGACGGCCGCGCCGTCGCCGACTTTCAGCCCACTTTACCAGCAGATCAAGGCCCTGATCATGCAAAGCCTGCAGACGGGCGAGTGGAAGCCGGGCGAAATGATTCCGAGCGAGATGGATCTGGCTGCCCGCTACAAGGTGAGCCAAGGCACCGTGCGCAAGGCCATCGACGAACTGGCCGCCGAGAATCTGGTGGCGCGTCGTCAGGGCAAGGGCACGTTCGTGACTACCCATTATGAGGACGTGGTTAAATTCCGCTTCCTCCGTCTGGTACCCGACGAGGGCGAACCCCATTACGGCTCCAGCCGCGTGCTCGAATGCAAGCGGTTGCGCGCGCCTGCCGAGATCGCCCGCCTGCTAGATATTCGCACTGGCGATAGCGTGGTGCAGATCCGCCGCGTGCTGACTTTCTCGAATGAAGCCACGGTGCTGGACGAGATCTGGCTGCTGGGCGCCAACTTCAAGGGCCTGACGGCCGAAAAGCTCAACGAGTGGAAGGGCCCGATGTACGCGCTCTTCGAGGGCGAGTTCGGCACGCGGATGATCCGCGCCACGGAGAAGATCCGTGCGGTGGTTGCCGATGATACGGCGGCGGAATTGCTGTCGGTGGCACCGGGCTCACCGCTGCTATCGGTGGAGCGTGTTTCATTCACATATGGTGACCGCCCGGTGGAAGTCCGCCGCGGTCTGTATGTCACGACGCGGCACTATTACCAAAACGACTTGAGTTAATGCGCGATGGCGATGGGAGAGCGGTCCAGGGCGTCGATTATTGTGGCGCGTGTATGGGACCTGCTTCAACCATTGTCGAGCGTGAATGGAATGGCCAGATTTTTCCCGCCTGAAACGGTACAAACACTGTCGCGTGCGATTGTCGGGCACGCCGTGTTGGTGCGCGATAGGCGAAAATTATTGGTGCGCCGCGCAACAAAGGCGCTAAAATCATCTGGATTTGCTCCACTGCATTCATTTGCATCCAGTGTCACCCACACGCTTGATGCAATCCGGTGCAGCCACGGTACCCGCTGTGGCGCGCCAATGCAATTGGGAGCAATGGCAGTGTCGTACTTTTGCTGTTTTCTTTTCACCGCAAATGGGGTCTCGCATGGCTGAAGCCGTCAAACAAGCCAGGCCGGAGTTCCGGAACATCGGTATCGCGCAAATCTCGCGCTATCGGTTGCCCTGGGCCGGCAAGGTATCCATCCTGCATCGCGTAAGCGGCGCAATGATGTTCCTCCTCCTTCCTTTCGTTCTGTACCTGTTTGAGCAGAGCGTCACCTCCGAACTGAGCTTCGCCAAGTTCTCGGCCCTGCTGTCCAACGGCTTCATCAAAGTTGTGATCCTGGCCCTGATCTGGGGTTACCTGCATCACTTCTGTGCCGGCATCCGATTCCTGCTGCTCGATGTGCACGTTGGCGTAACCAAGCCCGCCTCGGCCAAGTCGGCTGTCACGGTGCTGGTGGTCAGCCTGCTGCTCACCCTGATCTTCGGTCTGAAGCTGTTCGGTCTGTTCTGAGGAGAATCAAGGTGGCAAACAATAATATTGGTCCCAAGCGCCTGGTTGTCGGCGCGCACTACGGTCTGAAAGACTGGCTCGCGCAACGCGTTACCGCGGTCATCATGGTGGTGTTCACCGTGGTGCTCGCAGCTGTGTATCTCGCCTTCGGCAACCCTTCGTACGAAGGCTGGTCGGGTCTCTTCGCCAATCAGTGGATGAAGATCCTGACGTTCCTGACCATCCTGTCCCTGCTGTTCCATGCGTGGATCGGCGTGCGCGATATCTGGATGGACTACGTGAAGCCGATGGCCGTGCGCCTCGTGCTGCAAGTTCTAACGATTCTGTGGCTCGTCGGTTGCGCGGGCTACGCTGCTCAGATTCTCTGGAGGGTGTAATAAATGGTCGCAGTCAAGACTGGATTGCCGCGTCGCAAATTTGACGTGGTCATCGTCGGGGCGGGCGGCGCCGGGATGCGCGCATCCCTCCAGCTCGCGGAAGCCGGCCTGAACGTGGCCGTGCTGTCGAAGGTTTTCCCGACGCGCTCGCACACCGTGGCGGCGCAGGGCGGTATCGGTGCTTCGCTCGGCAACATGAGCGAAGACAACTGGCACTATCACTTCTACGACACCATCAAGGGCTCGGACTGGCTGGGCGACCAGGACGCCATCGAGTTCATGTGCCGTGAAGCACCGAAGGTCGTGTACGAACTCGAACACTTCGGCATGCCGTTCGACCGTAACGCCGATGGCACGATTTACCAGCGTCCGTTCGGCGGCCACACCGCCAACTACGGCGAAAAGCCGGTGCAACGCGCTTGCGCGGCCGCTGACCGTACCGGTCACGCGCTGCTGCACACGCTGTACCAGCGCAACGTTCGCGCCAAGACCCACTTCTTCGTCGAATGGATGGCGCTGGACCTGATCCGCGACGAGGACGGCGACGTGCTGGGCGTGACCGCGCTGGAAATGGAAACCGGCGAAGTCTATATCCTCGAAGCCAAGACCACGCTGTTCGCGACCGGCGGTGCCGGCCGTATCTACGCGGCTTCCACCAACGCCTTCATCAACACCGGTGATGGCCTGGGCATGGCGGCACGTGCCGGCGTCCCGCTGGAAGACATGGAGTTCTGGCAGTTCCACCCGACCGGCGTGGCCGGCGCGGGCGTGCTGATCACGGAAGGCGTGCGCGGCGAGGGCGGTATCCTGCGTAACAAGGATGGCGAGCGCTTCATGGAGCGCTATGCCCCGACGCTGAAGGATCTGGCTCCGCGTGACTTCGTGTCGCGTTCGATGGACCAGGAAATCAAGGAAGGCCGCGGCTGCGGTCCGAACGGCGACTACGTGTTGCTCGACCTGACGCACGTCGGCGCCGAGACGATCATGAAGCGTCTGCCGTCGATCCGCGAAATCGGCATGAAGTTCGCCAACGTCGACGCGATCAAGGAACCGATCCCCGTGGTGCCGACCATCCACTACCAGATGGGTGGCATTCCGACGAACTTCCACGGTCAGGTCGTGGTGCCGAAGAACGGCAACCCGAACGAAGTGGTCAACGGCTTCTACGCCATCGGCGAATGCTCGTGCGTGTCGGTGCACGGCGCCAACCGCCTGGGCACGAACTCGCTGCTCGACCTCGTGGTGTTCGGCCGTGCGGCCGGTAACCACATCGTCGCCAACGCGATGAAGCAGAAGGAACACAAGCCGCTGCCGGCAGATGCCGCCGACCGCGCCATGGCCCGTCTGGCCAAGCTGCAGGGCACGACCTCGGGTGAATACACCCAGGACGTGGCCAACGATATCCGCCGCAACATGCAATCGCACGCCGGCGTGTTCCGTACGCAGAAGCTGATGGACGAAGGCGTCGAGCGCATCCTGGAAGTGGCCGAGCGCGCCAACAACATCCACCTGAAGGACAAGTCGAAGGTCTTTAACACCGCGCTGGTGGAAGCCCTGGAAGTGTCGAACCTGGTGGAAGTGGCCAAGGCTACGATGATCTCGGCCGCAGCCCGCAAGGAATCGCGTGGCGCCCACGCCCATAGCGACTTCCCGAATCGCGACGACGAGAACTGGCTCAAGCACACGCTGTTCTACAGCGAAGGCAACCGCCTCGACTACAAGCCGGTGAAGATGCAACCGCTGTCGGTGGAATCGGTTCCGCCGAAGGCCCGTACGTTCTGATACCCGCGTCGTAGAGAAAACAGGACCCACAGAAATGAAGCGTATTTTCGAAGTCTACCGCTACGATCCGGACAAGGACGCCGCGCCCCGCATGCAGACCTACGAGGTGGAACTCGACGGTCACGAGCGCATGCTGCTGGACGCGCTGGTCAAGCTGAAGAAGCTCGATGAGACGATCTCGTTCCGTCGCTCGTGCCGTGAAGGCGTGTGCGGCTCGGACGCGATGAACATCAACGGCAAGAACGGCCTGGCCTGCCTGACGAACATGCGCGAGCTGCCGGACCGCATCGTGCTGCGTCCGCTGCCCGGCCTGCCCGTGGTGCGCGACCTGATCGTCGACATGACGAACTTCTTCAAGCAGTACAACTCGATCAAGCCGTTCCTGATCAACGACGAGCCGCCGCCCGAGAAGGAGCGTCTGCAATCGCCGCAGGAACGTGACGAGCTGGACGGCCTGTACGAGTGCATCTTGTGCGCAAGCTGCTCGACGTCGTGCCCGTCGTTCTGGTGGAACCCGGACAAGTTCGTTGGCCCGGCCGGTCTGCTGCAGGCCTACCGCTTTATCGCGGACAGCCGTGACCAGGCCACCAGCGAGCGGCTGGACAACCTGAACGACCCGTACCGTCTGTTCCGTTGCCATAGCATCATGAACTGCGTCGATGTGTGCCCGAAGGGCCTCAACCCGACGAAGGCGATTGGCAAGATCAAGGAATTGATGGTTCGCCGCGCTGTTTAATCTGCCGGTATAAACTGCCTTGTGCGTACCGGGCGGAATCCGTACGAACACAGGCAGTCTGTAGTTGAAGTAAGCGGCGCGTCAGCCCGATGCGGTATCAATCGGGTGGCGCGCCGATCGCAAGAAGGCTGACCATGAGTCTTTCCACCACTTTCTCCCATCAGGCCGATCCGCACAAACGTGCCCGTCTACGCTGGCGCGCCCGCCGCGGCCTTCTGGAGAACGACATCATCGTCGAACGTTTTTTCAACCGTTACGAGGAGAGCCTGTCCGACGAGGACGTGGCATCGCTGAGCGAGCTGTTCGAGCTTGGCGACAACGAGTTGATGGACCTGCTGCTTGCCCGCAAGGAGCTGGACGGTGAGCTCGACACGCCCCCGATGCAACGGGTTGTAAGCCTGCTGCGTTCGGTCTGAGTTTGGTCAACACTATTATTCACAGTATTTGAAGGAACCGACATGACGCCGTCCGATGTGAAAGCCACGCTATCGTTTTCCGATGGTTCCCCCAGCGTTGAGCTGCCGATCTACAAGGGCACCGTTGGCCCGGATGTGATCGACATTCGCAAGCTGTACGGACAAACCGGCAAGTTCACCTATGACCCGGGGTTCATGTCGACCGCTTCGTGCAACTCCAAGATCACCTATATCGATGGTGACAAGGGTGAACTGCTGTACCGTGGCTACCCGATCGAGCAACTGGCACAGAAGTGCGATCACCTCGAGACCTGCTACCTGCTGCTGAAGGGCGAACTGCCCAACGCCAAGCAGAAGGAAGAGTTCGTGAACTCGGTGATGAACCACACGATGGTCCACGAGCAGCTCCAGTTCTTCCTGCGCGGCTTCCGCCGTGATGCGCACCCGATGGCCGTCCTGACGGGCCTGGTTGGCGCGATGAGCGCGTTCTACCACGACGCGATGGACATCGATGATCCGCATCAGCGCGAGATCTCGGCCATCCGCCTGATCGCCAAGATGCCGACCCTGGTCGCCATGGCGTACAAGTACACCATGGGTCAGCCGTACATCTACCCGCAGAACGACCTGTCCTACTCGGGCAACTTCATGCGCATGATGTTCGCCACGCCGTGCGCCCCGTACACCGTGAATCCGGTGCTCGAGCGCGCGCTGGACCGCATCTTCATCCTGCACGCCGACCACGAGCAGAACGCGTCGACCTCGACCGTGCGTCTGGCAGGTTCGTCGGGCACGAACCCGTTCGCAGCCATCGCCGCTGGCGTGGCCTGCCTGTGGGGTCCGGCTCACGGCGGCGCGAACGAAGCCGCGCTGAAGATGCTGGAAGAAATCGGCAGCGTCGACAACATCGGCGAGTTCATCAAGCAGGTCAAGGACAAGA
>Ga0310345_10000572_pt1 | contig 50613 bp, 50 predicted proteins | sample HC15DNA20500_MG_FD_204667 | JGI IMG/M metagenome (GOLD analysis project Ga0310345, IMG submission 204667) | Marine microbial communities from station ALOHA, North Pacific Subtropical Gyre - HC15-DNA-20-500_MG | ecosystem: Environmental > Aquatic > Marine > Oceanic | place: Pacific Ocean: North...
GCCCAGATAGGCGACCGTGGCGAAGCTGGAAATGCCGAGGCAGAAGGCGACGGGCGTGCCGATCAGCAGCAGGACGACGAAGGTGCCGAAGAGGACCCAGAGTTCCATGTCAGGCCTCCGCTTCCAGATCGGCATCGCCGAAACGCGACGTCGGCAGGCCCGCGGCGCGGCGGGCGATGCGTTCGGCGGAGAAGATGACCACAAGCAGGCCACCCGCCACGAGCGGCAGGAAGTCGAACGCGCCCGAGATGCCCAGCGACGGCAGCGTGTTGCCGGCCGTCCGCATCGCCAGTTGCCAGCCATAGTAGATCATGCCGCCGCCGAAGCAGGCCACGGCCACGTCGGAGACGGAGAAGAGGACCAGTTTCGTCCGCTCCCCGACCATGTAGAGCAGCACGTCGAAGGACAAGTGGTAGCCCTCTCGGATGCCGACGGCAGCGCCGAGAAAGATGAACCAGCCCATGATCATGACGGACGCCGGTTCGCTCCAGACCAGGCTGGAGTTCAGCAGATAGCGGAAGAACACCTGCGCCGCGATGATCGCCGTCATCAGGACCAGCCCGGTTCCGGCGATCCACAAGGCGGCACGGGCGAGGAAACTGGTCGCCGTGGCAACTTTCAGCATGTCGGGAGCCCTCGGGAAACAGGGGAAGGCCCGCGCCGGGACGCGGGCCCTCGGTGTCAGGTCACTCGGTCGCCTGAATGCGCGCGACCATGTCCTTGAGGTCCTCGGAGGTCACGTATTTCTCGTAAACCGGGCCCATGGCGTCGATGAAGGGCTGCTTGTCGATATCGGTGACGATCTCGTTGCCGGCCGCGCGGATCCGCTCCTCGGAGGCCTTCTCCTGTTCGGCCCAGAGGGCGCGCTGGACTTCCACGGATTTCTTCGCCGCCTCGCGGACCGCCGCCTGCTCTTCCTCGGAAAGCTTGTCCCAGGACATCTTCGACATCACCAGCACCTCGGGCACCATCAGGTGCTGGTCGAGCGTGTAGTACTTCGCGACCTCGTAATGTCCGGAGGTGTCGTAGGAGGGCCAGTTGTTCTCGGCCCCGTCGATCACGCCGGTCTGGATCGAGGAATAGACCTCGCCATAGGGCATCGGGGTCGCGTTCGCGCCGAGCGCGGAGACCATGTCGACGAACATGTCGGACTGCATCACGCGGAATTTCAGCCCCTCCAGATCCTCGATCGAGGTGATCGGGCGCTGGCTGTTGTAAAACGACCGCGAGCCGCCGTCGTAGAAGGCCAGGCCGATCAGGTCGTGATCGGCGAAGGCGTCGAGGATCTCCTGCCCGACCTCGCCGTCCATCACCTTGTGCATGTGATCGACCGAGCGGAAGATGTAGGGCAGGGACGGCACCTGGGTTTCGGGGATGATGTTGTTGAACGGCCCCAGCGAGACGCGGTTGAGGTCGATCACCCCGAACTGGGTCTGTTCGATCGTGTCCTTCTCCTCGCCCAACTGGGCGGAGGCGAAGATCTCGATGCAGATCTTGCCGTCGGTGGCTTCCTTCAGGGCCTCTCCCATGGCCTTGACGCCTTCGACGGTCGGATAGCCGTCCGGATGCGTGTCCGACGATTTCAGCGTCACCTCGCATTCCGCCCAGGCGGCCCCGGTCAGGGCGGCGCTGGCGAGGAGCGCTCCGATGAATGTCTTCGTGAATTTCATTTTTCTTCCTCCCAGATTTGGCCCCTCTCAGAGCCGGTAGGCCTGTTTCACAAGCCGGTACGTCAGGTCCTGTGCGACCTCGTAGGCCTCGTCCTCGTTCAGCCGCCCCGTGGCGACCAGCGTGGCGAGGTAGGCACTGTCCACCCGCCGCGCGACGTCGTGCCGGGCGGGGATGGAGCAGAATGCGCGGGTGTCGTCGTTGAAGCCGACGGTGTTGTAGAAGCCTGCGGTCTCGGTCGCGTTCTCGCGGAACCGCCGCATCCCCTCGGCACTGTCGAAGAACCACCAGGGCGGGCCCAGCTTCAGCGCCGGATAGACCCCGGCGAGCGGGGCGAGTTCGCGGGACTGCGTGGTTTCGTCCAGCATGAAGACGATGACGGAGAGGTTCGGGTCGCAGCCGAACGCGTCGAGCAGTGGTTTCAGCCCGCCGACGAAATCCGTGCGGCCCGGGATGTCGAACCCCTTGTCACGCCCGAAGCGCGCCAGCATCGAGGGGCTGTGGTTGCGCCGTGCGCCCCCGTGGATCTGCAGGACGAGGCCGTCGTCGAGGCTCATCCGCGCCATCTCGGTCAGCATCTGGCCCCGGAAGGCGTCGGCCTCCGCGGCATCCGCGCCGCCCGTCTTCACCCGGTCGAACAGCGCCTCGGCCTCCGCGGGCGACAGGTTCTCCGTCCGCGCGGTGGCGTGGCCGTGGTCGGAGGCGGTGGCCCCGTGGTCGATGAAGACCGCCCGGCGCAGGCGGTGCGCCTCGAGGTAGCCGGCCCATGTCATCGTGTCCTGACCGGTGATCTCTCCGAAGGTGGCGAGATTATCGGTGAAGGCGGGAAACTCCGGATCGACGACCGAGTCGGGGCGATAGGTGGTGACCACGCGCCCGGTCCAGCCGGAGGAACGGATCATCTGGTGCCAGCGCAGGTCGTCCAGCGCGCTTTCGGTGGTCGCGATGACCTCGATCCCGAAGCGTTCGAACAGGGCGCGGGGCCGGAACTCGGGCCGGGGCAGGCACTCCGCGATGTGATCGTAGAAGTGGTCCGCCGTGTCGGGGCCGAACTCCGCCTCGATGCCGAAGACCTCGGCAAAGGCGTGATCCAGCCACATGCGCGATGGCGTGCCGCGCAGGAGGAAGTAGTTGTCGGCAAAGAGTTTCCAGATCTTCCGCGCGTCGGTTTCCGTCGGCCCGCCGTCCGCCCGGGGCACACCCAAGCTCTCCAGCGGCACGCCTTGCGAGAACAGCATCCGGAAGACGTAATGATCCGGCGTGACGAAAAGCCGGGCGGGATCCGGAAAGGGTGCATCTTCGGCGAACCAGCGCGGATTGGTGTGCCCGTGCGGGCTGACAATGGGCAGGTCCCTGATCGAGGCGTGCAGCGAACGCGCGAGGTCCCTGGCGCCGTGGTCGAGGGGGAACAGCCTGTCGGGGTTCAGCTTCGGCACAACGTTCCTTACCTTCGCGTCCAAATGAGAGCGATGGTTCATCCATCTCTGGTAATCTGGGATACTAATATGCTAGTCTGCTTCTATCGTCAATCCTTCTCCGGAGCCGCCGCATGACCGATCTCGTCGCCAGCCTCACGCCTCTCGACGCCTCCACCCGGGTGTCGGTGACGGATCAGGTCTTCGATGTGCTGCACGCGCAGGTGCTGTCTCTGGCGCTCCCGCCGGGCGCAAAGCTGTCGGAGGCCGAGGTGTCGCGGCAGCTCGGCGTGTCGCGCCAGCCGGTGCGCGATGCCTTCTTCCGGTTGTCCCAACTCGGCTTTCTGGTGATCCAGCCGCAGCGCGCGACGACTGTCAGCAAGATTCATGTGCAGGACGTCCGTCGGGCACGATTCATCCGGACCGCCATCGAGGTCGAGGTCATGCGCCTTGCTGCCGCGCGCTTCTCCGCCGACGATTTCGCGGCGATCGAAGCAAACATGGAAGCGCAGGCGGTGGCTGTCTCCAGCGGTGACCGGAGCACCTTTCACCGGCTCGACGATGCCTTCCACCAGCTGATCTGTGCGCGGGCGGGGGTCGATTTCGTCTGGGATGCGATTCGCGAGAACAAGGCGCACACCGACCGCGTCCGGTTCCTGTCGCTCGCCGAGGGGTCGCAGCGGGCCTACGACGATCACGTCCGCATCCTTGCCGCGCTGAAGGCCGGAGACGCGGCGGCCTCGGTGGCCGCGATGCGCCAGCACCTCGGCACCATCGAGACGATCATCGAACAGCTCCGGGCCGAGAACCACAGCTGGTTCTCCGGCGACGAAGAGTAGGCGCATGCGGCTGGTCTTCGTCGGCGAATGCATGGTCGAACTCGCGCCCGCGGGCGAGATGCTGCGCCGGAGTTTCGCGGGCGACACGTTCAACATGGCATGGTATGTGCGCAGGCTCTGCCCGTCCGACTGGGCGGTGGACTACGTGACCGCCATCGGCAGCGATCCGATCTCGGACGAAATGGCTGAATTCATGGCCTCTGCCGGTGTCGGCACCGCCCACGTCCAGCGCCGGGACGACCGCACGGTCGGGCTCTACCTGATCAGCCTGGCGAACGGCGAACGGTCCTTCTCCTACTGGCGGGGTCAGGGCGCGGCGCGGCTGCTGGCAGAGGACCGCGTGCGGCTGGATCGGGCATTCGCGGGCGCTGACATCGTCTGCGTCTCGGGTATCACGGTCGCCATCCTCGAAGGCGATGGCCGCGACGTGCTGGCGGCGGCCCTGCGCGCCTATCGGGAGGCCGGCGGGCACGTCGTCTTCGATCCGAACATCCGCACGCGTCTCTGGTCCGACGCGGCGGAGATGCGCGCGGCCCTCACCCGGTTCGCGGGCCTCTCCGACACGGTCCTCGCCTCGTTCGAGGACGAGGCCACGCATTTCGGAGACGCGGATCCGCAGACGACCGTGGCGCGGTATCTCGCGGCGGGCGCGTCATGCGTCGTGGTGAAGGACGGCGCAAATCCGATCCACGCGGTCGAGACGGGGCAGGAGACCGTCGTGCGTCCCGAACCGCTCGACACGGTGACCGATTCCACCGCGGCCGGGGACAGCTTTAACGCCGCCTATCTCGTGCGGCTGCTCGCAGGCGACGACATGGCGGCGCGGCTGGAGGCAGGGGCCGCAGTGTCGCGCCGGGTGATCCAGGAGAGAGGCGCACTTTCGGAAAAAGCGGCGCCGGTCGGCGGCGGCTGACCTCCGCGCCGGGGGCGTTACTCGTCCGTCGGGGCGGGGGGCGCATCGGGCCTGTTGACGATCCCGTTCAGAAACAGGTCGAGGAAGTGGTCGGCGATCTCGTCCGGGGACATGCCGTCGGACTCGTTGTGCCAGCGCAGGATCCAGTTCATTGCCCCGAGGAACAGGTTCGACGTGACACGAACGTCGACGGGCCGCAGATCGCCTTCGGCGATGGCCGCCTCGATGAGCATCCGCGAATAGCGGTCAAGCTGCCGCCGCCGTTCCAGAAGCTCCTGCTGCGCCTCTTCGGGCAGGGCGCGGATGGTGGACATGGTGGTGTAGGCGCCGCGCTCCTGCATCAGAAGAACCATGAAGCGGCGGTAGAGGAAACAGAGACGTTCGAACGCCGTGCCGCCATGCGCCTCGGTCTCGGTCCGGGCGGTCAGGCCGCAATCGTAGGACAGCTTCAGACATTCATAAAGCAGCTGCTCCTTGTTCTTGAAGTAGTAATAGAGCGCGGTCTTGGTGACGCCGATCTCTTCGGCCACCTCGTCCAGAGAGGTCGCGTGATAGCCCTTTTCGTTGAAAATACGGGCCGCGACACGGAGCGTCGCGCGGCGCTTCAGCTCGCGAGTCTCCTCACGGCTGGCAACCGCCCCGTTCCAGTTGGCCATGCGATTCCTTTCCCTCTGTGACACCCGCGGCCCCGCGCCGCACCGCCCGTCACTTAATGCCAAATCCTCCGGCTTGGCCAGACATTGTTCTTGCAATTTCATCTATTGACTGACGAGTAGAAATGTGGCCCGTTAGGTGAACAGAGGGCGTTGGCAGGTCCGACGGCCGCGGTCGGCCGCACTGCCGAAATGCCTGCGCGGCCTTCGCGCGGGACGGGAGGAGAAAAGTGAAAATGACCGGTGAGTTTCACCGAGGCCGCGCTCCACGCGCCGGCCAGCGGGCGGGGTGTGTCCGCAATGTGCCCCAAGCAAAGCAGGGTGGCCCCGGCTGCGAGAGGCGGCCGGAATGACCGCCGTCTTCGACACCGAACAGCGGCTGCTGAAGGACAACGTGGACAAATGGCTGGCCGCCAATGTCACCCCGCTCATCCCCCGGCACGAGGCCGACTGCACCTTCCCGTTCGAGATCCTCGACGGCCTGAAGGAGTTCGGCTACCTCGGCGGCCGGATCCCCGAGGCGGACGGCGGGTTCGATCTGTCCTACACCACCTGGGGCATGCTGATGGAAAGCGCCGGCTATTGCTGGGGCTCGCTTCGCACCATCGTCAACATCACCAACGGCACGATCCAGAAGCTCAGCCGCTTCGGCACGCCCGAGCAGAAGGACCGCTGGCTGAAGCCGCTCCTCGACAACCGGATCCGCACCTGCACCGGGCTCAGCGAACCGAACGTCGGCTCCAACGTCCGGGGCATCGAGACGCGGGCGGACTTCCGGGACGGCACCTACGTCATCAACGGCCGCAAGCTCTGGATCACCAACGGGGTCAACGCCGACATCTGTCTTGTCGTCGCGCGCACCTACAGCCCCGATTGCGACGGCGCCCTGTCGGCCTTCGTGGTGGAAAAGGGCACGCCCGGATTTTCCGCGAAGCGCGTGTCGAAGATGACCCTGCGCCCGACCGGCACCTCGGAGCTGGAGTTCGACAACGTTGTCGTCCCGGCCGAGAACCGGATCGGCGACGAGGGCGCGGCGCTGTCCGGCACGCTGGCCGGGCTGAACACCGCGCGGGTCAACATCGCCATGGGCGCGGTCGGACAGGCACAGGCGGCGCTCGACCTGTCGGTCGAGTATGCCAAGACGCGCAAGCAGTTCGGCAAGCCCATCGGGTCGTTCCAGCTGATCCAGAAGCACATCGTGGACATGACGATCCGGGTGAAGGCCGCCCGCGCGCTGGCCTACACCGCCGCCGCCCGGCTCGATGCCGGGGAAGAGGCGCGCGAGGACTGCTCGATCGCCAAGCTCTACGCCACGCAGGCCGCGTTCGAGGTCGCCGACATGGCGCTGCAGGTCCACGGCGGGCTCGGCTACGCGACCGATTACCCGATCGAACGGATCTTCCGCGACACCCGTGGCGGGATGATCCCGGAAGGAACCTCGGAAATCCAGACCCTCATCGCGGGCCGCGAGATCCTCGGCCTGAACGCCATCGCCTGAAGTGAGTCCAATGCCCCAAGACGCCTACGCACCCTACGTGTTCCCCGACTTGACGCACCTCTTCGCGCCTCGGTCCATCGCCGTCGTCGGCGCGTCGGAGAAACCCCATTCGATCGGCAATCACGCGATGCGGAACATCGTGGAGCATTCCGGCTTCAAGGGCGATGTCCACCCGGTGAACCCCAAGCAGGCGACCGTGATGGGCCTGCCCTGCGTGCCCGATGTCGCCGCCCTGCCCGGCCCGGTGGACGTGGTGATGGTGGTGATCCCCGCGCCGGGCGTCGTCGCAGCGGTGGAACAGGCGGGCGAAAATGGTTGCGGTTTCGCGGTGATCCTGACCTCCGGCTTCTCCGAGGCCGACGACTGGGGCCGCGCGGAAGAGGCGAAGCTGGTCGAGATCTCGAAACGCACCGGCATCCGGATCTACGGACCGAACTGCCCGGGGCTGGTGAACCTGAACCTGCCGCTCGGGATGACCTTCAGCCCGGCCTTCAAGGATGACATCGCCCCCGGCCCCATCGGGCTGGCCACGCAGGGCGGCGGCCTCGGGCGGAACATGATCCAGCACAACGAGCGCGGCGCGCAGTTCGGGCTGTGGTCGTCCTCCGGGAACGAATGCGACCTGCAGGTGGCCGATTTCATCCACCACATGGCGCAAGACCCCGAGATCAAGGTGATCGGCTGCCTCGTCGAGGGCTTCAAGGACGGCGCCCGCTTCGCCGCCGCCTGCGCCGAGGCCGCGCGCAGGGGCAAGCCCGTCGTGGGGCTGAAGGTCGGCCGTTCGGAATACGGGGCCAGGGCCGCCGCGTCGCACACCGCGTCGATCACCGGCTCGGCCGAAGTGAATTCCACCGTCTTCCGCCAGCTCGGCGTGGTCGAGGTGGACGATCTGGACGAACTGGTGGACGTGGCGATGCTGTTCTGCCGCAGGATGCCCACGGGGGACGAGAAGATCGCGGTCTTCGCCTCGTCCGGCGGGGCGGCGTCGCTCTGCGCCGACAACGTCGGCATGGCCGGGCTGACGCTGGCCGAGTTCGCGCCCGAAACGGCCGAACGGCTGACCGCCGCCCTGCCGGCTTACGCCAACATGTCGAACCCGATCGACACGACCTCGATCTCGATCTCCCACCCCGACGCCTACCGCGAAGCGATGGCCGCCTGCGCCGCCGACCCGAACGTCGGGCTGGTGCTGGCGCCGCTGCCGATGGATTACGGCGAGTATTCCGTGGTGAACGCCCGCGCGCTCGAGGCCGTGCAGGCGGGCGCCGGGGTGCCGATCGTGCCGATCTGGATGTCGGAACGGCAGGGCGGCGGATATGTCGAACTGGCTCGCGCCGGGCTGGTCCCGTTCCGCAGCCTGCGCAACATGCGCAAGGCGCTGCGCCGATGGGTCGATCACGGCGTCTGGCGGCAGGGCCGCGACGCGGGCTGGACCCCGGCGGTGGTGAGGGCCGGATCGCCGGGTGCGGCCGGCCCGACCCGCACGCTGAGCGAGGTCGAGGGCAAGCGCGCCCTCGCCGCCGCCGGCGTGCCCGCGACCGCCCCCGAACTCGCCACCGACGCGGCGCAGGCCGCGGCCATCGCGGAGCGCATGGGCGGGCGGCTCGCCTTCAAGATCGTCAGCCCCGACATCACCCACAAGTCCGACATCGGCGGCGTGAAGCTGAACGTCACCCCCGAGACCGCCGCCGCGGCGCATGACGAGATCATGGCCAACGCGGCGAAGGCCCGGCCGGACGCCGACCTGACCGGCGTCCTGATCGAGCCGATGGCCCCCGAGGGCGGGATCGAGGCCTTCGTCGGCCTCTCCCGCGATCCCGTCTTCGGGCAGGTCATGACCTTCGGGCTGGGCGGCATCTACGTCGAGATGTTCGCCGACGTGACCCGCGCCATGCTGCCGGTCACCCGCGACAAGGCCGCCGAAATGATCGGCGCGCTGAAATCGGCGCGGCTGCTCACCGGTTACCGCGGCCAGGCCGAGCGGGACACGGCGGCGCTGGCCGATCTGATCGCCAGGGTCTCGGACTTCGCGCTGGCGACCCCGGGGCTGGTCGAGATGGACATCAACCCGGTCTGGGTCGGCCGCGCCGGCGCGGGGGTCATGGCGCTTGACGCCGTGATCGTGGTCGAGGCATGAGCGGCCCGCTCGACGGCATCACCGTCGCCGATTTCTCGGAACTCCTGCCCGGGCCGTTCATGACCGGCGCGATGGCCGAGATGGGCGCGCGGGTGGTCAAGATCGAGCGCCCCGGCGGCGACGGGCTGCGCCGCAGCCAGCCCGGGACGTTCGAGATCGTGAACCGGGGCAAGACCTCGGTCACGCTCGACCTCAAGGACCCCGCCGACCGCGACCGCGCGATTGCCCGCGTGGCGGAGGCCGACGTGATGGTCGAAGGTTTCCGCCCCGGGGTGATGGACCGGCTGGGGCTGGGCTACGCCGAGATGGCGCGGATCAACCCTGCGCTGGTCTACATCTCGCTCTCGGGCTACGGTCGGACCGGGCCGCTGGTGGCCGCGCCGGGGCACGACCTGAACTACCTCGCCCAAGCGGGGGTGACGGCGCTCTGCGGCCGGCCGGACGGCCCGCCCGAACACACCTTCGGCCTGCCGGTCGCCGACCTCGGCGGCGGGCTCTACGGGCTGGCCAGCGTGACGGCGGCGCTGCTCCAGCGCGCCCGCACCGGGCGGGGGCAGCACATCGACCTGTCGATCACCGATTGCCTCGCCCACTGGGTGAACCCCCGGCGCGGCGTCTACAACGCACGCGGCATCGACGACGAGTCGGGCCAGCGCGCCGTGGCCCTCGTCCGCCCGGCCTACGGGGTCTTCGCCTGCATCGACGGCGCGATCTCGGTCGCCGCGCTCGAGGATCACTTCTGGGCCGCACTGCGCGCCGCGCTCTACCTCGGCGCCTACGGCGATCCCCGCTTCGACGGGCTCGAGGCACGCCGGGCCGAGGCCGACGGCATCAACGCCGCCATCGCCGCCGCCATCGCGCCCCTGACCCGGGAGTCGGCGATGGACCTGATGCGGCGACACGACGTCCCCGCCAGCCCGGTGCTAAGCGTGAACGAGGCCGCCGCCTCGGACCATTTCGCCGCGCGCGGGCTGATCGTGCAGACCGCCTGCGGCCCCGCTGTGCCCTTCCCCGTGCGGTTGGAGGGCATGACACGCGATCTGCCGCCCGCTCCCACCCTGAACGTAGCAGGAGAGACGACCCCATGACCCCCGAAGAGGAACGGGTGCCGCACCGCATCGCCGGCTTCAACACGCTGGAACTGGCGGCGGGCCTCATCATCCTGGTTCTCGGCGTCATCGTCGCGGCCGAGAGCCTGACCTACCCCTTCGGCACCCTGCGCAACGTGGGTCCGGCGATCTTTCCGATGCTTCTCGGCATCATCCTCGCCGCGCTCGGCCTGACCATCATCTTCGAGGGCCGCGTATCGCTCGCGGTGGCCCCGGCGGTGCCGTGGCGCGCGATCCTCGCGATCTGCGCCTCGCTCGCCTCCTTCGCGCTGCTGATCGACCGGGCGGGGGCCTATGTCGCGATCTTCGCGCTGATCTTCCTGGCCGGGCTGGCCGACCGGACTTTCCGGCCGGTGACGCTGCTGATCGTCGCGTTCTGCCTCTGCGCCTTCGTCACCGCGCTGGTCATGGGCTTCCGCGGCATCGTCAACATCGACCTTCTTCCGGGAGCCTGAGATGGACCTGCTCGACAACATGATTCTGGGCTTCTCGGTCGCGATTTCGTGGTCGAGCCTTTGGGCCTGCTTCATCGGCGTCACGCTCGGCACCTTCATCGGCGTGCTGCCGGGGGTGGGCGCGCTGGCGGGGATCTCCCTCCTGATGCCGCTGACCTTCGGGCAATCCGCCACCGACGCGATCGTGATGCTGGCGGGGATCTACTACGGCTCGATCTACGGCGGCTCGACGGCGGCGATCCTGCTGAACCTGCCGGGGTCCGTCACATCGGCCGTGACCTGTTTCGATGGCTACCCGATGGCGCAGAAGGGGCAGGCGGGCAAGGCGCTGGCGATGACGACGCTGGCCAGCTTCATCGGCGGCTGCTTCGCCATCGTGCTGATGATGGCCTTCGCCCCGCCGCTGGTCGCCGTGGCGCAAAGCTTCGGCAGCCCGGAATATTTCGCGATGACGGTGCTGGGCCTGCTCGCCGCCTCCACGCTCAGCCAAGGTTCGCCGGTCAAGGGGATCGCGATGGTGGTGGTCGGGCTGATCCTCGGGCTCGTCGGGACCGACATCCAGTCGGGCGTGGCGCGGTTCACCTTCGGCTCGCGCGAGATGCTGGACGGGATCAGCCTTGTCGTGCTGGCCATGGGGCTCTTCGGGGTGTCCGAGGTCCTCATCAACTTCACCTCCACCCTCTTCGCCACCTCACGGCAGACCGTCGACACCTCGTGGAAGGCGATGTGGCCCACAGGGGCCGAATGGAAGGCCACCAGCGGGTCGATGGCGCGCGGGTCGGTGCTGGGGTCGATCATCGGCATTCTGCCTGGCGCGGGCGCGGCGATCGCCGCCTTCATCTCCTACTCGGTCGAGAAGCGGATGAGCCGGACACCGGAGCGCTTCGGCAAGGGCGCGATCGAGGGGCTGGCCGCCGCCGAGACGGCGAACAACGCCGCCGCGCAGGCCGCCTTCATTCCGACGATGAGCCTGGGGATCCCCGGCTCGGCCACCATGGCGCTGCTTCTGGGTGCGCTGCTGATCCACGGGGTCCAGCCGGGGCCGCTGGTGATCCAGACCGACCCGGACTTGTTCTGGGGCCTTATCGCGAGCTTCTGGATCGGCAACCTGCTGCTTCTGATCCTGAACCTGCCGATGATCGGGATCTGGGTCCGGATGCTGCTGATCCCCTACCACATCCTTTACCCCTGCATCCTCTTCTTCATCTGCCTCGGCGCCTATTCGGCCCGGAACAACCCGATCGACATCTACCTCGTGATCGTCTTCGGCCTGATGGGCTACGGCATGAAGCTGCTGCAGCTGCCCGCCGCGCCGCTTCTGCTGGGCCTCGTGCTCGGGCCGATGGCCGAAGAGCATTTCCGCCGGTCGCTGCTGCTGGCTCGGGGCGATGCGACCGTCTTCCTCACTCAACCGATCAGCGCGGGCCTGCTGGCCACCGCTGCGATCATCGTCGCGACGACCGTGTGGTCTTCGCTGCGCAAACGCCGGCGTGCCCTGTCGGACGCGCCGGTCCAATAACCTTTCAACCGGAGGAGACACCATGTTCAAACAAATGACCAAGCTGGCGGCCGCGGGGGCGCTGACATTGGCGGCGGCCGCAGCGGGGGCGCAGGACTTTCCGTCCAAGCCGATCACCTGGATCGTGCCGTACACCCCGGGCGGGATCACCGACACCCGCTCGCGCCTGATCGCGGACGAATTCGGCAAGGCCCTCGGCCAGACCGTGGTGGTGGAGAACAAGCCCGGCGCCGGCGGCACGCTGGGGCTGGAATACGTCGCCCGCGCCGACCCGGACGGCTACACCATCGTTTACGGCACCCTCGGGACGCTGGCCGCCGCTCCGTCGCTCTATGCCGACCTGCGCTACGACAGCCTTGAGGATTTCGAGTCGATCCACATGATGGGCGCCTCGCCGAACACGCTGATCGCCTACAAGGACACGCCCTACAACACGGTGAAAGACCTCGTCGCCTACGCCAAGGAGCATCCGGGCGAGGTGACCGTGGGCCTGGCCGGGATCGGCACTGGCACGCACCTCGCGTCGGAACTTTTTGCCAACGACGCCGGCGTCGAATTCCTGCAGGTGCCCTACAAGGGCTCCGCCCCGATGCTGAACGACCTGATCGCGGGCCGGCTCGACATCGCCTTCGACTACCCGGTCTCGACCCTCGGCCACGTGCAGTCGGGTTCGGTCAAGGTGCTGGGCGTCACCTCCGCCGACAGGCTGGAGCTGTTCCCCGACGCGCCGACGGTGGCCGAGGCGGGCTTTCCGGGTGCGGAAACCGGGTCGTGGTCGGGCATCTTCGCGCCGGGCGGCACACCGCCGGAGCGGGTCGAGATCCTCGCCGACGCCTTTGCCACGGCGATGGAAAGCGCCGCCGTGCAGGACGCGTTCGAGAAGGTGCAGTCGGAGATCTGGATGATGCGCGGCACGGAGATGGACGAGTTCGTCTCCGCCGAGCTGGATCGCTGGACCAGGATCATCGAAGCCGCTGGCATCGAGAAGCAGTGACCCCGTGAACCATCGCGTCACGAAAAGGACGGGGGCCGCGATGGCCCCCGCCGCACGCGGACTGGCGATGCGCTCAGCGCCCGCCCGTGACGCCGAGGGTCTGCGCCGACACGAGGTCGGCCAGCGAGGAGGCGAAGAAGGTCACCGCCTTGGCGATATCCTCGGGCTCCGCCAGCCGCGGCATCGGCGTCAGCATCAGGGAACGCTGTTCCAGCTTGTCGAAATCCGGCCGCGCCCGCAGGCGCGGCGTGGCCACCAGCCCCGGCGCGATGGCGTTCGCGGTGATGTTGAAGGCCCCGGCTTCCCGCGCGAGCGCGTTGGTCATGCCGATCAGCCCGGCTTTCGCGGCCGAGTAGTTGGTCTGCCCCTTGTTGCCCAGAAATGCCATGGAAGACATGTTGATGATCCTGCCCCAGTTGCGCTCCATCATGCCCGGCAGCACCGCGCGGCAGCAGTGGAAAGCGGCCTTGAGCACCACGTTGTGCACGTCGTCCCAATCGTCCTCGGACATCTTCAGAAGATACTTGTCACGCGCAAATCCCGCGTTGTTCACCATGATGTCGCAGGGGGCGAGCTCCGCCTCCGCCGTGGCGAAGACCGCCTTGACCGAGTCGCGGTCGGTGACGTCGCAATGCCCGGTCCAGACCTGCGCTGCGGGCGCGGCCGCCTCGATCTCCTTGCGGGCGGCGTCGAGCGCGTCGGACGAGATGTCGATCAGCGCGACCCGCGCGCCCTCCGCGGCAAGCATCCGGCCGCTGGCGCGCCCGATGCCGCCGCCGCCGCCGGTGATGAACGCGGTGCGTCCGTGCAGTCCCAGATCCATGACTTCCTCCTTGGAACGATAATTTACTTTCGAGTAAATTCTTTCCATGACGCGGCGGGGACTTCAACATCAACATTGTAAGCCATAGTAAGAATGTTTACCGAGCAGTAGAAACTGCGGAGACGACACGATGACGGCGCTCGAAAAGCCAGACCTTTACGAACTCGACGGGGACGGGCCCGCGCTGAACCTGCTGTTCGGCCGATGCGCCGCCTGCGACCGGCTGCACTTTCCCCGCACCCGCTACGGCTGCCCGCGCTGCGGCGCCCGGCCCGCACAGGTGCAGAGCGAACCGCGCCCCGGCCGCGCGACGCTTCTGACCTTCATCACGCTCCACGCGAAGCTCGCCCCCGGCGTGGTGCCCCCCTGCGTCGTCGGCGAGGCGGAGATCGCGCCCGGCATGATCGAGGAGATCATGCTCAGCGGCACCGAGGACGCCTACCGCGACGGCATGACCGTCGTCGCCCGGGCCGAGGCGGTGGAGCGCGGCGGCGAGACGGTGCTCGCCTGCCGCTTCGCGCCGGAAGGAAAGGTATGACGATGGCACGACTGAACGACATGCGCCCGGTCTACGTGGTGGGCGTGGGGATGCACCCCTACCAGTTCGCCGGCGACACGCTCTATATCGACATGGGCCTGACCGCCGTGCGCGGCGCGCTCGACGACGCGGGCATCGCCTTTCCCGAAGTCGAAAGCGCCTACATCGGCTGCACCGGCATCGGCATGGCGGCGGGGCGGATCATGTTCAACCACCTCGGCTCCACCGGGCTAGCCTGCACGCAGGTCGAAAACGCCTCGGCCTCCGGATCCTCGGCCTTCCAGATGGCGGTGCTCGAGGTCGCATCGGGCCGCCGCGACGTGTCGCTGGCGGTCGGGGTCGACAAGTACGGCGACCAGGTCCGGGCGGTGCAGAAGGAGAAGGTGAACCGGCTCTCCGACACCGCCAACATCCCGCTGGTGAAGTATGCGATCATGGCCGAGCACCTGAAGAAGGAGAAGGGCCTCAGCGCCGAGGACCTCGCCATGGTCGCCGCCAAGAACCACACCAACGCCTCGAAGAACCCCAATGCGCAGTTCCGCAAGCCCCGGACGGTCGAACAGGTGCTGAAGTCCACCCGCGTGGCGGGAACCACCACGTCGCTCATGTGCTGCCCGCGCGGCGACGGCGCGGCCGCCGCCATCGTGGCCAGCGAGGATGCGATCCGCCGGCTCGGCATCGCGGGCAGGCGGCCAATCCGGGTCGCCGCCTCGGTCCTGCAATCCGAAAAGCCGCAGGTCGGGCGCGAAATCCCTTCGGTCACGCTGGCGCAGGAGGTGGCGGAACTGGCCTATGCCGAGGCCGGGATCACCGCCGCCGACCTCGACTGCGTCGAGTTGCACGACGCCTTCGCGATCGAGGAGATCCTCTATACCGAAACCTTCGGCCTCGCCCCCAAGGGTGAGGGCCAGCATTTCCTGCGCGACGGCGGTTCGGCCATCGGCGGGCGCTGCGCTGTGAACTCGTCGGGCGGGCTGATCGGGCAGGGGCATCCGCTGGGGCCGACCGGCCTCGGCCAGGTGCACGAGCTCACCCGCCAGCTGCGCGGCGAGAACGGCGAGCGGCAGCAGCCCGGCGCCCGCATCGGCATGGCGCACATGATCGGCCTCGGCTCCATCGCCATCGCCCATATTCTGACCAAGGACTGACCATGCCCAGCTACGAAACCCTGACCTACGACAAGGCCGACAACGGGGTCGTCACCATCACGCTGAACCGCCCCGACCGGATGAACACGCTCGGCGGCACGATGAAGCCGGACCTCTACGATGCCTTCCGGAACGTGATGCTGAACGACCGCGACGTGCGCTGCGTGATACTCACCGGCGCGGGCGAACGCGCCTTCTGCGCCGGGGCCGACATCAAGGAACGCGCCGCCAACCGGCCGCCCCGCGCGGAATACTACGCCAAGCAGGCATTCACCCACGACCTGACCCGGCTGATCGAGGAATTCGAACGCCCGGTCATCGCCGCGATCAACGGCGTCGCGCTCGGCGGCGGGATGGAAATCGCGCTGTGTGCCGACATCCGCATCGCCGCCGATCACGCGAAGATGGGCCTGCCCGAGGTCAATCTGGGCGTCCTGCCCGCCGCCGGCGGCACCCAGCGGATGCCCCGCCTGATCGGCGCCTCGCTGGCGAAGGAGCTGATGTTCACCGGCCGCCACATCACGGCGGACGAGGCGCTGGCCTATGGCATTGTCAGCCGCGTGGTGCCGGCGGCCGAGCTGATGCCGACCGCCCGCGCCCTCGCGGACGAGATCGCGGCCAAGCCGCCGCTCTCGGTGTCCTTCATCAAGGCGGCGGTCAACAAGGGGCTGCAGGTCGGCATCAAGGAGGGGCTGGAATACGAACGCCTCGGCGCCGCGATGATCATGGACAGCGCCGACCGGGCCGAGGGCATGGCCGCCTTCCTCGAAAAGCGCAAACCCGTCTTCAAGGGGGAATGATATGTTCCGCACCCGGCTGACCCGGCTGTTCGGGATGCGCCACCCGATCATCGTGGGCGGCATGATGTGGCATTCCAGGGCGGCCTTCGTGGCCGCCTGCGCCCGGGCCGGGGCGATGGCCTTCCTGACGCCCAAGAGCCACGACAGCGCCGAAGCGTTCGAGGCCGACCTCGCCCGCTGCCTGGAGCTGGCCGAGGGCGCGCCGGTCGGCGTGAACTTCTCGATCTCGCGCTTCCGCTCGAACGAGATCAACGACACCTGCCTTGCCATCGCGCAGCGTCACGGGATCACCCGGTTCGAGACGGCGGGCAGCCACCCCGGCGACATGATCGCCCGGATCCACGACGGCGGCGGGGTGCTGATCCACAAGTCGACGCAACTGCGCCACGCGCTTAAGGCGGCGCGCTCCGGCGTCGATGCCGTCACCATTGTGGGCATGGAGGCGGGGGGGCATCCCGGTGTCAACCCGCATCCGGGCCACATCCTCCTGTCGCAGGCGATGAACGAGATCGAGATCCCGATCGCGCTCGGCGGCGGGATCGGGACGGGGCGGCAGATCCTCGCCGCGCTGGCACAGGGCGCCGAGGCGGCGGTGGTCGTCAGCCGGTTCCTCGCCAGCACCGAGATCGAGGCGCATCCGAACTACAAGGCCCGCATGGTCGCCGCCGGGATGGACGACACGGTCGCGGTGCTCGGCTCGATCCGGGACACGTGGCGGGTGCTGAACAACCGGACCGCCATGCAGGTCCGGGAGATGGAGAAGACGCTGGGCGACCGGGCGCGGCACGCGGATTTCGGCGACCTGGTGAGCGGGCGGCAAGGCCGGGACAATGCCTATGTCGCCGGTGACGTGGACCGGGGGCTGGTCTCGATGTCTGCCGCCGTCGCCCATGCAGACCGCGAGGAAAGCGCGGCCGACGTGGTAACGCGACTGGCGCGGGAACTGGAGGACGCCTGGACCGCTCTTGTGGAGCGCCGGGCGGTCGAGACGCTGGCGTGATCGGTCAGGCCGGGCGAGCGCAGCCCCAAGGGTTAACGGGCATCTCGACCCGCCGAGCTCCGCGCGAAAGCGCCTCAGGCCGGTTCGGCCGGGATGTGCTGGATCGCGGTGAAGCCCTCGAACCTTGGCGCGCCGCTGTGCAGCTTGCGGGTGTCGCCGGCGCGGGAATGGGCCTGCCGGAACTGGTCGCTGCGGGTCCAGTCCCGGAAATGCGCCTCGCTCTCCCACATCGTGTGCGAGGCGTAGAGGATGCTCCCGTCCTCTTCCGGCCCCTTCAGCATGTGGAACGAGATGAAGCCCGGGCGCTCGCCCAGGCGGCTTTTGCGGCTCAGCCAGAGCTCCTCGAAATCGGCGGCATTCTCCAGCGGCACGGTGAAGCGGTTCATGGCGAGGTACATGTCGGGTCCTTTCACGCTCGGTCGGCGGCTTCGGCCGCCATATGGGGGAGGATGTAGGGCACGCCCGGCGGCGGTGCCGCGCCGACGCGCAGGGTGCAGCGATAGACCGCCGAGAGGGTCGCATCGGTCAGCACCTCCGCGGGCCCGCCATGCGCCAGCTTCCGCCCGTGCGAGAGCACGCAGACGCTGTCCGCCACCATCGCGGTGAGGTTCAGATCGTGCATCACCGCGACCACCCCGCCGCCGGCCCGGGCGAAGTCGCGGGCAATCCGTATCACCTGGAGCTGGTGCCCGATGTCGAGCGCCGAGACGGGCTCGTCGAGGAACAGCCAGCGCGGGCCCTCCGGGCCGACGGGGGTGCCGATCTGGGCCAGCACCCGGGCGAGCTGAACACGCTGCTTCTCGCCGCCGGAGAGTTCCTGATAATAGCGCGTCTCGTAGCCCTGCAGGCCGACGCGGGCCAGCGCCTGCGCCGCGCGCGGCGCGTCGCGGTGGTCGGTGAGGCCAAGGCGGACCACCTCGATCACGTTGAACGGGAAGGCCAGCGCGGTCGCTTGCGGCAGCACCCCCCGCCGCTCGGCCAGCCGCCACGGCGGGGCGGCAGCGATGTCCGTGCCTTCCAGCGTGACGGTGCCGGAATATCCGATCTCTCCGGTCAGGGCCCGCAGGAGCGTGGTCTTGCCGGATCCGTTCGGTCCGACGATGCAGGTGACGGCGCCGGAATGCGCCGCGAAATCGATGTCGTGCAGGATGCGGCTGCGGCCGAGGTCGACGGTGATGCCGCGGGCGATCAGGCTCATAGGTCCAGCACTCCGCGCTGACGGAAGAGGATCCAGAGGAAGACCGGGGCGCCGAGGAAGGCCGTGACGATGCCGATCGGCAGCTCCGCGGGGGCGATGATCGTACGCGAGATCACGTCGGCGAACAGCAGTAGCGCCGCGCCCAGGAAGGCCGAATTCACCAGAAGGTGCCGGTGATCCGGCCCCACGGCCAGCCGCAGCAGGTGCGGCACGACGATGCCGATGAAGCCGATCCCGCCCGACATCGCGACAGCCGCCCCGGTGGCGGCGGCGACGGCGAGGATCGCCACGCGCTTCACCCGCTGGACGTGGATGCCGAGATGGAAGGCCGGCGCCTCGCCCAGGGCCAGCGCGTTGAGCCCCCGGGCGAGGAACGGCGCGGCGATCAGCGCGGGCAGCATGACGGGCAGGCCGGTTGCGACCTTGGACCAGGTCGCCCCGGCGAGCGATCCCAGGCCCCAGAAGGTCAGGTCCCTGAGCTGCGCGTCGGTCGCCATGTAGACCAGCACCCCGGACAACGCGCCCGCCAGCGCACCGAGCGCGATCCCCGCCAGCAGCATCATCGCGACCGAGGTCCGCCCGCGGCGCGTCGCCACGCGATAGAGGACGAGCGTCGAAATCCACCCGCCGAGGAACGCGGCGGCGGGAACGAGGTAGTAGCCGAGCGCGTCCGACAGGGCGACCGGCAGGCTGGCCGCCAGCACGATGGCCGAAATCGCGCCAAGCCCCGCGCCCGCGCCGACCCCGACCAGCCCCGGATCGGCCAGCGGGTTGCGAAAAAGCCCCTGCATCAGTGCGCCCGACACCGCCAGTGCGGCGCCGACCGCCATGCCCATCACCGTGCGCGGGGCGCGGATCTGCCAGAGCACGACATGATCCGTGGCCGAGACCTCGCCGCCCCGGAGGAGTGTGCCGAGCGTGTCCCAGAGGGACGTGCCCGCCGCGCCGACGGCGAGGCTGAGACCCCCCGCCAGCAGCAGAAGGCCCGCCAGCGCAAGGCTCATCAGCCGGGCCCGATGCGACCGGTCGCCGGGCGAAGCGGCTTCGGCGGGGAAGGCAAGCGACACCATCGCGCTCACTCCTCTGCGTGTGTCGCAAGCGCCCCGGCCAGCGCCCGCACCGCCCGCGGCGTGCGGATCGAGAAGCCGAGCAGCAACATGCCGTCCATCCGCACCACCGCGTCCCGCGCGGCGGCGGGTGTGGTGGCGAGTGCCGGATGTGCGAAAAGCTGGGCGTTGGCCGCGGCATGGTCGCCTTCGCGGTCCATCATCAGGATGACGTCGGGCTGCGCCTGCGTCACCGCCTCGTCCGTCAGCGGCTTGTAGCCGGTGAAGTCGCGGGCGGCATTTTCCGCGCCGGCGAGGCGGATGATGGCGTCGGCCGCCGTGTCCGTGCCGCCCGCCATGATCCGGCCGCCCTGCATCGACAGGATGAAAAGGACCTTGCGGCCCGACGGCGTCACGCCGGACACGGCCGTGTCAAGCTCCGCCCCGACTTTCGCGGCCAGCGCCTCGGCCTTCCCGGGCACCGACAGTGCGTCTCCGACCGCGGCGATCTTGGCGAGGATGGCGTCGCGGGTGAAGCCGTCCGGCACCTCTGCGAAGGGGATGTCCGCCTGCCGCAGAAGCTCCACCGTCTCCGGCGGACCGGCACCCTCTTCCGACAGGATCAGGTCGGGCGCGACCGACAGCACGCCTTCGGGCGACAGGCGCCGGATGTAGCCCACGTCGGGCAGCGCCAGCGCTTCGGGCGGGTAGTTCGAGGTCGTGTCACGGGCTACCAGCCGCCCTTGCTCGCCGAGCGCATAGACGATTTCGGTCACCGCGCCGCCGACCGAGACCACCCGCTGAGCCGGTTCGGACCGGAGCGGCACGGCGGCGGCAAGCAATGCGAGCGCGGCCAGTGCGGCGATCATCACCCCCGAAAGCCGGATCATTGCGTGGCCTCCGTCGGCAGGGCCTCGACAAGGCCCATCCAGGCGGCATTGTGGTCGATCTCGGCGGTGCGGTGGCCGAAGACCTGCACGATCAGCGCGCCGCGCCGGTCGAACGCCTCGACCGAGACAGCGGGACCGCGCCGGGACGGCTTCGTCACCGCCCAGACCTCGGCCACGTGGTCCCCGCGCATGTGCATGTCGAAGCCGGGGTCGAGCACGTTCAGCCATGGCCCCGTCGGCCGGATCGGACCGATCGGGCCGGACTTGATCTGGATGCAGCCTGCATTGCCCGCGAAGATCATCGAAGGCACCTGCGTCTCGGCCAGCCGGTGCATCAGAGTGGCCAAAGCATCGGCGGCCAGCCTGCGGGCGTGCGGCTGCCCCGCGATCCGATAGGCGCCGAGCCGGTTGATCCGGAGCTTCCGGGTCAGCATCAGGAACTGGTGGCTGTCGGTCAGCGCGTCCCATTCGCGGCGCAGCCGGTCGCTCTTTTCGGGAGCGATGATGGGTTCCTCGACCGGCGTTCGCGGGTCAGTGGTCAGCGCATCCCCGTGCTCGCCCGTCGCCAGCCGGTCGCGCAGCGCCAGCCAGTCGGACGGATCGGCGTCGAGCGGCAGGTAGATCTTGTGAACCGCGTCCCCCGCCGCGTCGAACACCTGGAAGGAGCGGCGGATGCCCTGCGGGGTCTCGGCCTCCACCGCGAAGGCATGCACCCAGTGCCGGGAAAAGATCCGCAGGTCGATCTCCGGCCCCAGCACCATCGCCACGTGCCGGCCCGGGCGGTAGTCGAGGTAGGTGCCTTCCACCTCCGAGACGATGCTGTCGTTGCGGGTCAGCGCCATCAGACGCCCGAGCGGCGCGAGCATCGCGACCAGTGCGTCGGGGTTGGCCGTGATCCGTGTCACGCCCTGCCCGGTGCGGGCGGCCAGCAGATGCGCCTCTGACACGCCGAGGCTTGCGGCCAGGTCGCGCGGGCGCAGGGTGGCCTCCTCCTGCGCGGCGCGCAGATCGGCGGGCGAGGGTGCGGTGATCGTATCAGAAGCTGCAGCCATGCAGAGTTCCTTTCGGCGAAGCGTGAGTCCAGATCGGCTGGCCGGCAGAGCGCGTGGCTGGCAGTGCGGATGGCAATTATCGCCCCCGTCTATTCTTGACAAAATTACTTGGGTTACATACCGAATGCAAGCACCGCCGCGATCCGGCGGCGTTTTTCCCAAATCCGCCAGCCCCTGGCCAGCACGACACCAACACCTTTCCGGGGGATGGACCATGACGACATGCCTTTGCCCGCGTGCGCTTCTTCTGTGTAGCGCCGCGATCTTCACGACCCACGCCGCGCAGGCGCAGCAGGTGACCGCGCTCGACCCGATCACCGTCGACAGCAAGCGCGCGGTGCAGACCGGCACCGCCACCGCCGAAACCGTTGTCGACGCGGAGGAGATCGGCGACCGTCAGGCCGGCACCATCGCAGAGCTCGTGGACAGTGCGCCGGGCGTGAACCTGGTCAACGGCGGCTCCCCGGTCGGCTCGGGGATCAACATCCGCGGCTTCGGCGCCAGCGGCACCTACGGCTCCGACCAGAAGGTCGGCATCAAGTTCGGCGGTGCCACCAAGGGCAGCGAGGAACTGTATCGCATCGGCACCCAGCTTTTCACCGACCCGTTCCTGTTCCGCGAGGCCGTGGTCAAGCGCGGCATGGGCGGCACGTTCCAGTACGGTTCGGGCTATTTCGGCGGCCTGATCCTGCTGGAGCCGATCCACGCCTCCGACCTGACGATGGAAGAGGACGGGGTGAAGATCCGCCAGACCCTGCAATACGGGACCAACGGCGACGGCATCGCCTCCTCCACCACCGCGGCCCTTCAACACGGGCCGCTCGAGGTGCTGGGCAATTTCACCTACCGCCGCGAAGGCATCACGGTGGACGGCGCCGGAAACGACCGGTCGGCAGAGGGGCACGCCCTGCCGTCCTGGCTGGTGAACGGGCGGCTCACCTTCGGCGAGAGCGACGCGCACCAGCTGAGCCTGATGCTGTCGCACACCCAGACCGACGAAACCGATGTGCCCTACGACACCTTCGGCACCTCCGGCGGGACCTTCGGCAACGTCGACCGGCAGACCGACGACAAGACGGCGGTTCTGCGCTACGATTACGCCGCACCCGACAATGATCTCGTGAACCTGCGGCTGGAGCTGGCCTATTCCGACCAGAAGATCGACCAGGAGTACGTTCCGGGGTCGTCTCCAGCCGCGCCGCCGGGCGGGTTCCCGGTTGTGAACGCGGACCATCGCTACCAGACCACCACGTTGTCCGCGCGGAACCTCGCCCGGTTCGACATGGGCGCAACCGACCACGCGCTGACCTTCGGAGCGGAATACATCCATAAGGAGCGGCTCGACGCCGCGTCCGCTCCGGGCGGCACCGACCGGCGGTTTGCCGTCTTCGCGGAGAACGCGATCGACTTCCGGAACGGCCTGACCGTGACGCCCGAGCTTCGCTACGAGACGCAGGAGATCGGCGGCGACGCCTATGCCACCTACACCAACGACGCGCTCATGGGCGGGGTTTCGGCCCGGTACGCGTTCGGTGGCAGCGGCGTCGCGATCCTCGGCGGCGTCTGGTACAACGAAAACCTCCCGATCCTCGACGACCTCGGCACGCCCCTCTACATGACCCGGCCCGAAAAGGCGGTGAACTACGAGGCCGGCATCGCCTATGACGGCGCCGACCTTTTCGCGGAGGGCGACGCGCTGGCGGTGAAACTGGTGGGATATGTCACCGAGGTCACCGACGTGACCTCCTATTCCGGGATCGAGGCGGCGGACCTCAAGGGGCTGGAACTGGAGGCCGCGTATTCGACGGCCTCGGGCTATTACATCGACCTCAACGCGAACATCGCACGCGGCACGGGCAATCCGGGCCGCGCCTCCGAAAGTCACTGGGCGGGTATCCCCGCCGACCAGATACGCCTGACGTTGGGCCGGAAGTGGGAGGAGACGCTGGATCTGAGCTGGGAGATCGTGGCTGATGCCGAGATGACGCGCGCCGCCACGCCGTCGGACGGCAGCGTCGTGCACAACCTGCGCACCACCTACCGGCCGCAGCAGGGCGCGTGGAAGGGGACAGAATGGCGGATCGGGGTCGAGAACCTGTTCGACCTCGAATACACGCCACACCTCGCCACCCGTCCGGCCGAGGGGCGGAACATCAAGTTCACCGTCTCCACCGTGTTCTAGGCAGTCCCGCGGCGATCTTCCTCAGTCCTCCTGCCCGGACAGCCTGTCGCCCCTGACCAGGAACCGCCCCGCGACGCGCAGGGCGAGAGGCTCGCCCGAAATCGGCGGCGCCCCGTCCGGCGCGGGGCGCTGCGCATGGATATGCAGGTGCGGCTCCGTGCTCGCGCCGGAGTTTCCGGCCTGGCCCAGGCTGTCGCCTTCGGCGACGATGTCCCCCGCTGCGACGCTCACGCTTCCGTTGCGCATATGGGCAAGGATGATCTCGGCTTTGCCGCACCGGAGGATCACATGATTGCCGAGGCGGTTGACCGGGTCCTGGTCCGGCACCCGGAAATCGGGCATGTCGCCCTCAGCGGCCACGATCGTGCCCGCACAGGGCGCGCGCAGCTCCGCGCCGAAGATCGCGTAGGCCTGCGGATCGGCCGGCCGCCATCCGTCGGCGCGCAGGCCGAAGGGACCGAGGCCGAAGAAATCGAGCGCATAGGATTGCCCGCGCCAGGGGCGGAACCGCGCGACGCCCGCGTCGAGCGTCTGCATGTGCGCGTTCACGACGGGGGTGGAGCCGCCGTTCCCGACAAGATACCGGCCCGGGCCGAAGGGATTCGCGATATCGACAACCTCGACCGGCGGAAGGCCGCGCCCCATCAGTGCCCGCGCCCCGAACCATCCGCCGACGGCGCAGAGCAGGACCGCCAGCGCTAGACCGGCCCACGCCCGGGCCCCGTCCGGCAGCGCCGTCCTGCCGACGCGGCGCAGTCCGACCGCCCTGTACAGAACGAGGCCGAGCCACAGGACCCCATAGACCCACGGCAGCCACCAGACCGGCACTGCCCATTGAGCGACGCGCGCCAGCGCGAAAAGCATCGCCCCCGTGGCCGCCGCCTGAAGCACGAAGCCCGCCACGCTGCCCGCCGGCAGGAGCAAGAGCCATGCAAGCAATGCCAGCGGCAGCAGGACCTGAAGGCCGATCACCATCGCGGTCATGGCTGGCCCTCCGGAAACCGGATCTGCGTGACTTCGGCGATGAAGAAGGGAAAGTAGTCGTCGGACCCGAACATGTTTCCCGCCTCGACGTGGAACGGCAGGCGGTAGCCTCCGACCTCGCGGATGTCCGAGACCACCGCGCCGAAGGGCTGCGAGCGGTAGGCCTTCTCGGGGTTGGCGTTGGTCCATCGTTGGAAAGAGACCACTTGCGGGCGGCCCTCGCAATCCACTGTCAGATCGACCGCCTGACTCAGATCTCCGTGGCTCACCGTGACCCGGGCCGTGTTGTCATCCACCTGTGCCCAGGTGACGCCCGGACCGGGCAGAACGGCCGCGGGCGACCATATCACGGCCTCGGACACAAAGCGCCCGAAGGCGGAGCGGGCATGGTCGGCATCGCCCCCGGCGCGGGCCACCGGGATCAGGCCGAAGATCCGGAACCGCGTCCAGCGGCCCGAATCCGACCCGGCCACCGGCAGGCCGCCGGTCGTCTTCATGGCCCAGACGAACCCCTCAGGCGCGGCAAGCACCTGGCGCGCCGTCATCGGCTGGTAACGCGGGTCCTCCCTTGTCCCGAGGCTGAACTGCCCCGTCATCTCGATCTCGACGACCGGACGGAGCGGCGTGCCCGGACGAATGGCATGGGTGAAGTAGCGGCGCGCAGGCTCGGGCAGGTCCGCCACCATCCTTTCGTCGAAGACCCGCGGATGGTCCGGCTGCAGCGCCGCCAGCCGGTCCCACTCCGCCCGGTCCGCGCTCCGGTCCAGGATACCAAGCACCGCCAGCCCAACAAGAACGATCACGAGGACGATCAGCATCGCGATGAGTATTTTCATTCGGGGCCCCCCGGTCAGGTCTCTTGGCTTCCGCTACCGCGCGGGGGTCTTCGGGGCGATGACCCAGATCAAGAAGCGGGCACGTGACAATGCCCGTCACCCGGATGGGGCAGGCACTGTCCGTTTGCTCGGGACGGTCAGACAGGCAAGGGGTGGATCACGGCGCGGGGGCGGCCGGCCTCGGGCCAGAGGAACGCCAGCGTGATCGGCAGGCGGAAGCGGCGGGGGCCCGCCGCGCCGGGGTTCAGCCACAGGGTGGTGCCGGTCTCCTCGATGCCGGGCTTGTGGGAATGGCCGGAGATCACGACATCCCACCCCTCCGCCTCCGGATCGGCGCGCAGCGACTTGCGGTCATGGATCATGTGCACACGCAGCCCGCTGATCGTCAGGCTCACCGTTTCGGGCAAGGCGTCGGCCCAGCCGTCGCGGTCGATGTTGCCGCGGATGGCCGTCACCGGGGCGAGTCCCGCCAGCTTTTCGAGATGCGTGGGGTCGCCGATGTCGCCTGCGTGCAGGATGTGGCCGACGCCCTGAAGCGCCTCAAGCGCCTCGGGGCGGAGCAGGCCGTGGGTGTCGGAGATGACGCCGATCCGCTCCGCAGGAAGTGGCGGGCCAAGGGGGTGCGCGGGGATGTCGCTGTTGGTCATCGCAGGATCCGTCAGGGTGATCGGGTCGCTTGCCCAACCCCGAGCGGGCCTTGAACCATCAGCGCCACCGCGCCGAAGAAGAACGCCGTGCCGAGCAGGACGAAGACGTGCCAGATGGTGAAGTGGAACGGCAGGCGGTCGAAGATATAGAACGCCACGCCGCAGGTGTAGCAGAGCCCCCCGGCCACCACGCAGGCCAGCACCGCGGGCGGAAGGGCTGTGAGCATCTGGCGGTCCACCACCACCACCGCCCAGCCCATGCCCAGATAAAGTGCGATCGACAGCCACCGGAAGCGGTGCGGGGCGAGCAGCTTCAGCGCCGCGCCCGCCGCCGCGGTGCACCACATCCCGATGAGCAGCCCCGCGGGCTGCGCCGCGGCCAGCAGCGACAGCGGTGTGTAGGTGCCGGCGATCTTGAAGTAGATCCCGCTGTGGTCGAGGCGCTGGAGGAGACCCTGCCACCGCGCGCTGTCGAGCATGTTGTAGAGCGCCGAGAACCCCAGCATGGCCAGCAGGGTGACGCCGTAGACCAGCGCCGCGAGGATCACGGGCGTCTCGTCGTGAACAAGGATCACCCACGCCAGAAGAAACGGCACCGCGATCAGAGCGAGCGTCAGGCCGATCACGTGCACCATCGCGTCGCTGAGGCGCTCCGCACGGCTGTAGGCAGGACGAATTCCGGGCTGTAAGAGCATGGCGGCGCCTGTCGGTGCTGGTGTGGGGGCTACACGTCGCACCGACCACGCCGGCTTTGCGCAGTCAATCCTCCCGGGCGGTGCCGCGCCGTGTCCGCACGTAACGTCATCGGTGGTTTCATGCCGCCTTCGCATCGTGTCGTGAATGGTGCCCGCGCCGTGTCTTCTGCTAATCCGGATGCCATGGACATCATCCTTCTCACCACCGTGATCGCATCGCTCTTCGTCGTCATCGGCGCGGCGGAACCGTTGGCGGCGCGACTCCGGCTGCCCTACAGCGTGATCCTCGCCGTGCTGGGCATCCTCATCGGTGTGGGGGCGGTCTTTTTCCTGCGCACACCGCTCACCGATGCGCTGAACCCGGTGGCCGAAGCGATCCTCGGGCTGCCGATCCGGTCCAACGTCTTCCTCTACGTGTTCCTCCCGACGCTGCTGTTCCAAGCCACGCTGGGGATGAACCTGCGCCGGATGCTCGATGATTGGGTGCCGATCCTCGTGCTTGCGGTGGTGGCGGTGGTGGTGGCCACGCTGGGGGTGGGTTATGCCCTGTCCTGGGCGAGCGGCCTGCCGCTGGCGGTCTGCCTGCTGGTCGGCGCCATCGTCTCGACCACGGATCCGTCGGCGGTGGTCTCGATCTTCCGGTCGATGTCGGCGCCCCGCCGCCTTGCCCGGATCATCGAGGGCGAAAGCCTGCTGAACGATGCGGCCGCCATCGCGCTTTTCGGCCTCTTCATGGGCTTCGTGATGTTGGGCCTGCCGAATCCGGACCTGGGCGAGGCGGTGGCGCGCTTCCCGGTCCTGATCCTCGGCGGCGCGTTCAGCGGCTGGCTGGCGGCGCGGGTGGCGGTTCGGATCATGGCGCTGTTCGGCCGGCATGAGCTGGCGCAGCTTTCGGTGTCGGTGGCGCTGCCCTACCTCGCCTATATCGGGGCCGAGCAGATCGTGGGCGCCTCGGGTGTGATCGCGGTTGTCGCCGCCGGGCTGACGCTGAACCTGACCGCGCCGGGCCGCCTGCCGCCGCAGGCCTGGATCAACATGCGCGAGCTTTGGGACGTGCTGGCGCACTGGGCCGGGGCACTGATCTTCATCCTTGCCGCCCTGCTGATCCCGCGTCTGCTGGAAGAGGTTCGGCTGGGAGACATCGCGCTGATCGGCGTCGTCGTCATGGCGGCACTCGCGGCGCGATCGGTGATCCTGTTCGGGCTGCTGCCGCTGCTGACCGCGTTTGGGCTGTCGCCCGCCGTCGACCGGCCCTACCGCGTCGCGATCCTGTGGGGCGGATTGCGCGGGGCGGTGACGCTGGCCCTTGCGCTGGCGGTGACGGAAAGCCTGCGTGTCCCGACCGAGGTGCAGCGGCTGGTCGGCATCCTCGCCACAGGGTTCACGCTGTTCACGCTGATCGTGCAGGGCACGACGCTGCGGCTCGTCATTCACCGGTTGGGGCTGGACCGGCTGTCGCCGATCGACGAGGCGCTATCGCGGCAGGTCGTGGCCGTGGCGCTGCAGACGGTGCGCGAGGATCTGGCGCGCTCGACCGAGAAGTACGACCTGAGCCATGACATCGTCCGGTCCGAGGCCAAGCGGTTCGGCGAAAGGCTGGAGGAGGCCGTCCGTTCGGCCGAGGCCAGCGCCGAGATCCTCGACCGGGACCGCATCACGCTTGGGCTGATCGCGCTGGCCGGGCACGAACGCGACGCGATCCTGCTGCAGATGCGCGAGCGGACGATCTCCGCGCGGATGGCGGACCAGGTGCTGTCCGAAGCCGACCGTCTGATCGAAGGCACGCGGTCGGCGGGCCGCAACGGATACCAGCGCGCGGCGCGGCGCAGCGTCGCCTACGGGCGGGCCTTTCGGGCCGCCGGGCTTCTGCACGGGCGGCTCGGCATTCCGGGGCCGCTGGCCCGGATGACCGCCGACCGGTTCGAGCTTCTGCTCGCCCAGCACCTGATCCTGCGCGACCTCGGCATGTTCATCGACGGCAGGATCCGGCGCATCCACGGACGCCGCGTGGCCGACCTGCTGCACGAGCTTCTGGCCCGCCGCACCGAGATGGTGGAGACCGCGCTGGAGGGGCTGCGGCTGCAGTATCCGGGCTATGCCGAGGAACTGGAGCGCCGCTTCATCCGGCGCACGGCCCTGCGGCTCGAGGAACGCGAGTATTCCGTCATGCGCGAAGACGGGCTGATCGGCGCCGAGGTCTACACGGCCCTGATGCAGGACCTGAACCTGCGCCGGGCCAAGGCCGAGGCGCGGCCGCGGCTCGACATCGCGGTGCAGGGCATGGCGCTGGTCCGGCAGTTCCCGCTGTTCTCGGACCTCGACGAGGCGACGCTGAAGCGGCTCCTGGGCGCGCTCAAAACGCGCTACGTGGACGCGGGCGAGGTGGTGATCCGCAGGGACACCGCGGCACGCAGCGTGTTCTTCATCGCCTCGGGCGCGGTGGAGCTGGAAACGGCGGGTCAGACATGGCGGCTCGGGCGGGGCGAGATGTTCGGGCAGATGGCGATCCTGACCCGGAAACCGCGCCGCGCCGAGGCGCGCGCGATCGCCCCGACGACGCTGATGGTGCTGGACGATGACCGCTTCCGGCGGCTTCTGGGGCGCAGCGACCTGTTGCACGCAGCCGTCATGGCAAGCGCGGAGAAACGCGGCATCGCGCCGTCCGAGCTGTTGAGCGGGTCGTAGGCGGGGGGGGAGCGGTTTGTCCCGCGCCACGGGCCGGGGCGGCGCATTCGGGCGGGAACAGCCGATCGCCAAGCCGCGGCCTGGCGGTCGGACGGCGTCGTTCGAGGCGCTTCTGGGCTGCGCCAACGACATCGGACTGTGCGCGGAAGAGACGGAGTCGAAAACCGGCGCGCTCGGGCATTTCCCGCAGGGGCTGACGCATCTGGAGGTGACGAATTCGGCCTTCGCGCTGGAAGCCGAACAATGGAGGCGCGCCACGGCATGACGCAGCCTTCGCACGATGGGACCAGATCCTGGTCTGGGGCGCGGTGGCGACCGTTGCCATGACGATACTCGGCTCCGCCCAGATGACCGCGCGCTGCTGCCGCCCGAGGTGCAGGGCGTCGGCGGCCGCCACGCCATCGGGGAAAGCATCATGAGCGGAGATCAGTTCGCCATCGAAGGCTATGCCGCAACGGCGAGGTCACGATCCACGGCGGCAATCTGATGGAGATGGCAGGCCTGAGTTAGCGGAGCCTGCGGCGGCGGGCGATGCGCGCTTCCAGCTGGATGAGCGCATCGTAGACCACGACCGCGAACAGCCCCACGATCAACCCCCCCTGGAGCACGTAGGCGGTGTTGCTGGTCAGAAGCCCCGCGATGATGACCTCGCCCAGGGTGCGGGCCGCCACGGTGGAGCCGATGGTCGCCGTGCCGAGCGAAATCACGATGGACAGGCGAATGCCCGTCAGGATCACGGGCAGGGCGAGAGGCAGTTCGACCTGGATCAGCCGCTGCCACCGGTTCAGCCCAAGACCTCGCGCCGCCTCCATCGTCGCCGGCGGCAGGGTCGAGAGCCCGGTGACGGCATTCTCGAAGATCGGCAGCAGGCCGTAGAGGAACAGCGCCACCAGAGTCGGCCCGGCGCCGAAGCCAAGGGCGGGCACGGCGAGGGCCAGAACCGCCACCGGCGGAAACGTCTGGCCCATGTTCGTGACCGTGCGCGAGAGCGGGCGGAAGGCCGCGCCCGCCTCGCGGGTCACGAGGATCGCCAGCATGACCGAGACCAGCGTCGCCGCCGCCGTGGCCGCCGCGACGAGGCCCAGATGGCTCAGCGACAGAGACAGGAGGGAGCTGCGGGCATAGATCACCGGCGCGCCCTCGGGCGCCAGTGGCGCGAAGACGGGCGTGAACCATTCTGGCCACAGGACCAGAGCCAGAAGCAGCAGGATCACGGCCGGGCGCAGTATGGCACCGACCTTCATGCGCGCAGTTCCGCGCGGGACCGGATGGCGTCCAGCGTCACGCGTCCGACGATTGCCCCGTCGCGCTCCACCGGCACCGCCGTCCGTCCGGTCCACAGGCAGGCCGACAGGGCGTCGCGCAGGTTGCCCTCGGCCGGAAGGGCGGCGCCCGGCGCCTCGCCGTTCTCCACGACCTCCGAAACGGGCACCAGCGACAGGAGCCGCAGGGGCCGCTCCACATCTCCGATCATGTCGGCGACGAAGGGCGTCGCCGGGTTCGCGACGATCTCGGCCGGTGTGCCGTATTGCACCAGGCGGCCGCCATCCATCACGGCCACGCGATCGCCCAGGCGGATCGCCTCTTCCATATCGTGAGTCACCAGCATGATGGTCGAGCCGAGCGCCCGCTGGATCCGGCGCAGATCGTCCTGCGCCCGGGCCCGGATGATCGGGTCCAGCGCGCCGAAGGGTTCGTCCATCAACAGCAGGTCCGGCCGAGACGCCAGCGCGCGCGCCACGCCGACGCGCTGCTGCTGCCCCCCCGACAGCTCTGCGGGGAAGCGGTCGCGGAATTCGGCGGGGTTCATCGAGAACAGCGTCAGCAACTCGTCGACGCGGGCCTGGATCCTGTCCTTCGGCCAGTTCAGCAACCGCGGCACCGCGCCGATGTTGCGCGCGACCGTGTGGTGCGGGAACAGCCCGTGGCCCTGGATGGCATAGCCGATGCGCCGCCGCAGGAGATGCGGCTTCGTCGCGAGCGTCGATTCGCCGTTGATCCGCACCTCGCCCGACGTCGGCTCCTCCAGCCGATTGATCATGCGCAGCAGCGTGGTCTTTCCTGAGCCGGAGGTGCCCACGATCACGGTGATCGTGCCGCTCTCGGCGGTCATGGTAACGGCATCCACCGCCGGGACGCCGTCATAGACCTTGGTGATACGGTCGATCTCGATCATGCGATCCTCGCGGCTTTCGGGCGGGTCAGATCGACCAGAATGTCCATCACGATGGCCGAAACCAGCGCCATGGCCACCGTCGGCAGCGCACCCAGCAGAATCAGGTCGGTCGCGGTCTGGTTCAGCCCCTGGAACACGAAGGTGCCGAAGCCGCCGCCGCCGATCAGCCCGGCGATGACGGCAAGCCCGATGTTCTGCACCAGCACGATGCGCAGGCCCGTCAGCAGGACCGGGAGGCCCAACGGAAGCTCCACCCGCAGAAGGCGCTGGCCGGGTGTCATGCCCATCCCGCGCGCGGCCTCGATCGCCGCGGGCGGGGCGGCGGCGAGCCCGGCGACGGTATTGGCTACCACGGGCAGCAGCGAATAGAGCACCAGAGCCAGGAAGGCGGGGGCGAAGCCGATCCCGGCGATGCCGATGGCCTGCGCACCGGGGACGCTGTCGCCGATCCAGCCGAGGATCGGGATCATCAGGCCGAACATCGCCAGCGACGGGATCGTCTGGAGAAAGCTGAGCACGGGCAGCGCGGTGCCGCGCAGTTTGGGGTTGCGGTGGCACAGGATCCCAAGCGGGAAACCGATCACCGCCGCCATCGCGAGCGAGCCGAAGGCGAGCGCCAGGTGACGGAGGGCCGCGTCGGCGAACGCCGACGTCCGGCTGGCGTATTCCTGCAGGACCGACAGCGGCGCCAGCGCGCCGGACCAGAGGATCAGGGCCAGCACCCCCAGCACCGCCGCCAGGAGCGCGCCCCGGGTGCGCGGGCCCGGCGCCAGCTGCGCCAGCGCATCGGCCATCACCAGCATCGGGATGGTCAGCAGGCACCAGAAGCCGATGGCCGGCGACACACGCGCATAGTCGCCCGCCCCGTGCAGCAGCGCAGGCGCGCCCTGCATCAGCAGCCAGAGCAGCCCGGCGAGGCCCAGAACCGCCCCCCCGAACCGCAGGCGCGGCCAGTCGGCGGCCAGCCCGAGCCCGAGGCCAATCACCACCGCCAGTACCCCAGGCAGGGTGAGCGCGGGGGCGGCGACCGCCCATGCCGGCACCCCGTCGCCCGCCACGATGCGGTTGGCGGCCACCGTCATGAACGGGGCGCACAGGGCCGCCACCCCGAGGCCGAGGAAAAGGAGCCCGGGCGGAGAGACGGCGCACCGCGCCGCCCCCGTCGCTGTCGGCATGATGCTCAGTCGAGCACTCCGGCCTGCGTGAGGTAGTCGCGTGCCACGGCCTCGGCCGGTTCGCCCCCGACCTGGATCCGGCCGTTGAGCTGCTGCAGTGTCGACATGTCCAGTTCGGCAAAGATCGGGTTCAGCACCTCGGGGATGGAGGGATATTCCTCCAGCACCTCGGCGCGGACGATCGGCGTCGGCTCATAGACCGGCTGCACGCCCTTGTCGTCCTCCATCACCACCAGCCCGGTCGCACCGACGCCGCCGTCGGTGCCATAGACCATCGCCGCGTTGACGCCCGAGGTGCCGCGCGCGGCCGCCTGAATGGTCGCGGCGGTGTCGCCGCCCGACAGGATCACCGTCTGGTCCTCCGAAAGTTCGAAGCCGTATGTCTCCTGCATTGCCGGCAGCACCGCGGGGGAGGAGACGAACTCGGTGGATGCGGCCAGCTTCACCTCGCCGCCCCCGGCGACCCACGTGCCGAAGTCGGACATGGTGGACAGGCCGTTCTCTTCCGCCACCGGTCCGGTGACGGCGATGGCCCAGGTGTTGTTGGCCGGCGCGCTGTCGAGCCATGTGATATCGTTCGCCTCGGCGTCCAGTTCCGCTGCGCGGTCATGGGCCGCCTGCGGATTCTTCCAGACGTCGCTGTCGGCTTCGTTGAAGAAGAAGGCCGCGTTGCCGGTGTATTCGGGATAGATGTCGATCTGCCCCGCCAGGATCGCCTCACGCACGACCTGCGTGCCGCCAAGCTGCAGCCGCCGCTCCACCGGCAGCCCCGCATCCTCGAGCGCGAGAGCGATCATGTTGCCCAGAAGGCCGCCCTCGGTGTCTATCTTGGAGGAGACGACGATGTCGGCCTGAGCGGCCGTCGTGAACGCGCCGAACAGGCCGGCGGCGAGGATCAGGTGCTTTTTCATGGAAATCTACTTCCTGCCTTAGAGGGTTCCACGCCTTGCGGCGTCGGCTCGGAGGGCAACGTAGGAGAAAGTGCCTGACCGCCAAGCCCCCTGGCGCAGGGTGTTGGGAGAAAGGCTGTCGGACAATGCGATCGCGCGGTGCGCCGGATGAAGACGTGCTTTCGGGCCCACCATCGTCTTCGTGGTGACGGTGATCTTCTCGACCTCCGTGACGGTGGCCGGGCTCCTGCGGCAGACGCGGAGAGGATGAAGCCGGGGACAGGCAACGCAAGGGAATGGTGGTCAAGCCATGATACCGGTGCTTACCCTGCGTCCGAGGGAACCAATCCGGGGCAGCCGCAACCGCGGTTGATGGCAGATATGTTGGGCAAGACATTGAAGATCGTACTGGGCGCATCGCTTCTCGGCATAGTGGCCGCGGTCGTCTATTTGCTGATCGCGCCACCGGATCTGCTGAGGGTTGGCACGAACTATTCGGCCAAGATCGTCTGTTCCAACGTCTTCCTTGCCGGGCGCGACGCCGACGAGGTTCTGGCGCTCGACGTGCAGGCGCCGGGTCATCCGTTGCTGAAATACATATCGGTCGATGCGGACCAGGACAGCGGGACCGTGGAGGCGCGGGTCTTCGGTTTCTTCGCGCCGGCTGCGTCGCAGTACCGCGAGGGCCTGGGCTGCACCAATGTCCACGGCGCCGGGCTGAGCGATACAACCTTTGCGCCGCAACCGGCCTTGCCCGATGCGCCGTGGCCGCACGGCAGCATGGTCTCGCCCTCGCAGGACCCCGAAGTGCTGCGGGTTCTGTCCGATGAGGGCCTGCTCGGCCCCGGTTACCGCGCCGTGGTGGTGGTGAGGAACGGTCGCATCGTCGGCGAAACCTATGCCGCGGGGTTCGACGCGGGAACGCCCCTCCTGGGCTGGTCGATGACCAAGACCGTTGTCGCCGGCCTGATCGGCACGCTGGTCGGGTCCGGCCGCATGGACCCGACCGATCCGCTAACCGCGAGTTTCCCCGCCTGGGCGCAGGACGATCGGCGCGATATCACGGTTGCCTCGATGCTGGCGATGTCCAGCGGACTGGAGTGGAACGAGGACTATGGCGACGTATCCGACGTGACCCGGATGCTCTACCTGAACGACGACATGGCCGGCTTTGCGTCGGACCGTCCGGCGGAGGCGCCCGTCGGGACGACGTTCGATTACTCCTCCGGCACCTCCACGATGCTGTCCCGCGCATGGCAGGACGTGGTTGGGGGCGAGAGTCTGGGTTACCCCCGCGAGGCGCTGTTCGAGCCGCTCGGCATGACCTCGGCGGTGATGGAGACGGATGCGGCGGATACCTTCGTCGGATCGAGCTACATGTACGCGACCGCGCGGGACTGGGCGCGCTATGGCCAGTTCCTGTTGCAGAAGGGCGTCTGGGAGGGTCGGCAGATCCTGCCCGTCGGATACACGGACTGGATGGTCGAGCCGGTTGAGGTTTCAGGCGGTCGATATGCCAAGGGTCATCTCTGGCGCGAGGCGCCGGGTGACGAGCCACCCTTCGAGGATGCCGTCTGGATGCAGGGCCATGATGGCCAGTCCGTCGGGATTTTCCCCACGCATGACATGGTGATCGTCCGGCTGGGGCTGACGCCCTCCCGGCTGGGCTATTCACCGCTGCCATTGGCACAGGCACTGATCGCCGCAGTGGAGGAATGAACGGCACCGTCGGGGCCGGACCTCGCGGTTGTCCCTCATTGGGGTGAATGGGCGCCGCAGGCATTGCCGCGCTGCCCGTCCTCGCCAAGGCCGCAAAAGCCGAAGAGGCTTTTACGCCAATAGCCGCGCCGGCGGGCCTCTCGAAGCTGAAACGTATTCGCCGCGAACTGGTCGCGCCGCCCTACGTGCACGTGCACGAACAGGTGTCCCCCGGCGAGCCCCGGATTGTCGAATTCGAGATGAAGATCGTCGAGAAGGAAATGCACGTGGCCGACGCCTGGCTGCAGGGAATGACCTTCGACGGGTCCATTCCGGGGCCGATGATGGTCGTCCACGAAGGGGATTACGTCGAACTGACGCTCATCAACCCGTCCGACAACATGCTGCAGCACAACATCGACTTCCATGCCGCCACGGGCGCGCTTGGCGGTGGTGCGGTGACGCTGGTGAACCCCGGCGAAAAGACGATCCTGCGGTTCAAGGCAACGCGGCCGGGGACCTTCGTCTACCACTGCGCGCCGGGCGGCCCCATGATCCCCTGGCACGTCGTGGCGGGGATGGTCGGCACGATCATGATCCTGCCGCGTGACGGGCTGAAGGACTCCGGGGGCCGGCAGGTCGCCTGCGACCGGGTCTACTACATCGGGGAGAACGAGTTCTACATTCTTGCGGCCGGCGAGGAACGTCAGCGAAACGTTGACGAGGAAGACCACCGCGGCGACGAGGATGCCGAACTTGACCCACAGGGGCTGTTCGAGAAACTCGCGCCCGCCGTGGATGCCCACGAGGTAGGAGCCGACGGCGCCGAGCGTGCCGTCGACAAAGATGGCGAGCTGGATGTAGGCCCGCCGGACCGAGAAGATCTCGCGTTCCGATTCCTCGGGCACGATGTAGTAGGCGGCGCCGAAGAAGCCCAGCAGCAGCCAGACGATCAGCGCGTTGGTGTGGATCATGCGGATGACGTTGAAAAGCAGGATCTCGGACAGCGTGTTCGGCGACACGTAGACCCAGCTGGCCAGCAGCCCGGCCAGCACCTGGATGCCGAACAGGCCCATGGCGACGAGGAAATAGGCATAGGCCACTTTCTGCGACTGGTATTGCATGATCTATCTCCTGTCCGGGCCTCAGCCCGCGTCGTTCGGCGGCCAGTTCTGGGTGTCGGTCTGGTCGGCCCACCGAAGGAATTCGGCCAGCGCCTTCATCCAGCCGTCGAGTGACATGTCGCGGTCCCGACGGTTGTTTTCGGATACGCGGTCTCTATCGGCAGCAGCGGCGCGCCACGTTGCGGAAGCGCAAAGAACAGCGTCGTCGAACGCGACACCCTCGGATCATCCCAGAGAGTGACGCCATGCGACGCCCACATTTCGACAAACCGGACCTGCCCCTGTCCCAGCTGTTCGCGGAATGGCCGGATGCCGCGGTCGTCTTCCTCGCGCGGGGGTGTTATGCCCTGGCTGCCCGATCGCGCCCTTTCACGCGATCACCGACGCCTGCGCGGAATACGGGCTGGACGAGGACGCCTTCCGCCGCGAGCTTGCGCCCCGCACCCGGCCCCGGGCCGAGGTCAGCCATGCACGCCGCTCAGCAGGACGAGGGCGTGCGGACCGGTCACGGTGATGCGCTTGCGGGTGGAGGCGACGATGCCCTCCTTTTCCCACGCGGACAGCAGGCACACACACACCAGCGCGATCGACTCGGCCGCCGCGATCGAGGTCGCGGGGTAGGTGTCGCGCTGCAGCGCCGGCGCGAATCCGAAGAGCTGCCCCGGCGAGATGTGCAGCACTATGATCTGGTCCCCGCCCGGCGTGGCCCGCAGCACGCGCAGGTAGCCGTCCAGCAGAAGGAAGAAGCGATCGGCCTCGTGCCCTTCCCGAAAGATGGCGGTGCCCTCCTCGTAGAGGCGCGATGTGGCCTGATCGAGGATCTCCCGGATCTGCGCCCGGTCGAGCAGCGAGAAGGGGGCAGGCTGGTCAGAAGACTTTCGTCGAGTTGGGGCACGTAACGTGTTCGTGCGTTTGTTTCAGCGCAAAGTCGGCGTGCGTCTCTTAACGCATAATGGGGCCAGAGAACGCAACCGGACAACAAGAAAGGAAGCTCCGATGCTGACGAAACTGATGATGACCGCCGCCCTCGCCCTGGCTGCCGGCGTCGCAGGGGCCGGGACGATCGAGGTGAAGATGCTCAACAAGGGCGACGCGGGCGTCATGGTGTTCGAACCCGCCTACGTCACCGCCCGGCCCGGCGACGTGGTGAAGTTCGTCCCGACCGACAAGGGCCACAACGTCGAGGACATCGAGGGGATGCTTCCCGAGGGGGTCGAGGGCTTCAAGACCAAGTCCAACGAGGAATTCGAACTCACCGTCGATCAGGAGGGGCTCTACGGCGTCAAATGCACCCCGCACTACGCCATGGGCATGGTCGCCCTGATCCAGGTGGGCGAGCCGGTGAACCTCGATGAGGCGAGCGCGGTAAAGCACAAGGGCAAGGCGAAGGGCCGCATGGCCGACCTTCTCGCACAGGTCGAGTGACGCAAGGTCCCGCGTCAGATGGCCGATCCGGGCGGCGCCAGGGGCGCCGCCCGTTTCACTTCCGGACGAGGACCCTCCGATGAAACCGCAAAACGACTACACCGGCCCCGCGCTTTTCTCCTACGGCTTCCGCCCGTTCTTCCTGTCCGCCGCCCTGTTCGGGCTGGTGGTCATCCCCGCGTGGTGGCTGATCTGGCGCGGCGATCTTGCCCTGGACGGCCATTTCATCCCCACCGACTGGCATATACACGAGATTGTCTTCGGCTACGGCGCCGCCGTCGTGGCGGGGTTCCTCTTCACGGCCGTGCCGAACTGGACCGGCCGGTTACCGACCCGGGGCTGGCCGCTGGCGGTGCTGCTGTCGCTGTGGCTGGCGGGACGCGTCGCCGTGGCCGGGCTCTTCGGCCTCGGGGCGGTGGCGGTCGCCTTGATCGACCAGGCCTTCCTGCTGGCCGTCGCCGCGATGATCGCGCGCGAGATCGTGGCGGGGCGGAACTGGCGGAACCTGAAGGTGCTGATCCCCGTCACCCTGCTGTGGCTCGCCAACCTGCTGTTCCATGCCGAGGCCGGGGGCCAGGGCAGCGCCGATCATGGCCGCCGCCTTGGAATCGCGCTGCTGATCTTCCTGATTCTGCTGATCGGGGGCCGCATCGTACCGAGCTTCACGCGCAACTGGCTGGTGCAGCGCGGTGCGGCGCGGCTTCCGGTGCCGTTCAACAGGTTCGACGCGCTCTGCCTGCTGACCGGGGCTGCTGCGCTGGCGGCTTGGGTGCTGGCGCCCATCCATGCGGCCACGGCGGTGCTCTGCGCGGGCGCGGCCCTGCTGCACCTCGTCCGCCTCGCGCGCTGGCGCGGCCCGGAGACCTGGCGTTCGCCGCTCCTGGCGATGCTTCACGTGGCCTACCTGATGGTGCCGCTCGGCCTTGCCGCGGTCGCGGCCGCGGCTCTGGGACTGGCCGCTTCGGCGAGCGGCGCGCATGTGCTGGGGATCGGGGCGATCGGCGGGATGACCGTGGCCGTGGTGATGCGGGCAACGATGGGCCACACCGGACGCCCGCTCGTCGCCGGTCCGGCGCTCGCGACCGCCTTCGCGCTTGTCGTGGCGGCGGCGCTGGCGCGTGTTCTCGGGATGATCGGCTTGGGCGGGGGGCTGGACGGCGTCGGCCTTTCGGCGGCGTTCTGGACATGTGCCTTCGCCATCCTCGCCGGGCGGCTCGCCCCATGGCTGATCCGCCCGAGGGCCGCACGGAAGACCCCGTCCGAACGGGCAGCACGGTGACGGGTCGCGCCCGAAAACGATCGGGCGCGGCGATCTCCTTGCCGCGCTCGCGGGCTCATTCCTGAATGCTCTTCAGGAATTCGAGCAGCCCGGCCAGCTCGCGCGGCGTAGGCGTCAGGATTCCGTCAATTTCGACCGGAACGAGGTCATCCGCCATCACCGGCCCGAACTGGGGCATGATGCGGGCCAGGTGCCCGTCGGAGTACGGGCCACCATAGATGAAACTCAGCGCTTGGGCCGCCGGAAAGGTCCCTCCGTTGCGCTGGCTCAGCGTGGTCAGGTCGGACGGCGCTTCGGACACGACGTTCGCCAGCGGACCGTCGCCTCGTACGCCCGTGCCATGACAGGACACGCAGTTCTCGGCGAAGAACGCCGCGCCGTCTGAACGGTCGGGCATTGCGGGATTCGTGCAGGCCAAAAGAGCCAGAAGCACGCCGACGGGTAGAACTCCCCTCAAGATCGTTTTTTGCATGCTGCCTCCCTGTTTTCGCATTCCGGCCATTGTCGCTCGACGCGCTGTCCGGACCATGATGCAGATCAAGGGCGCCGAATCCGTTCGCTGGTCGGCGCGACTATCCGCGCCTGACCAGCAGCGACAGCACCCGCGCGCGGTCCAGCAGCCCCACGAGCGTGTCGTCCTCCACCACCGGAAGGACCCGGTGCGGCAGCTTCAGGAATATCTCGCCAGCGCGCATCAGGTCGTCGCCCGCCTTTACCGTGATCGCGCCCCGCGTCATGTGATCCGCGACCGTGCCTTTCCATTCCTGGTAGTAGCTCGCGTGCAGCGCGGGACGAAAGCAGTCCTTCTGCGTGAGGATGCCGATCAGGGCACCATCGTCGGACAGCACCGGCGCGGCGGGGAGGCGGCTTTCGACCAGCAGCGCCACGGCCCGGCGGATCGGGCTGTCGGGCGTGACCGTGACGATGTCGCTCTGCATGATGGCCCGGACGAGCAGGTCGGTGGTCATGGTGCGCTGTCCCTGCCGGTCTCATTGCGCCGCGGACAACCCGCGCAGGCCCCGCCCGCATCGCACGTGGCACCGCCGCAGGAGCCGCGGATCGGGCCGCGCCCGAGGGCGAGACCGAGGGCGAGGCCGCCGACGGCCAGCAGGACGATCGGGATCGCGATCAGCAGTTCCATGCCCGCTCCTTTTCCGCGCGCGGCCGGGGGACGGCTTCACAACAGCGCATGATCCGCCCCGCCTGTCGTTTCCTGCACGAGCCCGCCGTGGTCGTCGAACAGGAATATTGCGCGCAACCGCCGGCGTCGGGCGAGGGCCGCGCCTTTCGCGTCGCCGGCAGCAAAGAGCGCGGTCGCCCAGGCGTCGGCCTCCATCGCCGTCCCGGCCAGCACCGTGACGGACAGCAGCCGGCCCTGCGCCGGGTGCCCGGTGGCGGGGTCGATGATGTGGCCGTAGGTCCGACCGTTCAGCGCGTAGCTCTGCGCCCGCAGGCCCGACGTTGCGACGGCGCCCGCCTCCAGTGAAAGGGCTGCGGCGAGGCCGGTGCGGCCCGGGCGCGGGTCCTCGATCGCCACCTGCCAGGGTCGACCGGATGGGTGGCGGCCGAGCGCCGACAGCTCTCCGCCCAGATCGAGCAGCAGGTCGGTGTGTCCGGCCCTGCGCGCAAGCTCTGCAAGGCGGTCCAGCGCCCAGCCCTTGGCGATGCCGCAGGGGTCGAAGGTCAGCCCGGGTCGCGCTCTCGTCAGCCGGTCGCCGGAAAGCGCCAGCCCGCGCCAGCCCGGCGCGGCGCCCGTCGAGATGGGGCCGAAGCCCCAGCGGGCCACCGCTGGTCCAACCGTCGGGTCAAAGCAGCCCTCGCTCTGCTCCGCCACGCGCAGGGCGGCCGCCGCGACCGTCGCTGTGTCGGCAGAAATCGCGACGTCTGCTGAATTGCCCGCGTTGAAGCGGCCGACCTCGCTGTCGGGTCGCCAGGGCGACATGCGCCGGTCGATCCCCGCGAGAAGCCGGTCGGCTGGCCCTCGGAGCTCCTCAAGCCCCGACCCGGAACCGGTGATCCGCCAGGTGGTGCCAAAGGCCGCGCCATGGATTGTTCCGAGGCCCGCAGACCCAAAGGCCGCACTCGGTGCCAGCAATGTCGCAGCGCCCATGCCCAAGGCGTGGCGTCGACTGAAGGTCGTGGCGGGATCCCGCATCGTCACACTCCGAAATCGTCGTTGAAGATGGACCGCGGCTCCACGCCCATTCGGTCCAGCGTTGCAAGAACGGCTGAGATCATCACCGGAGGGCCGCAGAGGTAGTATTCGCAATCCTCCGGCGCGGGATGGTCCTGCATCTCTGTCCGCAGTGTCTCGTGGATGAAACCGGTGTGCCCGGTCCAGCGGTCGCCCGGCGCCGGATCGGACAGGGCTGGCGTCCAGCTGAAATTCGCGTGGGCGGTGGCCATGCCCTCAAACTCCTCGACGTAGAACAGGTCGGCGGCGGAACGCGCGCCGTAGAAGTAGCGCATCCGCCGACCGGTTCCCTTGCCGATCTGCTCGTGGATCATCGCACGCAGTGGCGCCATGCCGACGCCGCCGCCGACGAAGACCATCTCGCGGTCGGTCGGCTGAACGTGGAAATCGCCGAACGGCCCCGACGCCTCTACCGTGTCTCCCTCGCGCAGCGAAAAGAGCCAGGACGAGACGATGCCCGGCGGCACCTCCTCTTCCTGCCCTGCGGGAGGCACGGCGAGGCGGATGTTGAAGACCGCGAGGCCCCTGTCGCCGGGGCGGCTGGCAATAGAGTAGGCGCGCGTCACCGGTGCGTCGGAGGCAACGGAAAGACGCGTCCAGCCGGCGATACGCCAGGCCTCGTGGAACGGCTCGCCCGGGTCGATGGCGGAGAAGCTCAGTCGATACTCGGGCGCGGTGAGCTGCATGAAGTCGCCCGCGCGGAAGTCGGAGTGCTGGTCCTCGGGCAGCTCCAGAACGATCTCGCGGATCAGCGGTGCCAGCATGCGGGTGGAGACGACGCGGCAGGTGAAGCCGCCCCCCGCCGCCAGCACGTCCTGCGGGACCTCCACCACACAGTCGCCGCGCAGGCTGGTCTGACAGGCCAGACGCACATGCGCCCGCCGTTCGCGCGCCGAGAGGACGCCGCGCTCCGTTGCCTGCGCCTCGCCTGCGCCCGCGCCGGTGACGGTCACGCGGCAAAGCCCGCAGGTGCCTGACCCGCCGCAGGCCGCCGGGATGCCTATGCCGCTGCGATGGAGCACGGAGAGCAGCTTGTCGCCCCGCGCCGCGGTCAGATGCTGCGTGCCGTTCACTGTCACGTCCAGCGCCGCCTGGGGAATGAGGCGCCGCCGCGCCGCCAGCAGACCCACGGCCAGCCCGAGGACCAGCAGGATGACGGTGAGGGTGGCGACGGCGATCTCGGTCATTCCGCGGCCATCAGTGCGAAAGAGGCGAAGCCGAGCGACAGCAGCCCCGTGAAGATGAAAGTGATCCCCAGCCCGCGCAGCCCCGCTGGCAGATCGGCGTAGGCAAGCCGGCTGCGCACCGCGCTCAGCATCACCACGGCGATGGCAAAGCCCGTCCCGGCGCCGAGGCCGAAGACCGCGGATTCCGCAAGCGAGTATTGTCGCTCGACCATGAAGAGGCTCCCGGCGAGGATCGCGCATTGCACTGTCAGCAGGGGCAGGAAGACCCCGAAAGCGGCGTGCACTGCCGGGAGGTAGCGGTCGGTCAGCATCTCGATGAGTTGCACCGTCGCGGCGATGACGCCGATGAAGGCGATGAGCGAGAGGTAGGACAGGTCGATCTCCGGCAGCCCCGCCCAGCCCCACGCGCCCGCGGCCAGAACGGCGTCGTAGACGATCTTGTTGAGCGGCACCGTCACGCCGAGCACGAGGATCATCGCCAGCCCCAGCCCCATGGCCGTCTCTGGCCGGCGTGACAGCGCCAGGAAGGTGCACAGCCCCAGGAAGAAACTGAGTGGCATGTTCTCGACGAATGTCGCGCGGAGGAAGAGGGGCCAGAGTTCGCTCATTCTGCCGGCTCTGCTCTTGGTGGCATGTGCTCCGGCACCTCCGCCTGTTCGGGCCGGATCGACCGGATGGCCCAGACCAGCCCGCCCAGCATGAAGAAGGCGCTCGGTGCCAGCAGCATCAGGCTGAGGGGCGTGAACCATCCACCCTCTTCGGCCAGCGGCAGGACCTGACGGCCCAGCAACTGCCCTTGCCCGAACAACTCGCGCAGGCCGCCGATGATGACGAGGATAAGCGAATAGCCCAGCCCGTTGCCGAAGGCGTCGGTCATGGCGGGCAGGGGAGCGTTGTGGCGGGCGAAGGATTCGGTGCGGCCAAGGACAAGACAGTTGGTCGTGATGAGCGCGACGAAGATCGACAGGGTGCGGCTGATCTCGGCGAAATAGGCTTGCAGCACCTGATCGATCACGATCACCAGCGAGGCGATGATCACGATCTGAACGATCAGCCGGATCGAATCCGGGATGTGTCGCCGGATCGTGCTGATGAGGCCCGCCGCGAGGGTGACCACCACGGTGAGCGAGACGCACATGGTGATCGCAGTGGCCAGCGACGTCGTCACCGCCAGCGCCGAGCAGATGCCGAGTATCTGAAGCGTCACGGGGTTCTGGCGGAGCAGCGGATCGGTCAGTATGGGCCAGAGCGGTGTGCGGGCGGTCATCTCAGAACTCCCCCCTCCGGATCGCCGCCAGCAGCGGGCCGTAGCCCTCCGGCCCCAGCCAGAAGCGAATCATCTGCGTGACGGCGTTGCTGGTGCGGGTGGCACCGGTGATCCCGTCCACCTCGTAGGCGCTGGAAGCGTCGCCCCGCGCGACCGAGAAGCGGAGATTGCCATCCAGCCCCCGCGTCTCCGTGCCGGGGAACTCGGCCAGCCACGCCGGCTCCTCGATCCGGGCGCCGAGACCTGGTGTTTCCGAATGCTGGGTCACTGCCATGCCCGCAATGGTGTTCATGTCGCCGCGCAGGGCGAGCACCGCGTCGATCCTTCCGTTGTACCCCGCGCCGCTGACTGGCAGCAGGACAAGGGAGACATCCTCGCCTTCGCGCAGCAGGTAGATCTGCGCGTAATCCGGCCGCCGTCCCAGTCCCGCAAGATCCGCGCCCCGGTCGAGCGCGGTCCAGTTCGATGGCTCCGACAGCGCCTCGTCCAGCGTCGCGGGCGTGACCCCTTCGGCGGCGGCGCCGTCCTCGAGGTCGATCACGACCGTGGAGAGAGTCCCGCCGGATAGCTCGAGTATCGGGGCCATGCCGGGGATGCCGCGCACCAGCGCCTCGATCCGCGCCTGCGCCTCGGCAGCGCGGTTTGCGGTCTGGATGGGGCGCAGGAGCACCGTCGCGCCGCTGACCAGCAAAGCGCAGACTGCCGAGACCGCGAAAGCGACGAAGAGCGTCTTCATGCGGGTTTCGTTCGGAAGCGCCAGCAGTCGGCGCCACGGGTTCAGGGGGTCAAATCCTGCCATGCCGTCCCTTCCGTCGAACGAGCCAGAGCGCAATCGCCGCCTCGTCCAGCACCGGCGCGGCGAGCGAGGCCAGCAGCGCCGCCGAGACCGCCGCCTGAAGCGGCGCAGCGCCCTGCCATTCCAAGGAGAACATGACCACCAGCGCTGCGTAAACCACCCCGTTCAGCCACCGGCCGAGCGCCGTCGAGGCGCTGGCGACGGGGTCGGCAACCAGCAGAACCAGCACGATGCCCGCCGCGGGCAGCACCCGGTCCAGATCCGCCCCGAGCGTCACCGCCAGAAGCGTCACCACCCCCGCACCGGCAAGAAGCCGCGCCGACATCACCCCCGCCACGGCGCCGATCGCCGCCGCCGGGATCGCCGCCCAGGCGACCGGCAGCTCGAGATCGGGCCAGGGGGCGGCAGGAAAGCCGAAGCCGAGGAAGGCGAGCGTCACCGTCGCTGGGTTCACCACGTTGCGGCCCCAGCCACCGAACACCAGTTCTCCCATCACCGTGCCGAAGCTGATGCCCAGGATCAGGCGGATCAGGCCGAGCTCCTCGGGCGCCAGCATGGCCACGGCAAGCGCGGCGATCGCGCCGGCGAACGACGGGGGCTGCGCCCGCGCGAGCATGAAGATCATGTGCCACAGCCCCGAAACCACCAGCGCCAGCACCAGACGCAGGGCCGCCTGGGTCCCGCCGAACCACAGCCACGTGAGGGCCAGCGGCATGAGGGCCGACAGAAGGATCAGCGCCACCGTCTCGCGGTCCCAGAGCCCGCGCATCATGCCGCGTACTCCGTTTCGATCCGGTCCAGCATCCGACGCAGCAGGGTGGACAGACCCGGCGCGCCGCCGATCACGTAGTCGGCCAGCGCGAGGTCTTCTTCCAGCAGGGACAGCACGCCCAGCTTCATCGCCGTCTCATCGTCGCCGGAGGCCAGCGCGCGGATCATCGCGGCCGCCGGGAAGGCGCCGCCGACGGATTGCTCGAGCGCTGCCGTAGGGATTACCGGCGCCTGCGTCGAGGATCGTGTGAGGGCCTGGATGAACCAGTGTGGTCGGGCGGTCCGCGCCCGCGGCCGCACTGTCACCTGCCGGTCGCGCGGCCCCAGCCAGTGTGCTTCCCGCCCGTCGAGAGGCGAGCCTGCCATCAGCACGTGCGGGCCCGGCCGGACATGGCCATGGCTGAGTCCGCGCATGTCGGCGCCGGGCTGGCAACGCACCAGCAGGGATTCGTCCATCGCCGTCCCGGCAACCGAAACAAGCCGCGTCTCCGGCAGTAGTCCAGTGGCAAGGAGCGCGCCCAGATCCGCGGCGTCTTCTGCGTGGATGTCCCAGACGGGCATATCGATCCCGGCCGGGCGAAGGTCGTGGATCCGCAGGCCGGGGAGGCCCTGCGGGTGGCGCGGGCCGATCGTCACGATCGTCACACGTCCATCGGCGATGCCGTTCTCCACCAGGGCAGGCCCTGCCTGCTGGCAGAGAAGAACGGGCCCATCCGTCAGCCTCGCCAGCGCAGAAAGACCCCGCGCCAGATCCTCTTCCCGCCCTTGCAGCGCCAGACGCGGGTCTGGCGCCATCGGCCGGGTGTCGGCCGCCATCGCGAAGATCGCGGCGGGGCGCTCGTCCGGCGGCGGAAGTCGTCCGAAGGGCCGCCGCTGCAGGCGGATCCAAAGTCCTGCGCTATGCATAAGGCGCCGCATGTGCGCCTCCGACGACGCGCTGCCGGGTGCTTCGTGCCGGTGCCTGTCTCCCCCGGCTTCGCGGAAGAGAACGATCTCGGCCAGGCGCCTTCCGGGTCGCAGAACGACCCGCGCCACCCGTCCAGCCATCGGTGCCACCAGCGCAGTGCCCGGATGCTCCCGAAGGCGGACCACCGGGGCACCCTGTGCCAGAAGCGTGCCCTCGGACGCGACATCGTCGACCCGGAGATCACCCCCGGGCGGGCAAAGCACGGCCGCCTCCTCGGTCAACCGGTGGACAGGTTCGCCGCCTCTGCGAGGCGGCGAACCTGTCGCCACGTGAAGGCCCGTTCCGAGCCGACCGCCCAGCATCGCCACTCCCGTCGTGTTCCATGTTGCGAGCCAAATCAGCATTTGCCGAACTGGCGTGCCGCGGTTAGGCTTTATTCCATCGCGCGACTCCAAAAGAAGCAAATCGGATTCCGACGTCATGCGAAATGTATTTCTGATATTCATCATTCTGGTGTTCTTTGTCGCGCCGTTTCTTCCGTCCGGCGAAACGGGGCGCAGCGAGGCGCAGGAGGCGAACGGCACGACACCGGAGACAGCGCCGGCGACCGGGAACGGCGACACGATCCGGCCCTACGTCATTCCCGAGGGCGGACCCTTTCACTCCGAACGCATCGCCATCGAGAACAGCCGAGCCATCGCCGAATGGCACCGCTCCGGACACGCGGACGCGGCCTCGGAGTCCTTCAGCCACTGGGACGAGGACGGCGCGATTCCGCCGAACTGCGCGGTCTGTCACGCGGGCGCCGGCTTCCGCGCGTTCCACGGCCTCGACGGCAGCGAACCCGGCCTTCCCCCTGAGCCCGTTCCGACCGGCGGCGTGGTGGATTGCGAAACCTGCCACAACCCCGGCCTGTCGCGTGTCGCGCAGATCAGTCTGCCAAGCGGCGTCTCCCACCCGGTCCAGGGCGTCGAGGCGGCGTGTCTGACCTGCCACCAGGGTCGCGCCTCCGGCCGGGCGGTCGAAGCGGCCATCGGCGACGCTCCCGAGGATCGTCCGAACCCCGAACTCCGCTTCATCAACCCCCATTACGCCACTGCCGCGGCGACCTGGCTGGGCGGCTACGGCGGCGCGGGCTACCAATATGCGGGCCGCGACTATTCCGGGCGCTTCTTCCACGCCCGCCCGATCGGCACCTGTGCCTCATGCCACGAACCGCATTCGCTGGAGGTCGCGACCGAGACCTGCCTGACCTGTCACCAGAGCGGCGAGCCGGAAGAGATCCGTATCTCCCGCCACAGTTACGACGGCAGTGGAGACACCTCTGTCGGGATCCATTCAGACATACAGTCGAATGCGCGCCTTTTGATGAAGATGATGAAGGACTATTCCGGCGCGATCGTGGGCACACCGCTGGTCTACGACAGCCACAGCTATCCCTACTTTTTCGCCGATGCGAATGGCGACGGGGTGGCAGACACCTCGGACGGCCGAGCGCAGGCCTACGCCAGTTGGACCCCGCGTCTCCTCCGCGCGGCCTACAACTGGAAGCTCGTCACAGCGGACCCCGGCGCCTACGTGCACAACCCGCCCTATGCACTGGAACTGCTGCACGACTCGATCGCCGATCTGGCCGGGCCGTTGGAGGTCGACATGGACAGTCTCGGGCTGCTGCGCTGAGGGTCCGATCGATGGCAGACGTGGCGGTCACCGCATGACGCATGACCACCTTCTCATCACGCTCGGCGGGCTCTTCCTCGCCGGGCTGCTGGCGGATCAGGCGGGGCGGCTGACCCGACTGCCGCGGGTGACGATGCTCCTGCTCATCGGGATCACCGTCGGTCAGTCCGGCTTCGGTCTGGTGCCCGATGCCGCGATCGCGTGGTTCGACCTCATCTCGGTCGTCGCGCTGACCATGGTGGCGTTCCTGCTGGGTGGTGAGTTGACGCGGGAGACCCTCAGTAGCCACGGGCGAGCGATCCTGACAATCTCGATCTCGGTCGTTGTCGGCACGCTGATCATCGTGGCGGCGGGATTGATACTTGCCGGCCTGGATCCGCGCCTTGCGCTCCTCCTCGGGGCCATCGCCACCGCCACCGCCCCGGCAGCCATTGCCGACGTGATCCGCCAGACCGGTATCCGGAACGGGTTCACGGAGACCTTGAGCGGGATTGTTGCCATCGACGATGTCTGGGGGCTCATCGTGTTCAGTGTCGCGCTCGCGCTCGCCAGCCAGGGCGAGGGCTGGTCGGGACTCGCCGCTGGCACGGCCCATGATCTCGGCGGTGCTGCCCTGCTCGGCACCGCGATCGGGATACCGGCCGCCGTCCTCACAGGCCGGCTGTCCCCCGGCGAGCCACTTCAGGCCGAGGCGCTTGGCATCGTCTGCCTCACCGCCGGCCTCGCGCTCTGGCTGGAAGTCTCGTTCCTTCTGGCCGGCATCACGGCCGGTGCCATCGTCGTGAACCTCGCGCGTCACCACATCCACGCGTTCCACGAGATCGAGCACATCGAGTGGCCCTTCATGCTGCTGTTTTTCCTCCTCGCGGGTGCGTCGCTGGAGATCGGCATGCTGCGCGACATCGGTTGGATCGGCGCGCTGTATGTCGGGCTCCGGACCCTCGCGCGGATCGTGAGCGCCGCCATCGGCGCACGGATCGGCGGTGTTCCGGCGAGCCAGCAGAATGCCTTCGGCCCCGCGCTCCTGCCGCAGGCCGGTGTCGCGGTCGGTATGGCGCTCGTCGCCGCAGAGACCCTGCCGCACTGGGGCTCGACAATCATGGGTTTGACAATAGGAGCCACGATCCTTTTCGAGATCGTCGGCCCGGCCGTAGCGCTAAAGGCGATCCGCAAAACCTCCTCTGGCGAACGATCGGCCCGGCTCTGAGGGGTCGACTCCCATTGGTCCCTAAGCTTCATCGGCCACTGACGGTTCAGCGCGTACCCCAGCCGGTTCCCTCCACCCTTCGCTGATGGACCGCAAGGGCGGCTTCGACCTGTTTCCGACGCGTACCCGGCGGCAGCAGGTCGAGGACGACAGGCCGGACGTCATCGTCTGCCACTCGGCTTATCCCTCAACCGCCTCGCGCCCGTCCCGACCACGGTACGCGGCCTGCCGAGCCCCCGCGACCTAACGAGCGGCGGCTGAACTGGTGCGGCAGGGTCGGATGGCCCGCATCGGACGGGCCGCTTCCAGATGCCCGTTGTCTGAGCGAGAAAGGGAGCGAAAGAAGACGCCTTGACCCTCCAGTGACTGGAAGGATTACATGACGTGTCCATCAGGCTCTCCGAGCGAAAGGACAGGTCATGGCCGATGCACATCCACATCATCACACCTCCGGCGAGGTGACCCGCGATCCCGTCTGCGGCATGACGGTCGATCCCGCTGCCGGAAAGCCCTCCGCCGAGCACGAGGGTCACACCTTCCACTTCTGCTCCGAAGGCTGCCGGACCAAGTTCGTCGCCGACCCCGAGCCCTACCGCACCGCGACGGACCCGGTCTGCGGCATGAGCGTGGAGCGTGCCACCGCCGCGCATATGTCGAAGCACGAGGGGCAGCGGTTCTACTTCTGCTCCGCCGGATGCCAGCAGAAGTTCGAGGCAGCGCCGGAGACATATCTCGGCGACCGTCCGGCACCCGAGGCGATGCCCAAGGGCACGCAATACACCTGCCCGATGCACCCCGAGATCGTCCGCGACGGCCCCGGCGACTGCCCGATCTGCGGCATGGCGCTGGAGCCGATGATGCCCTCGGCCGACAGCGGGCCGAACCCGGAGTACGTCGATTTCAAACGGCGGCTCTGGATCACCGCGCCGCTGGCGCTGGCGGTCTTCGTGCTGGAGATGGGCGCGCATCTGGGCCTGCCGTTCGCAGACTGGATCGGCCATTCGGCCTTCGGCTGGGTGCAGTTCGCGCTGGCGACGCCGGTGGTCTGGCTCTGCCGCCCGTTCTTCAAGCGGGGCTGGGCCTCGGTGGTGAACCGTTCGCCCAACATGTGGA
>Ga0310345_10000573_pt1 | contig 50592 bp, 67 predicted proteins | sample HC15DNA20500_MG_FD_204667 | JGI IMG/M metagenome (GOLD analysis project Ga0310345, IMG submission 204667) | Marine microbial communities from station ALOHA, North Pacific Subtropical Gyre - HC15-DNA-20-500_MG | ecosystem: Environmental > Aquatic > Marine > Oceanic | place: Pacific Ocean: North...
TAGACAGCCCGGGTCCGGAGATGGATGCTGGGTCAAAGATTTAAAAACCCCGACCATGGGTGCACTGCTCACTCTACCGCGACAGCGGAAATGTCTGGAGCCGAGAGGCTAGGCACCATGGTTGCTCTTTGAAATTGTTAGATGTGAAGATGACTGTCGGTGGCAGGTGAAATCCCTGACCCTTAAGTTCAAACCCCTCGGCCGCTAAAACCGGAGACACCGCGGGAAGGGAAGAGCGGCTAGTTGAACCCCTTGCTGGAACACGGACGGCACGCCGGCATTCTTCTTCACATCTAACAGTTCCAAAAGTGTAATGAAATTAACGGCTTAGGAGGATACGATGTTTGAAGTTAGACACGCAGACGACGCTTGGGAATTGGGAGTCCTGCATACCGCTAGTCGCGTTGAAGGGACCGCCACTGAATTGGGAGTCCACGCAGAGCTCGTTGAGTTCTTCGAAGCCGGTCAACACGATCACGCTGCTTTGAGCGAAGCTCGAGTCGAAGGTCTTGCTGCTCGCTGGACTGTGTAAAGATTCTTGCGCGGTTAAAAACAAAAAATGCTTAAGAGGTTCGAACCCGGAGACATCGTGACGGTAAGCATCCCAGATACAGACGGCAACTACGGGTACTGGGTCGTGGTCGAGCACAGGGAAGAGTCAGATAGAGACAGGTACAGGACGTGGGTCAAGTGTCTCAGTCCCTGTGGCCGGTTCGTCGACTGGTCTCCCAGGTACGTCAGTCATACGATGTCACGTGACAGTTGATAGCTATAGCCATCCCGTAGTCGCTATGCCATTGTGGCAGCCAGGTAACTGTGCTCTGACTAAACAGGAAAAGGCCAATGATTACAAACGGTTAGATGCGGCGTCGCAGATAGCCCCTATTGGGGCCTAAAATTGGGGCCTCTATTTCATCCCTGACCGCCCCTCTAGAGCCCCTCTGGGATACTCTGTGGGACCTCTGCGGGCGGTGGGCGCAAAGGCAGTGAGCATTTTTTTCACGGGAGATTTTGAAAATGGGACCTAAAATACTGGCGCAAGCAAAAAAGAAAACCCCCCACACGCCAAAAAAATTCTCGGGTAAATTTCGGAAACGAAAAGGTAAAGTAACAAGAATAACATGAGACGGCTAAAAGAAAAAAATGGCGCCAAAAGTCGTGTAATGTTCAGGTCAACGTAGTATAATAGATCTATAGGACGGTAAAATTGAACAGGCACGCTAAGGGAGACTGGGTGAGCCACAGGTACGATCACTACGATTTAGGGGTTATACTTGAGGTCAATGAACGGCTTAACCGCTACATTGTCCAGTGGGACCAGGGACCCGTGCTTGATTACCCGGGCTTCATCCTGAAGCCAACGGCAGAACGAGGCGCCGAAAAGCTTCCGAAGGAGAAGGATGAAAAAGCGTATGTCGGTGAGCCATAAGCCACATTACTCAGAGGTGTGCTGCCTAGACGGCTTTCACATGAGTGTTCAGGCGAGCGAGACGCATTACTGCGAACCACGTGATAACATCGGTCCGTATGACTCGGTTGAGATCGGATACCCAAGCATGTATGACATTAACCTGATTCAGCATGCTGAGGACCCTGCTGCTCCGACTGAGACCATCTACGGCTGGGTCCCGGGGTACGTTGTTCGCATGGTCATCGATTCTCACGGTGGCATGGAATCGGGGGAACTGCCCCCATTAATCTATAAGGAGCCTGAAGATGGCAAGGAAACTGAGGTCTGAGATCATGATTGATCCCGCAACTGGCCAGCACGAATCCGGGTGGGCGGGTCCCATTCCATATCAAGGGTACAATGTTGATTTCATTGCCCAATATCTGTACGAGAACCCGGGGAGCGGTATGACGAAGATTCGGACTGCGTTAGCCAAGAGTCGTGGCATGGATCGCCTTCCCCCCGGTTGGCATACCGATTACTTCTATTCGAACCGTCCAGGCACTCGGTGGGCCGGTCGTCTTTGGAGACGCGTGGATGATAGTCAACCTAGGCGCGGCTGGGTCCTGACTCTGCGGGGCTACGGTCGGGTCAAGAACCCATGAGTCGGTGGTGTTGGCCCAATCCCGGTGATATCGTTCGCATCAAGGCTTTGCGTAACCCGGATGATGAGAAACCCTGGATCCAAGTTTGTAGTCAACTCGGTACTCCGCTGGTCTACGTCGGTCGCGCCGTTATTAACGGTCGGGGTACGGCGTGGTGCGAGGTCATGCTGCCCGAGGGAGACACCCGGCGGATCTGGCCCGATAAGCTGACGACTCGGATGCGGAGGAAGTAATGGTTGAGAAGGGTAACTTAGTGTATGCTTTGGCGCCTCCGATCCGTGGTGAGGGTTGGCCGGGGCTTGAGGTCCTTGGTGTTGTTTATGCTATCGCTAAGGAGGGCATCTGGGTCGAGTGGCCTGGCGGTATTGTCTGTTTGCATCACTTCACTGATCTCACTAGCATCGACTGATTGGGATAGACGCGTATCACCCCTGTGTGCTTGCTGAGTTGGACACTGTGTGGTGTCCGGGCGAAGCAAGATCTCTCGTATTATCGTGTATACACGCGAAAAAGCGTGTGAAAAAACCTCGCGCGAAACTCCCTTCAAAAAAAAAGTGGGCCGGTCTCCTCCCTCGTGCGTTATTTTTTAACTAAATGAGGGGCGCTATTACAATTATATAGTATAGTTAGTATATGAAGTGGGATTGTTTGGTCTGTGCCCACTATAAAATAAAATGGGATCCGGCATACCAGTTAAGTTATTTGCTGCCGATCCCATGCAACGTGTGGTCAAAAAGGCGGTTAAACAATGAAAATCACAAAACGACAGTTAAGAAGAATCATCAGAGAAGAACGGGCTAGGCTCTTAAAAGAGGAAACTACCCCAAGCATAGAAACTCACGGTGCTCCGCGAATGGGTGCCGGCATGAATCCGACGCAAGCTCAAGCTCGTCTTGAAGAGATCCTTACAGAAATCGAAGATAGCTCCGCAGACGATTGGTCTTCGAAGATGGCGGGTGAAGGACTTGATATGTTGTATACGATGATTGGTAGCCCCGGATTTGGAAAAGGAGCGTGATAATGAAAATCACAAAGAGACAACTAAGAAGAATCATCAAGGAAGAGAAGCGGAAACTATTATCAGAGAAAAGGTTCACTGACGATCGAGCATTCATGGACGCGATGAAAACTATAATAGATACCTTGATGCAATTAGACCCAAAGTCTAGAGTTAAAAATGCTGAATCGCTTATTCAGAATATTGAGACTATTATAGATCAAGCTAGTAAAGAAACACAAGGTGGAGTTCCACCTAAAACTCACCGTACAGCGACCGAAGAAGAGAGCGGAATACCCGATTCTCAAAGATCAGTCATTCACAATAGAAGACCAAATTGGTAGGAAATAAATGAAAATCACAAAACGACAGTTAAGAAGAATTATCAAAGAAGAGAAGGCCAGAATTCTCAAAGAATCTGAAAATCCTGCAAACGAACTGGATGCCATTGTCGACGAGCTACGGGCTCAAGGACTTGAAGATCTGGCAGCCCGTCTTGAAGACTGGTTTGAGCCCATGAGATTTGACTGGGAGCCACCTGATCCGTACGGAGCCAGGCATACCCGCCGGAATCAGTATAGGACAAAATAATGAAGATCACAAAAAGACAGTTAAGAAGAATCATCAGAGAAGCAGTTGAGCAAACAGGACATGCTGCTTTCGTAAAAGATTTTGATGCCGCTTATAAGCAACCAGACGGATCATATAAGGGCCATCCGGATGAAGCTGTTGATCCACCTCGAAGCAAGGGCGCCAGGGCTCGTATGAATTCCAAAGGTTATCAGGATGGTCTGGATGGGGTAATGCCTGTATCTATGAGTAGCTTGAAAGATCCTGACTACATGGCAGGAAAAAAAGCTGGATCAAGAGACAGGTCGAATGATCCGTACGCAAATCACAGTTTTACCGAACTCGATCTAGATACATGGGAAGAAAGGTAAACAATGAGAATCACAAAACGGCAACTAAGAAGAATCATTAAAGAAGAGAAGCAGAGACTGTTAAATGAACAAGATGCCGACGCTTTTAATGCAGCTTTAGAAGAGCTTAAATTCGTAGTTGAAGAAATTGACGCCTACGCCGGCGCAGCAAGTCGCCACCACCTACGTGATGACCAGTCCGGTGAAGGTAGGGAAGCTTCTAGGGTCGAGCAAGAAGTTTATGAAAGCGTTCACGATTCTTTGCTCCCGGTGCTAAAAATGTTTGAGAAGTTACGAAGCAAGCAATCAGATATGCCAACGAAAGCATCATCCACCTGGGTGCCGCCTTCTCCCACTCATGGCATGGAATAAAGGAGAACCAAGATAATGAAGATCACCAAACGACAACTTAGAAGAATCATTCGAGAAGAGCGTAAGAGATTAATCGAGCAAGGGATGACACCAGGCGCTAGAGCGTTGGGCGCTTTTGCTCCTACAGATCAGGTTGATAGAATCAAGACCGGTTTGAGCAGACTGCACGGTGGCATGGTCAATGATATCATTGCAGAAGAAGGTGTTATGACGGGAGAAGCCGAAGACATGGCCGCTGAAGGTATTGTTGAGCTAGTCAGAGAATTTTTGGATTCAATAGGCTACAGACATATGATTGACGAATATTGAGAATTTAAATGAAAATTACAAAACGACAGTTAAGAAGAATCATCAAGGAAGAGAAAGCACGCCTCTTAAAAGAGCAAGCGCCCAATCCGGATGACGCGATGTATGCAGCCAATACAGCTGGAGGCAGCTTGTTTGATGCTCTTGAAGATCTAGGTGCCGATGCACAAACAGCTCGGGAAATTCATAATCTTCTTAAGACCACAACTTGGTTAGATGACGCGCTTGATCAAGCGCTTAACAGCTATTTGAAAAAACTAAACATGATGGGCGGTACGCCAAAACCCAGGAGCATATAATGAAGGTCACAAAGAGACAGCTAAAAAGAATGATCAGAGAAATGCATCCACGAGCAGGTGTAGATGATGCTATATTCGAATATGAAGAGTGGGCACGCGAAAGAGGTTCACCTCCAGGCGCTAGCTCAGTTATTGCTAGCTACTTCATTTCCCTGGGTAATTGGTCGGCGCCTGATATGCGAATGTTGGGTGATCACTACGGCATTTCGTCAGAGGATATCCAAAGGGAAGTTAGTATACAACGAGAAGAAATAGCAGCAGACGGTGACTTTAAATACGCATCTATGCCACCAATGCAGGGACCAAGAACTAAGGGAGCCAGTCCACCGCGAGGAATGCCGGACGGTAGATTGGGCAGATTAGGAGAGTCTAGAACTAAGGTCACCAAGAGACAACTAAGAAGAATCATTAAAGAAGCTAGTTCTGATGATTGGGCGAATCGTAGAAATCGTTGGGCTAAATTTAAGCATCACATGGCTCGAGAACCGCAGTTATATTTAGACTGGGTTGAAAAGAGTGGACATGCCTCTCCCGCTTCCTCCTCTGTGATGGCTACATATTTTTTAGAAATGGGGCTTGAAAACGAACACAAGATTCACAAAAAATTAGCCAGTGAAATTGGTTTAGATCACGAAGACGTAATGCGCGATCTTAAAATACAGCAATCTGAACGTTCTATTAATATGGGAGAATCTAAAGTGAAGATTACTAAACGCCAGCTAAGAAGAATAGTTAGGGAAGAGACAGTTAAATCAACTGAGAAGTATGACGATGACTCTGCTTTAGTCGGAGACCAAGATAAGCTTCATGATAAGTTACAAAAAGCAATTATCGATAAGACGGTTGGTGACCGCAAAAAAAGGAAAAACGAATCTATGAAAAGAATTACAAAGAGACGGTTAAGAAAGGTCATTAGAGAAGCTTGTGGCCTCGCTATGGATGTTCCGGAAGCTTCTTTAGATTTTACACCCGCAATTGAAGAACCATCAGCAGACGTTCCAGTCCCAGGGGATTACGATGCTGTTAGGGATCTATTAGACAATAATTCTGGGCTTGTTGATCTAGCATTATCTTTTGTCATGATCAAAGCAGGGACTCATTGCGAGAAATCATCCGCACAAGCAATCATTGATCACTTACAAGACAAGGTCAGTGGTGGAGTAGAAGAAGAACCGCTTGAGTGGGAAACCGATGGCATGCCCGGAAACGAAGTATTTGGAATTAGCTTAGAGGCTAGAAAGAGAAGACTAAGATGAAAATCACAAAGAGACAACTAAGAAGAATCATCAGAGAAGAGAAGGCTAAAATCTTAAGGATGACAGAAAGTTATGGCGAGCCGCTTTCTCCTCCTACCCCCGCTGCGGCCGGTAAATTCGCAGTTAAAATGGATGCTGCGACCGCTGATGCCGTTCAAGAGCTACAGACAGCGTATATTAATTTAGAAGATCTCGCGAGTGGTATAAGATCTTACCCCCGCGGGTCGGAGACCTCTGATGAAATTCTTATGAATCTGGAATTAGTAAAGAATGCGATTCACTTGCTGGGCGCGGTGTCACCATGAAGATTACAAAGAGACAACTGAGAAGAATTATCAAAGAAGAAAAGCAGAAACTCTTGAATGAGGGTAATCCGCTAAGCTTAGAAAATAAGATCATAGGTGATCTTCATGCCGCTCTTCGATTGGCTGAGGCTAGGGCAGGAGACGAACGAGGAACGACAGCTTCAGCTTTGGTTGAAATGCTACGTGAGGTTCTTCAAGATATTAACAAATATATGGATCAACAAAGGGGATTCTAGTGAAAATTAGAGAAGAAAAATTAAGAAGAGTTATTCGTGAGGCTTTAATCCAAGAGTTGTTTGGTTTTGGTGGTAGCAAGGAAAAGAAAGACGATTTTGCAAGAAGGGGCGATGGTTTTGTCAAGTGGAGCAAACTATCAGACGAGGAAAAATCTGAATATAAACTTGGCAAGAAAGCGCACGGGGAAGATGTTCCAAAAGATGACGTAAAGGGTGAATCACCAGCCTATAAAGCCGGTTGGGATGATGCTCAGAGAAAACTAGCATCTGAGCAGTTTTAGTTAAAGGAAGATTATAATGAGAATCACCAGAAGACAGCTTAGAAAAACTATCAGAGAAGCATTACTTAGAGAAATGACGATCTCTACCACAGACGCTGAGCAGTATCTCAGGGACAATGCTGAAACGTATCGATCGGATCCGAACATGTCTGGTAGCTCGATGAGAATGTTGCTGATGGATGATTTCATGGATGATTTGGGTCACCAATTAAACATCGAAGACTTTCAAGATCTAATCGATGAGTTATCACTTGATACGCCGGCGCCAGCAGGTTTATCTCAAGAGGTAGAAGAATTACCGCTACCCAGGAGATCGTCCTGGCAAGCTAGAAAAGAGAGAAGGTAAACATAATGAAGATTACAAAAAAGCAACTTCAAAGAATAATCAAAGAAGAGAAGCGGAAGCTTTTAAGAGAATATGATGAAGCAGACGCACCGGCACCGACAAATGATGAACATCATTGGCCACGCGTTGACTGGTCTAACGTCGGTGAGTTAGTTGATAAGTGGACAAAAATGGAAGAAGATGCTTGGGATACAGGCGATCCCTCCATGAATCCGGATGATGTTTCTAACTCGGAAGCAAAGGGACATTGGGGCGATCAAGTAGAAGGCGCAGCCATGGATATGGAGGCTGAGCTAACTCTTCGAATTCGGAAAGTAGCACTTGCGACTATGAAAGAGTTTACTGACAAGCTTATCAACGGGGACTACGCATAAAGTGAAAGACGAAGATGTAGTTTTGCTTAAACTTGGTCTTCGTTTTGGTCCGGGAGAGATCGATAAGATCATCGATGATGCAATTGCTAGGAAAGGCAGGCATCTTTTAGAGAATTACCACTTGTTAGTTAAAGATTTGAAAAGGCTAAAAAAAAAGAGGTTAAACAAGAATGAAGATGACGAAACGCCAGTTGAGAAAAATTATCGTAGAAGCTTTAGCGTTAGACCTCGAAGTTGGCGATGTAATCTTGACTGGACGCTTTAAGAATAAGCGGACTGTTGTTAAGAAGATCGGAACTGATGACTTGGGACAACCGACCGTAAACGGAATGAAAGTTCTTAGCTTTAGGATAGAGAAACTGATGCCGAGATCAAAGTGGAGCAAGAAGTCTTTAGAGGAAGAAGAATGAAGATCACGAAGAGACAGTTAAGAAGAATCATTCGCGAAGAGTTGCAATTAGAAATGACTAGTTATGAGAAAGAAGTAGGAGAACCCTCTGAATTCATAGAAGCTAACTGGATACTTTGGGCGAAAGAAAATGACATCGACCCTGCGCGGGGTGCGATTTTTGACGATTTAGCTAGATATCTAGGTGCTCAAGATCGATCATGGTTAGATGCTAAACCTCCAGCTGCTGGACCGATAGCTACGGAAATAGAAGAATTTGTGCGAATGACTGCTGGTCACGCTAAAATGCGTGCAAAGATGAGCCCAGAGGCAAATAAATGGAGATATCCAGAGAGAAAGTGGGATTAAAATGAAGATTACAAAGAGACAACTAAAAAGAATTATCAAGGAAGAGAAGACCAAGATCCTCCGCGAATCGCTAGCCGATACACAGTTCATGCAGGAACAGCTCGAGAAGATCGACAACATCGTCGGTGCTTGGGCCGAGATGATGGATGGGATGTTTGAGGAGGATCCAGAGGCGTTCGCCGGTCGTTCCACCAAAGAACAGTGGACACAGCAGGTCGATGATGCTCATGATGCGCTCTCGGTGGCCATCAAAGCGGCGGCTGAGACAGCGATGGAGCGCGTCGAGATGGAGCTCCACGATGGACAATTTGCGAAGTAAACTATGAAAATCACAAAGAGACAACTAAGAAGAATTATCAAAGAAGAGCGAGCTAGACTTTTAAAAGAAAGTGAAGACCCTGTAGATTTGCTACAAATTGCTTATGGAAATCTTGCTGCAGTTTCTCAGAATATGGATACATGGGCAGTTGCCGAAATAAGGTCTGAGGTGAATGAATGTATAGAGCTAGTAAGAGATGCTATAATTGGTTTAGGGGGGCGAATCTAAGATGAAGATCACAGAGAGACAACTGAGAAGAATCGTTCGAGAAAAAACGCGGCGATTACTTGAATCGGAACGCGGTTATGATCCTCCATTTGAAAGACTCTATAATCCCGACATGAGTGATGCAGTAGATAGGGAAGCTAGCATTGAGGTTGACTGGGCCGGAGATCTTCGTGAGCTCCAATCATTACCACCTGGTTTATCGGGGAAAGTAATCAGTCAAACTGGTGGTGGCGGGGGATGGCCGGTTGTCTTGATTCAAGGAGATCGCCGAGCTTTGGAGGATTGGTATATCAACATTTATTCCGGTGGAGATCGGCAAGCTGCTGGAGATTTTGGTGAACTTGTAAGGGAATCGAAATTAGTCAAAGAAGCTTTTGGCCCTCCCGATGCGGGAGGAAATATTATAGGGATGATCAGCGCAGATATTGATGGTGATCCTCGTTATAATCAGAGACTTACCGTGACGCATGATCCTAGTACCGATGAGGTGACTATCCTTGTACAAGATGCCGGTGCTGTTGGTGGTATGGATTATCAGGGTCCTGGTGAGGGTCGGGGTAAATACCACACGATCGGTAAGCAGGTTCTTCCAGCCGGAACAAATGGGAAAGGTCTAGTTGCAGCAATTAAGCATATGATTAAAAGAAGAGCTGATACGATAAAACAGTATGGCCGACCAACGAAGAATTTTGTCTGGGGAGAGAGTATGTATTCCTCGGGTCCAAAAGGTATGAGCGCGGGATTGGCTGCAGCTGCGCTGCAACAGTCTCGTGGGGTAGTAGAAAATATAAAGATTACAAAGAGACAGCTTAGAAGAATTATTCGCGAAGAGGTATCTCGCTTAAATGAGACCCGACCCAGGCACGGAATCGATCCAAGAGAATTCGGTCGTAAAGTAATACACCTCCGTGATGGACGATCTGGTGTAGTTGTTGCCGTGACAAGAGATATAATTTTGCTTCAGAGCGGAGAGCAGATTATTCCCGGTCAAGTTGACTGGCCCAAGACTAACAGGATATAAAATGAAGATCACAAAGAAGCAGTTAAGAAGAATCATAAAAGAAGAGAAGCGACGCATACTCCGAGAACAAACTATCGAACAGGATGCAGCTGACTACTATGCAAAGCATCCATACGGAGAACCCCGACCTGGCGAACGGTCGACTGCTGACTTCAATGATCTGGTAGAGGACTTGAGAAACGTTTTGGGCGAAGCGCTGAGCAAAGGCTTAGGTATGGGAGATGCCGAGGATGCTTGGAATGAAGCTATAGAATATGTAAAGATAATAAATCAATGAAACTTACAGAAACGCAGCTTAGAAAGATCGTTAGGAAAGAGCTTTTAAGAGAGATGAGAATAAAACAACCCATCCCGTTAGAGGAATTACAGTTCACTCCTTCCGAACAACGAGGGGACATGGCTTTACCCGGAGTCGGTGCTTATAAGGTCGTTCGTACGCTAGAAGAATTTGAAAATTGGAAAGCAGACTTCTTGAATCGCTATGGCCCAACGATGATTAGCCGTGATCATAACGGGTGGAATGTACAGAATGAAAAATTCAAAGCTGAGCAAGATGATGAGAATAAACGGTTTATGACACACCACCGTGGGATGGAAAAAAGACTCGGAAGGAAGTTGAGTTATTAAAATGAAAATCACAAAGAGACAGCTAAGAAGAATTATTCGAGAAGAGAGAACCAGATTACTAACGAAAAACTGCCGCAAGCTTTTTGAGAGATCTAGCGGTGACATTGCGATGGATGAGCTTCGTAGTGAAGATCTCATAGGCATGATTCGCGACTATTCAAAGGAGTTGACTGGTCGTAGAGATACTTATGGCAGTTTTGATAGGCTTGAACGTCTCAGTGTTGAAGAACTTGAAGACCATTACAACGACATGACAAACTCTCCAGAGGCTCAAGATTTGGCGGCTAAATTCCAAGGTGAGGAAGATGCTGCTCTTGGTCACCAAGAAGATCTAACTTCTATAGAAAGAAGTCCAAGAAGGCAAGGGATGGGTCGCAGGACTGAATCGATTCGCAGGATAAAAAAAATTATTAGAGAGGTTTTAAGAAATGATTGAAGTATTAAATACATGTTACAAATTTGTCGTAGATCTTGGAGTAGAGCTTATTGCACTTTGTGCATCTATCATGACATGGGCGGGAGACTTGTTAGTCCAGCTTGATCACGACTGGCCAAGAACGACAGGGCTCTTGATTGGTATTACACTAGCGTGGTTGATGATGCGACGAGATCGCCACCCATTTATCAGAGCTATCAGTGCTCCATTAAAGTTAGTAGTAGATATTCTTGATCTAGCATGGGATCATTCGGTAGAATTTGTCGGTGACACTCTGGGAACTGTCTGGGGCTGGTGTAAAGGTTCTGTTGGCTGGGGTTGGTCTAAAGTCACTGGGGGTTGTTCTTGGGTTGTCGGGTGCTTAGAAAACGCTAAGAGTAAATTGACTAAAGCAAAAGATGATTGATGCGTTACTTCTTAACACTCTTACTCTTATTCGGTTTTAGTTGTGGTAACCCCCAACAAAAATCGTTGCAAGAACGAGAGCAACCTAGATATGCTACAGCACAACAGGTAAAAAAAGTATTAGATGATCAATTCGAGGGTCGACGTAAAAAAGCTATACACGTTATTTTTTCTACAGACTGGTGTCCATCGTGCAAACATTTGCGTAAGCTTTTACGAGATGCCGAGATTGAAAACCAAGTAATTTTTGTAGATGTTGATAGGACTTGGGCATTCTTGTTCTCAAAGCAAGTTGGGGTAAACGGAATACCAACGCTAGTGATAATCAAGAGTGACAGAACAATAGAAACAAGAGATGACATAAATAAAATTTTAGTTTATTTGCTAGCAAACGTTGATAAGAAGAATGAGTAAATTAGCATGGATGACGATGATGATCCGACGTTGGATAAAGAATTAATAATTAGAATCGAAGAAGAGATACAAGAGGGTGAGATAGAGACTGATATTTTACCGATGATAGATAATGAAACTATTTATCCAGATGAAAATCATGATGATATAGAAATTTACGAAAAAAGTATTTTAGATTATCTTCGTGATCGATTGATATCAGTTTTTAAGAAGAGGGTTAGAAGTAAAAATTAACGTTTTACACATATTTGATTTTGATGATACTTTAGTACATTCAGACTCGAGTATTGTCATCGATCACGCTGACGGTACTCAATCTGTATTAACATCTGATGAATATGCGACATATGTTGAGCAACCAGGCGACGAGATGGATTTTGGTGAATTTGACAGATATCCTGAGAATGCGAAATTAATAGATGACGTATTCACAGAGCTTGAAAACGCTATCGCTAGAGATGGTTTGGGATCTGTAGTTATCCTTACCGCTCGTAGTAATCCCACCCCAGTAAAACAATTTTTAGATGATCATGGGGTTGGTGGGGTTGAAGTATACACAACTGGCAGCAGCAATCCCATGATGAAAGCTAGGTATGTGTTATCTCGTATAAAAGAAGATGACATAGATTTAGTTAAAGTTTTTGAAGATAACGCAAAAAACATTCGAGCAATCCGTAAAGTTGTTCGAGCAACAGGCGAAGTCAGTTTACAGTCTCACAGGATTGTGAACGGTAAGATTGCTAGTGTTAGCAAGATGCAACCTAAAAACGCGTAACTCTTAAAACAAAATATAAAATCAAACTTTATTGTAACAAGCACAATCGTATATTTATAATCGTACGACTCTACTCAGACGGAGGGTTCAATACATATCAATGGATAAAGACAGAGAAATCAGGCGTCTGAGAGAATACATTCACCTTCAACTCAGGCGCGAGACAAAGGGGGATAATGATGAAAGATCTAGAATACTCTTTCTTCTTGAGGAAGGCATTACTAAATCTCGAAAGAGCCAAGCACGTAGCGTCACGTCACGCACAGCTAGAAGAAATAAAAAGGCTCAACAAGATAATGCTGGAAATCAAAAAAGAGTTAAAAAAATAAAAGAAGAAATTGGAAGAAACCTGCATACCGCTAATGCTGGACCTTACCAATTTGATCAAATCTACGATGATGTTGAAATTGATATATTTCCAATCTACATGGGAGATCGATATCAGGTAATTTTAAAATCTAAAGATACTGAATTAACAAAGCGATTTAAAGATGAAGAAGAAGCTCGGTTGTGGGCTCGTAATACTGCTTTAAAGTTATCTAAAAAAATCACTCAATAATGTGTTCTATATCATCTTTAACAATTTCTTCATACCGATCTAGTGCGTTTCCAAGATCTTGAAATTTTATTGATAGTGTAATTTCTTTAAACATCATATTAGTTCTCTGAATTATTCCGACAATATGATTATTTGAATTGTAAATCGGTGCTCCTGATGCACCAGGCGCTGTTGGGATTGTATAAAATGACCATCTTTGGCTATCTCCCTGGTATCTACCCTCATAAACGGGAACCATTCCTGTGGCAAAGATCCCAGCTGGAGCAGAAACAGAGTAAAACTTTTGATTTTTTTTAGGCTTTATCTTCGAAAAAGTTGGTAAATCTTGATTTGATAATTTTGGATGCGTAATATCAATAATACAGATATCATATTTAATATTGACGTAACGAATTTTTCCTTTTATCACTTTGCCAGTGTAAGAGTTTAACGTTATGCTTGTTATCACTTTTGATTTGTTTGGTAAGTCTTTCCAAATTTCAAATGCCGGACCCAAACAGACATGCCCAGCGCTTAAGAAAGCTTTGACATTTTTGTACTTAAAAAAAGTTCCGGAACCCAGGGCTGTTTTTTTACCCAAATCTTTCATTTCACAAGACTTTTCTTTTGTCTTTTCGTCAACTTTACAATCTGGAACTTTAACTTGAACTGTTGTTCTAATGTAAGCAAACGCTTTTCTGTTCGGTCTTATTTCGCTTATTTGTACGGCGCAGCTAACTAGTAAGGATGAAACTAACAGCAAAATCAAACTTACTTTATTTTGATTTTTTTTCATAAAGTGCTCTCTATAATATAACTATATGGTTTTTTGAGGATACCATAAAATACAGAATAAATTTTTAGAATATCTCTAGTTAAGATCACCTGAACTGATTGCTATTTTTTGTTAGAATTCTCTTTAAGGAGAATACAATGAACCCGATGTTTCCTCACGAAGAAATAAGGCCACAACAAGAAATAGCTATTGATTTTTTGAACAAGACGTTTAAGGAAGAAAAGAAGAAATTTTGCGTTATTGAAGCCGGGACTGGCGTGGGGAAGAGCGCGCTGGGACTCTATGCTGCTAATTTACTAGCAAATAATTTCTCAGAAAAAGAAGCCGGAGCTTATTTTTTAACCACACAAAAAATACTGCAAGATCAGTACGTAAAAGATTACAGCAGTCAAAACTTATTTTCCCTCAAATCATCTTCAAACTATCAGTGCAAATACTACAAGGGAAATTCGTGTGGAGAAAGCTTAAGGTTACTAAAGACCGCTGATAAAAATTCTCAGTTTTTCAAGTGTTGCACTATTAACTGCATCTATAAGAAAGAAAAAGAAAACTTTATCAACAACAGAAAGGGAGTAACAAACTTTTCGTATTTTTTGGCCGAGACGGTTTATGCCGGCCAGCTTAAGCCACGAAATCTTTTAGTGATTGATGAAGCTCACAACACCGCTGATGAGCTTTCCAAATTTATAGAAGTAACAATATCAGAAAGGTTTTGTAGATCTCAGAAAATAAATTTCCCGGAGAGCTTTACTCAGTTACAAGCATTTACCTGGATTAAAAAAACGTATTACCCACACATCAGCTCTAGATTAAAACACATGCAAAAATTTTTAGAACAGCACGTCGGTCTTAAGGAAAAATTAAAAGATCTGCAAAGCGTTTCAAAGAATTTTGATTTGCTAGATAAGCACGTCTGTAAAGTCAAAAGGTTTATCGGTAGGTACGAAAAAGAAAATTGGGTATTTAGCTTAATTGAAGCACGCGGTCGGTCAATGAGAAAATTAGAATTTAAGCCAATTGACGTTTCAAAATACGCTCACGAATATTTATTCGATAGAGCCGATCACGTTCTTTTCATGAGCGCTACTATTTTAGACAAAAAAGCTTTTTGTCAGCTGTTAGGAATTGATGCAGAGAATTGTAACTACCTTAGTTTACCTAGTCCGTTCCCAATAGAGAACAAACCAATTATTCCCGTGGGCATTGGAAGAATGTCAGCTCAACATATCGATAATTCTTTACCCAAATTAGCAAAGGCAGTAGAGTCAATTATCGAAGAACACAAAAACCAAAAGGGAATAATTCACTGTCACTCTTATAAGATAGCTCATTTTCTAAGAAAGAATATCAGAAAAGGAAAAAGCAGATTAATATACCACACCTCTGAAGATAGAGACGAGGCACTAGAGAGGCACAAAAATTCTACTAAACCGACTATTCTCTTATCGCCATCAATGACTGAGGGCGTTGATCTAAAGGATGATTTGAGCCGTTTTCAAATCATTTGCAAAGTACCTTACCCATACTTGGGTGATAAGCTTATTAGAAAAAAAATGAACAAGTGGAAATGGTGGTACCCGTTGCAAACATCTAAAACGATAATTCAATCAGTCGGAAGATCGGTTAGATCGAAAGATGATTACGCGACTACTTATATTCTAGATGACGATTGGCAAAAATTCTTTAACATGAACTATCGTTTTTTTCCAGAAGATTTTCACAACGCGATCAAATAAGCTGGTTTCTATCTGAAAATCTTCTCTTAGTGTGGGGAGAGAAAATGAGTAAGATCAAAATGGGTCCAGGACCTGGGGCCGGGCTTATCATTGTTAAGAATCGAAATAAAAAAAATATTAAAATTCTTGCCCTTATTAATCACGACGGAAGCTACGATTTACCGAAGGGTGCTTTAGATAAAACTGATGCTAGTTTTTTAGACTGTGCTAAAAGAGAATGTGAAGAAGAATGTAGCATCAAGATTAAGAATCACGATCTTATCAAATCAATCCCAATAATATCATCGGGTCGGTTAATTGTCTTTGTGGCAAAAACTGACCAAAAGCCAAAAATTAAAAAAAATCCGCACTCTGGTATTTTAGAACATGCTGGATATGAATGGGTAACTACCAGCATATTTAAAAAAAATACCTCTAAATTTCTAGAGGGAGCGATTAAAAAATTCGAGAATTATACGTTCTTGATCTGAGGATAGAATTTAAAAAATAATATATTATGGCTACTTTTAAAGAAAATAAAAATATATCTGATCGATCTGCTTCTGACAGGCTCAGACATAAAGAAAAGATTGAAAAAGCAATCCGCGAAGGTATACATGACATCGTTGCTGATGAATCTATAATTGGTCAAGACGGGAAAAAACGAGTAAAAATTCCAGTAAAGGGGATCAAAGAGTGGCGGTTTGTCTACGGCGAAAACGAAAAAAGAAAGAATGTCGGATCGGCGTCGGGAAAAGATATTGCTCGTGGTCAAAAAGTAGGTGAGAAAGATCGAAAGATGCCGGGATCACCCGGAGGCGCGGGTAACCAAAGAGGCGAAGAGTATTACGAAGTTGAGATAACGCTTGATGAGTTAGCAAAATATTTATTTGAAGATTTAAACCTGCCCAACTTAGAGAAGAAAAAATTTAAAGAGATATCAATAAAATCTTTTAAACGACACGGGTATCGTAACCAGGGAATTAGACCCAGGCTTGATAAAAAAGAGACAATAAAGAAAAAAATAAAACGTAAAAAGAAAGCTATCAAAAACAAAACGTATAACCCAGATGATGATGAACGTTTTGGTTTTCACGACGATGATCTGAGATATCGATACATCAAAGAAAAAAAGAAACCCACATCAAGCGCTGCGATATTTTTTATTATGGATGTATCTGGATCAATGACAAAAGATAAGAAATTTCTAGCTAGAAGTTTTTTCTTTCTACTGTATCAGTTTATCAGATCTAAATATGAAAATGTAGAACACGTTTTTATCTCGCATGATGTGGGCGCGCAAGAAGTAAACGAGGATGATTTCTTCGGTAAAAGCTCTCATGGTGGGACAATAGTTTCCTCAGGTTTAGAAAAATGCATGTCAATCATAGAAACAAGATACCACCCGAACGTTTGGAACATATATACCTTCCAATGTTCTGATGGGGATAACTGGCCAGAAGATAATGAGCGAGTATTAGAATCTGCTAGTCAGTTAATTCACTTAAGCCAATTTTACGGTTATTGCGAAATAGAACCTAGAAGCGAAAGGAAGGGACAACGGTGGTTACAGCTATCTACGCTATCAGAGCTGTTTAGCACTTTAGTTTCTTCATCTTTTAAAATAGCTGAAATCAGAAAAAAAGATGATATTTGGCTAGCTTTTCAGAGATTTTTTGGAGTATTTCGTGAGTGATTGGGCAATAAAAAACCTAGAAGAGTGGGATGAAAAAATTATTGAGTTGGCAAAGTCTCACAATCTAGATTGGTTTCCAATCTCATATGAGATATGTGATTACTACGCGATGATCGGTAATATGGCATATCACGGCATGCCTCTTCACTACCGGCACTGGAGTTACGGCAAGTCTTTCGAGAGAACTCATCAGATGTATAATTTAGGTGCTGAGGGTTTGCCCTATGAATTGATCATAAATAGCGATCCATCAATTGCATATCTTATGCGAGAAAATCCTTTTCATTTGCAGCTTTTAATCATGTGTCACTGTGTCGGCCACTCAGATTTTTTCAAAAACAATTTAACTTTTTCTGATACTGGGCCAGAGACAATCATACAAAGATTTAAAAATGCCAAAAAAAGAATTGATAGCTACATAGAAGATCCAAGCATTGGTATTGGAAAAGTTGAAAGAATTTTAGACGCTGCTCATGCTCTATCAATGCACGTTCCACCAAGCTGTAAAACTTATATTCCTCACAGAGAAAGAAGAAAAGAGTTAATCAGCAAAATAAAATCCGGTGATGAAGAATACCTCGATAGAGATCCAGATTTTTACCCGATAGTTTTAGAACCTGATTTGCTAGCTTTTATATCAGAAATGTCTATCAACATAGAAGATTGGGAGAGAGATATCGTTGAAATTGTTCGGTTGGAATCGATGTATTTCATGCCTCAGATTAGAACAAAAATCATGAATGAAGGATGGGCTTGTTTTTGGCACTATCGATTGATGCATGAGTTAGATCTACCACAGAAATATCACATCCCATTTATCAAAAGTCACAATCAAGTTGTTCGTCCGCACTTGGGAAGAATCAATCCCTATCACTTAGGATTTTACCTATTTAACAAAATAGAAGAGCGTTATGGTTTGGAAGAATGTTTCATAGCTAGAGAAGTTTGCCATGATGAATCTTTTATTAGGCAATATTTAACTCAGGAAGATTGTTATGAATTAAATTTATTTTCTTACTCTCTTTATAAAAAAGACTATATCATCAATGAAGTGTCAGATGATGATGGATGGAAAGCGATTAAAAATTCTTTAATTCAACAGATTGGTTCAAACTCTATTCCAAAAATAGCTATTAGCGAAATGAAAAGCAATAACGTTTTAAAAGTGAAGCACGAACACGACGGAAGAGATTTAGAATTAAGTTACGCAGAGAAGGTTGTTGATTATATTAGTACTCTGTGGGGTGGGGTGGTACGACTAGACACCGTTATAGAAGATGAGCCTTTCGAAATTTAATACACGGAGATGATGTGAGCAAAAAAAATTTTTTAAAGCTAATACAGGAACAGAGAAAGAATTCAAAAAAAGAAAAATTTGAAGGCAATTTTCTTGATTTCCTAGGAAAAGTTAAAGAGCAACCAGAATTAGCTGATCCTGCGCATAAAAGATTATACGATACATTAGTCAGCCACGGTGTTAATGCTATGCTAGATAGCAACCCTAGAAAAAACAAGATATTTGACGGAGAAAATATAAAAATATACGATTATTTTAAGGATGAATTCTTTGGAACTGAGAGAGTTATTTCTAAAATAATGAGATTTTTAAAGTCTGCTGCGTTAAAGGGCGAAGAATCTAGGCAAGTTTTACTGCTGATGGGACCTGTTGGCGCCGGCAAATCTGCTATTACCGAGCACATTAAAAGCTCTCTTGAGGGAGTTAGTTACTTTCATATTGATGGAGATCCCCAGCGCGGTAATCCGTTGCACTTAGTCCCAAGAAGTTTAAGAACAACATTTGAAGAAGAGCTTAACGTTAAAATTGATGGGGATGTTTCTCCGCCGGTTAGGTATTCTTTGCTTAATGACTTAAACGGAAAATATGAAGACTTTAAAATAGTTGAAACAACGTTTTCCCAAAGGGGAAGAAGAGGAATTGCGTCAGTTCCACCCATGGATGCAAACAGCCAAGATGTTTCAGTCTTGATAGGTTCGGAAGATATTTCAAAACTAGACTTGTACTCAGAAGATGATCCAAGGGTTCTTTCTCTCAACGGTGCATTTAATATTGGGAATAGGGGAATAGTAGAATTCATAGAACTCTTTAAGAATGAAATTGAGTTTCTTCACACGATTATTACTGCAACTCAGGAAAAAAGAGTACCTGCTCCTGGTAGACATGATATGATCCACTTTGATGGGGTTATCATTGCGCACTGCAACGAGGCTGAGTGGAATCGATTTCAGAGCGAACATACTAACGAAGCTATCTTAGATAGAGTTGTAAAGATTAACGTACCCTACGTTTTAGAGTTAGACCAAGAAATTAAAATATACGAAAAACTTTTATCGAGATCTAATTTTGACAGTCACATTGCTCCTCACACTTTAAGAGTAGCTTCGATGTTTTCTGTTCTTTCTAGGTTAAAGTCATCGGGTAAGTGTGACACTTTGACAAAGATGAAGATTTATAACGGTGAAGATGTTATTGAAAAGGGTCGAGTTAAAAAGATTGACATAAAGGATTTAAGGGAAGAGTCTAATCACGAGGGGATGAGCGGAATTTCTACTAGGTTTATTATGAAGTCAATTGATTGTGCCCTTTCAGATAGCGATAAAGGGTTCATCACGCCTATATCGATAATGGATACCATAGCAAAGAACTGTAAAGAGCAAATAGTCGATGATGCTTTCAAACAAGAGTGCTTAACCCTATTACAAGACGTTGTCAGAAAAGAGTACCTCAGGATACTGGAAAATGAAATTGCTAAAGCTTTCGTAGCTGCTTACGAAGAACAAGCACAGTCTCTTTTCGAAACTTACCTTGATAATGCTGAAGCGTTTGCCATGAGATCAAAAATTAAAGACCGGATAACCAACGAAGAAATGGTGCCGGATGAAAAATTTATGACCACTATTGAAGAAGCTATCGGGATAGTCGGTTCAGCTAAAGAAGGGTTTCGAGCAGACGTTACAGCTTACATGTTCGCAAAAGTCCGGCGCGGTGGGACTGTAGATTACAGAAGTTACGAACCGCTGAAAGAGGCTATTGAAAGTTACCTCATTAACAGCGTTAAAGACATGGCAAGAATTGTTACAAAATCTAAAACTAGGGATGAAAAACAGAAGAAAAAATACAATAATATGATAAAAACCATGATAGATGATTATTGTTATACAGAGGACTCCGCTGAGGAGATTCTCGTGTATGCTAGCAATAACCTTTGGAGGGACTCATAATGAACCTTAATACCAGTTCAATTTTAATTTTATCTGCAGCTATTTTTTCTTTTACTCATTCCACATTAGCAATCACAGCATTTAGCCTCGGGGTTTTTGGTGCTTTTATAAATTATTGCGTTGAGCTTGGAGAAAGACAACAAAAAGTAAAAGAAGTAGAAAACGCCACAGAAAACATATCGACTATTATCTCTAATTTAGCATCCGGAATATCGGGTAAAGACAAAGATAACTTTCACTAAGCTTCACGTGAATAACATCCAACAAAGAACTGATTCTTTTTTTAAAGAGCTTGAAATTTTTTGTGATCAGCAACGAGAAAATAAACTAATCTTAGCGGATCACAGCAATATTAGCAATATTTCGTTTGTTGAAACATACCGAGCTTTTATAGATTTTAATTTTAGTGATTCTGTGATAAGAGATTTATTTCTTTCTCAGTTAGAATCAATACAGGCTTACAGCCCTACTGCCGCGGCATACTTTCCATTTTTTTGCCAGATCTTTATCGACAAAAACTTTGATCAAAAACACGAAGACTTAGAACTAATAACTGAAGAGCCTAGTGCTAAAGCTATAGCGGATATCTTAAAAAGCGCATTCAGGTATTCAAGCTTGATAAAAGCAGAAGATGCTGAATGCATCTTTCAAAAAAACGGGTTTGTTTCTAATTTTGATATCAAACCATCAAACGGTTTTCAGACGGCATGTGTTTTTAATTCTGGGTATCACATAGGTGGGTCAATCCCGAAGATGATTAGTAAGTATTTTGATCTAAGCTTAGAATCGCTGATTGATTACTCGCTGATAGTCTACGATGGTTACATTCAAGAAGTATCTGAGCTCAATAAGATTCTGTCAATATCTAATTCTCACAAAGAGAAATTTTTCATAATATGCCAGGGATCAAGCAAAGATGTTCAGTATACTTGCTCTGTCAATAAGAGTATGCAGAAAACTGATGTTTTGATATTTCATCCCGTGCTTTCTTTCTGGTCAGAGCAAAGTGATTATGTTTGTAAGAATTCGGGAAACGTAAAATACGGATCCGAAACCGGTATTCTTTTAAGCAGCGTAGAACCAGAATCTTTAAACCGCTTAAATTTACTTAGCAATGATGCCGGCATTTTTATTAAAGATAAGAAGTTTGGTGTTAATAGAGAAGCTAGCACTTCATTTTACATATCCGAAAATCACGTTGGAAAAAAAGGGTTAATAGAAGATCAGCTTAACTTTTTGAAAGCAACATTGCAGCAAATTGCAACGTGCGGGATCGTTAAAAATAGCAATGTTTTAGAGACTACCGGATCAGATATTAATAAACTGACCGGTTTAAACTCAGATTATCATCCAGCTTTTGCAGTTTTTAGAGCCATGAATGAAGCTAATAAGCTAATAGATAAGATACTTAATATCGGGTACATCATTAGAAAAGAAAACTGACATGATTCAAGAGGGTTGGAAAAATTCTTATGGTAAAGAGTTTAGCTTTCATGAGATGATTGAAATAATCAAAAGATTTCCAACCGTTCAAATACATGTCGGAACTGATTCTCACTTTAGGGCTGACAAGCTGGTGTTTGCGACTGTTATCGCTATTTACTCTCCGGGTTTGTGTTCTCGGTATTTTTTTAAAAGAACGAAAGAATCAAGAAATAAAGATATACCTCTTCGAATGCGTCTTCTTAGAGAAGTTCAAGATTCAATAACGGTGGCTATAGAAGTTCAAGAATACTTTAACGAAAGCAGAAAAATATCAGTGCATGCAGATATTAGCGAAAATAAAAAAAACAAAAGCAGTATCGTCTGTGATCAAGCTAAAAACTGGATCAGAGCAATGGGCTTTGAGTGTAAGATGAAACCGATATCATGGGCATCATCATCTATCGCAGATTTACACGCCAAATAAAAACAATAAATTAAACTTATGGATTCAGTCAATCACTTAATAGAGTGTCAATGCATTTTACCACAATACAAAAGATTTGAAGATCCTCCCTTTCATAAGTTTGTCGTGTTTTCTGTCATCGATGAATCAGATTCTGTTTTGGAAAAATTTTCGCAATGTAACAACTGCGGGATCGTTCACCGGGTTTATGATATCTGTAAATCTGATATTTCTTTTGGTCGCGAGTCGCTTAACAGTTTACCGACCAAAGAAGACTTCTCTCTAATGTTACCATCGAGCGTATCTGATATGCTTAACAGTTACAGTTGTGATCTTTACAAATGGGAGAATATTGCGTTCATCATCAACAACGAAAAAGTCGGAAACAAAATAATCTTAGCTAAAGACGAGATAGAGGGAAAAGTACAAGGAAAATTTTTAACGTATAAGGGGGGTGGAAAATTTGTCATAGAACCATTCATATTAAGCTCGGAGGTTACCAGTGGATGATTTAAAAGAAACCGCCAAAAGCTTATCTAAATGCCGAGAAATTAAAGCTGAGATTTTACGATACGGTATAAAACAATTAGAAATTGAACAGCTAATAAAACTTTTAGCTATGGAACTTGTGGATAGAGAGAAGATGTTATCCATAATTTCAGCTTTAGAACAAGGTAGTTCAGCTAGTATATTGATACCGGAGGATTGATTAAAATGGAAAACAGCTTGGTTAACAAATGGCAAGAATTAAAAACACTCATTGAAAGCTTAGAAGTTGATATCATCAAAAACGCGAATGGTAATGCTTCTGCTGGAGTTAGAGCACGACGAGGGTTAAGAGCTCTCAAGGGCGAAGCTTCTTCGCTAGTTAAGATTTCACTAGAAAAAGATAAATAAAGACAAACTCTGGCGCCGACTCACCAACTCAAGGATTAAGAGTTTGTTCAAAACTCAAAAGTTTCTTTTTAATCGATTTTTCTATTTGACAGATTCTCATCCTAGTAACACCGAAAATATCACCAATCTCTTGAAGGGTCTTTGGACCCTCTTCAGCAGATATCAAAGTACAGTTCTGATTACAAGAATAATTAATCCAGTAACGACACGTCGTCTTTTGACACGGGACTTCAAATTTCTTGTGAGCATTAAAACATGTTAATTCGCTTTCTTTTTTCATTAAAACAATATTACTCCACACCTTCTTACATAAATGATAACTTTAATTTTGCAAATTTACAGAGAGAACACTCGTGAAAAGAAAAACTTTCGTTTTAGATACTAACGTACTGCTATATGATAAAACATCAATACACTCATTTCCTGGCAACGATGTTGTTATACCACTGCTAGTGTTAGATGAGCTTGATCGATTCAAGGAAAAACCCGGAGTGGTGGGAGAAGCTGCTCGATATGTCAACCGGCTGCTAGATAGCTTTCGAGAAATAGGAAGATTAGATCACGGTATTGAATTACCGGAAGAATATTCTAGAAAACAGACAATCAGGGTCATTATCGGAGAACACGCTGCACCGTTTGGATTGACGGACAATCACGGTGATAACCTGATAATTGCTGCAACGTTATCCGAGGGAAGGGAACACCCAAAAAAGCCAATCATCTTAGTCACCAAAGATATTAACCTTCGAGTCAAGTGCGATGCGCTAGGGATAAGATCAGAAGATTATTACAAAGATCACATAACGAGTGAAGATGCCGAGTATCGTGGTTTCCAAGAATTGCTTATGGAACAAGAAGAAGTTGATTTATTCTATCAACAAGGATTTTTAGAGATAGGTGATTCTGGGTATTTCCCTAACGAGTATATAGTTGTCAACCCAGGAAAACATGCGACAATTCTAGCTAGGTACAGAGATGGTCTGTTACACAATCTAGTAGGTCCACCCGGTCGGATAGGGAACATAGTCGCAAAGAACAAAGAACAAAGCTTCGCTATCGATGCTCTGATGCAAGATATACCGCTAGTCACAATGACTGGTATCGCCGGATCCGGAAAGACGTTTTTGACTTTATTGGCCGCGATGGACGGGGCGATGTCAAAAAAATACAGCAGGATCGTGATCAGTAGATCGATAATGCCGGTCGGACAAGATATCGGGTTCTTACCCGGGGACTTGAATGAAAAAATGGATCCGTGGCTGGCTCCGATCAAAGATAATTTTCAGACAATGTTTAACGATATAACTTATTTTGAAGCCATGAAAGAAAAGGGGCAGATCGAGGTTGCTCCGTTAGCGTTTATTCGTGGTCGATCTTTTAATAATTCTTTTGTTATCGTTGACGAAGCCCAGAACGCGACAGTCCACGAGTTAAAGACTCTTATCACTCGAGTCGGCAAGGACTCAAAGATAGTCTTGCTGGGTGACACAGACCAAATTGATACACCATACATTGACAAAGTATCTAATGGGTTATCGATAATGGTTGATCGATTTAAGAAGACAAAACTGTCCGCGCACATCCACATCCCCCACGGGCAGAGATCGGAGCTAGCTACTTTGGCATCAAACATCTTATAAACATAATTACTTATAGGAGTTTACCATGGCAAGCAACGACAACAAGTCAACAACATTCAAGAAATACGATCGAAACAGATTTCGAAAAATCTATCCAGTAAATCGACAGCCGGCTAGCAATTCTTTTCGAAGCAATGAGTCGGTGGTAATGGAAAGCTTATCGATACCGTTTTACGCAAACGCTGGTGAGCACGGTGTTGAGGGTGTCACACGTGGATCTATATCCGCGACGGGAGCTTTAAAAGAGGTGTACACGAAGATACCGACAGTCATGGTATCAACGAAAATCCCACCGGCAGCTGAATTTAATGCCATGGCCGCGGCCGAACAAACTATGATCAGAGATACGATGAACGTTAGCTTGTTCATTTCAACAATCACTCTTAACGCTGATGGGAAAGTTGAATTTACAATCGAGGCTAGTGACTGGTTTGCCGGCGATGCGGCGGTCACGGTATTGGGATTGGGTTAATGGCGGATTTTAACCAATCGCAAGTTGAGACAGGACGGGTGACTTTCACAGCTGGATATGCTGCAGAGGTGGATGATAAGCTGCAAGTAACTTTCAAGTCCAAGTTTAATTACGTACCGAACGTATCGATCATAATTGAGAACTCAAACAAGGTAGCAATTGCAGATAATATCAACACAGTCGGGTTTGAGTTAATACTTAGCGATAGTGGGTTTGATAACGAATTGGAAACTTTTGTCGTTCACTACATGGCAGTATCAGTTTTTTAAGGAAAGAAAATGGCTAGAGATTTTAGAGCAAAAAATATAAGAACATCGCTAGTGATAGGATCGGGTTCTATCGATGCTGTTGCTAGCCCACAATTGCGGCTGGCTTTCTACCCGAAAGAAAGGGCAACTAACCACGACGGTGCACGAACTGATTTTAATCTCTCAGCAGATGCTATCGGTGACGATGTCTGGTGCGTATTCGGTTCTTCGCTAGCCAACGGTGCTGGAGATCCTGCTGGCGAGTTTCCTAATCCAGATTTTAACACAGAACATACCGGAAATGAAAGAGCTAATGGATCTTCTGTTCTCTTTACTGGCAATTTAGTAGTTAGCGGTAGTCTTTATGCTGAGCGCCAGATTATCGAAGTTGATAACACAACTAACGGAGATTTTTATACTCCCACAAACTCTGCTCATTATCTAGCTGGTGGGTTTGGATCAACTGGCGTTACGATTGCAAATACTGGAGACATATCAACTAACGGTTTTGTTAGGACTGGAATACTAAAAAACGTTTCAGCTAACCTAGATGTTAAAACCGAAACTAGCGGTGATGTTCATATCAACCCGCAATCTGGTATTACGAAATTTATGGTAAACGGTGATGCGGATGATTTATGCACCCTGACTGTTGCCGCCGGTTCTGGAGCAACAACTATAGCTACAGCAGATGCTGGTGCTACAGCGGGTCATCTTACCCTCGACATCGATGGTGATATAAATCTAGATGCTGAAACTGGTATAGTTTCTCTTAAAGATAATGGCGTTCAATTTCTTAAATTCGTAAACAATTCTGCAGATGTTGAAATCCACAACGGGGCAGCTGATAAAGATATTATTTTTAAAGATGCCGGTGGCGAAGAAGTTTTTAGAATGGATGGTGGTCTAGAATCTCTCCTCGTGGCATCCACTAAAAAACTTATGCTTGGTGCAGCTGAAGAATACCTCTCCGGTGATGGGACTGATATTAACATCGGTGTTGGTGAAGGGGGCAATATCAATATACCGCAAGATATCGGTCTTATGTTTGGTGCTGATACTGAGAATATCGAGGGCAAAGGTAGCGGTAAGCTTTTAATTAATGCCAACACAGAAATAGAGGTTGGGACGGGGATGTTGGATATCAACTGTGCGACGGGAGTCACTATCGATACAGGGATAACAACGATAACTTCAGCGATTGCTTCAATAATCTCAAACTCTTCCCTAACGCTAGCATCAACGGGGGCGAAGAAAGGTATTCTATTAAGAGATACTGGGATTCATATAGGTCCAGCGGCCGGGGGAGCAGGCGTCGCTACAATTGCAGCTTCTGGTTCGCCGATTAGAATATGGAAAGCTACGGGGACAGCGAAGCATGCCGATGGAGGTAGCACTAGCCACGCGGATTTTCCTTTTAATAATGGGGCTGATATTGCTGGTACAGGTGCTGGAACCCTGATGATCTCAAACCGAACTAGTCTAGATGGGAGCAGCGAAGCTAACGGTGTTATATACCTAGACGGTTCAGTGCTTATCGGCGGGCTTACAGCTGACAACCTTACAGTTACTGGTAACCTCGAAGTTCAGGGCACAAGCACTACGCTTAACGTTTCAACGATGACAGTCGTTGATCCTATTATCAACATTGGTGGGATCGATGACGGTGCTGCACCCGTTGGCGCTACAACAAAAGATAGAGGGATAGCTTTTCAGTATTACGATTCAGCTGCAAGGGTTGGATTTCTTGGTTGGGATGACGATCAAGAAGTTTTAGCTTTTATACCTCGGGCAACTATTAATGCAGAGGTAGTTTCGGGTGACTTAGGAACAGCGAGGTTTGGTAAAGTTGAATACGGTGATAGCGGAACGTATATCAATCAATCCGGGGATGGAAAATTAGTAATTGAATCTGATGATGAGCTTACGCAACAGGCGACTAATAAGATATATTTTAAACGATTAGGTGATACTGCGCGAGCGGCGGCGTTTCGTGGTTTTTTCACAATTCAAAACGAAAGTTTAGATCCTATCAGTGATGTTGGCGTACCAGCTAATTATCACCTAAATATTAGATCGAGTAATAGTGGAAATGCCGGTATAGCTTTTACGAATAGTACATCAATTAATGTAAGCGCTGCAATAATAGCAGAAGACGTAGGTGCTGAGGGTGTGAGCGACCTTCTTTTCTACACAAAGGACGGGACTAATTCTGGGGATGACCCTGTTAAACGTTTGGCTATCAAATCTGGTGGTAATATTGGTATAGGCGTTGGCGATCCGGATGCTAAACTAGAAGTGTTTGCAACCACGACCCAACAAAAATGGTCATATGACGCTAATAGTTTTGCAACGATGACTGTTGCTGATGCTAGCCATGCAACCTTAGCGACCGGTGAAACAGGCAATTTTATACTAGATTCAGGTGGTAACATTGAGTTAAATGCCGGTGGTGGAGATATTACGCTTAAAGATGCCGCTAATGTAGCGTTCTCAATCAACGCAGCAGTAGCTAACACCGGTATTTTTAACGATCAGGCAGGTAATGAAGTCTTTAGGATAACCAACAACCTTGTCAGGATGGCCTCGGGTAAGCAGCTTCAGTTCGCGGATACTGGCGAATATATTTCTGGAAACGGGACAGACTTGACAATTGCTTCTGGTGGTGATATCACTTTAACTCCAGCGGGAACAGAAGTCACTATCAGTAATGCCGCTGCGCAGTTGAATTTTAATAGTAATGCTCATAAAATTTATAGAAACTCTAACTTTGGTGGCGATGATGTTCTCATGTTTGATGATGCAACAACTGGGCCGCACAGCTTAGAAGCTTTAGCGACTGTTTCCCTAGCTAGCGGAGATGGTTTTAAGTGGGTTACAGGGACTCCCAATAAAGCAAAAACAATCCACACTATGCTCTTTAATTACGGGGGCGATAATACGGGTTCTGATTGGTTAGACAATCACGCAGGAGCAAGGTATCACTTTTACGTAAAATCTTCAGTTGGTGCTTATGATCAAGTTGGGATAGAGAGTCACTTAGATTTAATCAAGACATTATCAATAAAAGACTCAACTGGTGGCTCATTGGGAGAAGCAGTCTTTTCTCAAGATGATGCATTCACGAGGATCGGGTTTCACGCCGATGGTTCTTACAGTAACGGAGCAGCACCAGCAACGAGAGTGATACAGAAGATCGTGGCTCTGAAAGCTGGTGGAGCAGCTGTTGGAGGATTGTTCTTAGAAGCAAATCAGTCTCTATTCTTTTCCGATGGAGCGGCTGATACAGCTGTCAATATCCAGCGGGTGTTACTTACCGTTGAAGGCAATGCTAGCCAGAAATGTATTCAGACTCAAGGGCACATCCTCCCACAAGCTGATAACAGTTTCAACCTGGGAACAGCTGATCGACGGTTTGCTAACTTGTACACAGGCGACTTACACCTCTGCAACGAGGGTGGTGGCAATGATATTGACGGTACGTCTGGCAACTGGACTGTTCAAGAGGGCGAGGATAGTTTATTCGTGATCAATAATAAAACGGGAAAGAAGTTTAAGATGATGTTGCAACCGGTAGAGGACGAGGAGTAATAATATGCCAATATATACAAGCGAACTTAAAAAGACGGGTGACGCAGTAGTACATAATTCTGGTACTGGATCAACTATTAATGCTAACTTTGTCCTAGGGGGTGGAGAGCATAATGGGATGCGATCAAGAAGCAATATTGCTTTTGTCCTAGGCGCAACAGGGGAGAATGTACCAACAGGAACAGATGCTTATGTAATTTCTTTAACTCATGGTACACTCAAAATAAACGGCGGAAATGTTATATCATCCGGAAAGGTTGTAACCATCGAATTTTGGAGCGTGGGCCCGGGTAATAGTTATAATGCTGGAAAAGGGTTTACAACTGGCGCAGATAATGAAGCAGAGCAAGGTGAGAATGATGATCTTATTCTTCAATCAGCTGCGTCTAGCGATTCTGGCTTTTCATCTCCATCTACCGTGGAAGTTTATTGGCAAAAATCAACGACTAACCTCGACCCAAGTTTATTCTCTAGTTTAGGAACTTTAGGCAAAATAAGACCAGATGATTTTTCTAAATACACTGGTGGTGGTGGAGCTTCAAATGCGACGAACAACCTAGTCTTGCATGCTTATAAAGTGACTTTCAAACTTGATGCGAATAAATTTATTAGGCTTAAAAAAGATGGGCATGCGGGCGGACTGGCTGATCATGTATTTTTGTACGATATCAAAGTTATCATAGAAGACGACGATGATGAAAATACTGACAAAATTTCTTCTCGTGAATCCTTAACTCTTCAAATTGACAAGGACGATTCTAGCATAGGCGCCGCTGAAAAGTTTAGTTTTACTGCCGGAGATGCTGGGACTGAAGTCGCGAACATCGATGAAAGCGGAAACTTGCAGATGGACGGTGATCTAACTGTCTCTGGGGATCAGATCACGTTCGGTAACGGTGCAACAATTGTTAATACTGATGCAGATACCCTGACCGTGACTGAAGCTAATATTGCTGTTGCTGGCAACTTTTCAGTTTCCGGTGATACCACAACATTTACTTCTGCAAATGCTAACGATCCATTAGTCATTATTAAAAATACTACAAATGATGCTAATAGCGCACGGCTTCAGTTTGTCAAAGTCAAGGGCGCTGCTGGCGCTGACGATGATGTTGCTGGTCTTATTGAATTTTACGCTGACAATAGCCAGCAGATGCAAATAAAATGGGCAGAAATTAAAGCAGAAGTAAAAGAGGCTGCGCGATTCACCGCAGGTGGTAAGTTTACTATCTCTGTTGCTGAACATGATGGAACTTCAACAGCCGGTTTAGTGATAGAAGACGGTGACGCTAACGGAGAGCTTGATGTAACAATTGGTGCTGGTGCTGCTTCATTAACTACTGTTGCTGGCAGATTGGCTATTTCTGGTGATATTACTGGTGATACTAACACGTTTACTTCTGCAAATGCTAACGATCCGCTAATCATCATCGAGAACACTGCTAATGATGCAACTAGCGCAAGGCTTAAGTTTAACAAGAACCGAGGGGTCGATGGCGTGGATAGTGATGACATCGGTGATATTCAATTTTGGAGTTACGATGATGGTACACCAAGCGTACAACAATATGCTGGCATCCTCGCTGAAATTTCAGATGCAACTTCTGGCCAAGAGGGTGGCAAGTTAAGTCTTAGAGTTGCTTCGCATAACGGTACCGTGACTTCTGGTTTAGTGATAGAAGACGGTAACGCTAACGGAGAGCTTGATGTAACGATCGGGGCAGGGGGATATTCGTTAACTACTGTTGCTGGTAAATTGTCTGCTGGGGGTACCTATAGTAGCAATCCAATCCAGTTTTTTGAATTAGACAGTAGTCTTGCTGATGTTAAGTTTTGTGTTGCTACAGCACAGAAGATGAAAGGTATTCATTTAGGTAATGGAGGAAAACAGACTGACTGTTTTATTGGTGGACCACTTTATGTTGGTGGCGGATATGATTTAACTGAGCTTTTTTCTGGTGGCTCTGGCGATGGTTATTATAATGCTTCCGGTACCCTGACAATTTGGGCTAGATTTTGGTCTACGCCAATTGATGCATCAGGCGGGGGTCATACTTTAACTCCACCTGGTTCTAATATTACTTTAGACTATAGCACCGACGGAAATGCCTATGGTAATGCAAGAGGTATGCCAGCCGCTCGGTGGGGTATAGATAGTAATAATCCTATCACGGTAGCGGATCACTCAGATTTTACCTTCACAGACACGCTTGGGCTTACTATTTCTTTTTGGTTGTATATACCAGATGAAGCATGGAAGACTGCCAACGACGGCCACGTGATTGCTTCAAAAGGTGGGGCTGATAATGAGTTGGAATGGTTCATTTATTGGACAAATGCCGGTTCCGGCACAAATCCGGCTCTATGGTTTATTAGAAAAGATGTAAGCGCCGGTGCGTTTAAAGGCAGCCGGTATCAAGACTTAGACGGTGCGAATGATTTCGCACCGGGTTGGCACCATATCGTTATAGTCGACGGTACCACAGCGGGTGGTAATGATGTTACTTTTTATCGTAATGGCACCGCCGTGGTGGATAATTCTGCCAATATTGTGGACTGGACATTTGAACCCTCGGACGCATATACAGCAACAGAAAATTTAAGTGGTGACTTGTATATTGGCGGTGGATATTCTCCTTATGCAGATGGCGGAATTGGTGACGGCGCAAGACTTGCAGAGTTTGCGATTTGGAGAAGCGTACTTGATGCTGATGATATCACCGCGGTGTGGTCTGCATCTAGATTCGGGTATGGGAGTAATACTACTTCCCATTTAGCAGTTACGTATGCTGGAGTTTTTTCGAAAAAATCTTATGAAATAACAACCTCAAATGCAGCGAATATGGAAATCGCTTCAACTGGGCTTATAAGACGTGCGACATCCGATCGTCGGGGTAAAAAAGAGATAGAAGAGTTAAAATGCTCTCTAGAAGAAGTATGTAATTTAATCCCTAGAAGCTTTTATGATATTAAAGATGAAAATAACGAATGTAAATCTGTAGGTTTTGTTGCAGACGAAGTTGAACCAACCTTCCCAGAGTTAATTCCTGAACGAGACCTTGAGACAGAAATTTATCGATCTGTTTCATATTCTAGAATAACAGCGTACATAGTGTCTGCGTTAAAAGAAATTAAAGAAAGACTTGAAGTTCTAGAGTCTAAACTATAATTTTTTTAAGGCCAGGATTGAAGCGTTAGAGGCTAATTCTTAATCCACGTACTCATGAGCCTTCATCATATTATACTGGTTATTGATGACCCAAGTTAACACTGTCTCGTGATCGTTATACGGGTACTTGATCCCATTGACATCGATGCAGTCTTCGTTACCCTTACCGGCAATCACTATCACGCTGTTTTGGTTTTCAGTTAAAGCCACCTTAATAGCTTGCCCCCTGTCTAGGGTGATATCAAACTTCGTTTTATCTTTGACATCTTTCATGATATCTTGCACAATCTTGTAGGGTTGCTCTTTTCTGGGGTTATCGTTAGTTATGATAACTTTATCGGCGTACTCTTCAGCGATCAGACCCATGGGAGAACGTTTTTGGATCGACTTATTACCACCGCAACCGAAGATACAGACTAGGCTTTTGTTGCTAATCTTCTTGACTGTCTGTAAAATCTCTTCTAAGCTACCCTGAGTATGAGCGTAATCGATGATAACTTCTGTGTTGGTATCCGGTATCCTGTATATGTTACCACGACCCTTTAACCCAGCAAAATCTTTCATGATTTTAGCAGCATCTTCGATTGTCATATCGCCGTATTCACTAGCTGCGATCAAGCATGCTGTAAGATTTAGCATATTAGCGTTACCGATCATCGGTGATATGACTTCTACCGATAGATCCTGATACGCTATACTAAATGTTGATCCGAGCAGTTTGGTGTCCATGCGAGAGACTACGTAATCAGATTCTGGATGAGTTCCGTAAGTCACTATCTTAGCTTCAACACCCTCAATTATCTGATCAAACTCTTCGATATCTCGACAGATTATAGCTAACCCATCTGGCTTTAAGTAAGAAAAAATACCTTTCTTAGCCTGAAGATATGTTTCCGAATCGTTGTGAAGCTCCATGTGTTCTGAACCATCAAACGAAGCGAATATGATAGCATCTATAGAGTTGACTGGGTACGTACCTTTTTGAATCACATAGCTAGTTGCTTCTGTCAAGATGTAGTCTGACGGCTTAGCTACAAACAGGTAGTTTTCAGCATCATCTCTTTTTTCGTATATTTTACCGTTGTGATATCTTCCGTCAATGCCAAAAGAACCCCAGACAGATTTTTTCTTTGCTAAAAACGCGTGTTGTAAAGCTCTTAAAGTTGTGCTCTTTCCCTTTGTACCAGTAACGGCTATGTGTATCATTTCAGCCCCTTAAAATCGATTTGATAGTACATTATATCCACTAATATGCAAAAAATACAAAAAAAATATGTACATTTTGATTTACACTTTTAATCTATAATAGAGAACTGAATCTGATATATCTGTTATTCTTTATCTCTAATATATCTTTTATTCTAATCTCTTATCTCTAAGATCTGTAGATCTATACTATAGTAAAGATCAGAAAATATTAATCTATAGATCAGAAAGAATTATAATTTAAACATGTTTGATAATAGCCCATTTGGCCAACCCACTAAAGTTAACGATCCAGACGTAATAATAGTCGCTGATTTTTTCGCAAAAGATATTCCAGGCGGAGCTGAGTTAACCACTCAAGCTTTAATCGATTCGATCCCAAACGGTCTAGCGGTTCAACCCCTGTATTGCCGTGAAGTCACGCTAGAAACGCTTGAAGTTTTTAAAGATAAGTACTGGATCTTTACCAACATATCGATGCTCAACATCAACCTCATTCCGACGATCGCTGCAAACTTAGATTACTCAGTTATAGAGTATGATTACAAGTTCTGTCAGTATCGTTCTATAGAGAAACATAAGTTTGCTGAAAAAACCGAGTGTAACTGTCACGAAGAAATCCATGGCAAAATTATCTCAGCTTTCTTTCTTGGAGCAAAGAATATCTGGTGGATGTCAGAAGCTCAGGAGAAACGTTACACAGACCGGTTTCCGTTTCTATCGGGAGTCGAATCTATCGTTTTAAGTTCCGTTTTTGATGAACGATTTTTTGCAAAAGTTAACCTCTTAAGATTAAATGAAAAAGATTTAGAGCGTTCCGGCTGGTTAGTTTTAGAATCTAGCAGTTGGATCAAGGGTACTGAAGATGCTATTGACCATTGCGAAAAGAATAATTTAGAGTATAAGAAGCTATCAGGTCTGACCCATGATCAGGTTCTAGAAGAGTTAGCCCAAGCTGAGGGGCTGGTATATTTGCCTCGAGGTGGTGATACCTGTCCAAGATTAGTCATCGAAGCAAAGATGTTGGGCTGTGAGCTTGTCATTAACGAGAACGTGCAGCACAAAGAAGAAATCTGGTTTAACACCGAAGATTCTTTCGATACAGAAGCCTACCTGTACGCAGCAAGGGAACGGTTTTGGAGCGGCATTATCTCAAAAATGAATTGGCAACCGACAATTTCCGGTTACACGACAACTTACAACTGTATTGTTGGTGAGTACCCATGGGAAAAATGCATTGAATCGATGCTGGGATTTTGTGATGAAGTGGTTGTCATGGATAGTGGTTCAGATGATGGGACTTGGGAAAAGATTCTAGAGCTAGCAGAAAAAGAACCAAGAATTGTAGCTGAGCAGAACGTTATCGATTGGGACCATCCTCGATTCGCGTATCACAGTGACGGTATGCAGAAAGCCCGGGCTCGTTCACTCTGTACCAGCGATTTCTGTTGGCAGATGGATAGCGATGAGTTTATTCTACCGAAAGATTACAAAAGTATTAAAAGCTTAGTCAAAAGATTTCCATCTCTCGGAGAGTTAGTGGCTCTTCCGATTTTTGAATTTTGGGGTAGCTTAAGCAAAGTAAGGGTCGATGTTAATCCGTGGAAGTGGCGAATTTCTAGAAACTTACCGCACATCACTCACGGCATCCCTAAAGAGCTGAGACAGTTTGATGATGATGGTAACCTTTACACCGCGCCAGGCAGCGATACATGTGATTACATTCACAACGAAACATTTGAGAGAATAAAATTCATAGCTTATTATTCCGAAGAGATAGAGAATCTTAGAGTCAACGCGTTATTGGGAGATAAGAATTCTCTTGAAACGTATCAGGATTGGGCTAACAAAGTTATCGACAACGTTCCGACAGTTTACCACACTTCTTGGCTAGACATGAAGAGAAAGATTGTTCTGTACAAGAATTACTGGTCCAAGTTTTGGCAGTCACAGTACAACACGGAACAGGAAGATACTCCGGAAAACAACATGTTCTTTGACAAGAGCTGGTCTGACGTAACTGATAAAGAGATCGATCGCTTAGCTAATAAATTGTCTGAAGAGTTGGGCGGTTGGATATTTCATCAAAAAATTAACTGGGAAGCTAAAACCCCGCACATAACGATCGATCACGATTGCAAGAGGTTTCTTGAGTAAAGATGGTAAGCAAAGTATCTGTAATCATCCCGGCCAAAGATTGCGAAGAAACTATCGGAACTGCAATTATCTCTGTCTTAGAACAGACATATCGGAATTTCGAAATTATAATTGTTGATAACAACTGTGGCGATAACACCATAGAGAAGGCTAGAGATTTAGCCAAGGATAAACTGAAGGTATACAGGTGTACTGAACCCGGTATAGTCCCTGCTCTTAATACTGGGCTTCAGAACGCTGGTTGCGACTTCATCGCGCGGCAAGACGGGGATGATTGCTGGTATCCGGAAAAGCTTGAGTTACAGATGAAGCATTTCGAAACCCACCCTGCTACCGACATATGTGGCACTCAGATCAGACTAATGTCTGCGACTAGAGATGTTGTTGACGATAAGTTTAGGTACCCAATCCATGACCAAACAATAAAGTCGTGGTTGCTCACCGGTCGAAATGCGCTAGCGCACCCATCAGTTGTCTTCAAAAAGAAGATACTCTTGAGGGTCGGTGGCTATGATGATACTTACCCGATTGCTGAAGATCATCACATGTGGTTGAGGTGCATCCGTTGGTTTAATTTCGCAAACATACCCGAAGTCATGGTTGATTACACATCAACTAATAACCCAAGTTACGATGCAAAATACCCGTTGCTAGCTTCGGAAGCACAGTTTAAATCGTTGCAACACATGGGGTTCTTAAAAATATGTTAACTAGCTTACAAATTGGTAGTAACGGTCGCCTAGGCAACCAGATGTTTCAATATGCTGCTCTGCTTGCTACGGCATTTGTCAGGGGCTATGACTGGAAACTGCAAGATAATGATAGCATTGAGTTAAGAAAAGTTTTTAAGATGCCCAATGCTAAAATTCTTTTAGAGGAAGAATTATCACAGCTACAGTTTCGGTACACGGAACCGAGCTTTGATTTTAGTCCCGGTGTGTTTTTGTCAACGGACTTTACAGATCTTGTTGGGTACTTTCAATCTCCATTATATTTCTCCGATGCTTTCAATTATTTGAAGGAAGATTTCGATTTTATCGATAGCATTAAAGAGACAGCCCAGGATCAAATTGATAGCTTAAGACAGGGAAAAAATATTTGTTCTATTCATGTTAGAAGAGGTGATTACCTAGAAAAACAAGATTACCACCCTCCATGCTCTTTAGAGTATTATCAAAAAGCAAAGAATATAGTGATAGAAGCTGCCGGCGATAATGTAAAGTTTCTCTGTTTTGGTGACGACCACGAGTGGATATCTGATAATTTAATTGATGATAATTCAGAGTTAGTTTCCGGTAACTCTCCGGAAGTTGACTTTTGTATGATGTCATTGTGTGATGCTCATGTCATTGCAAATTCATCTTTTTCTTGGTGGGCCGCAGCTTTAGGAAATGTTGAAGCTGTAATTGCACCGGCTCAGTGGTTCGGTCCAAAGGGTCCGGAAAAGTGGCAGACAATTTATGCTGGTGGTTGGGTAATAATATGAAAAAAGTAGGTATTATTTTTATAGGTACGGGATTGTACGCCGGTTTTTTTGATGGTTTTTATAAACGAATAAATCGATATTTTTGTGCTAAACAAGACAAAAAAATATTTGTGTTTACCGATTTGATCGATCACCCGAATTTTTTGGGTAAAGACGATGTTGATATGAATGAGATATCTCACGCCGAGTGGCCATTTATAACTTTACATCGGTTTAAATTCATGCACAGCATAAAAGAAAAGCTATCAGAAATGGACTATGTAATTTTTATCGACGCTGATCTGTGGCCGATTGAAGAATCTAGCTTAGAAGACCTGTTACCTAGTCACATGAGCAAAGATTTTTTCGGTGTTCAACACCCTGGTTTCATTAACGAACAAGGTACATTCGAAGATAACAAAGATTCTCACGCTTGTGCTTATGATCAGGGGTTTGATCTTTCTAATTACTGGCAAGGTTGTTTCTGGGGTGGTAAAACTAAGAAGATTTTAGAAATGATACAAATCTTAGATCAGCATGTGGATGAAGATTATGATAAAGGCATCGTTGCTAAGTGGCATGATGAGTCTCACATGAATAAATTTTTTCTAGAAAACAAAGATAATGTGCACACACTTCATCCAGGCTTTGCTTTACCAGAAGCTAGCGGTTATGAGTATGTGTGGGAAGCTTTTCCACCACGAATGATGCATTTGAACAAAGATCCAAAAAGCTTCCCTAGATTTCAGGGCGTAAAATCATGAAATTCTGCATTGTAGGTCCAGGTATACAACCGATCCCACCGACGGGATGGGGCGCTATTGAGATTCTAACGGATGATATTAGAAAATCTCTACAAAAAGCGGGACACCAAGCTGAGATTATAAATGTTAAAAACATGAAGCTTGGTGCCGCGTTAATTAATCACATGAAGCCGGATGTAGTTCACATTCAGTACGATGAGCACATCGATATCGCTAAACTTATTAAATGTAAAAACATTGTAGTGACTAGTCACTTTGCGTATATGGGGAATAGGCAAAAGTGGGGTGGGTATTATTATAGAATTTTTTCTAAAACAACTACTTCTGATGTTAGGATTTGTTGTCTATCATCGGGGATTAAAGCAACTTACATTGATGGATGCGTTGAAGAAGATCGGTTGTTTGTCGTTCCGAATGGTGTCCGAACTGATTTGTTTGACTGTAATATCGAATGCCCCCGGCCGAATGATTCAATTTATTTAGCAAAAGTAGAAAACAGGAAAAGGCAGTACATTTATCACGGTATTGAAAATTTGTATTATGCCGGCCGGATCGTAGATGAGAAATTCCCGCAAGACCATCCCCGGCATCTGGGCGAGTGGTCCAAAGAATTTCTCTACAAGAATCTAACCAATTTTGCTAACTTAGCTTTATTATCAGATGGTGAAGCCCATCCTCTTGTCTGCACCGAAGCCATGGCTGCTGGACTAGGCGTAGTAGTTTCAGAACCAGCTAAAGCTAATTTAGATCTAGATTTGCCATTCATTGATGTGATCCCAGATGAAAAATTAGATGATACTGATTACGTCGCTAGCATATTAGAAAAAAACAGAAAAATATCGGTGACTATGCGAGATAAAATTAGAGAGTATGCTGTTAATAATTTTGACTGGTCTCACGTGATAAATAATATTTACGTCCCCGAAATTAAGAGGATCATGAACGTTAAAGAGTAGCCATGGAAGTTTACGTCACTGGGGGTACCGGTTTAGTGGGTACCGCGTTTTATAATCACAAAGATCCAAGCATCAATTATACCGTCATTCCAGGTCCCTCAGCTGGTGGTCCAGATTTTTCTATTAGAGAAGAAACTCTAGATTTTTTTTCAAATAAAAAAATAGATGCTTTGGTTCATACCGCAGCCCGGGTCGGAGGTATCAAAGCTAATATCGATAACCCATTAGATTTTTACTCTCAAAATACTCGAATCAACACGAATGTTCTGGACGCAGCCGCAACTAATAACATTAAAAAATGCGTTTCATTTTTATCTACATGCGTTTACCCGAATAAGTCAGAGTATCCGTTAATGGAAAAAAATATCCACACCGGTGAGCCTCATGAATCTAATTTTTCTTATGCTTATTCTAAGAGAATGCTAGACATTCATTCAAGGGCAATCAATAAGCAGCTGGGATACCAATATTTTTGTGTGTCACCAAACAACCTTTATGGTATTAACGATAATTTCGATACTGACGATTCTCACGTCATTCCAGGTATCATGATAAAGATACAAAACGCTAAGTTACAAAAAAAAGATACGGTAAACTTATGGGGAGACGGATCGCCTTTAAGAGAATTTACTTTTGCCAGTGATATTCCCGATCTGATTAGTTTTTTATTGAACAAAAACAATGTTGCTGGAGTGATTAATATCGGTAATACTACAAGCGAAATATCGATTAAAGAATTAGCAAAAAAGATAAAAAATGCTTTTAACTATCAGCTAAATTTATCTTGGGATTTAGAAAAACCAAACGGTCAGTTTCGAAAACCATCATCTAGTAAAAAATTAGAAGAACTTGGATATGATTTATCTATGTTTACGAATATAAACCATGGTATAACAAAAACCACCAGCTGGTTTCTAGAAAATTACCCAAACATTAGGGGTGTAAGATGAAAACTGCTCTAATAACCGGAGTAACCGGTCAAGATGGTTCTTATTTGGCTGAGCACCTATTATCATTAGGCTATTATGTAGTGGGCCTGAAAAGAAGAACTAGCTTAATCTGCACTGACCGGATCGATCAGATATTTGAGCACCCTAATTTTGAGCTAGAATATTTTGAGCTGGATGATCCAGGCGTAATATACCGCCTTATCAACAAGCACAAACCCCAAGAGATTTATAACTTAGCAGCTCAATCTCACGTAAGGGTAAGCTTTGATATCCCGCTATCGACTACTAACACGATCGTCACTGGCGTTCTGAATATATTAGAAGCGATACGAAACACTGACCCTAGCATTAAGTTCTACCAAGCTAGCTCTTCAGAGATGTTTGGTGATAACCCAGACGTACCGCAAGATGAGTGGACTCGTTTATCTCCAGCTAGCCCGTACGCATGTGCCAAAGTGTATGCCCATCACTTAGTCAGAAATTACCGAGAATCGTACGGTATTTTTGCGTGTAGTGGGATTCTTTTCAATCATGAATCTCCCAGGCGAGGAGAGACCTTTGTGACTAGAAAAATCACAATGGCTGCTGCTAAAATAAAAATGGGACTGCAAGAGAAGCTTTACCTCGGAAACTTAGAGTCTTTAAGGGACTGGGGTTATGCTGGTGATTATGTTAAAGCGATGCATTTGATGTTACAGCACAAGAAAGCTGATGATTACGTTATTGCTACCGGTAAATCGCGTTCGGTAATGGATTGGCTCGAAACTGTTTTCAATATTGCTGGTATTTCTATAGAAGAACATGTGGAAACAGATCAAAGGTTATTCCGTCCGCACGAAGTCCCACACTTACTCGGTAACGCTAATAAAGCAAAAGAAGTCTTGGGCTGGGAACCGGAAGTTACGTTTGAAGAATTAGCAAAAATGATGTATAAAGAGGATTTAATCGGTGTAAAAAGCGTGGATTAGTATTATAATTAATTAATGTCTATAGATACGAATAACGAGTTGCCTATATTACCCAACCACAAACCCCACATTTCATATTCTGAAATCCGTAACTGGAAAGAATGCGCTTGGCGTCACAAATTAGCCTATATCGATAAGCTTGATGTTTTTGAGTACTCACCGTACCTCTCATACGGTACAGCTATACATGACGGAGTTGAGAATTTTCTTTTAACCGGTAAGATGGATATCCAGAAAGTTTTAGATAACATAACTAATGCGTGGGAAAAGCACGGGTTTGATACTGACAAGCATATCCAAGAGCAAGCCGCTATTAGATCAGCTAATTGCTGGAAACCAAAAGAGCATGTCTGGTTAGATACTTGGCTCGATTATGCTAGAACAACGCTAAATGACCTCCCAGATTTTCTAAAAGAAACCTTTGGCGATTATGAAGTAGTCAGCGCTGAAGAACAGCTGTATGAGCATGTTCCAGCTGTTAATACTTATTTCAAGGGTTTCATAGACGCTGTAATCAAGACAAAAGACAAAAAAGGCAAAGAAACTTATTGGGTAATCGATTGGAAAACAGCTGGTGATAAAGGGTGGTATGCATCAAAGAGAAGAGATATTCTTACTTGGGCTCAAATAGCACTTTATAAACATTTCTGGCGAAATAAAAACAACATTGATATAAAATCTGTCAAGTGTGGTTTTGTTCTTTTGAAACGGGGCGCACCAGCCGGTGAGACCTGCGAATTAGTAAAAGTTTCAGTCGGTCCCAAAGCCGAAGAAAAATGTACCGCGATGCTACGTAGCATGGTTCTCTCGATGAAGAGAGGTCTTTTTCTTAAAAATAGAAATTCTTGCTTATTTTGTAATTTTAAGGGAACAGAAAATTGTCCGGGTAGTTAACTCTACAAATTAAATTCTTAATATTTTTCAGGTGGTAAGAATGGAAAAATACAAAATACTCTTAATATCTGATCATGCCCTAAGCCCATCGGGCGTCGGGACACAATCACGCTTTTTAGCTCATGGGCTAATCGAAAAAGGGTGCTGGACATTTCGGCAACTCGGCGGTGCTTTAAAACACGATGATTACAACATGGTCCAAGCGGGAGATGATTTTCTAATCAAACCAGTTGATGGTTTTGGTACCGTTGAGATGATTCGCTCTTTGCTAGTTTCAGAAAAACCAGATATCATCTTGCTCTTCACAGACCCCAGGTTTTTTGTGTGGCTTTGGCAGATCGAAGATGAGATTCATCAGGTATGCCCAATAGCATACTGGCATGTTTGGGATAATTACCCCCGGCCAGATTTCAATGACAAGTATTACGAATCAACTGACTTGATTAACTGTCATTCTTATTTATCATACGAAATTGTTAAAGAGAAGTGGCCCGAAAGAGCAAACTTTATTCCCCATGCTCTTCCGAAAGATGTTTTTTATAAAATAAGCGATAATAAAATAAAGCTAGCCAGAAGAGATTTGCTTGGAAAAGATAGGGAAGATGATTTTGTTTTATTTTGGATCAACCGGAATGCAAAACGAAAGAGACCTTCCGACTTGCTTTGGGCTTGGAAAAAATTTCTAGATCAAATCGAAGATAAAAACGGAAGAAAACCCGCTACATTAGTGATGCACACTGATCCCTATGATCAAGAGGGTCCGAACTTAGTTGAAATAGCTAGAAAGCTTGATATAGAAGATAATATCTTTTTCTCAACTCAACGCGTCGGTTTCGAAGAAATCAACATTCTTCATAACACGGCTGATTGTTGCATTAATATATCTTACGCTGAAGGTTTTGGTTTAGGAACCCTAGAAGCAATGCAGACCGGGACTCCGATTATTGCTACTAAGACCGGCGGGTTAACACGTCAAGTAGAAGATCACCGAGATGGTACAGAGAACGGAGTGGCTTTACCGGTAGAGATGCAATCTTTGGTTGGTTCTCAAAATGTTCCTTTTATTTATGAAGATTACGTTAGCGTAGATACGGTAGCTAGTGCCATTAAATCTATTTACGATTTAAGCCCAGAAGAACGAGAGAAGCTTGGCAAAAAATGCATGGATTATGTCGATTCAGAGTTTGCTTTTGAAGACACTGTTGATAAGTGGCATGATACTTTGTTAAAAACTATAAACGATTGGAAAGAGGGAAAATCTGTAACAAACAGGTTTGATTTAATAGAGATATGAAAAACGTATTAATTCGTGGACCTTTGTTGAATTCAGCTGGATATGGTGTTCATTCCAGGCAGATTTTTTCTTACGTGGAAAGTAAAGAAAACTGTACAATAAGCTCTCAAGTTACTCCGTGGGGTATTTGCCCGTTTTATCTAGATGGAACTCTTGAAAACGGTTTGATCGGTAGGATAATAAATACTTCTTTACCGTCTGATTACTCAGCCAACGTATCACTTCAGATTCAGCTTCCAAATGAGTGGGATCCTAATATTGCAGATTTTAATATTGGTATCACCGCTGGTGTTGAGACAGACCGGTGTTCTAAGGAATGGGTTGATTGTGTGAATGCGATGGATTTAGTTATCGTACCATCATCTCACACTAAGAAAAGCTTCGAGAACTCTGGCGAAATAAAAACAAGAATTGAGATAGTCCCAGAGTACATCCAGCCAGCAATGCTCGAGCAAAAGTTAGAACCGATGAATCTTGATGTGAAGACGAAATTTAACTTTTTAATGTTTGGATTGATAACGGGTCAAACTCCAGAATCAGACAGGAAAAATACTTTTTACGGGATCAAGTGGTTGTGTGAAACGTTCAAAGATGATAAAGACGTTGGTATAGTGGTTAAAACCAACTTGGGAAGAATGAGCGTTATCGATCGAAAAGATACCGAGTTTATCCTGAGGAAGTTAATCGAAGAAGTCCGTGTCGGGGAGTACCCAAAAGTTTACTTATCTCACGGGATGATGACGGATCACGAAGTGTCGGCTTTGTATAGAAGCAAAGATATCCATGCTTTAGTCTCATTTACTCGAGGTGAGGGTTACGGTTTGCCGTTGCTAGAAGCCGCAGCTAGCGGCTTACCAGTCATGGCGACGAAGTGGTCGGGTCACATGGATTTCTTAAGTAGCATCAGGTTTTCTGGGTTTGAGTATGACATGATCGACGTCCACCCGTCGCGAATTGACGATCACGTATTCATACCCGGTTGCCGCTGGGCTCACCCGAAAGAGAAAGAGGCAAAAAAACGTCTCAAAAAAATAAAAGATTCTTATAAAGTTCCGGTTGAATGGGCACATTCTGGTGCAGAGATACTGAAAAATAAGCTAAATTCTGAAAAAGTCTTCGAAATTTACGACAAGGTACTGCAAGATATATTATCATGAGCGTAACAGCTATTATTATAATAACAGTACTTTCGCTGCTTTTGGGTGCATCAACATATTTTGCTTTCAAGTTTGCAATGATTTTACTGAATGTAGAAGACGCATTAGAAGAGAGCTTAGATGTTTTGGATGAAAGATACGCATCAATATCTAGAGTATTAGAGATACCAGTATTTTATGACAGCCCAGAAGTAAAACAGGTAATTTCGGATATTGATGAGTGTCGTGATGCAATTCTTGGAATAGCTTCTTCTTTGTCAAGCAATGTTTCTTCTAAGGACAATGAGGAAACGTACCTTGAAGAAGAAAAGAAAGATTAGAAGAAATCCTGGCCAAAAAAGGAACATGTATTTTAATAAAGATACTCAAGCAGCAATAATTGAGTTTCAGGGTTTAGAATGCCAAAAAGAAAAAGAAAAACTTTATAACGAAAAAATACATCAAGCGTTTGAGAAGTTGGCTGAGAGCCTGATCTTTGTTTACGGTTTCAAAGCAGGCTCAGACCGCATTGAGACGATAAAAACCGACTGCGTATCTTTCCTTTATGAGACTATCCGAAAGTGGGACCACACCCGCGGGACAAAAGCGTTTTCTTACTTTAATGTTGTTGCGAAGAATTGGCTAATAATAAATTCTAGGCAACACAGAAAAAACACTATTCGAAACGTAAGTCTTTCTGACATGGAAACTATGTCAAAAAAAGATAAGTCCGCAGTCGCTTCTTCTCAAATTGCCGAGGCTCCAGATCAGATCATGATTGATGCTGGCAGGAGAGAGGAGATTGTAAAAGTTTTAGAGATCATTAAAAAACGAGTCACTAAAGAGAACGAAAAGCTTTGCATCCACGCCATCACTGCTGTTTTCGAAAAAATAGATCACTTAGATTTTTTAAACAAGCGTGCTATTTATGTCTATGTAAGGGAAATATCTGGCCTCACTCCGAAAAAATTATCCGTGGCAATGTCTTCGATTAGAAAGCACTATAAAGATATTGTTCATGATAAGAGGTTAGTAGATATTTTTTAGGTTTATAATGATGATGGACGAATTAACAACAGCTTTAGATAAAGTCAAAAAGATAGAAGAGAAGACTAAGAAGTTCGAAGAAATGCTTTCTGAATTAGTTTCTTCTGGCGATAGAAAGAAACTGCTGTGGAAAGAGATTTATGAGAATGCTAACTTAGACAGGCAGAATGCTTATGTGTTATTTGTGGAAGCATACACACAGATGCGGACTGGAATTGCTGAACACGCGGCCGTCGGCGCAATCCTTTCCAAATACCTAGAGAGAATGGGAAAGTCAAACGAGCAGTTATTAAAGTTATCCGAGATCATAGCTCGAGCAGAACAAGAAAACAGTAAGATAGATCCCGATGACCTATTTTCTCAGATTAAAGATTAAATTATGCCTATAAATGAATCAGGCAAAACAGCTGTTGGTCTTTCTCCGACGCTTGAAGATCTAGTCGGATCAGAGGTATTTACTCAAGCTGTAGTGATAGATGTTATTTATGATCCCGGTGCTTTTCTAAAGCAAGATCCCGATTATTTGAAAGCTAAATACCCAGATGTAGATGAACCTTTACTAGCGAGAGCGCCTCGAAATGCTATAATTGCTCGTATCTTAAACCAGGGTGCTGCAAAATCAGGCGGAAGAAATATTTTATGCTTGCCGTTTTTCCCACCTCATTTATGTTTTCCCGTTAAACCAGGCGAGCACGTTTGGCTTACTTCCGCTGGAGGCCACGGCACTGCAACTAATGTCTTATTCTGGCTGTGCCGTGTACCATCGTGGGATGATACTGATGATCTGAATTACACGCATGATTCTCGAGCAGATAATTATGGTGTCGCCCTACCGGCTTCGGAAGCAGATGAAGCTGAAGGTGATAACCCAAAATCTAAATTAGCTACTAGCGAGTTGATTTTTGGGTATCCTAATGGTCGAGCAAAAAAAGAAGAAACTTTTAACATAGATGGCGGCCCCCATGCTTACACGAATATAATCTTAAAGTCTTTGGCTTATAAATCTTTTAAGCCTGAACCAGTTCCCAGGTTAACCAAGCGACCCGGTGATTTTGTGATCCAGGGTTCTAATAACACCAGCATATCATTAGGAACGACAAGAGGTTTCCCTGGGGGTTTTGCTGAAGCAGCTGATGAAAAAACTCGATTAGATAAAGGTTTTACCCCAGAGAGCACAATCAAATTATCTGAAGATGAGAAAAATATAGGATCAACCGCGACATTGTCAGATCCGTCAGATCCTGATTCTAAACCAGCGTTAAAGGATATAGCTGCAGCTATCGATATTGTTGTGGGAAGGGGATTAAGGGTAAGAGCAGCGGGTGGTCCAAAGTTACCAACAGCCGACGCTGACCCGCCATTAGATGCCATGGCAGATGGCCACCCACCAACATATCCAAGAATTAAATTGGCAGTAAATCCAAAAGATTCTGTTGAGAAGAATGATGATGATTCGGATAATAAAGGTGAAGATCGTAACGTAGCATCCGATGCTCAACCTGAGATTGTTGAGACTTCAAAAAACCCTCAAGCTTATGTAGATGATGTCCAAGATAACGCATTTGATAATATCACTGAGGGAGATCCCGATTTTCGTTACGATGCTAGCCGAATTTACATGACTGCTGATTCTAAACCAGACGAAGATTTCGGTTTAAGTGATCAGATGGGAGAGATCGGTGGCGTAAATCTTGTAGAACAGAATCACGAGGGCGCGTCTATCATTGTAAAATCAGATAACATTCGAATCATTGCAAGAAAAGATCCGGATGATACTGAGAAGAAATTTTCTAATGGTTCTATCAGGATCATCAAAGAGGGAAAGGTGCCAGATGCGGCAGCTGGAGCTGAATCAGCCGACGAACGTGCAATAATATCTATAGAACCAAACGGAACAATCTATATTGATGGCCCGAGGATAGTAATTGGAAACGGTCGACCCACCCCACCCGGCCCTGTACCGATGGAACACGGTGGTAACGGCCAACATGTTTTTATTGGTGGAGAAGACGCAACTGAGTCGATGGTACTGGGCGAAGCTTTCGCTGATGCGATACTTGCTGGCTTTACCGATATAATATCAGCAATAGGCGGTACCGCTACATCACCGGCAATGGTGACAGAAACGAAATCCGATCCAGCCGGCTTAGCCGGTCCACCCGCCCTCGGAAACATGGGTACCCCGATCCACTTAACAGCACCTACAGGCCAAAATATTTTAGATAAGCTTGCTGAAAATTTAACAAATGCTTTAAGCCAAGTCGGAAAGACAAAGTAGCATGCCGCCAGAAGAAGAAAACGGAGAGGAAGAGGGACAGGAAGAAGAAGAAGAAGCCAAAGGTCCCATATCTGGCCTTCTACCTTCGATCGGTGATCTTTTAAGCATAGTTCAAATATGCAAGTGTTTTGGCATGCCACCCGACGCATGCTGTCCCAAGGTTCTTCCACCTGGAGCTGGTAAAGAAGGTTCTCCTCCACCTCCCGCAGAGAACCCAGAGCGTACTGGCTTATGCACGATGCTTGAAGCTAACATCGGTATGCAATTGGGTCCTTGGATGGGCTTTATTAAAATCGGTGAAATAGTATTAGATATTCCTCCAGGCGTACCAAGTTTTCCTTTCCCCCCACCGTTACCGATGCTAGGATTACCAGACCTACCTATGCCGTCATTTTCGATACCTGGTCTACCGATACCCGGAATAGATATCCCAGGATTAGACATTCCTGGATTCTTTCCAGAATTTAGCTTAGATATACCACCATTTCCTGGCATGTCGCTCTTTGGGTTGACCCTCTGGCCGATTGATTTTGCTCTCGGCCTCTTTACCTTAGACTTAAAAATACCGATCCCAACTGCTGATCCATGCGATCTAATCAAGGCTATAAACATACAGTGCCCAGATATTCCTGGCATACCGATGTTAAGCATTGGCTTGTGCATATTAATGATTTTGTTGTTAATACTTATGATAGTCTTACCACTACTAGTGATATTGATGGGTGCAGGTGGCGAAGAGGGAGAAGTTGAGCGAGTTGTTTTAATCGAGCCTGCAGCTCGGTATGACGTTAAAGTTGTTAAACCCCCTCCACCAGTAATAATAAAAAATCCTGAATCAGCTCGACCTGATAAAATTCAGCATTTTGATCTTAATGTAACTGCTCGATTTGTAGCTAAAAAGTTTGATCTTAAAGAATCTTTTGATTCTCCTACATTTCTGCTGTTTTTAGCTTCTGAACCAGTTGATGAACAAGACGGCCAGCGCCAGGGACCCGATGAAGGAGACGAAGGGCAATTAATACCAACTGAAGAAGATACAGATATCCGATATGATTGGAGGGTATACGGAGAGGTAGAACTAGATGATACTGATATTATAACGTTTATGCAATCAATGGGTATCGTCACTGAGGGCCCGGATGCTGGTACAATGTCAGCCCCCCCGCTATCTCAGAGAATACCAGTAAAACATCAATTAGGTTCAGGCGCATCTGGTCGAAACTTATCATTTAGGTTTACCAAACCCGGCTTGTACGAAGTTATGTGCTTTGCTACCAAGGGTAACGAAACAGTGAAGTTGCAAGTTATTGTCGAAGCTGGCGATAAAGAAAAGTGGGGCCCGGATTCTGAGTTGCCTAGCGTTTTAAGCGAAATGAGAATGCCGGCAGAACTAGCTCACATAAAAAGGACTAAACCTGAAGACTATCCAATTCCCGTTGTTTCCAAAGCTATATCAACTAAGCAACCCTCTGGCTCGGTGCCCGATCTCGCTCTCCCCCCTTCCCGCCCGGCTCCCGAACCCAAAAAAGAAGCTCCAACGCCTCGAACAACAAGGGCAGTGTTAGATGCTGCGGATTTTGATGACACTGAGGGAATTTAATGGTAGATAAAAAAAAGCCGTGTCAATCTTGCAAAGAATCTATTGATTTAGGCCAAATCGGTGAGGGGTGGTCGGCGTTATCGATGCATATGATGGGAATGCTTGATAAAGAATCCGCCAATCAGGCCAATAGCAGAAGAAAAATATGCGATGAGTGCGATCAATTAACTAAAAGCAAAGTACAATTTCTGATGTGCAAGCAATGTGGTTGTTACTATCCGATGCTGGCATACGCTAAATCTAAGTCATGTCCATTGGGAAAGTGGTAATTTTATAGTGCTTGTAATACAAATAAATTTGTTTAACTAGATATTTATACACCAGAGGTGCGTGGTGGCAAGCAGAGATAGAACACAAAATCAAAAAGCGTTTCAGTTTAAGTCTGCTGGTCAGCTAATAGAAACTGAAAAAAAGTACGCTGAAGATTTATTTTTTACCAAGCTAATCGGTATTAAAACACCGATCCAGTTCGGTGGAGGTCGCGACGGTTTATTTAAGATGCATTCTAATTTAAAGGATCAAGTCAGGGATAACTTTAGAAACCTAATTCAAACTAACCACGGAGACAGGCTGGGAAATTATCACTATGGCGCAAATTTAGCAGAGTTAGCTTTCGAATTAAGCGAATCTGACGTTAGACAAGAAGCTGTCAACAGAATAAATTTTGCTATAGATAGATTTATGCCATTTATTACGCTCAATGACTTTAGCTTTTTTACCGAAAGAACAGATAATGAGCATATTGCGAAATTGGGAATCGAAGTATTTTACGGCATTCCTAGACTTGGAGTCACAAATCAAAAGATTGAAGTTATTTTGAGAGTTGCTGGATAATGGAAAAAGATACAAAAAGTAAAAATACGAAAATAGTTAAAAGATCTTATTTAGCAAGAGATTTTGATTCTTTTAAATTAAATTTAATAAATCACGCTAAGACTTTCTTTCCGGATAACATCGAAGATTTTTCCGAAGCCGGCTTGGGTGGAATGTTTGTTGATATGATATCATACATCGGTGATTCGATGTCATTTTATCTAGATCACCAATTTAATGAATTAAATTGGTCTGAAGCTGTCGAAGTTCAAAATATAAAGAAACATATTGAACTCGCCGGTGTTCCAATATACGGCGCTAGTCCTGCAACTGTTTATGTTAACTGTTATATTAGGTTACCATGGACTCGCACTAATGGTGTCAAAAACTATAAAACAACAGCTATGCCAACTATAAAAAAGGGAACAAAGTTTCGTGCTAATAA